>Ga0080064_1003336_pt1 | contig 23576 bp, 21 predicted proteins | sample Subgrocontami54m_FD_69260 | JGI IMG/M metagenome (GOLD analysis project Ga0080064, IMG submission 69260) | Subsurface groundwater microbial communities from S. Glens Falls, New York, USA - GMW46 contaminated, 5.4 m (SPADES assembly) (version 2) ...
GCCCCGGCCGCACGGGGCGGGGCCCCCGGCCTCATGGCCCGGCCGGGGGCGCGGGGGGGCAACCCCCCCCTAAAAGCCGCAGTGGACGCTGGGCGGCGGGCCGGAACCAGCGGGCACGCAGCCGGCAGCCCGCCACTAGCGGTGTGGGTAGTGGCGAGTGGTTAGTGGATAGTGGTTGGTGGCTGGTTAAGCACGCACGCAGCCGGCCACGCAGCCGGCAACCCGCCCCCAGCGGCCAGCCTCGTTGCCGGCGAGACGCCGGCGCTACTGGTTAACGGTTGGTTGGCTTTTTCACCGACCACCGACCACCAGCCACTGGTCACTGGGTTTTCCCCTTGCCGGCGCGGGTGATGGTCTCATCAATGGGCTTGCGGCTCTGGAAGCCCTCTTCCTGGCCGTGCCAGTGGGTGATCCGCTTCTCGCCCAGCTTCCAGCACAGCAGGATGACCTGGTCGCGGGCCCGGCAGGGGAAGTCGAGCAGGCCAACGTCGAGGTCTTTCACCTGGACGCCGGTGGAATCGATCTCGGCCAGCGCGTCCTTCACCCGCTGCAAGGCTTTTTCTTTTTCGGCTTTGCGCACCGCCAGGTGGGCGATGTCCACCCGCGTGCCGCCGGCGAGGAAGATGCGCTGGCTCACTTCCTGGAACTCGCCCTCGATCTTCTCGACGAGTTGCTTGCCCGCGATGGAGCGCCGCAAGAGCGACTCCAGCACCGGCAGCAGCATCTGGGCTTCGTCGAGGGTGAAGGTGCGCTGGCTCATGCCGGGATCTCCAGCATGCGGTCGAGCGCGACTTTGGCCCAGCGCTTCACCTCTGGTTTGACGGTGATGCGGTTCACCACGTTGCCCTCCACCAGGTTCTCCAGCGCCCAGCACAGGTGCTGCGGCGAGATGCGGAACATGGTGGTGCACAGGCAGCCGGAGTCGTCCAGCGTGAGGACCAGCTTGTCCGGGTTCTCTTTGGCCACGCGGTTCACCAGGTGAATCTCGGTGCCGATGGCGAACTTGGCGCCCGCGGGAGCCTGCTCCACCAGCTTCTTGATCCGTTCGGTCGAGCCCAGCGCGTCCGCCTTCTGGCAGACCTCCCAGCGGCACTCGGGATGGGCGAGCACCTGGATGCCGGGATACTTGGCGCGGACTTTGTCCACGTGCTCGGGCAGGAAGCGCTGGTGGACGGAGCAGTGTCCCTTCCACAGCAGGATGCGCGCCGAGCGCAGGCGCTCCGGCGTGTTCCCGCCCAGCGGCTGGAACGGGTCCCACACCGCCATGTCGGCGAGCGGGAATCCCATGGCGTAGGCGGTGTTGCGGCCCAGGTGCTGGTCGGGCAGGAAGAAGACCTTAGGCGTCTTGGCGAAGGCCCAGCGGAAGGCGCCCGCGGCGCTGGAGGAGGTGCAGACGGCGCCGCCGCGCTCTCCGCAGAAGGCTTTGATGGCGGCGGTCGAGTTCATGTAGGTGATGGGCGTCATCTGGTCGCCCGAGTCCGCGGTCAGGCCGAGCTTCACCAGTTGCTCCCAGGCGTCCTCGACCTGGCCGATCTCGGCCATATCGGCCATGGAGCAGCCGGCGTTCAGGTCGGGCAGGATTACCTGCTGGCCGGGCCGGCCGAGGATGTCCGCACTCTCGGCCATGAAGTGCACGCCGCAGAAGAGGATGTACTTGCTCTGGGTGCGGGCGCCCTCCTGGGCCAGCTTGTAGGAGTCGCCGCGGAAGTCGGCGAAGCGGATGATCTCGTCGCGCTGGTAGTGGTGGCCCAGGATGACCGCCTGGCGGCCCAAGGTGCCGCGGGCGGCGGCGATGCGGCCGTCCATGGAGTGGTCGGGAAGAGCGAGATAGTTCTCCAGCGAGCACGCGCTGGCGATGGTCGTCGTCACTGCTGGTTCCGCCTTCAGTCCCGCTAAGCGGGACGGAGATGTTGAAAGCATCCACCGGCTCCAGTGGGCTCGCTGGCCGCCTTCCCGGCGGCCCAGCCCACGGGGTTGTTGAAGCCGTGGTTCGTCACTCCATTAGATGCCTTGCGGCCCAGGGAGCGACACAAAGATTCTCCCACTTAACGGTGGCAGGTGGCAAGCGCCGGGGATATAATCGCCGCGACTTTTCAGCGGCCCGTCGGGTTGTGCCATTTCATCGGGGAGGAACGCACATGAGATTGCGAGTGGCGATTGCCGTAGTAGTGCTCAGCCTGGGAACTCTGGCGGCGCAGACCTTCCGCGGAGGAATCCTGGGAACCGTGACGGACGCTTCGGGCGCCGTGGTTTCCAACGCCAAGGTGACCGTGCGCAACGTGAATACAGGTTTGGAGCGCGCGACGCAGACCAGTGCGGACGGCAGCTACACCGTGCCGGAGTTGCCCCTCGGGACGTATATGGTGACGGTCTCACAAACCGGGTTCCAAACCTTTGTGGCGAACAATGTGGCGGTCAACGTCGCCACCGGACGCCGCGTGGATGCGGTGCTCAAGCCCGGCCAGGTGACCCAGAGGATCGAGGTGTCCGCCGAAACCCTGTCCCAGGTGGAAACCACCAGCAACGTCCTTGGGGGCGCCTTTCAAGAAAAGCAGCTGCTGGCCCTTCCCATCAACGGCCGGGACTTCACCAAGCTGCTGATCATGGTGCCGGGAGCGGCCGGTGAGCCGAACGGCGGCGGCGACTCGCCGGGCTCGTTCGGGCTGTTCAGTGTGAACGGCAACCGGGGCCGGTCGAACAACTTCCTGCTGGATGGCACGGACATGAACGATGGCTACCGCAATCTGCCCGCCATTAACCAGGGGGGCGTGTTCGGCACGCCGGGAACGGTGCTGCCCCTCGAGGCCATCACCGAGTTGCGCGTGCTCTCCAACTTCGAACCTGAGTATGGCCGGAACTCCGGCTCGGTAGTCAATATTGTGACCAAGAGCGGCACCAACGCCTTCCACGGCAGCGTGTTCGAGTATTTTCGGAACGACAAGCTGAACGCCCGCAACTTTTTCAACACGGCGGGCCCGAAGAACAAATTTCGCAACAACCAGTTCGGCGCCTCCATCGGCGGACCCATCGTCAAAGACAGGACCTTCTTCTACGGCGCTTATGAGGGCCAGAGGGAACGCCTGGGCATCGACTCGCTGAACAACGTACCGACGCTGGGCGATTTCGCCGATGCCTTCGGGGCGATCCGAGGCCTGGGCGGCCCGGCGCCCGAGTGTGCCGCCGTCAGCATCTTCGCCTGCGTGACCGCGCAGCCGGGCGGCGTGGTCAACCCGGTCATCCTGAATCTCTTCAACTTCTGCAACGCCAATGGCGGCTGTTCCGGAGGCCACGACGTTTGGCCGGCTGCCAATCTGGCGGGAACGCCCAATTCGGTTTCGACGGCAGGGGCTTTCAACGATGCCGACAGCTTCATCGTCAAGCTGGACCACGCCTTCAACGAGAACAATCACTTGAGCGGGCGCTATTTCTTTGGCAACAGCGACCAGAGCTTCCCTCTAGGCCTGGCCGGCGGCAACAATCTGCCGGGAACGAACACGGTGTCGCCCATCCGCGCACAACTGGTTTCCATCAGCTTTGTGCGCGTGTTCTCGCCCACCCAGGTCAACGAGACCCGATTCGGTTGGAACCGGTACTCGCAGGACTTCTTTGCCGAGGATGCCGCCGTTTTCGGCAATCCCAACGACAGCATCGGGCTGAACAACGGGGTGACCCAAGCGCGCGATTTCGGCTTCCCGACCATGCAGTTCGGCGATGGGTTTGCCGCCCTCGGGTCGTCCGGATTTTCCAACCCGCGCGGACGCCGGGACACGAACTGGCAGTTCATTGACAACTTCTCCTGGAAGCTCAATCGTCACGACCTCAAGTTTGGCTACGAGTTCCGCCGCACCACCGTGGATTCGTTCAACGACTTCCACTTCCGGGGGCGCATCAGCTTCGGTGCGCTGCAAGACTTCCTCGCCGGCACGCCCACGGGCTTCAGCTTCCTGCCGTCCGGCAACACGAACCGCGAAGCACACCAGAACTCCCATGCCCTCTACCTTCAGGACAGTATCCGCGTGCGGCGCGGCCTGACCGTCAACCTGGGTATTCGCTGGGATTACTTCGGCGTGATTGGAGAAGACCAGGACCGCTTCAGCATCTATGACCCCGCGATCGGCCTGAAGCAGGTGAGCCAGCTTTACGGGAAGGATCACAACAACTTCAGCCCCCGCGTGAGTTTTGCCTGGGACATCGGCGGCAAGGCCAAAACGGTGCTGCGCGGCGGCTTCGGAGTCGCCTATGACATTTTCTCCCAGGACTTCTTCACCGGGCAGATTCCCTTTAACTCGTTCAACGCCGGCCTGGCGTACAACGCCATCGGCCCCGACCCGGTGTTCTTTTCCTTCAGCCCGGCCGCCGTTCTGGCGCCGGGCGTCGCGGTCTTCGATCCGGCTACGTTTCCCACCGACACCACGGATGCCTTTACCGTCGATCCCGGTCTCCGCACGCCGTACGTTTACAACTACAACCTGAACCTGGAGAGGGAACTGTTCACCAACACGGTGCTGCAGATCGCCTACGTGGGGTCAGCGGGGCGCAAGCTCTTCCGCTTCCGCGACATCAACCAGCCGAGCCAGGCGGTCATCACGGCCACGGATTTGGCAAACGGGTTCATCGATATCGTGCCCCGCAACTTCTCCACTCCCCTCAGCGCCCTGGCGCCGAACGCGCCGTTCTACGTCAATCAGCTCGAAACTTCGGCCAGTTCGAGCTATAACGCGCTGCAGCTCAGTCTGCGGCAGCAGAACTGGCATGGATTGACCCAACAAATCTCGTACACCTGGTCGCATTCCATCGATACGGCCAGCGACGGGCAGGACTTCGTTCCCAACGCGGCTCAGCCCAATGACAGCACCAACCCCCGCGCCGACCGTGGAAATTCCAACTTTGACACCCGCCATCGCTTCGTGTGGACTGCCACCTACGCCCTGCCCAAGCTGGGTCGAGGGCGGCTGGGCGAAGGTTGGCAGGTCAGCGGCGTCCTGACGTTCCTAAGCGGCCACCCCTTCCATGTCAACTACAACTTCCTGGACGACTATGACGGCAGCGGCCAGTTCTTTGGCCGGCCTGATATCGTGGGCCCGGTGACATACAACCGCGCCAACCCGCTCCAGTTCCTGAATCTGACCTCCTTCCAAACGCCTTGTACGCTCAATCCGGCGGGCGATGGCAGCGCCGCGTTTTGCGCGCCGGGAACCCGGCATTTTGGGAGCCTGGGACGGAATTCTCTGATTGGGCCGGACTACCGTAATCTCGACTTCGCCATCAGCAAGGACACGCGGCTTACCGAGCGCCTCCATCTGCTGCTGCGGGCAGACTTTTACAATTTCACGAACCATCCCAACTTCGCCAATCCTCTATTGCCCACTTTCATCGCCGACGCCGCACCGAACGGCCTGGATCCCACGAACGGGCGCAGCTTGGGATTCCTTCCCATTCTGGCGACGTCCGACGTGGGACTGGGAAATCCTGTTTTGGGCGGCGGTGGGCAGCGCAGCATCCAGTTCGCGGCCAAGTTCACCTTCTGAGGGCGGGTCACGCTCGGCACGGCGCAGTCAAACCGGCTGCGCCTTTCTCTTTGCTGCCTTACGAACACCTGTGGCGGAGCATCGCCATGGCTGCGAACTGGGCCTTGCTATCCGCCGATGTGGACCATGGAGCGGGAGGGCTTCTGGAATTCCGGCTCGCCGATGTGGTGGCGGGCCTCCTTCTTCATGATGACGCCGCGGATGTAGGCGCGCAGTTCCTCGTCGGGAGCGCCGCGGCGCATCACGCCGTAGAGGTCGTGGTCGAAGAGGGAGAACAGGCAGGTGCGGATCTTGCCGTCGGAGGTGATGCGGGCGCGGCTGCAGTGGCCGCAGAAGGGCTGGGACACGGGGGCGATGATGCCGACCTCGCCCACGCCGTCGTCGAAGGTGTAGCGGCGCGCGGTCTCGCTCAGGCCGTGGGGGAGTTCGCGCAGCGGACGGAAAGCCTCGAGCTTCTCGATGATTTCCCGGAATGTGACCACGATCTCCGGCGACCAGACGCGGTCTTCTTCCAGGGGCATGAACTCGATGAAGCGCACCACCACTCCTTCGGAGCGCGAGAACTTCGCAAACTCCGGGATTTGATCGTCGTTGAAGCCGCGCAGCAGCACGCAGTTGACCTTGACCGGATCGAGGCCGGCGGACTTGGCGGAGCGGATGCCGGCCAGGCAGTTCTCATGGCCGTGGGGCACGCGGGTGATGCGCGCGAACTTTTCCGGATCCACCGCGTCCATGCTGACGGTGACGCGGGAGAGGCCGGCATCCTTCAGCGGTTGCGCCAATTCCGCCAGCAGGTGTCCGTTGGTGGTGAGGGCGATTTCCAGCGGGCGGCCGTCGCGGGTGCGCAGCCGGGCCAGCTCGCGGACGAACTCGACCAGCCCGTGGCGCAGCAGCGGCTCGCCGCCGGTGAGGCGGACTTTCTCGATGCCCAATTCGACGAACAGGCGGGCCATGCGCAAGTAGTCGTCCATGGGCAGGTCGGCGTAGAGGGCGCCCTCGCGGCCGGTGCGGCAATAGACGCACTTGTAGTTGCAGTGGTCGGTGATGGAGATGCGCAGGTCGGTGATGGAGCGGCCGTGTTTGTCGCGCAGGCGCATGGTCAATGGGATGTCGGAGGGTGGGGAAAGAAGCAGGCAGGAGGCTCCAGGCGAGGGCGCCCGTGCCGCACCGTCTGTTCCCTTTCCAAGTCCCGCTTCGCGGGACGGGAGGCGCGGGCGTTTCCGCCCTGCACCCTCGGAGCAGCCATCTTCAAGGCTGCTCACCGCCGCCGCGGCCAGTCCCGCTTCGCGGGACCAAGGCCCCGGCGGTCGGAAACATCGGCATCATTATAGGACTTCGAAGGAAGGAGCGATAGCGTCGGCAAAGCGGGTAGCGCCGGCGTCTCGCCGGCCACCATGCCCGCAGCTTGTCATCCTGAGCCCCGCGCAGCGGGGCGAAGGATCTTGCGGTTGGTTTTCGCTCGCACCTCGGGCCTCGCGGCTCGGGCCTCACACGGTAGCGCCGGCGTCTCGCCGGCCACCATTACTGGCTGCTGGGGGGCGGGGTGGCCGGCGGAGCGGGCTGGCGGTTGATCTCACCGAACACTCCGCGGCCGCGGCCTTGCAGGATCACCTGGCGGATGCGGCCCTTGTCGTTGTCGCGCCACATGTCCCGAATGGTGTCCCAAGCCTGCTGACCACGGCCGCCGTAGAGGTAGTCGAGGGTGATCTGTAGGACCAGTCCCTTGATGTGCAGGTACTCGGCCGCCTTGGGGTCGTGGGCGTCGGGGGGCTTGGGCTTTTCCTCCCCGGTCTCAAGCTTGAGCATCTCCTCCAGGTCGGCTTTGGAGATCTGGCCGCGGGCCTGGGCGATGTCGGCTTCATACTCGCTCCAGAAGGCGGGACTCACGTTGTAGAGCGTGGCACCCTTGAGGCGGAAGAAAACCAGGGGATAGGGCGAGTCGGTGGTGGGCAGGCCCTCGATGGAGTCGAAGGCGTTGTCGCGGGTCCACATCTCGACCTTGCCGTCGCCGTCGCGGTCCTCGAAGGTGAGGGGGACGGAGAGGGAGATGGCGCGCAGCAGGCCGGCAGGCTCGGCTAGGGAGAGGACGTAGTAGTTGTAGCAGCACTTGCCGCGAGGGCCGCGGGTCTCCAGGACCACGTCGGGCTTGTCGTCGCCGTTCACGTCCTGGCCGGTGATGGGATTCACGGCGGCCTCGGAGTCGGAGGTCTCGAAGAGCACCTTGCCGCCGGGCGCGAGGACGGCGGCGCGGCACTGATTTTTGAGGGATTCATCGGCGGGCGGGCCGATCACCACCGAGTAGCCGTCCCACAGGTCCTTCTGCAGCTCCGAACCGCCGCGCACACAACGCGGCTCGCCGGCGGCGAAGGCGGGCAGGGCCAGAAGGCCGGCGGCGATCAGTAGAAGGAGTCTGAGCTTCATTGGCAGTGAAGAAGGTCCTCTCTCAGGATAACAAATCCAACGCGAGATCCTTCGCCCGCCGCGGCGGGCTCAGGATGACAGAGTGGAACTTGGACGCCGCGCCAATCGCGGTCACATCCCGTCGTAGTTGGGTCCGCCGCCGCCCTCGGGCGGGACCCAGGTGATGATCTCGTACGGATCCATGATGTCGCAGGTCATGCAGTGGACGCAGTTCGAGGGGTTGAGGTGGATCTCCTTGCCGCTGGGCACTGCGGCGGAGTCCACCATCTCATAGACGTTGGCGGGGCAGAAGTGCGCGCAGGGGTTGCCGAACTCGGTGATGCAGCGCGTGTTGCAGATGTTGGTGTCGTGGATGACCAGATGGGCGGGCTGGTCTTCCTCGTGCTTGGTGCCGGAGTGGTAGAGGTCGGTGAGCTTGTCGAAGGTGAGCTTGCCGTCGCCCTTGGCGTCGCCCAGCAGATGCCCGCGCGCGCCGCCCTCAGCAGGAAGCGAGGCCAGCTTCCGCATGTGGGTGTGTCCGGCGGTGGAGGGATAGCGGGCGTAGAGGCCGCGGCCGCCGGTGACCTGCTGCAGCGCGGTGTGGAACATGCCGCGCCACAGGCCGTGCTCGAAGCCTTGGTGGAAGTTGCGGACCTTCCACAGCTCGTCCTTGATCCAGCTCTTCTCGACGCGGGACTGGAAGCTGGAGAGCGCGGCGGCGGAGAAGTCGTTCTTCAGCATGGCATCGAAGGCGGTCTCCGCGGCCAGCATCCCGCTCTTGATGGCCAGGTGGATGCCCTTCAGGCGCTGCGAGTTGAGGAAGCCGGCGGAGTCGCCGAGGAGCATCCAGCCGTCGCCGGCGACGGGCGGGATGGCCCACCAGCCGCCGTAGGGCAGCGACTTGGCGCCGTAGCGGATCATCTTGCCGCCTTCGAGCAGCTTGGCGACGAACGGATGCTTCTTGAACTCCTGCAGGACGCGCTGCGGATCGAGGCGCGGGTCCTCGTAATCGAGCCCGGTGACGAAGCCGAGGGAGGCGACGTTGTCCCCCGAAGTTTGAGAGGAAGACCCGTAGATCCAGGCGCCGCCGTACTCCTTCGAGGTCAGCGGCCAGCCCAGGGTGTAGATGACTTCCCCGGCGGCGAGGCGGCCGGCGGGCAGCTCCCAGAGCTCCTTGACGCCGACGCCGTAGGTCTGCGGGTTGCGGTCGTGGGCCAGGTTGAAGCGGGCGATGAGCTGCTTGGTGAGCGAGCCCCGAGTGCCCTCGGCGAGGATTACGACTTTGGCCTTGAGGTCGTAGCCGGGCTCGAAGTTGGCCTTCTTTTCGTTGCGCTTGTCCACGCCCTTGTCGTCGGTGCGGACGCCAGTGACGCGGTCGCCTTCGAAGAGCAACTCCGAGCCGGCGAATCCGGTAAAGAGGGTGATGCCGGCGGCTTCGACTTTCTCGCCCAGCCACTTGGCGAAGCGGTTGAGGGAGATGACGTAGTTGCCGTGGTCGCGCATGGGCGGCGGCGTGATGGGGAACTTGAACTTCGAGCGCTCGGTCAGGAAGTAGACCGACTCTTTCGTGACTTCGGCGTCGAGCGGCGCTTCTTTTTCGAAGCCGGGAAGCAGCTCGCGCATGGAGCGCGGGTCGAGCAGGGCGCCGGAGAGCAGGTGCTGTCCGATCTCGCGCGCCTTTTCCAGGACGTAGATGTTCTCCTTGCTCAGCGGCGCGTCGGGATGCGCGGCGTTGTGCTGGTCAATGAGTTGGGAGAGGCGCAGGGCGCAGGCCAGTCCGGCAGGCCCGCCGCCGACGATGACCACGTCGGCCTCCATCTGCGGGCGCTCGATGCCTTCGAGGGGTTGGCGGAAGATGATCATCGTCTCGCCGGGGGCGGGATGCCCAGGTCCTTGCAGACATTCCGGGCCGTGAAGGTGTTGACCTCGCGATGGCGAGGGACGGCGCTCAAGCGCTTGCCTTCGCGATCGGCATACATGGAGTGGCTTCCACCTTCGCGAACCAGACGGCAACCGTGGGCTTCGAGGTGGCGGACAAGGTCGTTCCTTTTCACGCGTGCGCCGTGTCAGCCGACCTGGACCGATATCTTTTCGCGAATGATGCGATGCGGCCCGATTTCTTCGCCCAGCATCTCGCGACGCGTCTCAAGCAGGAGCTTGATCGCATCCTTCAGATTCTCGCGAGCGTCTTCCAGCGTCTCGCCCTGAGTGTTCGCTCCGGGAAGCTCTTCCACGTAAGCGCAGTAGCCCCCACCCTCGGATGGCGGGACTTCCTCGAACACGGCGGTAAACGTCAGTTCCATCGCCTTGATTGTATGACAAACCCTAGGCGCCAGCCTTGGCCTTCTTGATCTCCTCGATGAGCGGGGGGACGACGTCGAACAGGTTGGCGGCCACGCCGTAGTCGGCGATCTCGAAGATAGGGGCCTCGGCGTCCTTGTTGATGGCGATGATGGTGCGCGAGCCCTTCATGCCCACGATGTGCTGGATGGCGCCGGAGATGCCGAGCGCCAGGTAGAGCTTGGGAGCGACGGTCTGGCCGGAGCTGCCGATCTGGCGGTCCATGGGCAGCCAGCCGGAGTCGCAGATGGGGCGCGAGGCGGCCAGCTCGCCGCCCAGGGCCTGGGCGAGCTGCTGGGCGAGCTCGATGTTCTTCTGCTCCTTGATGCCGCGGCCGACGGCCACGATGATCCCGGCCTGGGTGAGGTCCACGGCCTGCTTGGCTTCCTTGAAGGCCTCCTGCGGCTTGTTGCGCAGGGCGGCGGCAGGGACCTCGATGGTCACGGTCTCGATGGGAGCGGCGCTGGCGCCGGCCTGCGCCTGGTCGCCGCGGAAGGCGCCGGTCTGGAAGGTGACGAAGTGCGGCGGTTCGCCGGCGAAGGAGACGTCGGCGGCGAACTTGCCCTGGAACATCTGGCGGGTGAAGAGCAGGCGGTCGCCATCTTTTTTGTAGCCGATGACGTCGCTGATGAGGGCGCGGCCGAGCGCGGTGGCCAGTTTGGGAGCGAAGTCGCGCACCTGGTAGGTGTGCGGCATCAGCACCAGCTTGGGCTTCTTGTCGGAGAGGAATTGCTGGAGCGCGGCGGCAAAGGCGTCGGGAGTGTAGGCGGCGAGCTGGGGGGATTCGAGGGCGAAGACGCGTGCCACCTTCTTCGCCGCGACCTCGGCAGCGACGCTTGAGATGCCGCTGCCGAGGACGGCGGCCTCGACCGCCCCGCCGGTCTCGGCGGCAATGGCCTGGGCGCCGGCGAGCGTCTCCCAGGAGACGCGGTTGAGCTTGCCGCCGGTTTGTTCGACTATGACCAGGATGTCCATGCAGTTCTCAGTCGTCCCTACGGGACTCCGATTTCATCCTTCCGCTAACCCGGCACTGAAGTGCCGGGCTAAATTCAGTCGCCACTGAAGGGGCTTGCTACAGCACGCGCACCTCGTTGCGCAGTTTGTCCACCAGCTTCTTGGCGATCTCGCCGGGGGAGCCCTCGAGCATCTCCGTCTTCTTGGTTTTTTGCGGAATGTAGAGCCGCTCGATCTTCTGCTGGTTGGGGCCGACCGCCGACTGCACCTCCGCCATCGCGACCTTGCGCATGGGCTTGTTCTTGGCTTGCTTGATGCCGATGAGCGTGGCGTAGCGCAGCTTGTTGATGCCCGACTGGATGGTGAGCACGGCGGGCAAGGGCAGGTCCACGTACTGGAAGAATCCGGCCTCGAGCTCGCGCTTGACCCGAATGGATGAAGAAGCGCCGCCGGAGTCCGACTTCTCGATCTGCATGATGATGGTGGCGTGGGGCCAGCCCAGCAGTTCCGCCAGGATGACGCCGGTCTGGGCGTAGCCGTAGTCGTCGGATTGCAGGCCGGTGAAGATGAGGTCGAAGGGTTCGTCCTGGATGGCGGCGGCGAAGGCGCGGGCGGTGTTGAAGGCGTCCAGGCCGACGAAGGCCGCATCCTCCAGATGGATGGCGCGGTCGGCGCCCTTGGCCAGCCCCTCGCGCAGCACCTGCTGGGCACGGGCCGGCCCGGCGGTGATGACCACCACCTCTCCGCCGTGCTTTTCCTTCTGGCGCAGGGCTTCCTCGAGGGCGTAGGCGTCAGGCTCGTTGACCTCGTAGGAGAGGTCCTCGCGGATCCAGGTGCCCGCCTCGTTGAGCTTGAGGGGCGCGTCCTTCTGCGGCACCTGCTTCATGCAGACCAGAATCTTCATACACCAGTTCTCGGTTCTCGGTTCTCGGTCAAGGCGACGGGGGAAGTATAAATGAGGGGCGGTTCAGCGGCCATCCCCAGTTTGTGTCAGTCGAAAAAGGCGACGGACTGGACGCCGGAAACCTCGATCCGCTTGCGGCAGCGGACGTTCTTGCACATGACCAGGTCGTCGCGGCGGACCATGTAGGAGCGGGCCTTGGCGAACTTGGCGCGGTCACGCTCGTCGGCGCGGCCGGGGAGCTGGCGCTTCTTGGTGCGCACCAGCCAGGCCAATTCATATTCGGCCGACTGGCGGCAGGAGGGGCAATTCAGCGTGGCCGGCTTCTTTTCTTCCTTCTCGTCGAAAAAGTCGCGTTCGTCCATGGAAGTGAGCAAGCAGCGATAAGCGATAAGCAATAAGCTGGTGGATTCGATTATTGCATAATGGCGCTGCGGGAGTGGGGAGAATGGCAAAGCGAAGGAAGCCGAAGCCGTTTCGCGCGGTGAAGGCGGTGAAGCAGGCGGCGCGGGAGAAGATCGGGGCGCCGCCGGCGACGCGGCGGGTTCCCGACCGCAAGAAGCAGCGGCGAGAGAAGCACAAGCCGACGCTAGGAAAGCTCTTGGGCGAACTCTAGGCCCGTTGACTCACGTCCGGGCAGAGCCTAAGATGGCTGGCCATTCAACCCGCGAAGGCGCGGGTTTCCTTTTCGACAGGAGAACGGCATTGCTGCTCAACATCCAAAAGAAGCGCATTGAGCCGGACATCATGGTGATCACACTGGAGGGCAAGGTCTGCATGGGCAACTCCGCCAAGGAGCTGGAGTGGACGGTGGCGGAGCTGCAGCAAGCGAACGAAAAGAAGGTGATCTTCGACCTTTCCGGGGTGACCATGATGGACAGCACGGGAATCGGCATCGTGGCCATGTGCTCGGGCAAGATGAAGAAGGCGGGTGGCGAGTTGCGGGTGGCGGGCGCCAAGGGAGTGGTGGAGGACGTCCTGAAGCTCACCCACATGGAGAGCATCGTCAGCGTCCATGCCACGACTGCGGAAGCGGTGGCGGGCTTCACCTCCGGGGGGCCGGGCTCTTCGTAGCAAACACTCGACCACCACCTGGAAACAGCCGCGCGATTTCCAGGTCGCGCGGCCCGTTCTATTTCGTTGTCGCGACGTAAGCAGAACCGCAACCGCGAGCAGCCAGGAGACAGGCCTCCTCGGCTTCTTCAGCTTCAGTCAGCTTCTTCAGCGACTCCCACTCCCGAGCAAATACTCCCGTAAGTGCTTGTAATCATGGAGCCTAGGGGACAGATAAAAATTCCCCTTGACAATGCCGGCCAACTGTCCTATTGTCCTATGACAGTAGGCCGGCCATGATATTTCAGATCAATTTCAAGTCGGGCATGCCGATCTATCTCCAGATGGTGGATCAGATCAAGGCGGCCGCCGCCTCGGGGGCGCTGAAGCCCGGCGAGGCGCTCCCATCTATCCGTCCGCTGGCTGAGGAACTGCGCGTCAACCGCAATACCGTCGCCAAAGCCTATTCCGAGCTGGAAAGCCTGGGCGTGATTGAAACGCTGCCGGGGCGGGGTTGTTTCCTGAAAGAGAATCATTCGGCATTGCGCAAGGAAGTCCGGCGCAAGCTGCTGACCGAGGAAATCGACCAGGCCATCGTGCAGGCGCACCATTTGCAGGTGCCGCGCGATGAGTTCCTGGAATTGATCCATGAACGAATGGATGCGCTCGACGACAAACGGCGCGCCCATGAAAGTCAAAAGGAGGTTGACCGGCCATGAACACTCCCGTTTCTGCCATCCAAATCGAGAACCTCACCTACGCCTACGGGCGCGCCGAGGCGGTCCAGGACTTGAGCCTGACGGTCGAGCCCGGCCGCTGTTACGGACTCTTCGGCCGCAACGGCGCCGGCAAGACGACCACCATGAAGTGTCTGCTCAATCTGCTCCGTCCGCAGAGCGGGCGGGTAAGCGTGTTCGGTCTCGATCCCGCCAAGCATGAAGTCGCGGTGAAACGCCGGCTGGCTTATGTGCCGGATCAGGTCGCGTTCTATCCCTGGATGAGCGTTCGGGAGACGCTCGATTACCTGGCGTCCTTTCGGGAGCGCTGGAACCGCAAGACCGAGCAGGAGTTGTTGGAGCGTTTCCTGCTTGATCCGGCCAAGCGCACCGGGTCTCTCTCGAAAGGTCAGCGAACCCAGGTGGCGCTGATTGCGGCGGTCTGCCCGGAAACGGACTTGCTGGTGCTCGACGAGCCGACCTCGGGCCTGGATCCCATCGTCCGCCGCGAGTTCATCGAAACGGTGATCGGCGCCTACCAGGAAGGCAATCCGGGCAACCGCACGATTTTTGTTTCCACCCACCTCATCACCGAATTCGAGGGATTGATTGACCAGTTCACCATCATAGATCGCGGGCGTGCCGTGCTGACGCTCAACTCCGACCTGGCCCGTGAGCGTTTCCAGAAAATCCGCGCGCGCTTTGCTCAATCGCTACCGGAGCTCGACCTCAAAGCGGCGCTGCGCGTGCGCCGCAACGGGCGCGAACTGGAGTTGATCGCCAACGGCGCCGGCGCCGAATTGGTGGAGCGCCTGCGGCAGCACAATCCGGAGGCGCTCTCGACGGAGGCGCTGACGCTCGAGGAAATCTTCGTCGCGACCTTGAAGTCGTAGGAGACGAGAATGAACGCCAAAACCACCAGGATCCTCAAGGAAGCGCGGCCGCTGCTCTGGCCCTGGTGCGCCGTCGCCATCGCGGGCGCGTTGCCGCTGGTTCAGCCGTTCAATGGGATTGCGGAGCCGGTCGGTGCTATTGGGTTCTTCCTCGGCATCCCGTTGTTGGCCGTTCTCTCGCTGGGCAACGAATTCCAACACCGGACGCTTTCCCTTCTGCTCACTCAACCCGTCGACCGCATGGAAATCTGGGGTGAGAAGTTGAGCGTCACGGTCGTCGCCGTGATGTCGGCGGCTCTGGTTTTCTTCTTTGGCTGGCAGGCCGCACGTCAGCTAGGCCCGCACGAATTGGCGTTTATTGGAGCGTGCATCCTCGCCACCATCGCTGCGGCGACATTTTGGACGCTGGTAGCAAGATCGACACTGGGCGGGATCGTCCTGAACTGGATGGTTCCCTATTTCGTCTTCCTCATTGCCTGGTTGTACCTGCCGGCCCGGATTCGTGAAAGCGGAGATCTTTCTGAGGCCATACCCGTGGTTTCGATCGCCACCTTCGTCCTTCTATCCTATGCAGGTGGGATGCTCTGGCTGGGCCGGCGAAAGCTGGCTCGGTTCCAGGTGACGGGAGGAATGCCCGGCGACGATCTGCTGATGGCCGGTCCCAAGGTGCTGCCAGAAGCTTTGGCCGGATGGTTTCGCTTCCGTCCCACCGGAGCGGTTCTCAACTTAATCCGCAAGGAACTTCGTTTGCTGCAGCCGCTCTGGCTGCTCACTCTGCTGACCCTCCTGTACTTGGCCTTCCTGACCCCGTTCTGGCTCGTGCCCGAACGATTCGTGTTCGGACACGGACCGGAACGCGAATCGTTGGCCCCAATCGCGATTGTTGTGATGATGCCGGTCATTGCCCTAATTGGGTTGATTGTGATTCTCGCCGGAAGTCTGTCACTGGGGGAAGAAAGAACGTCGGGGACGCACGCCTGGCACATGACCCTGCCGGTATCGGCCCGCCGCCAGTGGCTCATCAAGCTGTTCCTGGCCCTCTTCGCAGCTCCCGTTTGCGCTGTGCTGCTTCCCGCCTTGGTGCTGATCGCGGGTGGATCCATCTTCGGATCGCCTTTCATGTTTGTGGACCTGAAGGGGATGCCCTGGCTGCTGCTCATGGTGATGGTCCTGAGCTTTGCCTCGTTCTGGTGTGCGTGCGCGGTCAGCGGGACGGTGCGGGCGGCGCTGTGGCTTCTTCCCTTGATGGTCGCCCTCCTTCTTGCCGGTAAGTTCGGCGCCTGGGTTGCGCCCCAAATGATGGACCTGGTTGTCTCCAGGGTCCATCTCTTCGCGGATTTCGGATTCACCAACGTCGTTTCCAACATCCAGTTGTCCTCCGTAGACCCCAGGCTCCCGCTGGGGGTAACGCTCTTGTTGGTCCCGACCCTGCTCTTCGCAGTGCCTCAAAGTTACCGGCTGTTTCGGGCACAGCATCAGGACAGCACTTTGTCTGTAATCCGATCTCTGTTGCCTCTGGCCGTGCTGACGTTCCTGTGCACCTTTGCCCTAGGGACCTTCGATTCTGCCCGGGACCGCGCGCGCTATGAGATATGGGGAATGTTCCGTGAAACCCACGAAGCGATCGAGAAGATCCAACCCGGCACGGCGAAGCTGGATGCGGAGCATCCGCTGCAACTCACGGTGGAAGACCTGGCCAAGGCTTCTCCCCTCTCGGAACGTACGCGGCGCTGGCTGGGCAACTCCAGCATCACTGTCGCTCCCGACAAGCCTCATCCGGGCCGGCGCTACTGCTGCGGGGGGAACTCAAGGGGCATCACTGTTGTTCCTGACAAGGCTTATTCGTGGTACCTAGCCACCATTCATCGGCCGGGCGGTTCCGACTGTACCGTGTCGTTCCAGGCCACGCGCGGCTACGGCACTCTCGGCGGAGTATGTGAGTAAGAATCCCTGGGCTCGGTGGGGGCACTGCCCCACCGGCGGCTTTTTGTTTGGTTGAAGCACAAGACAACTGGCTAAGGAGGAAAACGATCATGAACAAGGCCATGAGGTTGGCCGACGCCCTGCCAGGATGGGGAGGATCGGCGATGAAAGTCGATGGAGCTCCCAAGCGTTTCTACCGAGGCTTGCTGCGGGCGCTGGTGGTGGGATTCGGGCTCGTCGCGACCTTGAAATCGTAGGAGACGAGAATGAACGCAAGAACCAGAATCATCAAGGAAGCACGCTCATTGTTTTGGCCCTGGTGCGCCGTGATGGTCGCGGGCGCGCTGCCGCTCGTTCTGCCCCAGTCACATCCCATCCTGCTTGGAATCAATATTCGGGAGATCAGTTCGATCGCCGTCGGCTTTGGCATCCTGCTGCTGGCGACTCTCTCGCTAGGCAACGAATTCCAACACCGCACGCTTTCTCTCCTGCTCAGTCAACCCGTCAGCCGGTTGGAAATTTGGGGCGAGAAGATGAGCGTCACGCTCGTCGCCGTCCTATCGGCGGCCATGGTTTTCTGCTATGGCGTGCGGTCTGAGTTTCAGCAAGACCCGAAGCTTTGGGTGTTCGCCGGCGCATTTCTCGTCACCGCCACGGCTTCGGCGACGTTTGGTAATCTTTTTGCAAGATCCGCGATGGGCGGCCTCCTCGTGAACGGTTTGGCCCCATACTTCGTCATCATTGCTGGGGTGAACTGGGAATGGATTCTCGGACCGAATCCTTCGCCAGCCCGATCCATAACCGCCCTTTCGACCGTCGCCTGCGCCGCCCTCTGCTACGCGGGCGTGATGCTCTGGCTTGGGGGGCGAAAGCTGGCGCGTTTCCAGGTGGCGGGAGGAATGGCCGGCGACGATCTGCTGATGGCCGGTCCAAGCGTGATGCCCGAAGCTTTGGCTGGATTGTTTCGCTGCCGTCCCACCGGGGCGGTTCTCAACTTGATCCGCAAGGAGCTTCGTTTGCTGCGGCCGCTCTGGCTGATCACGCTGCTGAGCCTCGTGTACTTGACCTGCCTGACCATGTTCAGGTTCATGCTCTTGCGGGAATCGGCCGCCCCAGAACCGGAGGGAGTTCAGCTGGCTCTGTTCACTCCAGTGATTCTGTTCACTCCATTGATTGCAATTCTCGCGGGAAGCCTTTCGCTGTGGGAAGAAAGAACGTCGGGGACGCAATCATGGCAAATGACCTTGCCGGTGTCCACGCGCCGCCAGTGGTTCATCAAGCTGGTCATGGCCATGTTCACGGGCTTGGTTTGCGCGGTGCTGCTTCCAGTCTTAGTGATGGTCGTTCTTGGATTTATCTTCGGATCGCCTTTCATGTTTGTGGATCAGGCGATGGGCGGGTTGAAGATCGCTGGTGGATCCATCGGATTGGCTGGTGGATCCATCTTCGGATTGCTTTTCATGTTTGTGGTTCAGGCGATCCCCGGATTGCTGCTGACGGCGCTACTTTTGACCGTTGCTTCATTCTGGTGCGCGTGCGCGGTCAACGGGACGGTGCGCGCGGCGCTGTGGTTTGTTCCGGCCATGGGCGCGGTCCTTCTTGCTGGTCGATGCGGCGGCTGGATTGCGCCAAAACTGGTCGACCTCGTCGTTTCCAGGTTCGATCCCTTCACGGATTTCCGATTCATCAACGCAGTTTCGAACCTCCACCTCCAGTTGTTCGTCATAGGCGCAACCCCACTGAGGATGATAACGCTCTTGTTGGTCCCGACATTGCTCATCGCGGTGATCCAGAGTTGCCGGCTGTTTCGGGAACAGGCCCAGGACAGCATATCGTCTGTGATCCGAAATTTGTTGCCTCTGGCCATCACGGCATTCCTGTCCGTCTTTTGTTTGGCAGCCTTCGCTTCCTTGAATGAGACCAACGGAACAATTGTCTCATCGGGTGAGCCGCGCCAATACTTGTTGTACGTGCCGAAAAGCTACGATCGCTCCAAGCCAACGCCATTGGTCATCAGCCTGCACCCCGCGGCGTCATGGCCGGCGGCTGAAATGGAAATAAGCCGCTGGAACGAGTTGGCCGATGAGCACGGTTTTATTGTCGTTTACCCGTCGGGAAGTGACGTTCCAAGAGTCTGGCCCATGGGGCCACGTAGTCTGGGATTGGACGTCAGATTCATTTCCGATTTGATCGACAAGCTGGAAGCCGCGTACAACATCGATCCGAACCGCATCTATGCCGACGGAATGTCGAACGGCGGAGGCATGGCGTTTGCCTTGTCGTGCAGGTTGTCCGATCGGATCGCGGCGGTCGGCGCCGTGGCGGCTGCACAAGCGTTTTTGCCCGTGGATCGGTGTGGGGATTCCAGGCCGGTGCCGACGGTGGCGTTTCATGGAACGGCCGACCCATTCGCCCCCTACCAGGGCGGGCCCTCGCCGATCTCCCCCACACCGTTTCCGAACATTCGGGATTGGACAGCTCGTGTGGCGCGACGAAACCGATGTAAGGGAGACCCGAGCGACACTCGAATCACTGCGAGCGTCCGCCGTCTTGCATATACGAACTGCGCTGAGAATGGGGACGTGATTCTCTATACCGTTGAGGGTGGAGGCCACACCTGGCCAGGCGGCAAACCCCTGCCGGAATGGTGGGTTGGGCGCACGACGCGTGAAATCAACGCCAGCAGCGTGGAGTGGGAGTTCTTCATGCAGCATCCGCTTGGGCCGAAGTAACGCGAGAGGCCATTGCGGGTGGCGCAACCATCCCGCGCATCTCAGTTGATATGGCTGTGGGACGAGTTGAAGCGCCTGCGACCGCGCGGCCAGTGAAAACCCGCGGCCCAGCCGCCACAAATCGCTTGACAGCAGCCGCATCCAGACCTATGAGTGAAACCTCCGTCATGCTGCTGCGGATCAATTTCAAGTCCGGCAGGCCGGTCTATCTCCAGGTGATGGATCAGATCCAGGGCGCCGCCGCGTCGGGGGCGCTGCGACCGGGCGAGGGGCTGCCCTCCATCGGTCCGCTGGCGGAGGAACTTCGCGTCAACCGCAACTCGGTCGCCAAGGCGTATTCCGAACTGGAACGCCTGAGTGTGATCGAGACGCTGCCGGGCAAGGGCTATGTTCTGAAAGAGCAGCATCGGCCATTGCGAAAAGGAGTGCAGCGCCGGCTGCTGGCCGCGGAGCTCGACCAGGCCATCGTGCAGGCGCCGCGCGCGGTCGGGAAGACTCTGATGTACTCGCTCCTGACGTTCCTGCTGGGCGCGCTGTACCTCGCCCTGGTGGGCGGCATCGGCACGCTCATCGTTCGCGCCGGCTTGGTTCGCGGCGAATCGGTCGCGGTGCTGGCGACGGTGGTTGTGGCCGCCGTTTTCCTGCCCCTGCGCAGCCGCGTCCAACGGTTTGTGGATCGCCTCGTCTTCGCCAAACGCTATGAGCTGGCTCGCGCGCTGCGGCTCATCAAGGCGGAAGCGCCCTCGCAGCCGGACCTGGACTCATTCATGGAGCGGGTGATGGAGCGGACCGAAGCCGTACTGGGCGCCCGGCCGGAGCTGATTCGGGATCGCGCCGAAGTGCTGTCTCTGGTCAATTCGCTTCCCTCGCTGCGTTGGGCGCGCGCGCCGGTTTCCGCCGGCGCCGATTTATTCATGCCGGTGTTCTCCGATGACGAAGTGCTGGGCGTGCTTCGGCTCGCCGGCAGATCCACGGGCCAGGAATACGATGCAGAAGATTTGGACTTCCTGGCCGCGATCGGCGAACAGGCGGCAACCGCCGCCAATCAATTTCGCGCGCGCAATGAAAGACTGGAGTCTGAGTACGCGCTCGACATCCAGCGTGGCTTGCTGCCCCGCGAGATTCCCCAGGTCCCAGGCTTCACCATCGCCGGCGCCTGGCAACCGGCCAAAACGGTGGGCGGCGACTACTACGACGTCTTCAAACTCAGTGAGACTCGACTGGCCCTGGTGGTTGCCGACGTTTGCGGCAAAGGCATGCCGGCGGCGCTATTGATGTCCAACCTGCAAGCCACGGCGAAGGCGTACGCGACATTGGAGTCTTCGCCGAAAGATCTTTGCGACAAGGTCAATCGCGCCATCTGCAACAGCATCACTCTGGGAAAGTTCATTACTTTCTTCTACGCCGTGCTGGACTCGGAGGGCCGCCGTTTGACCTACACGAACGCTGGACACAATCCCCCCATTGCGTGGCAGGGCCGCGCTTGCCGGAAGCTGGAAACCGGCGGCGCCGTGCTGGGAGTGTTCGCGGACGGCTCTTACGAGCAGGCCAGCCTCGACCTTTTGCCTGGGGATCGTCTGGTCATGTTTACCGATGGCATCAGTGAGGCCGCCGATGCGAATGGCCAGGAGTTCGGCGAGGAGCGTCTGATCGCGCTTCTGCGAGAGAGCCCGGCGGCCTCCGCGGCGGATTTGCGCGATGCGATCATGCGGGAGGTGACGCAGTTCTGCCGGGAAGAGTTCGCCGATGACGCCACCCTCTTGACCGTCGTCGCCGATCGTTCAGTCTTAAGTTCGCATTCCTGAAAGGCGCAAGCATCGTTGGCCGGACGCGGCTACGCCACTCTCGGCGGCGTATGTGAATAGGAGTCCCTGGGCCGGCGTGGATGGCGCCAACGGAAAGAGGAAATTGGCGGAAGCGAGTGGGAGTCGAACCCACCGAAGACGGGGCAAACCCGCCTCCCGCCGGTTTTGAAGACCGGGAGAGTCACCGGACCCCCTGCGCTTCCGTAAACCAGTGGTCAGTGGCTGGTGGTCAGTGGTCAGTTAAAGGCCAAGAACCAACCTACACCTTTAGATAGAATGAACGGCGCGGAAACGTCATGTCAAACGCGAGCAACCCGAAGGCTGGCGGAAGCGAGGGGCGACGGTACTCCTACGCGCAACTGGATGTGTTCACGGAGCGGCCGCTCGAAGGCAACGCGCTGGCGGTATTCACCGATGCGCGCGGGCTCAGCGACGCGGAGATGCAGGCGGTGGCCCGGGAGACGCGCCTCTCGGAGACCACCTTCGTCTTCCCGCGCGACCCGGCGGTGGAGCGCGAGCACGGGGTGCGGGTGCGGATCTTCACCACGGAAGAGGAGCTGCCCTTCGCGGGACATCCCACGCTGGGGACGGCGTTCGCGCTGCGGGGGCGCAGCGGCGCTTCCGAAATCGTGCTGGACTTGGAGGCAGGCAGGATCCCGGTGGAGTTCACGGCGGAGGGCGGCGGGCACGTCTTCGCCGAGATGCGGCAGGTGGACCCCGAATTCGGAGCCGAACATGAGCGCGAGGCCATCGCAGGCCTGGCGGGGCTGGAGGTCGAGGACATCGCGACCGACCTGCCCATCCAAACCGTCTCCACCGGCCTGGCCTTCGCCATTGTGCCGGTGAAGACGCGCAAGGCGCTGGAGAAGCTGGCGCTGGACTGGAAACGGGTGGCGGAATACACGGAGCGCACGGACGCGAAGTTCCTGTACTTCATGACGCGGGAGTGCGTGGATGCCAAGGCGCGGATGCACGCGCGCATGATCTTCTACAACGGCGAAGACCCGGCGACCGGGTCGGCGGCGGGCTGCGCGGCGGCGTGGATGGTGGCGCATGGCGTGGCCCAGGCGGACGAGCGGGTACTGATCGAGCAGGGGATGGAGGCGCTGCGGCCCAGCCGCCTCTTCGTGCGCGCGGGAAAAGAGGGTGACAGCGTGGTCAACGTCCGCGTCGGCGGACATGCGGTGGAGGTGATGCGGGGCGAACTCTTCCTCTGAGCGACGGCGGAAGACGCGGCCCGCCAAGGCACTCACATCCGGCGAAAGAATTCAAGCTGAGGATTCCGGCATTACCTTCGGCGTTACTTACGTCGCCAGGTCGCGCCAGTTAGGATGCGGGCGCTTTGACTTCCAATCCCTGGTTGCCATGAGAGCCAAGAAAACCATCCTGTGCGTGGACGACAACGAGCAAGCGCTTTCCATCCGCAAGGTGGTGCTGGAGACGCGCGGCTACCGGGTGATCGCGTGCGGCAGCGGGAGAAGCGCGCTGGAGGCGTTCGAGAAGGGCGGCGTGGACCTGGTGCTGACCGATTGGACCATGCCGGAGATGGACGGCGCCGAACTGGTGGACCGCATCAAGGCCCGCTCGCCCCACACCCCGGCCATCCTGTTCTCCGGGCGGATGAAAGTGTACGAGAAGGAGACGCGAGCCGACGTTTTCCTCTCCAAGGGGATGTACGGAGCTTCGGAGTTGCTGGAACGAATCCGGCAACTGTTGGTGCGCAAGCGCGGCCCCAAACGCGCGACCCCCGAGACCACGAGCTATCCGGCGCGCGCCGCCTCCTAATCGCGCCTTCCTGACCAACCAGGCTGTCATCCTGAGCCCCGCGTAGCGGGGCGAAGGACCTTGCGTTTGATCTTGATCTGTCATCCTGAGCCCCGCGTAGCGGGGCGAAGGACCTTGCGTTTGGCTTCACGAGGCGGCCTGCTCCTCCTGGGCGGGGAGCCAGGCGGAGGAGCGGGCGAGAGGGTTGAGGTCGGGGATGGGCTCGGGGTCGGTGAGGGCGAAGGGGTCCGAGTCGTAGAGCTTGAGGCGGACATTGGCGACATTGGAAACGGCGATCTGCAGGCCGTAGAGCAGGAGGGCGGCGCGGCGCTCGGCGACGTGGTGCCCGGCGATGGCGCGGAGGAGGTTGGAGAGCGCCACCTGGATGGCGGCGGAGTCCTCGAGCAGGGGGAGGTGCAGGGATTCGAGGATCTCGGCGTTGAGGTCGTCCGGGTTGGAGCGGCCGCGGTTGAGGGAGAGCTTGACCTCGCGGGCCTGGCGGAGGTTGGCCAGGCGCTGACGGTCGCGGCTGTGGAAGTAGCAGAAGTCGTTGTTCTTCAGGGCCGG
>Ga0080064_1003340_pt1 | contig 23542 bp, 19 predicted proteins | sample Subgrocontami54m_FD_69260 | JGI IMG/M metagenome (GOLD analysis project Ga0080064, IMG submission 69260) | Subsurface groundwater microbial communities from S. Glens Falls, New York, USA - GMW46 contaminated, 5.4 m (SPADES assembly) (version 2) ...
CAGCGCGGAGATAACAGCCTGGCGCTCGTGCGGTTCGAGCGTGCGCGGGAATTGAACCCGAATCTGATTGAGGCCCACTTCAATTGCGGACTGCTGTTGAGGGAAATCGATTTGCCGGAGCGGGCGGCCGCCTGCTTCGAGCGTGTCATTGAGCTCGACTCCGAATACGTCGAGGCGCATCGCGGCCTGGGCGGCGCCCTGCAGGATCTCGGAGATTACGATGCGGCGCGTGCCTGCTTCGAGCGTGCGCTGGCGATACAGCCTGATCACCACGAAGCACGCCTGTCGAAGGCGTTTTTGCACCTGCTGTGCGGCGAGTTCCGCGAGGGATGGCGTGATTACGTTGCGCGGTTCGGGACGGCGGAGTCGCCGCTGCGGCCGTTTCCTTTTCCTGACTGGGACGGCGGATCACTCGAAGGAAAGACGTTGCTGGTTTACGCCGAGCAGGGATTGGGCGACGAGATACTTTTTGCCGGGTGTGTTCCCGATCTAATCGCGAAGGCGCGCCATGTCGTTATCGACTGTGATTCCCGGCTTGCGGCACTGTTCGGACGTTCATTTCCGCTGGCATCGGTGCATGGCGGGGCGCGGGATGCCGATCAGTCGTGGCTAAACGGGATGCCGATCCCGGATCTCAAAGTCGCGGCAGGCAGCGTGCCGGGTTTTCTGCGCAACGCGCCGGCCGATTTTCCGGCGCGCGACTGCTATTTGCGCGCGGAACCTGCGCGTATTGATGAATGGCGCAAGCGGCTTGCCACCGTGGGCCCGGGATTCAAGGTCGGCATCGCTTGGCGCGGCGGTTTGCCGCAGACGCGCGCCTCCCGGCGTTCGCTTGCGCTGACGGATCTGCTGCCGATAGTGAGTAATCCGGGTTGCCGTTTCGTCAGTCTGCAGTACACCCGATGTGCAGAGGAAACCGGGGCAATGTCACAGTCGACCGGAATGCGGGTGCATCACTGGCAGGAGGCGCTCGACAATTACGATGAGACGGCGGCGTTGGTGTGCGCACTCGATCTGGTGATTTCGGTGCAGACTGCGGTGGTGCATCTGGCGGGAGCGCTTGGCAAGCCGGCATGGGTGCTGGTGCCCTCGGCGCCCGAGTGGCGTTATCTGGCAAGCGGTGATGCGATGCCGTGGTATTCATCGGTAAGGCTGTTTCGGCAGCAGCAGGCCGGACAGTGGCATCCGGTGGTTCTCCGGGTTATGGCCGAACTGGCGCGGCAGGTCGGTGGTGGAGACGAGCAGGTGTATCAATCGACACAAGCGAAGCCGATATGACCAACCTGATGACCAGGCTGACGGCATGGTTGCGCCGTGCGGACTCCGATCAGTCACGGGACACGCCGCGGCGGGGTGTGATTCCAGAGGATGAAAAAAAGCGTGTCGCGGATGCTGCATTTGATGCCGGTAAAGCCGCGTTTCAGGCGAAAGACTATGCGGTTGCAATAGATCGTTTCAGAACCGTGGTCGAGTTGCGGCACGATGACGCGGATGCCTACAATTATCTCGGCCTCAGTTATCTCGAGCAGGGAAGCCTTGACGATGCCGCCGACTGCTTCCTGTTCGCACTTCACCATCGGCCGCAATTTGCGCAGGCGTTATATAACATGGCATTGGTAGCGCAGCAGCGTGCTGATTTCGACGAGGCTGTCGCCTGCCTCGAACAGGCGATTGAGCTGAAGCCGGATTTTGCCGCAGCCCACAACAATCTGGGTTATTTTCTGAGCCGTGACCTCGCGGATTTTGAGCGCGGCGCCTGGCACATCAGAGAGGCGTTGCGGCTGGCCCCGAACGATACGGATGCGCTTTGCAACTACAGCATGGTGCTGATCCAGGAAGGGCGGTCTGAGGAAGCGCTGGCGCTTTGCGGTCAATTGCTGGCGATACACCCCGATTTGCATGAGGCGCGCCTGAACCGTGCGCTGGCCGCGCTCAAACTCGGTCGTTTTGCCGAAGCATGGCCCGACTACGAGGCCCGTAAGCTCACGCGCAGCAATTACCTGCCCCGCGCGCTGCCGCTTCCGGAATGGCGGGGACAGGTGTTGCGCAGCCGAAGACTGCTGGTTTACGCCGAGCAGGGTCTAGGCGACCAGATTATGTTCGCCTCCTGCCTGCCCGATCTGCTGCCGCGGGCGGGCGGCTGCGTGGTTGAATGTGCGCCACCGCTGGTGCGAATTTTCAGACGCTCATTTCCGGCGGCCAGAATAGAGCCGCAGGCGCACGACGACGTCATGCTGTCCAGCCTGGTACAGGCCGCCCGCTTTGATTATCAGGTTGCGATCGGCAGCCTGCCCGGATTTTTTCGCAAGAACTGGTCGGATTTTCCGCGGCACGACGGTTACCTGCGTGCCGATGCCGCGCGAACGGCCTATTGGAGTGATCGCCTGCGTATTCTGGGCCCGAGCCTGAAAATCGGAATTTCGTGGTTTGGCGGTGCGATTTCGACACGGCGCGATGCCAGGTCGACACGGTTGCAGGACTGGCTGCCGGTGCTGTCGCAGGGGTCGTGCAGTTTCGTCAGCCTGCAGTATGGGGAATGCCGTGCGGAACTCGAGGCGTTGCAGCAGTCAGCGGGTTTGCAGGTGCATCATTGGCAGGAGGCGATCGACGATTACGATGAGACGGCGGCGCTGGTAAGTGCGCTTGATCTGGTGATTTCGGTGCAAACCGCGGTGGTGCATCTTGCGGGGGCGCTCGGTCGGCCGGCGTGGGTGCTGGTGCCGCTGGTGCCTGAGTGGCGCTATCTGCAAAGCAGCGATTCCATGCCATGGTATCCGTCGCTGCGGTTGTTCCGGAGGCGGTCGCCAGGGCCGTGGCAGTCGTTGATTGCCGAGGTTGCGGCTGAACTGGCACAGCAATGCAAAACCGAGCATGCTGGCTAATCTGATAAAGGGCCTGTTTACGCGGAAAATGGCACCATCCGCCGCGCGGCCGGCTGCGAGTCTGGAGCCGGTTTCTGACGGTGGCGCGGATCAGATGCAGCGCGCGCTCGGATTTTACAATGCCGGGAATCTTGTGGCTGCGCAGAGTATCTATGAGGAAGTATTGCACCGCGATGGCGACAATATCCAGGCGCAATGCCATCTGGGTGTGATTTTGGGGCGCTCCGGCGACTACGCTGGCGCGCGCCGGCTGCTTAACAGAGTGGTGGCGAGTGATCCACATTGCAGCGACGCCTGGAACGCGCTGGCTAACATGGAAAAGATGCAGGAACACTGGGAGGAAGCCGAGGACCTGTATCGTCGCGCGCTGGTTCTCAATCCTGCCAGTGCTGCAGTCTGGTCCAATCTCGGCTTGTGTTTGCGCGAAGCCGGCAAGCTAGACGCCGCAGAGGCGGCGTTGCGCCGCGCCCAGGCGTTGGCGCCGGATTTTGCCGGCGCGCTGCTCAATTTGGCGATGATCGCGATTGATCAGGGGCAACCGCAGCAGGCGCTCGAACTGTTGCGTCGCAGTCAGTTGCTCGACCCGGATCTGGCGGAAGCGCACACCGGTCTCGCGCAGCTGCTGCTGCAAAATGGCGAGTTCGCTGCGGGCTGGCGCGAATACGAGTGGCGCTTCAGGCGTGATGATGCCGAGCGCCAGCAAGTGCATCCGTTTCCGCGCTGGGACGGTGCCCCGATCAAGAATCGCGTGCTGCTGGTGCGCGCAGAACAGGGGCTGGGCGACCAGATCATGTTTGCGTCCTGCGTGCCGGATGCGATCGAGCTTGCCGCAACGTGTCTGATTGAATGCGATCCGAGGCTCGTTAATCTGTTCACGCGCTCCTTTCCGCGGGCGCGGGTTTTTCCCTACCGCGCAAAACGCGAGCCAAAGTGGGCCGGCGGCGGGCACCAACCGGAGTTCCAAATCCATCTCGGCAGCCTGCCGGGATTGTTCCGGCAGCAGGCAGCGGATTTTCCGCCGCGTGACGCTTATCTGCACGCTGATCCTGCGCGCATTGAATATTGGCGCGCACGGCTCGATGGACTTGGCGGTGGGCGCAAGATCGGCATTTCGTGGCGCGGTGGCGTGCCGGGTACGCGCCGCACGCTGCGCTCGGTCGCGCTGGCAGAAATGTTACCGGTATTGCAGCAGCGCGCCGCCGCGTTTGTCAGCCTGCAATACGGCGATTGCCATGCCGAACTCGCGGAGTTCTCGCGCTCATCGGGTATTGCTGTAACAAACTGGCAGCAGGCGCTCGACGATTACGACGAAACCGCGGCGCTGGTTTGCGCGCTTGATCTGGTGATCTCGGTGCAAACCGCGGTGGTGCATCTGGCGGGGGCGCTCGGCCGTCCGACGTGGGTGATGGTACCGACGGTGCCCGAGTGGCGCTACATGGCCGAGGGCGCGAGCCTGCCGTGGTATCCGACCGTTACTGTTTTTCGGCAGCGGCAGCGCGGCGTATGGGCGCCAATCATCGCGGATATCGCGCGCCGCTTCGCTTTGCCCGAGGCGGGAGGGCGGGGGGAATGACTAAGAACGCACTGCGGTCGTTCAACCGCCGGGAGCCCGCGGCAGCGAGTGCTGGTGTCGCATTGCGTCAGTTATTGTCGCGTTTTGTTGTCGGACCCTGCCGAAACTTGTGATATCAGTTTAAGTTGATTTCATAAATCATTGTTTTTCAACAAATTAAAATTTTTGATAAATATGGTATGGAACTTGCTCATATCAAGCGGGCGAGCACAGGAAGTTTGTTTTTTTGATGCTTGTTCAACATTAACTCAAGGAGATTTTTATGAAACGCATCCAACGGGGCTTTACCCTGATCGAATTGATGATCGTGGTGGCGATCATCGGTATTCTGGCGGCGGTTGCGCTGCCGGCATATCAGGACTACACCATCCGCGCCAAAGTATCGGAACTGGTATTGGCGTCGAGCGCCTTCCGGACCAGCATTGCCGAAAAAGCGCAGTCCGATTTGACCCTTACCACTTCCGGCAAGGGGCTGACGGTGGTTCCGGGCGGCAAGGTCACCTCCGGTTCGGTCAGTGACCTCGGCGTGATTACCATCGCAGGCAGCTCGACTTCGGTGGGAACCGCGGTAACCATCATCCTCAGCCCGAGCCTGGTCGCTGCAACCGGGCAGGTGATCTGGACGTGCACGGGCACCCCCGCGAAATTCGTGCCTGCTGACTGCCGTTAATTGCTGTCGTAATGCCCTGATTACGCAATCAGGGCAACAGAACAAGCCCCTCCTCGCGAGGGGCTTTTTCTTTGTTTGCCACGGGAGAACTAGGAGTCGGAGCCGCGCACCGGCTCCAGAACACTCCTCAGGATCGCGCCTTCATCGCGTGCCGCCATGCGCTCGAAGCCTTTTTTTTCCAGGGCAATGCGAAGTTCCGGGCGCGAGACCAGCTTCTGGCATGCGGCCGTGAGCTCGGCATACGGGACCGCCACTACCGCGTCTTTGATGTCTTCCTCAATTTCCGTCTCGCCGTCATGCTCGGTAACCACGGCCTTGCGGTTTGCCAGCAGATAAGAGACCCGGGCAATCTCGAAAATCCGGGTGTCATCGCCATAATGCATATTCAGTATCACCCTGGAACGCGCGATGAGCGCGTCACGCGCCGTCCCGTAGACGTTGGACACTGCCATGACATTAAGCCCGGCCTGCTTCATGTTTTCCAGCACATTGCGGCGCCGCTCGCTGAGCGAGCCGTAAAATAACACGTCTATGTCCTGCTCCGGTGCGGCGGTAATCCGGCTCATCTCGGGCGTGTAACCGATCGGCACATGGCGCACTGATTGCCCGCAGCCGAGGGCTGTCAGTCGCGCGATGTTTTGGCGGCTGTAATCCCAGGTTGGGTGCCTTGGGATCAAATCAAAGATCAAGGTCTTGAGATCGGCATTTGACGGATCTATCTGTTCCAGGTTGTAAAGGATGGATGAGGGGGGGACGTTCGGGATATGTTGCTCGCGCAGCATGTGAGAGCCGAATATGATGTGGGTTGCCCCTGCCGAGAAACTGTTTTCCGTAATGGGAGTGGAATAACCCAGTTGGCGCAACCCGCCCGACACGGTCTCGGCGATTTCACGGAAGGCCTCGGTGTGCACGTAACCGACAGGCCGTATCAGGGTAATCTGGTAGCTGCGACCCGCTTTTCCCGCGCCTTGCCGTTTGTTCACACGCAGTATCCGGTCGAGTGACTGGCGAAGAACCTTTCCTAGCACCTTGCGTACCTTGCGGCCATCCGCCTTCGCGGGGGTGGCAGTATTTCCAGAAGCATTGCGGCGGCCCGATATTCCGATTGCGGATAACGCCTAGCGGGTCGGATTACGCTGAGCCTCACTTTTTCCACGGCACCTCGACGATTCCGGTTTCGCGGGCGATATGCCTGATGCATGATAATCGAAAGCAGTTCCGATTGCTGCAGCCGATAATAGTGAAATTACCTCTGGCTCGCGAAGTAGGTGCACACGGGCATATAATCGCGAATCACGCAACGTAGGGTGTTCCATGCTACGACGATTCCTTGGTGCAGTTTTCTCCGGAAACGCAAAATCTTCGCCCGACAGTTTGCCGCCAGCCGATTACCCGCTTGAAGAAATCGCGTCGCTAAATGCGCGACACGAGCGTGCCCCGCTCGATCTGCATCGCGGTATCCTGTATGAGGGCACACAGGTTGCCGGGTTGGATTTCGTCGACCTGTTCAAGAGTTGCCTCGCCGATTCCGAGACTTCGGTTTCTCCCGGGAAGTATTTTATCCGTCTCCAAAGCGCGCTGAATCTCGCGCGCTACTTTCTTTATTCGCTTGATATCGAGGGGGAACGGGCGGAATGCGGCGTGTTCAGGGGCTTTAGCGCCTTACTTGCTTCCCGGGTGGCGGCGGCTAAACTTGGCAGGTTTTCCGGAGCCGGTTTTCATCTGATTGATAGTTTCGCGGGTTTCGCACCACCCCAGCGCGACGATTTCATTCCAGTAAGGCTCAAGCAGGGCAAAGCGGCAATGGCGCCCATGTTCCGGGAGGGGGGCGCAGCGGTGCCGGTCGAGCACGTGGCAACTGTTCTCCGGAATTATCCCGATATCAGTTTCCACAAAGGGTTTATTCCCAACGTTCTTTCCGGTCTTCCCGAAAAGCTGTGGGCATTCGTCCATGTCGACGTGGATATGCATGAACCGACACTCGCGAGCCTCGAGTACTTTTATCCTCGCATGAAAAAAGGCGGGGTCATTTTGTGCGACGATTACGGCTCGAGGGTGTTCCCGGGCGCCCGCAAGGCCTGGGGCGCCTATTGCGAGGCCCGCGGCATCCCTTTCATCGTGCTGGAAACGGGCCAATCCGTGATTGTGAATCAATAGTCGCGTTTTTTGCGCGCCGGCTTCCGGTCGATGACCCAGTGGCCTGATTTTCCGCCTTTCTTCTCGATCAAGCGGATATTTTCGATGCGCATGCCGCGATCGATCGCCTTGCACATGTCGTAAATCGTGAGCAGGCCCGCGGCAACCGCGGTCAACGCTTCCATCTCGACGCCGGTGCGGCCGCGGGTCTCCGTGCTCACGGTGCACTCGATCGCGCAGCCCTTACGGTCGATCTTGAAATCCGCGCCGATTCGGGTCAGCCCGAGCGGATGGGCGAGCGGAATCAACTCGGCGGTGCGCTTGGCGCCCTGGATCGCGGCGATGCGAGCCACGCCAAGCACATCGCCTTTGCTGGCGCCGCCGGTAGCTATCGTCGTGAGCGTGGCGCGCTGCATCACGATACGGCCGCGCGCGCGCGCGACGCGGTGAGTCTCGTCTTTGGCTCCGATATCGACCATATGCGCCTGGCCGCGGGCATCGAAATGCGTGAGTGTCTTCACAACAGGTCTCCGGTTATCAGCGCAGTAGTCCGGTCCGGACCAAATTCCGGGAGCCCGTACCAGCAAGAGATCAGCGCACCCGATTCGCCTGCACTACGAAAGCGTCGCTGTTGCCCCGGCGTTCGGCTCATACTGTTACGTGCACTTAGGAACTTCATGCGCTCCGGTTTATCATAGCATCGTGAAGCCGATTAGCCTTATCTTTACGCTGGTTCTACTGGCGATCCCCGCGGCCCTCGGCCAGGGGCTGCCGGACCTCGGTGACGTGTCACAAAGCGATTTCTCTCCGATACAGGAGCGCCGTCTCGGCGCTGGCATCATGCGCGAAATCCGGGCCGATCGCAGCTACTCGGACGACGCCGAAGTCACCGATTATCTCAATACTTTGGGCTATCGGCTGGTCGCGGCGGGCGCCACATCGCGCCAGGAATTCGATTTTTTCCTGATGCTCGATCCACAGGTCAATGCGTTCGCTTTGCCGGGCGGGTTCATCGGCGTCAATTCCGGCCTGATTCTGGCGGCGCAGAGCGAATCAGAGCTGGCCGGCGTGCTGTCGCATGAGATAGCACACGTGACACAGCACCATATCGCGCGCATGCTGGCGGCACAGAGGCAATCGGCACTTACCTCACTGGCGGGACTTGCGATCGCCATACTCGCGTCGCGCGTTAATTCGGAGTTGTCGCAGGCGGCGCTGGTTGTGTCCCAGGCGGGCCAGGTTCAATCCACGCTCGATTTCACGCGCGACAATGAGCGCGAAGCCGATCGCGTCGGCTTTCAGACTCTCGAGCAGGCGGGATTTGATCCGCAGGCGATGCCTTTGTTTTTCGAGCGCTTGCAGCGCGCGACGCGGTTTTATGAAAGCGGTGCGCCGTCGTATCTGCGCACGCATCCGCTCACGCATGAGCGTATCGCCGACATGCAGAACCGCGCACAGGGCCTGCACTACCGGCAGGTGCCGGACAGCATCGAGTTTCAGTTGATTCGCGCCAAGCTCAAAGCCGCGCAGGACAGTCCGCCGGAAGCAGTCGCGTTTTTCGCGGAAAGCCTGAAAGAGCGCAAGTTTCTGAGCGAGGTGGCGAGCCGTTACGGCCTGGTGGCGGCGCTGATCCGCGCCAAAGCTTATGAGCGCGCGAAGCAGGAGCTGGAGGTGCTGCGCCAGGCAGTGCCCCAAAACCCGATTGTCGGTACGCTGGCGGCGCGTCTGTACAGCGCAACCGGCGACAGCGCGGGAGAGCTCATAGCCTATCGCGAAGCGCTCGGAAATCATCCCGGTTACCGGGCCCTGGTTTACGACTATACGGATGCGCTGCTGCGTAATCGGCAGTTCGGAGAAGCGCTCAAGCTGGTCGAAAGCCGGTTGCAGTACGTGTCGTCGGATCACCGGCTCTACCAGCTGCAGGCGAAAAGTTATGCCGCGCTGGGCAAGTCACTGCAGCAACACCGCGCACTTGCAGAAGCGCAGTACCGGCTCGGCAATATTCCGGCCGCTATCGAGCAGCTGGTGCTGGCGCAAAAAAGCAGCGACGGCGATTTCTACGAGCAATCCGGCGTCGATGCTCGTCTCAGGGAATTGCGGCTGATCGAAAACGAGGCGCGTAAGGAAAACCGCAACAAGCGTTGAACCGGGAACGCCAAAACCGCGTCCAGTCGATGGGAAATGGAGCGGCTGCCGGTTGACGCAAGTTATCGCAGAGTGGGCAGCGGCCCGATCAGTGTGGTGACAAGCCCGAGTGCGCCGCACGCTGCAATGACCGGAATGATCCCTATTTTATAGCGCCACAATGCGGTGAACGCAGCAATGCCGATTAACGCCGCCTGCCATTCAAATGCGCCGCTGAAGTCCTGCGGCCACAACACGTGGTAGGCGAAGAACACCGCAAGATTGAGTATCACGCCGACCACAGCAGCGGTGATACCGGTCAGCGGCGCGGTGAACCTGAGATTGCCGTGCGTGGTTTCGATCAGCGGCGCTCCGAGGAAGATGAACACAAAGCTCGGCAGGAACGTGAAAAAGGTTACGATAATTGCAGCGACCGCGCCGGCGAGAAACAGATTGTCCGGACCGAACAGTTCCTTGGTCCAGCCGCCGACGAAACCGATGAAAGCCACCACCATGATCAAGGGGCCCGGCGTGGTCTCCCCGAGCGCGAGACCGTCGATCATTTGCGTTGCGCTCAGCCACTGGTATTGCTCGACGCCGCCCTGATAGACATAGGGCAGCACCGCATAAGCGCCGCCGAAGGTGAGCAGCGCTGCCTTGGTGAAGAACCATCCCATCTGCGTCAGCGTGGCGTCCCAGCCGTTGAGCACCACGAGCAAGGTCATTGCGCCGCCCCACAGCGCCAGGCTCGCGACGCAGATGCCGGCGAAGCGCGGCCAGGTAAACAGCGCGTGCTGCGGCGTCGGCGTATGGTCGTCGATGATGGCGGCGCCGTAGCTTTTGCCGGCGGTGTCGTGACCGCCGCCGGTGGCGAATTTGTCCGGTGCGATGCGGCCGCCGATGTAGCCGATCATGCCGGCGCAGAGCACGATGTAGGGGAAAGGCAGCTTGAGCGCGAATATCGCGATGAACGCCGCAGCGGCGATCGACCACAGCGCGGTGTTTTTCAGCGCGCGCGAGCCGATGCGGTAGGCAGCGAACACCACGATCGCGGTGACCGCAGGTTTGATGCCGTAGAGGATGCCGGCCACCACCGGCACGTTGCCGTAAGCCATGTAAATCCACGACAGCGCGATCAGGATGAACAGCGAGGGCAGGAAAAACAGCGTGCCGGCGATGATGCCGCCCCAAGTCTTGTGCATCATCCAGCCGATATAGGCGGCGAGTTGCGTTGCTTCGGGGCCGGGCAGCACCATGCAGTAGTTGAGCGCGTGCAGGAAGCGCTGCTCGGATATCCAGCGTTTTTTCTCGACCAGGTCTTGATGCATGATTGCGATCTGCCCGGTCGGGCCGCCGAAGCTGATGAAACCGAGCTTGAGCCAGTACCAAAACGCTTCGGTCAGAGTGACCGGCGCCGGCGCGGAACCAGCGGAATTGCCGGGAGTCATGCGCTTGCCCCTTCAAAAATCACGGGTGCCCCTCATGGCTTCGCTTCGCCAGGCACGACGGGAGTTTTACACGTGTACCGATTCCATAACAAGCTATGGCTTGCGCGGGGGCTGCCAACCGCCGTATATTGGCCGCCTTCTGCAATCTATCCGATTACGGAGCCGGAAATGAATATTGACAAGGAACTCGACGCGCGCGGGCTCAACTGCCCGCTGCCGGTGCTGCGTACCAAGAAATCGCTCTCCGACATGACAACGGGGCAGGTGCTCAGGATCCTGGCGACGGACCCCGGCTCGGTCAAGGATTTTCAGGCGTTCGCCAAGCAGACCGGCAATGCGTTGCTGGCATCGGATACCGTCAACAACGAGTTCATTTTCCTGTTGCAAAAGAAATAGCGGCTTTCATATTGCGGCGCGCACCGCACCGTAATCGGCTGCAGCGGCATCGCGTTTCTGTCGGGCGGGCGAACCGCAGACAGCGGTAATCGCGGCGCGTCGGTGCCGGTTACCCGAGCCGGTCGAGCTGCGCGTGCAGTTTGTCGAGCGTGTCCTGAAAACGCGCAAGCCGCTCCCGCTCCTGCGCGACCACGGTGGCGGGCGCGCGTTCGACGAAACTTGAATTGGCGAGCTTGGCACGCGATTTTGCGATTTCGCCCTGAAGCCGCTCCTGTTCCTTGCTCAGACGTGCGCGTTCCGCCGCAACGTCAATTTCAATCTTCAGCATCAGCCGGTAATCGCCGACTATGGATACCGGCGCATCGGCGTGCGGCAGTCCGCCATCGACAATCGTGACTTCGGACAAACGCGCCAGTGGCAACAGATAAGGAGTGAACGCGGTTAACGTCACGCGGTCGCCGTGCGCGAGCAGCGGCACTTTCTGCTGCGGGCCGAGGTTCATCTCGCTGCGCAGCGTGCGACACGCGTTGGTGATCAGCTTGAACAGCGCGAGCTCGCTCTCGGCATTCTCGTCGATGCGGCCGAGGTCGGGCTGCGGGAATGGCTGCAGCATGATACTCGGCCCGCTTCTGCCGGCGAGCGGCGCGACCTTCTGCCACAACTCCTCGGTGATGAACGGAATAATGGGGTGCGCCAGGCGCAGCGTCGCCTCGAGCACCCGCACCAACGTTCGCCGAGTTGCGCGCTGCCGTGCATCGCTGCCGTCCGCCAACTGTACTTTGGCGAGCTCGACATACCAGTCGCAGTATTCGTCCCACACGAACTCGTAAATCGCACGCGCAGCGTTGTCGAAACGGTATTCCGCAAAGCTTTTTTCGACCTCTGCCTCGGCGCGCTGCAGACGGCTGATGATCCAGCGGTCGACGACAGAAAATTCGAGCGGCAGGCTCTCATCCAGCCCGCTGTCCCTGCCATCACAGTTCATCAGCACGAAGCGTGTCGCGTTCCACAGCTTGTTGCAGAAATTGCGGTAGCCGTCGCAACGGCTCATGTCGAACTTGATGTCGCGGCCGAGCGAAGCGAGTGAGGCGAAGGTAAAGCGCAGCGCGTCCGCACCAAATGCCGGGATGCCGTTCGGATACTCGCGCCGCGTGCGTTCGGCGATCGCGTCGGCCTGTTTCGGATTCATCAAGCCTGTGGTCCGTTTGCGCACGAGACCTTCGGTGTCGATGCCATCGATGAGATCAAGCGGATCGAGAGTGTTGCCTTTCGATTTCGACATTTTCTGGCCGTCGGCATCGCGCACCAGACCGTGCACGTATACGTCGTTGAACGGCGCCTTGCCGGTCATGTACTTCGTGATCATGACCATGCGCGCCACCCAGAAAAAAATGATGTCAAAGCCGGTGACGAGCACCGAGGACGGCAGGTACAGGTCGAGCGCAGGATTGGACTTCTCCGGCCAGCCGGGTGTCCAGTCGAGCGTGGAGAAACACCAGAGCTGCGAGGAAAACCAGGTGTCGAGCACGTCGTCGTCCTGCTTCAGCTCACGCAGGTAGCCGGCTTCCGCCGCAAGCGCGCGCGCCTCGAGGGCGTCGTGCGCCACCCAGACGCGGCCGTCGTCGCCATACCACGCTGGAATCCGGTGGCCCCACCACAGCTGCCGCGATATGCACCAGTCCTTGATATTGGTGAGCCAGTGATTGTAGGTATTTACCCATTGCGCCGGTACCAGGCGAACTTCGCCGTTCGCAACCGCGTCCAGGCCGAGCTTTGCGAGGGCATCCATTTTCACGAACCATTGATCGGTCAACATCGGCTCGAGCACAACACCGGTGCGGTCACCGCGCGGGACCTGGATCTGGTGCGGTTTGACCGACGCCAGCAGACCCTGCCTGTCGAGATCGGCGACGATACGCTTGCGGGCATCAAAGCGGTCGAGTCCGCGATAGGCCGGCGGGCCGTTGTCGTTGATTTTCGCATCAAGTGTGAAAATGTTGATTTGCGGCAGCGCGTGACGCTGTCCCACGGCATGGTCATTGAAATCGTGCGCCGGAGTTATTTTTACGCAGCCGGTGCCGAATTTCATGTCGACGTAGCCGTCGGCGATGACCGGAATCATCCGTTCCGCAAGCGGCAGCCTTACCTGCCGGCCGACAAATCCGGAGTAACGCTCATCCTCAGGGTTGACGGCAACCGCGACGTCGCCCAGCAGCGTCTCGGGCCGCGTAGTGGCCACTGTGAGCGAACCTGAACCGTCGGCCAATGGATAGCGGATTTCCCAGATCTGGCCGCTTTCTTCTTCCGACTGCACTTCCAGATCCGAGACCACGGTGTGCAGCACCGGGTCCCAGTTGGAGAGATAGGTGCCGCGGTAGATCAGCCCGTCGCGGTACAGCCGGACAAACGTATGGGCAACAAGCCTTCCCAGCGGCTCATCCATGGTGAAGCGCTCGCGGGACCAATCACACGATGCGCCGAGTCGGCGCATTTGCTGCGTGATAGTGGCTCCCGATTTTTCTTTCCAGTCCCATACGCGCTCGATAAAAGTCTCGCGGCCGAGCGCGTGGCGGGTGAGGCCTTCGCTTTCCAGTTGGCGCGTGACCACCATCTCCGTTGCGATACCCGCATGATCGGTGCCGGGTTGCCAGAGCGTGTTGTCGCCGCGCATCCGATGGTAGCGCGTCAGTGCATCCATGATGGTTTGATTGAACGCGTGTCCCATGTGCAGCGTGCCGGTCACGTTGGGCGGCGGCAGCATGATCGAATACGCGGATTGGCCGGACTTGTAGCCGGCCTCGAAGTAGCCGGCCGTTTCCCACTCGGGATACCAGCGCTCCTCTATCGCGTGGGGCTCAAAGCTCTTGGCGAGTTCCGCTTTGTCTGCGGCCGACACCGCCGGCTCGGGCCGGGATTTCGTGCCCTCGCGCGGTTCCGGAAGTCTGCTCTTCAGTGCCTTTTCGACCGAAGTGCGCACCATCGTGTTGATGTCGGCCTTGAGATCGTCGCCAATCCGATGCAGCGCCTGATCGAGGGCATCCGCGATTTCCGGCATGAAGCGCTCCTGGAGCACGCCCGCAATCCGGGTGTCGAGCTGCTGCCTGAGTTTCAGGTAGATTCCGTGCTCGAGGTCTTGTGCCGGGACTGGCGGGCCGGCTGCCTCGTCTTGCGACTGCGGTGGCGTCAGTGCTCCTTTAGCACCGGCCTTAGCGTGGGCGACGGGTTCCGGCGTCCGCGGGGCCGTGGCCGTCGCCGGCGGTGTGGCGGGGAACACCTCGGCGGCGGGCGAGCCACCAGCGACGGGAGCGGCGACGATATCGGTGAGGGTCGGAATCTCCGCGCCGCCGGTGCCCTCTTCCGCGGCGATTGCCTCGGTCAGCGTCGGAACAGCGTCAGAATCCGTCGCCGGCTCGCCGGCTGCTGCACGGTGTCTGCGCAGCAGCGCATCGGCGCGATCCAGTACTCCTTTGTCGTCCGGCCAGTCTTCGTCGTTTTCGGTGGACATCGGTTGTGTAACGCGCTACTGCGAAATACCGCTCATGTCGTGGTTTTGAATGGCATAGCCGCGATCGCGATAGAACTTGTAGCGCTCGCGTGCCAGCCGGCGGTCTTCTTCGTCGAGGCTGACGATTTCGATCAGGCGCTGGAAACGGCTGAAATGCGCCGGCCGGTCGTCGCGCAGGTTCAGCAGCACCTGGTCGTGCAACGGGTCGGCGCCAACGTGGTCGATGATCACCGGAGTGACCGCGGCGAGGCGGTCGTCGGGGTCGCAATGCGGAACAAAACCGATCGCCGGTGTGGTCCAAAGCATGCGGCTCAGTCTCCGGCTTGACTCGGCGTCAGGGCAGAAGGCGAGCACGCGCAAGCCGTTCGAGTAAGCCTTGGCGCTAAGCACGCAGGCGGTTGCCAGCTTGTTTTCGACGTGAAAATAAACGTCAATCTGGGTCATGCGGCAACCGCAGGGCGCAAAGCGTTAAATGACGGCTTGCGGTGTTGCGCGGGCTTCTGCTCTGCATCCCTTGCTCTGCGCTTATCACTTTATTTTCGATGCCCGCTCGATCAAAAACTGCACGAGCAACGGCACCGGCCGGCCGGTCGCGCCCTTTTCCTTGCCTGACTTCCACGCGGTGCCGGCGATGTCGAGATGCGCCCATTTGAATTTCGAGGTGAAGCGCGCCAGAAAGCACGCGGCAGTAACGGCTCCAGCGGGCCGTCCCCCGATGTTGGCGAAATCGGCAAAATTGCTTTTCAACTGCTCCTGGTAATCGTCGTGCAGCGGCAATCGCCAGGCGCGGTCGTACGCGGTATCACCGGCGGCGAGCAGCTCATTCGCGAGCGCTTGATCGTTCGCGAACAAGCCGCTCGCTACGCTTCCGAGCGCGATCACGCACGCACCGGTCAGCGTCGCGATGTCAACCACTGCCTGCGGCTCGAAGCGCTCGGCATAGGTCAACGCGTCGCATAATATCAATCGCCCCTCGGCGTCGGTGTTTAAAATTTCCACGGTTTGCCCCGACATGCTGGTGACGATGTCACCGGGCTTGGTTGCGCTGCCGCTGGGCATGTTCTCGGTGGCGGGGATGATGCCGACGACGTTGATCGGCAATCGCATCTCGGCCACCGCCATCATTGCGCCAAGCACGCTCGCGGCGCCGCACATGTCGAATTTCATTTCGTCCATCTCGGCGCCGGGCTTAAGCGAAATGCCGCCGCTGTCAAATGTGACGCCTTTGCCGACCAGCACTATCGGTTTTGCGCGCTTCGCACCGGCGCGGTACTCGAGCGTGATCAGCCGCGGTGATTGCGTACTGCCGCGCGCCACCGACAGCAACGTGCCCATGCCGAGCTTTTTCATTTCAGCGCGCCCCAGTACCCGGACTTTCATGCGGTAGCGCCTTGCAAGCTCGCGCGCCTGTCCGGCGAGATAGTCCGGAGTGCAGACATTGCCAGGCAAATTGCCGAGATCTTTCGCGAAATTCATTCCATTCGCGATCGCCAGGCCGCGTTCGAGGCCGGCTTCGGCCGGCCGGCGCGCGGTCGGATCGCCGAAACCAAGCGCGAGCTTGCGCAGCACGGGTTTCTTTTCGTCACGCCGGCTTTTCATGCGGTCAAATCGGTATCCCGCCTCGCGTGCCACCATGACCGCCTGGGCTGTCCGCCACGTGGTGTCGCGCTTTACGGATTCGATTTCCGTGAGGTACAGCACCGCCTCTGCGGCGCCGGTCGTGCCCAGCGTCCGCACCGCCGCTGCCACCGCCTCGCGGTACTGTTTGTCACGAAACTCGCTGTCGCGGCCCAGCCCCACCAGCAGCACGCGCTCGCACGCGACATTCGGCACGCCGTGCAGTAACAGCGTGCGGCCGAGCTTGCCATCCATGTCGCCGCGCCTGAGGATCGCGGACAGGTGTCCATGCGCCGCGCGATCGAGCCCGGCCGCAGCACCGCTCAGTTTGCGCGGTTCGAATACGCCGACCACGATACAGCCGGTGCGGATGCGCTCCGGAACCCCGGTTTTTATGCTAAATTCCACCACGTTCTCCCTCGATTCGGATGACTGCCAGAAGCGCTGATTATCTTCGCAATTCCGGCAAAAATCAAAGTGCATCCCGGTGAAGATTTTCGGTAAATCGTTGGTGCGTGAATTCGCCGGCACGGCGGCGGCGACATTTATCGTGCTGCTCGGGATCACGATCGCGACCCAGTTGGTGCGCCTTCTCGGGCTCGCCGCAAGCGGCTCCATCACGTTTACCGGCGTATTCGCCCTGCTCGCGTTTACTTCCTTCAATTATCTTCCGGTGTTGCTGTCGCTGACGTTGTTCATAGCGGTACTGATGTCGTTGACACGCTGCTATCGCGATTCGGAAATGATCGTGTGGTTCAGCTCCGGCGTGAGCCTTACCGCCTGGATCCGACCGGTGCTGTCGTTTGCCGTGCCGATCGTGATCCTGATCGCATTGTTGAGCCTGCTGTTGTCGCCGTGGACGATCACCAAGAGCGAGGAATTCAGGGACTACATGGATAATCGCGACGATGTATCGCGGATGGCGCCCGGCATGTTCCGTGAGTCAAAGCAAATCGAGCGGGTATTTTTTGTCGAACACGTGAACGATGGCGACGACACCGTCGGCAACGTATTCGTCAGCTCGACGCAGCACAATAAGACCGGCGTGATGGTGGCCAGGCGCGGATTCCTGCAAACCGTCGATAACGGCGATCGCTTTCTGGTGCTGCTCAATGGCAGGCGATATGAAGGCGTGCCTGGAACGACTGAATACAAAATCAGCGAATTCGAGCGCTACGCGATGCGTATCGAGGCGCGTGAGTTCAAGGCTTCCGTGCCGTCGGCGAAGTCACTGCCGACGCTCGATTTGCTGCGCACTGTGAATCCGATCTACCGTGGCGAGCTGGCGTGGCGGATCGGACTGCCGTTGTCGGCGCTGGTGCTGGCGCTGCTTGCGATCCCGCTTTCCTTCGTCAATCCGCGCGCCGGGCCTTCCCTGAATCTGATTCTGGCAATTCTCGTTTACATGATTTACAACAATGTTCTCAGCATCGCGCAGGCGTGGATCGCGCAGGAACGCATCGGCCTGCTGCTGGGAATGTGGGGTGTGCATGCGGTGATGCTGCTGGCGCTGCTGGCACTGTTTTTCCGCCGCCTCACTCTGTTTTCGATTTTCCGTTATTTCAAATGAGAATCATCAAGCGCTACTTGTTGGTCGAGATCACCACTTCCACTTTGCTGGTGTTCGCTGCGCTGCTGATGTTGTTTGCATTTTTCGATCTGGTTCATGAGCTCGGAGATCTCGGCAAGGGTAATTATCAGCTGCACCATATCGTGGCCTTTGTTCTGTTGAGCGTGCCCGGACATGTCTACGAATTGTTTCCGATAGCCGCCCTGATCGGCACGTTGTTCGCGCTGGCGCAGCTGGTCGCCAATTCGGAATACACGGTAATGCGCGTTTCCGGCGTGTCTATTCCGCGCATGGCGTTGACGCTGGTGCGGGTCGGGTTGCTGTTTTCGGCGCTGACCTTCGCGATCGGAGAGTTTGTCGCCCCGCCGGCGGAGCAGGCGGCGCAGCATTTGCGTGCCAATGCAATTACCGGCGTGATCGCGCAGGAATTCCGTTCCGGTCTGTGGGTCAAGGACGAGCGCAATTTCGTCAACGTGGCGCAGGTGCTGACGGGCTCGGTGCTGCTAGGTGTGAAGATCTACGAATTCGATGCCGGGCACCGGCTGCGCATGATCAGCCTCGCGCAGCGCGGTGAGCATCTGAGCGGCAATATGTGGCGATTGCATAATGTCGTGCGGACCGACTTTGAGGACAATAAAACGACCGTCCGCCGCATAGCCGAGGTCGACTGGCGCTCGGTGCTCGACCCGGGCCTGCTGAAGGTTCTGCTGGTGGTGCCGGAGCAGATGGCGGTCTGGAATCTGCACTCTTACGTGCAGCACCTGCGCGAGAATAACCAGCAAACATCGCGCCACGAGATCGCGTTCTGGAACAAGCTCATTTATCCGTTTGCGGTGCTGGTGATGATGGTGCTGGCGCTGCCGTTCGCTTATTATCAGCAGCGCGTCGGCGGTGTCGGTGCCAAGGTATTCGCGGGCATCATGCTCGGCATCGGCTTCGCGATGCTCGGGCGGCTTTTTACTTATCTCGGTTTGCTGCGCGACTGGCCGCCGTTCTGGAGCGCGTTCCTGCCGACGCTGCTGTTTTTTGGCCTGGCTATGGCAATGATGTGGTGGGGGGAAAGGCGTTAACGGTATCCAGATGTCCAAGTGTTTCAAAATCTCCCTCGAGCCTGGATACTATCGTCGGCAGCAATTCTCAACCTTGATGCGAGGCGCGAACCCATGATCCACAAAGAGCACTGGTGCGAGGCGCTCGACCTGCTGCCGCTCGGCGTGTTGATGCTCGACAGCAAAGGCCGGGTGAGGTCATGGAACGCCTGGCTCGCCAAACGAACGAGCATCGAACACGAGCGCGCGCGGGGCAGGACGCTCGCCGAACTGTTTCCCGGATTCGACAATCCGCGCTTCGAGTCGGCGCTCGCGCAGGTGTTCGGCAACGGCGCGCCGCAGGTGCTGTCGCAGATGCCCAACGGCTACCTGATTCCGATCGGTATCCCGAGCACCGAGCGCAACGGCGTACGGGGCGATGCGCGCCACGGTATTGCCCTCATGCAGCAGCAGGTTCAACTCTCGCCGCTGCCCTCGGAGAAGGGACTTTGCCTCTTGAGCATCAGCGCCGTGACCGGGAACGTGACACGTTCGGCGGCCGATTCGGAAACTGCACGGACGCCGCAGGAGTCAAGCCTGCGTGACCCGCTGACTTCGCTGTACAACCGCAACTTCATGTGGGAGTGGTTGTGGCGCGAGCTGAAGCAGGCGCGCCGGCACGGCTACCCCGTCGCTTGCCTGATGCTCGACATCGACTATTTCAAGGCGATCATCGATACGCTCGGGCGCGATGGAGGGGGCCAGGTGCTTGCCGGGTTTGCCACGCTGCTCGACACCCAAGCCCAACTGCGTGGCTCGGACGTACTGGTGCGCTATGGTGAGGAGGAGTTTGTCGTGCTGCTTCCGCACTGCAATCTGTATCAGGGCGTGCGCAAGGCCGAACATATTCTGGAGATGGTGCGGTTGAATTCCATCGGCGCTCTGGGATCCGGCCGCATCCGGTGCAGCATTGGCGCCGCCGTCTGCGATCCGGGATATCTGATGACTGCCGAGGAGTTGCTCAAGGGTGCCGAATTGCGACTCTACGAGGCCAAGGAGAGCGGGAACGATCGCGTCTGCCCCGAGCTGGCGGCGGCGGGGCCGGAGGGAGTGGTTGGCGGCGCATAATGGATGGCCCAAACGATATCCATCAGTTCTTCCTGGCGACCACCGTGGGGTGGCGCCGTTAAGTACTGGTGGCGGGGGACGCGGTGGGCTACCCGGTTTGCCATCTATTTTCAGGCCTAACAGTTCACGAGTTTTGTGCCGGCGAGCCGGTCGTGCAGAAACTGGCGGTCGCGGTCAAATATCGCCCACGCCAGACCCAGCCCGCACAAACCCATTCCCGCCAGCGCGAACAAGTAGCGGTAAATCCCGACCTGTAGCGTAACGGCGCCGCCAGTACGTGCCACCAGCCGGATGCGCCAGGTTTTCATTGGCAGAGTTTGACCGCCATGCGTCCAGCAATAAACGAAGTAGCCGGCGGCGACGCCGAACAGAAATAACTGCAGCAATGGGCGCGCCAGCGTGGGGTCGAGCGTGTGGACTGCGGCATGAAAAACCCCGCCGCTGACGAACAGTACGGCTGCGAGCAACAAAAGTTCATAGCAAATGCTGCCGAGCCGCCGTCCCAGCCCGGCGGCCGCGGCCGCCGCAGCGGGCGCCGGTTGGTGGCTCAAGCGGGTAGCGGTGCTGCTACTGGGTACTTTCGCCGCTGGCCGGCCCTTGGACCGGTGCGGTTTCCTGGGTAGCGGCGGTTTCCCTGATGGCGGATGCTTCCTGACCGCCCGCTTCGGAACTCGCGGCGAGCGACTGCTGATATCGCTGCCATTGTTCTTTGACGTGCGCGCGTTTTTCGGGTGGCAGTTTCTTGATGGTTTGGTATTTTTCGCGCGCGACCCGGCGTTGTTCCGGGGTGAGCGTGGCCCAATCCTTCATGCGCTTTTGCAGCCGCCTCTGCTGGTCCGGCTTCAGTTTCGGGTAGCCGTTGGCGACTTTGACCCACTTCTTGCGGCGCGTGGTGTCGATATCACCCCAGTCTTCCTTCAGCGGCGCCAGCACGGCCTGCTGCGCGGGGGTCAGTTCCGACCAGTCGGGTTTGGCCGGTTTGACCGCCTTGGTCTGCGCGGCTTTCGCTTTGGGCTGGGCGCGCTCGGCAGCCGAGACCGGGGCAATGAAGCTCAGGCAAAGAATTATTGCGAAGAGCGTTTTAGCCATGCCTCAAAGTCCCTGTCGAGATAAGCGTTGATCGGCAGATCACCTGTCAGCAGGCTGGCATCAATTTCAGCGATATCGTTGGGCTGGATGATGGCCATCTGCCAGTAAGCGACGCCAATCAGGGTCAATAGCAGCAGACCGGGCAGGAGCAGATTGCGCGCCGTAAAGTGGCGGCTGTGGCTCACGCGAAATGCAATCTCGCCGGCCCACGCGAGACCGAACACCGGTTGCGGCGCTTCCCGGTATTGGTCAAGAGCAGACTGGCGCGCGGACTGCAGTTGATACAGAGTGCCTTGCTTGAGGTTTCCCAGTCCCTGATCCAGGCGCCGGACGATTTGCTCTGCCAGTTCCTGTTCATTCATAGCGAAATTCCCTTATCTTTCAGCAGCGCCGCAAGCGCACGCGTCGCGCGCGAGCAGTGCGTTTTCACGCTGCCCTGCGAGCAACCCATGACCGCCGCCGCCGCCGCGACATCCATATCCTCCCAATAACGCAGCAGAAAGGCCTGGCGTTGACGTGCGGGCAATAACCGGAGCGCTTCTTCAATAATTTCAAGGGTTTGTGTCTGCTGTAATCTGTCAGACGGCGTCTCTTGGGGATTGGAATCGGGATTCGCCGGTAAAGTTTCCAACGGGTCGTGATCATCGCCGTCTTCTCCGCCGGCGAGCGACGACACCGGCGTGGTCCACAGCGAGCGTACTTTCTGGCGCCGGAAATGGTCGCGTAGCGTATTCTGCAGGATGCGCTGGAACAGCAACGGCAGCTCCGCGGACGGACGCGCCGAGTACTTCTGCGCCAGCTTCATCATGGCGTCCTGCACTGCGTCGAGCGCAACCTGTTCGTCACGTACCGCGAACAGTGCCTGCTTGTATGCGCGGCGTTCGACTGCAGCGAGAAAATCCGAAAGTTCCTTCCGGGTAGCCAGTGGAATCCGCCTTATGGTGGGCTTGTGTGCGTCGGATTCTGCGTGATGACGACACCTCGCGCAAGCATGTTAATGCCCGGCCCGCAGCGCGGCATTCATTCCGCCGCCGCCGTTTTGTCACGCGCAGTTTGCGTCCGAAACGTCGCGACAAAACCAGCCGGAGCGGTCAGTTGGGCCCGGTGTCGGCGTGGCATGCCGCGGTTATCGTCATGTTTAATCAGACATTTATCTTGACCAAACCACGCGCAAACGGTATCGTTCTTCGTTTCGCGTTTTCCCCGGAATTCAGTCAGGTTTGAGCATGGAATTAAGCGGCGCAGAGATAACGGTGCGGTGCCTGCAGGAGGAGGGGGTCGAGTATTTGTTCGGCTATCCCGGCGGCGCGGTGCTTTTTATATACGACGAATTGTTCAAGCAGGACAAGGTCAAGCACATCCTGGTGCGCCACGAGCAGGGCGCAGTTCACGCCGCAGACGGCTATTCACGCTCGACCGAAAAAATCGGGGTCGCGCTGGTAACCTCAGGACCCGGCGTCACCAACGCAGTGACCGGCATTGCCACCGCCTACATGGATTCGATCCCGCTGGTGATCATCACCGGCCAGGTGCCGACGCACGCGATCGGCCTGGACGCGTTTCAGGAGTGCGACACGGTGGGCATCACGCGTCCCTGCGTAAAGCACAATTTTCTGGTCAAGGACGTGAAAGACCTCGCGACCACCATGAAGAAGGCCTTCTACATTGCTGCGACCGGGCGTCCCGGACCGGTGGTGGTCGACATACCGAAAGACGTGACCACCGCGAAAGCCGAATTCGATTATCCAAAATCGATCAGCATGCGTTCCTACAACCCGGTGGTTAAAGGGCACGCCGGCCAGATCAAGAAGGCTATCCATCTTTTGCGCCGGGCCCAGCGCCCGATGATATACACCGGCGGCGGCGTGATTCTCGGCAATGCTGCGGCCGAACTCGCTCAACTGGTGCGCCTGCTCGGCTTTCCATGCACCAATACGCTGATGGGGCTCGGCGCGTATCCCGCCACCGACCGCCAGTTCGTCGGCATGCTCGGCATGCATGGCACGTACGAAGCGAACATGGCGATGCAGAATTGTGACGTGCTGCTCGCGATCGGCGCGCGTTTCGATGATCGCGTGATCGGCAATCCCAAGCACTTTTTCGAAGTGCCGCGCACCATCATCCACATCGACATCGATCCATCGTCAATCTCCAAGCGCGTCAAGGTGGATGTGCCGATCGTCGGCAATGTGCGTGAAGTGCTGGAGGAAATGATCCGGCAGCTGCAGGCGTCGAAGGAAAAGACCGACCAGGATGCGCTCAAGAGCTGGTGGCAGCAGATCGGGGTGTGGCGCGGCCGCGACTGCCTGAAATTCGACCGCAAGGCCAAGATCATCAAGCCTCAGCTCGTGATTGAAAAGCTCTACGAGGTGACCA
>Ga0080064_1003342_pt1 | contig 23532 bp, 15 predicted proteins | sample Subgrocontami54m_FD_69260 | JGI IMG/M metagenome (GOLD analysis project Ga0080064, IMG submission 69260) | Subsurface groundwater microbial communities from S. Glens Falls, New York, USA - GMW46 contaminated, 5.4 m (SPADES assembly) (version 2) ...
GACCACCAGCGTCCACTTGCCGTTGTAGGCGCCGGCCATGCAGTTCGACGCCACGTGCAGCACGTTGCGCGCATGGCCCGGATAGCGCTGGCGGATTTGAATCGCCGTGAAACGGGTTGCCGGCGCGCCTTCGTGATTCCACACGCCGAGAATTTCCGGCAGGCCGCAAGCCTCCAGGGCGTTCCAGATCTCGGCCGCGCCGGCGATGCCTTTGAGCAGCCCGGTTTCGTCCACCGGCTTGTGCTGCGGCGCGCAGGTGAGAATCGGGTTGTTGCGGTACATGACGGTCTTCACGTTGACGAAAGGCCGCGGCACCACGTCATCTGAATAATAACCCATCCATTCACCAAACGGCCCTTCCGGTTTGCTTTGTCCCGGCACCGCCTCGCCTTCGACAACGATTTCCGCGTCGGCGGGAATCGGAAATCCAGTAAACGGCCCCCTGACAACTTCCACCGGCTCGCCGCGGATGCCGCCGGCAAAATCATACTCCGACACCCCGGCGGGCAACGGACTCGCCGAGAGCATGTAGAGCAAAGGATCCTGGCCGCACACGATGGCGAATTTGCAGCTCTGGCCGCGTTCGAAATATTTGTCGCGATGGATGCGCCCATGTTTGCCTTCTGTGATTTGGCAGCCGATGGTTGTTGCGTCGTAGACCTGGCAGCGGTAGGCGCCGAAATTGTACCAGTCGGCGTCGGGATCCTTGGTGATGCACATGTCCGCCGTGCCGATATAGCGGTGGGTGTCAGCTTGATGATGCAGCGGCACCGGCAACTTGAGCACGTCCACTTTGTCGCCTTCCAAAACGTTCTCGAAGATCGGCCCGCTCTTGACGAACTTGGGTTTGATCAACTTCATCTCGGTCATGCGGTGATGGTAAGCTTTGACTACGTCGGCCTTGCGCTCGTATTCGAGGGGCAAGCCCAGCGTCAACGCGACCCGCCTGATCGTTGAGAACTGACCGTAAAGCGTGCGATACCCTTTCGGGTATCCGGGCACCTCATCGAAGAGGATCGCCGGCGCCCTGCCCTTGCCGCCTTCGGTCAACATCTGAGTGATCGCACCCATTTCCCGGTCCCAATGAGCGCCGTTAACCTTTTCCAGCTCTCCCAGTTTCTCGACCTGCTCCAGCCAGTCGCGCAGGCCGCGGTAATGGACGCCGCTTTCCGTCGCGCTTATTTTTTCCGGCCGTGCCATGAATTCCTCCTGAAAAATTCCAAGTTACAATTTGTTCACCACCATACTTTCCGCCCTACGGGTTGTCAAGAAAGCGGATTTTTCTCTTGTCTCCGGCACTCACCAATGTTATGAAGTCGAAAAGTTTGGACTTCAGTCGTTCGTGCGCGAGGACTTCATGGCTGCTAAAATTTCTTACGATCAACAACTTCGGGCCATCGGCCAGTCGCTGGAAGCCCAAAGAATCGATATTTTCGAATTGAAGTATCTCGGCGATCATTTCGTGGTGAATGGGAAGCCGGAAAAAGAAACGTCGCTCCTGGCGGCCTTGCGCGAGTGGCAGAAACGATTGCGCAGCGAAGGGCTCATCTCGTCGCTAACCTACGCCAGCCAGGACATCAAGAGTCTCGAACAGCAGGGAACGTCAAAACGGGTCAGGAGTGACCGGCTCCCAGAATTTTACAGCGTCTCTAATACGCTTCGCACGCTCGGGTCCTATCTAGAGCTGCAAGGAGCGGAACTCATGGAGATTCATAAACGGGCGTTGACCGTCACTTTGTTGTACCGTAATCGGCATGGTTTCACGGATATTGAAGAACGCAGCATCGCGTCGTTTTATCATCTGTTTCTTCATCTGCATGGGAAACGTGGAGAAGCCACCCGCGGTGCTTGATTCGGAATCGAAAGGACTTGGAAGTTGCACCGCGGAGAGCTTGTCCTGAGCTTGTCGAAGGACGCTGAGGTCGCGGATTTGGGTCCCGCGTCTCGGGTCCCGGGTTTGAACTAGGAACTCGGAACCCGGAACTGTATCTCTCTGCGAACTCTGCGTCTTAGTGGTGAATAGTCTTTTCCCGGTAATCCCTGAAGACCCTATAAGTTTTAGTTCTTCTCCGCCTGTCTACTCCGCAGTCATCTTTTTCAGCGCATCCCGCACGGGGCCGGTAGCGGATCGGAACACGGCAGCGTTGACCTTCTGCGCGTCATCTCCGACAAAAGCCACCAGTTGGAAGCCCAACGCGCGCTCTGACTCCGTTTTGAACTCGGCGTCTTCAAAGGTGTCCCGGAAGCCTCTGCGCAGGATTTCAACTGCCGCAATAGGCGTCTTGGGAGGAGCTACGAAGAACCTCCCCAGGCTGCGTACAGCGGCTGAAATTTTAAAGGCCTCCCCAAGAGGCCCGGAGAGGTCCGTCCCCTTGGCCGTCTTAAAGAACTCCCTGAAAGAAGGAAGGTCGATTCTTGGATCGCGAACGATAGCCCCGTCGGGTCCGGCCAAACCATCCTGATATATAGGGAAGGCAATCCCTTCTCGGGCCAGTAGGGCACCGCCCATGGTATATCCGGTCAGACCTTCAGATGTGTAATTGATCTCACCCCGCTGGACGGCCAGCCGAAGGTCGGCCTCTCCCCCGTACCCCGTCACATAACGGTAGGGGACGCCTAGCAGGTCGAGCGCCATACGGAGCGCCAGATCTTTATTGCTCTCGCGAGTAAAACCGCCGATTACGATGGGTTTCAAGGGCTTCAAAATATCCGCAGCAGCTTTCACCCCGGTATCAGCTCTAATGTAGACGACGGAGGTCTCGCCCACTCCCGCAATAATCGGCATGTTGTTAAGGTCAAAACGGACACCAGAGCTGCCTAAGATCTGCGGCAGGTATCCTCCGGAGAAGACGCCGACGGTTAGCCCATCGGGCTTGGCGATCTCGTAAACGTAGTTGGCTCCGATGTTGCCGCCGCCGCCAGACATGTTCTGAACCACAACCGTCGGGTTCCCGGCGATATGCTTAGGCAGGTACCTGGCAGTGAGCCTGGCAACGACATCCGTGGCCCCTCCGGCAGGGAAGTTTACAAGGAATCGAAGCGACTTCCCTTTATAGAGCGGCTCCTGCGCAAGCAGCGACTGAAGAGGCATGCACAAGCTAAGGCCAATGACCATGCCTATTAGAAGGAAGCAGTTTTTCCTAGCCATTTTACTTTCTCCTCTTTAAGGAATAGTGCTACGCGGGGTGCCAGGACAAGCCACAAACTACTCCGCCTCAGTTTGGCAATCAACCCGCCTTCTCCTTGAGCAATCGTTTCAACTCCTCGAAGGAAGACTTGGAAATCACTCGGTCAAATTGCGAGCGGTAGTTATTAACGATGCTGATGTTTTCGACCACGGCGTCGTAAATTTTCCATTTCCCGCCAACGCGCCGCAGCCGATACACGACTGAGAATCCCTCTCCTTTGGCACTGATGAAAGTCGTTTCAACCTGCGCGTAATCATCCTCCACCGTTTCCCGCCCGTAAACAACCTTTTCGCCGGCATAAAGATCAACTTTGTCCGCGTGGGTATTTTCAAGATAATTCCTGAACAGCTTGACGAACTCCTGTTGCTCCTGCGGAGTGCGGCGGCGCCAATGCAGCCCCAGGGACCGCCGCGCCATTTCCTCGTAATCGAAAAGTGGATTGACAATTTCCTTTAGTCGCTCGATGCGCTCCTTTTTTTTCTCCTTGGACTGCAACTCCGGATCTTTGAGGATTTGGATCGCCCGATCGGCAGACACCCTGACTACTTCCAGGGGTTCGCCGGCAAGAAGCGTGGACGCGATGCCGAACTCAGCCAAAGCCAATAGAATGACCCAACGGATGCTACGCGCGCTAATCATCATCGTCTCCTTAACACCCATACTCATCATTACATCTGCGCCAAAACAATAAGTATCCAAACTACTGCGGCATTGACAATAGCTGCCAACACCGCCGCCGAGGCGAGGTCCTTGGCCCTGCCTGAAAGCTCGTGGTGCTCGCGGCCGATGCGATCGACCACGGTTTCGATCGCGGAATTGACCAGTTCAATGACGATCACCAAGAGATAACTACCTATCAGCAACGCGCGCTCCACAGCGTTTCCACCGAGATACCATCCCAGAGGCACCACCACGGCCAGGACATAAAACTCATAGCGCAGAGCGGCTTGTTCGCGCCAGCCCGCGCCAAGACCACGCAACGAATTGCGCGTCGCGTTAATTAGACGCAGAATGGGTTCTATGTCGCCTATTGGCATAGGTAATGTTGTTTTGGGTCTCGCGCCTCACTTTGAACCCTAAACCCGCGACCCGAAACTGGCGCAGCGTCCTAACGACATCTAAAGCGCGCCGAGCGCCGCTTCGGCCCTGATCTGCCTTGCCAGCAATTTTCTCGATCGGTCAGAACATCCGCCTGTCAACGAGTGCGACGGGACCTCCCACGGCATGCTTGTCGCTACGTAGCTAAGCTTTTTCGCTGCAGCCGGCTGCGCACCGCGCCGAGCGCTCCGACCTCGGTCACCAGACCCTCCTCAAATGCCACGACTTGATTCGAGTAAGGGGAAACTTTCGCCCCCGCCGAGATAATCCCGGCCAGGTTCAGCGGGTCCGAGGCGGCCAGAACCAACGGCTCCGAAGATTGCGCCTGGCGCCGCTGGGCGCGCAATTGCTCGACCGCCTCGGGCAAGGCGAACTGCTCGCCGACAAAGCCGCTGACGAAACGCCCGCCGCGAATTTCGCCGCGCGCCTCGAGCCGCCGATAGACCTGCAACAGCGCACGCCAGGACGGCACTGCGCTCTCGCGCGCCAACAGCTCGCGCATGACGATGCCATAGCGCCTGAGCAGTTGGCGCGCCTGATGCTCGCAAAGTTTTTCTTGCCCGAGATCTTCAGTCCGAGATCCCGGCCGCCAAAGGGACCAGCGCCCCACCGGCATCATGCGCTGGCGCGCCTGGCCGCCGCTGATGACCCGCAAGCGCGCCCTTCGGCCCTGGCGCTTGAGTTCAGGAGTCAGCAATACCCTCAGCCCTGCCACGCCATCGCCCGTGGCGACTCCCCGCGCCACCAATTCCCAAAGGGCCTCCTCCGCTTTGACTTTCAACAGCCCCGTGCCGACGGCGATATCGCTCAGGAACGACGCGCCATGCCGTTCAAGGAATCGGGCGACGTCGCGGGCCATCGGCGTGAGAACTGAAAGCTGTTCCAAGGGCGTAAGTGATCCGCTGAAAAACAATTCCCGTTCGTCGCGCATTAAAAAAGCAATGGGCGCGCTGCGGGTCGGCCCGCGCAGTTGGCGCCGCGGTTTTTTTTGCGTTCCGCCTCCTTCGTCATCGATGACCGGAATCTCCGAGCGCAAACGGCCCCAGGCGACGACGCCCGCCAGGCAAAGATTTTCCAAATCGGCCGGATCGTAGTCGCGCACCCGGGCTGGCAATACATGCTGCTCCCAGGCGGGCGCGGGCAGCTCTAGCCCCTGGAGCTGCTCAATGACCTGCAGTACTCCGTCGCGGCCGCGTAACCGAGTTTCGGGTGTAACATGCTGCCAGGCGAGGAGAAAACTCATAAACTCCGACGCCGACGCCGGCTCGATCTCCTTGCGCATGCGCCCGAGGGTGAGACGATGAATGCGCGCCAGCAGCCCGCGCTCGCACCACTCGACCTCACCGATCTTGCCGGTAAAGCTCCCCCGCATGATCGCGCCCGCGGCTTCCAAGGCGAGTAACGCCGCATCGATTTTGTGTATCGGTAATCCGAGCATCTTGCCTAGCTCGGCTGCGGTCGTCGGCCCCGACACGTCAAGCCATCCTTGAATCATCCTCCGCCATGCCTCTTCTTCAGAGAGGCTTGCCGCAGACAAATTCGGCGACAGTTGCAGCACCGGGCTGGCGGTCGCCTGGGGCAAGAGCGTGCTAGCGAGCGCCCAACGTTCCGCCGCGACGTAAGCTCGATGGTTTTGCCCGTTTTCCTCCGCCGGCCATTCGGCGACGGTCGCCCGTCCGCTTCGAACCAAACTCTCGGCAAAGGGCGACCACTCCGCCGCTCGCGCCAGGGGCAGCATTCCAACCCCCAACAAAAAGTCGTGAAGCTCATCGGCATTGCGTACGTCGGGCCATGCCTGGCGGCGGACCTCCGTGATCGCTTCCGCATCCAGTTGGCCAAACTCGCGGGCGAGCCAGGTATCCACACGCCTCAATGAGACGGCGCGCGCCCGGCGCTCTTCCAGCGGCGCGTCATCCAGGAATGCGTAGGGGTTGGCGTTAAGAATCTCGTGCGCCATTGGCGATGGCGCCGGCGTATCGACACAGATTGTTTCGATCTCGCCGCGGGCGATGCGCGCGAGGATCGTTTTTAATCCCTCGCTATCCATCGCCTCATGGAGACAATTGAGCATAGTTTCATTGACCAGAGGATGGTCGGGGATTTCCACCGGCCCGGAGCGGTTGTCCTGGCACATCACCTGTTCGGGAAAAACCGCCGCCAACAAATCCTCTGCGCGCATGCGCTGGATCGCCACCGGCACCTTCTTGCCGCCGCTTTGGCGCAAGAGCGCGAGGGCACGCGTAGCGTTCCAGCGCCACCGGTTGGTGAACATCGGCGAGGCCAGACTCGCCTGGGTCAGCGCCCCGTCAACCGCGGCCTCCGGCAGCATTAAGAAGACATCGCTGAGCGGAAAGGAATGGCGCTCCACCAAGGAAATGCAAATGCCGTCGTCGGTCGCGGCGGCCTGAAGCTCCCGGTCAAAGCTCACGCAGAAGCGTTTTCTCAGCGCCATGCCCCAGGCGCGGTTGATGCGCGCGCCCCAGGGTGAATGAACGATCAATTGCATGCCGCCGGCTTCGTCGAAAAAACGCTCGGCGACGATGCGCTCCTGGGTCGGCACCGTTCCCAGGACGGCGCAGGTTTCCTTGACGTAATTGACGATCTGCTCAGCCGCCGCGGCGGCGACTCCCGACTCGGCGGCAAGCCACTGCAGCGCGCCGGTGGGATCGTGGCGGAGCGCCGCGACCTCTTCGCGCAGTTGGGCGACGGCGTGAGAAAGCTCGACGGTTCGTCCCGGCGCTTCACCTAACCAGAAGGGAATCGTCGGCGGCAATCCCTGGGCGTCGTCGACCCAGACTTTCCCCGAGCCGACCCGCCGGATGCGCCAGGAGCGGTTGCCGAGCAGGAAGATATCTCCCGCCGAGCTTTCGATGGCGAAGTCTTCGTTGACGGTGCCGACGAAGGTCTCAGCGGGAAATTCGACCACGCTGTAGTCCGCGGTGTCGGGAATCGCGCCGCCGTTGGTGATCGCGGTTAGACGCGCGCCGCGGCGCGGGCGCAAGAGCCCGTGCACGCGGTCGCGATGGATATGCGCGCTCTTCCGGCCACGGCGCGACGAAATGCCTTCCGAAAGCATCTCCAGAACTTGATCGAATTCACTGCGGGACAAAGCGCGGTAAGGATACGCGCGCCGCATCAGACGGAAAAGCGCTTCCTCGCTGATTCCCCCAGACTCCGCCTCATTCCTATCCCGCGACGAGGCGGCGCTCGCCACGGTCGCAACCATTTGCTGGGCGAGAATGTCGAGCGGCTTTTCCGTTATCGTCAGCCGGTCAAGCTCACCCGCGCGAACGGCGCGCATCGCGGCGACGCATTCCATCAAGTCGTCGCGCGTCAAAGGATAAAAAATCCCTTTGGGCGTGGCTCCAAGCCAATGGCCCGAGCGCCCCACCCGCTGCAGCAGGACGCCCAGGGAACGCGCCGAGCCGATCTGGCAGACCACGTCGACATGGCCGATGTCGATGCCCAATTCCAACGACGCCGTGGCGACGACCACCGGCAGCGCGCCTGACTTCAGTTTCTCTTCGACGCCGAGGCGGGTCTTGCGCGACAAACTGCCGTGATGGGCGCCGACCTTGTCCTCGCCCAGTCGTTCGCTCAACTGGTGCGCCACCCGCTCGACCAGGCGGCGGGTGTTGACGAACACCAGCGTCGTCCGATGCGCTTTTACCTGCGCGACAATTTTGTCGAAGACCTCGGCCCAGATTTCGTGGCGCACGATGGGACCGAGCTCCTGATCGGGAAGCTCGACTAAAAGCTCCAGATCGCGCTTATGGCCGGTGTCGACGATGGCGCAGTCGGCCTTGCCGTCGGTCGTGACCCGCTCGCTCCCGACCAACAGACGCGCCACCTCTTCAATGGGCTTTTGCGTCGCGCTGAGGCCGATGCGCTGGAGCGGCCGCTCGGCGAGGGCGTCGAGCCGCTCCAGGGACAACGCCAGATGAGCGCCGCGCTTATCCGCCGCCACCGCATGGATTTCATCCACGATGACCGTCCGCGCGGTCTTGAGAAACTGCCGGCTCTTCTCGGCTGTGAGCAAGATATAAAGAGATTCAGGCGTCGTGATGAGAATATGCGGCGGCTTGCGCACCATTGCCTGGCGCTCATGCGCCGGCGTATCGCCGGAACGCACCGCCACCCGGATTTCCGGCAGCAGAAGCCCTTCCGACCACGCCAATTGAAAGATCTCGGCCAACGGCGCCTGAAGGTTTTTTGCGATGTCATTGCCGAGGGCTTTGAGGGGTGAGACGTAGACGACTTGAGTGGCGTCAGCGAGATCGCCGTTGGCAGCTCGCTGGATCAAGCGGTCGATGGACCAGAGAAACGCCGCCAGGGTTTTGCCCGAACCCGTGGGCGCGGCGATCAACGTCGATTGCCCGATGGCAATCGACGGCCAGCCCCCTTCCTGAGCGGGAGTAGGCTTTTCAAAGCGCTCGAAGAACCAGCGCTCGACGATCGGATGAAAAGGCAACTGCAACGAGGTTTCTCCAACTCGGTGGAAAAACCAGCGTAGAAGGAATCCGCCGAAGGGTCAACAGAAGAAATCGGAGGCGAGCCTCTCTCATAGCAAAACAATTCTGTCAGGGAATAGCGGCGACGTGATTTGCGGAAGGAAAGTGAGGAACTATTCTGGTCGGAGTTGGTCCGGTTTCCGACCGGATCGTACACGTCGGCTTCTTGGGGACTCGAAAGCAACGGGTTCAAGGCCTCGACCAATCGGTTCAATATGTCGTAAGTGTAATTCTCCGCGCCGTCTCCGTTCGTCTTAGAACGAAATAGTTCGCTGACCCCAGCTCTGTTCCGCAATCTTTGGCGTGCGTCCTCGAGAGTAAATGGAAAAATAAGACTCAAGAGACGCGAGCCCAAATACGTGCACCTTTCCTATCTGCCAAGCCTGACACGGTTCTCACGGTTCTCGGTTCTCCCAGCAGGACTTCAGTGATTCTTGGGGAAAGAGCAAAAAGGTAAAATTCGACGTGGTACTCGAACCTGAGGCGACGTATTGCCCAGTGGAAAAGCGTCTTTCTGAAAAAATCCAGTCGGTAGCCAGTAAACAAAGCGTTTCTTCGAACGCTCTCGTCAATCGATGGCTGGAGCAAAAGGTTAAGGAACAGAAATCCGGCGGCACCGGACGGAAATTAGTGGCAAAGAATGGTTAGGTTGAGAGCCTCGATCGGCGGGTTCGGAAAACCGAGTTCATTTGCGAACTGCCGCGGAACACGACGTACGAAGTCTTAGACAAGCTAGGGACCGCGGCTGACCGCTGTGAGTTAACGAGTTGGAACGATACGAATCCGATAGACGTAAAAATGGACACAAAGAAGACTGTAATGATTGTTATGCCTGACCGCGGCGCTGACCCTCAAATCTATCTAATGGTTAGCGCAAAACTTTTCTCTGTCCGACCGCCTAAAGAATCCGTAACTCTAAAGGCCGGCGTGAAAGTTCCTAGTTCTGTAGGTACGCCTGTGACCGACCCTGTGAGACTATTGAGGCTCAATCCTGAAGGCAAAGCTCCCGATACCAAAGACCAATTATACGGCGTCTTTCCGCCGCTGGCCGTGAGTGTGGCGGCATAATTCTTTCCGCTGACTCCTTTTTTCAAACTTGCGGTCGTGATACGCAGTGCCTTCAGGATCGTTATCTTGAAAGCCTTAGTCACATAGGACCCCCGCTGGCTAACCCGGACAGTGAAGCTTGCGCTTTTGGCCTGCATGCTCGGAGTTCCCGTTATGTTGCCATCATCATCAATGGTCAGTCCCGCCGGAAGCGAACCGGAAATGATGTTGTAACTATAAGGAGGGCGGCTCCCATTGATCGATAACGAGCCACGATAGAACACGCCTTGCTCCCCGTCAGGAAGAGAAGCGGTATCGATCGTAAATGGCGCCACATTCGTGCTGATCAATTCTAAGGTTTCTGTGATCCCTTGTTGTGTTATCGTCGATCTGACGATGCCGATTCCCTCGGCCAATTCAAATGAATGCAATTGCGACGGCTGGCCGGAAAGGTTTAGCGATCCCTGAAGCCGGACAATGTCAAAATTTCCAGCCGGGACTGTAATGTTATCGAATTCGGCAACTGTAAAATTCGCACTATATGGAATATCAATGATTCCGATTCGCGGCAATTTGTTGGTACGAGCAATGCCGCTGGAGGTAGCGGTCTGGCCGATGTCGGCTACCCCATCTGCCAGTAGCACCGGCGGCGCAAAGGTGAGACTAAAACTAGTCCTACCTAAACCCTCGATTAAGACTCTTGGGAAAGAGAATCCGTGCAGCCTGATCCCATCGCTGTCAGCGGTATAAAATTCTTTTTGACCACTGGCATCTTGAAACACATCGGTCGCGACGCCGTTGATGGCCGCCGGTTCAGTGAGAACTGTAATATCAACGGTAGCGGCGCCGTCTTTGAGATACTTCCATGTAAGCCCAGGATCAGCCGGAAAATAATCGGCCGAGATGAAATCGCTACCCGAAATGTTCAGGACTGTGCTGCTAAAATTTCCCAGAAGCGCACCCCCCGTCACGTCGGATATGATTAGGTTCACAGTCTCTGTGCCCTCAACGAGCGCGTCACTAAGGACGGGGATGCAGACGGTTTTGGTAGTTTCGCCGTCCGCAAACGTAAGCGTGCCCGAAGTTGGAACATAGTCGATGCCGGGTGTCGCACTGCCGCCATCCGTCGCATAGTGAACTGTCACTTCGCCACTATTACCATCTGTGCGCCTTATTGTGACGACCGCACAGCCGCTATTCTCATTCGCGGAAAAGTTAGGTGAAGTGAAAGAAATTATTCCGGGTTCCGTAATGTACAGGACTGCAGATTGGCGCGCCCCCAAACCGGCCCCGCTTTGGGGGTTGTTTAGCCTCAGATTCACAGTCTCTTTGCCTTCGAAAAGTTGATCATTGATTATGGGAACCGAGAGAGTGTTTTGCATCTCTCCATTGGAAAAGGTCAGTGTCGCCGAGGACGCAATGTAGTCGGACCCGGCTGTGGCCGTGCCATCGCTCATCGCGATTTCGACCGTCACTTGTCCGCTTAGCCCCCCTCGCCGGTTGATTGTGACGAGAGCGCTCCCGCCATTTTCCGGCACGCTAAAAGTTAGCGCTGCAAATTCGAAAAATCCCGGATTCGGGAAGAATTCATACGCGCCCATGTCAATAATAGCTTGACCGTTTTCATCTCCATCGACAATTCTATTATTTGTCGCGAGATCTTTAACCGGCAACTTGGGAGCCGTGTTGTCCCCAATATCAATGGACGGAGAGCCGACATCGAGACGATAGTCGCCGCTGGCCGGATCGAGGAACAACGGATCGGCCGAGATATTGCCGTTTATACCCGTCTGATTCGCGCAGATGCCGCCGTAAGCGGGTCCTGCTGGTGTAAAGATATTGTTGGATTTGAGAATAGGCGGATTCTGATCGCGGGAGTTTCCACAGAAGACTGCATTATGTCCGGCTTTGCCGGCAATGATGTTATTAATGAGTTGCGTTTCAGTATCGTATCCATCCGTGAATATTCCGGAGCCCTGCTCGGCGTCGTTGTCAGCGATTGTGTTATTGACCAGCAGGGGGCCAGGTGCGCAACATGGAATCAACCAATAGATGCCCCCGCCGGAACCGGCCCGATTGCCCGTCATTACATTCTGAACAATCGCCACATCCCAAGTGTTTACCGTGGAGATTGCGCCGCCGTTTCGTGCACTGTTGCCGGTCAAAATATTCCCGCGAATGGTTGCGCCACTCGCAGAGAAAAGAGAGATTCCACCGCCCCGGTCGCCCCCGTCGTTCTCGGTAATTATGTTGTCCAGTATCTGAGCAGATGACCCACCGCCTATGTGTATGCCTCCGCCATCGCCACCGGTACACAAAACTGCTCTATTGTTGCTGATCGTGTTCCCCTGGATAACCGGTGAACCACCGAGAATTGAAATACCATTTCCAATGCATGCTTCATTGTCGACGATCACGTTATTGTTGAGTGTTGGAGACGCCCCTCGAATGTTGATCCCGCCTCCGAGAATTGAGCGCCCATTCCGCAACGTGAATCCGCTCAGGACAGACTCTGGTCCCTCTCCAAATTCAAAAACCGCCACCGGGGCGGACCGGTTTCCGTCAATAATAGTAACGTCGGAGCCTTGCTCACTTCTGACAATGATCTGCTTCGAATTAAAATTTATATTTTCGACATAGGTGCCGGGCGCGACCAGTACAGTATATGCATCGGTCGCCCAATCAATCGCGCCCTGAATAGTAGCGACATCCTCCGGTACGCGGAGAACATCGCCCACGGCTATGCGAGTCACCGCGCTATCGCCGTCTCCGAGGCCATTATCGGCGTGGAACCTCACGTTGTGTATGCCGCCCTGGCCTGCTGCGGGACTCCACGAAAAGGTCCCGGTGTTGTTGCCGTTATCGAAAAATATAGCGCCTACCGGCAACGCTATGGTTGTAAGCACTAGAGGGTTAACATTGATTTCGGTCGCCGCCACCGTGAACGTCAGGCTCTCACCGACTTGCAGCGTCTTGGTTGTGGGCGCTGTTACTGTCACTGCCGGATTGGAACGGATCTCGCCATGCAGAGCGGGTGTCCCGCCGGAACAATGCTGTTCGAACACAGCCGAGAAAGCTTCGACCGTATTGCCTGACCCATATCTTAGCTGTTTGATCTCGAAACTGCCCGTGTTACCGCTGCAGCCGCGACCGTCCCCACCAACGTTGAGTCCCGGTTTGTCCGAAAGCGGAAAAGGAAAACTGATGGTATCAAGGTACGTACCGACAGCCAGCGTCTGGCCGTACGGTGGAGAAAAATCCAAGTGCCAGAAATGTTCTTGGTTCGGTGTGTGAAAGAACACGTGAACGCCATTATACTGGTTCCGCTGGAATACGAACTCACCGTCCGCCGCAGTGAACGAAAACCTCCGTCCGCCGCCGATATAGTCATAAGGGTCGCTATTTAGAATCAATGTTTGGCCGGCTTGTATACTCGGGACAGCGACACAAAGCACGAACACAATGAACAAACTCGCTGAAATTGGCCGCCGGAACAAAGCGTGTTTTTCTTGACCCGACAGTTTGTGACTGCGGATGCCATAGGAACGGTTCACGAATTGATTGATAGACTTTCGGAAAGTATTTACACCTAACGCCGGATTGGCGTTACAGTGCGAGCAGGCTTTTGCAGTTGCACGGGCGATTGCAGTTGCTCCTTCGGAGAATGTATCGAGATATATACGCCGCGGTATGGCTATCCGTCAAGCGAACAAAACCGGGGTAAAGACAGCTTCGGGAGCACATATACTCATCATTACAGGCGAAAAAAGTAGTTAGTCGCCGGGGTCGCCTGAGACTGGGGGACGGGGTCACCCATTGGCCGGCAGGTCAAGAAGCACAGACGTTCCCGTGAAAAAGAATTTTCCTCTTTCCTCTTTTTTCCCTTCTCGCACAGGCCGTGATCTTTAATCAGCTACTACCCGCATAGCGGGTAGTATGAGGAAGCCCCCTACGAAGGGGGCGAAGCGAAAGATGCGTGTTGCACTCGCTCGCAATGAGCATGAAGAATTCGTCGCGCGATGCGAACTCTTCGTGAATGCTGGACGAAAGAACTAGATTCCGGCCTGCGCCGGAATGACGATCTTGCATACGGACTTTCGTGAATGAAGCAATTCCATCTCACGGCATAGCCTCGTTGGATCGCACCGCCATAGGCGGTGGCTTAGCAGTTGGAGTTAAATTGCGAGATCTACGCGCGATCGGGTTTACGCTCGGAGACCGGCAGTGTCGGAGTCCCCACATCCCAGATCGGCGCTCGAATAATACTAGTCGAAACGGCGGGTAGATGCCAAGGGGAATCTTCGGAGGTGAGGCCCGTTCAAGTCGTTTCAGCCGTTCCACTCTATGCCGTGGCCCGTTCCAGAGGTTCCAACAGTTCCAGTCGTTCCATGCCTTACGGCGGTTCATACCTCAACGGCTCGCGCCAGTTCAAGGTTCAACTCCGACTTCCGTTCCCAACGTTCAAATAGTTCAAACCGTTCAATCGCTGCGCTCCGTTCAAAACGTTCCAATCCGCACAATCAAAACTTCTGGGACGTTTCCACGTCTCGGCAATTCCCGAAACGTCGCAATGAACGCCGGTTAACGTTTCCCGTAGCGCGCCGCCCTGTCTTTAACCAAAAAACCGATCCTCCGCTTCTTGGGCTCCTGTGGAGTCATGAGCTGGCGGATTGCGTCGAAGACGACCTTGAATTGGGCGTCGTACTTCCGCTCTAATGTTTCGAGCCTGGCTGCCAGATCCTTGATTGACGCGGACGGCTCGCTTGCTTCTTAGACCGCTGGAAAGCATGGCCACGCCTTGTTCGGTAAAGGCGCGGTGAAGGTATTTCCGATGTCGTCCGCGGCCGCTTTCTAAGGTCACAATTTGTGACCTTAAAGCCGTGAACTCTTCATGGCCACGACAGAGAAGGATTTGTAACAATTGAGAAAATTGCGCGGGGTTTGGATGCTGGGCTTGGGAGGGTTAACGAGGCTCGCGGGCCAAAAGGAGAGACGCCGCCGCGAATTCAATTGGCAGGCGGATCGCCGATGCCGGTCAGCTACTTGGCCGGTTTGGTTTCCAGCTTTTCCGCCGCCTTGGGACCGGGCGGTGGGACGCCGATGCCGCGCTTTTGCAACTCGTCGACAATCAGCTTCGCTCCCGCATTCCCTTGATTGGCCAGTTCGGAAGTTTTCGTCATGAGTCCCTGGAACTGAAGCCGGATCTTTTCCGATTCCTGGAGCGCGGTTTCCTGGCTCGCTTTGACCGCGCTCAGATTGCCGCGCTCGCGCCAGAGTTGCACCGACTGGAAACCGAACCACAGGAGCAGGGCTACCAGGGTAATGATGACCGCGAGGTTGGAGTCGGTTTTCTCGACCGGCCGGTTTTCCTCGCCGATTTCAACGTCGGGTGTAGCTTGTTTTTCGTTTTCCACAGTTCCTCACTTTGAACGGGGCGCGGTTCCACCCGCAGCGTCGAGATCGATCCCGTTCGCCATCAACAGCTTTTTGAGCTGCTCGTCGTTGGTTTTCATTGCCATGTTTGCCAGTGCCCCGACCACCTGGCGGCTCAAGTTTTCCAGTTGGATCGCCTGGGAAATGAATTGCTGGCGGTCGCCGACCTCGGTCTGCACAGACTGATTGCCCATCATCAATAGAATATTGACGAGGACCAACAGCAACACCAGGCAAGATAAAACAATCGGTAAAATCCGTCCCTTGAGCATGGTATAACCCCGCTTTCCACCTTGCTGATTTTTCGCGTTCGGCTCCCGGCCGGCGCAGCCTCGAATCGCGGAAGGAAGCCTGGCTAACGAATCAAACTACCGAGCCGCTCCCAGCGCACCCAGCGATCGCTGCCATCCCACGACCAGTAGATCAAGAACGCCTTGCCGCGCACGTCTTCCAAGCTGACAAAGCCCCAGAAGCGGCTGTCGTAACTCCGGTCGCGATTGTCGCCCATCACAAAAATATGATTTTCCGGCACCACGCGCGGCCCATAGCCATCACGGCTCGGCAGCCCCGGCGATTGTGGGTCATCGCCTTCAAAATGGGCGTGAGGATCATCGACCTGTTTGCCGTTGATGTAAATCCTCTTGTCCCGCACCTCCACGCTGTCGCCGGCCACGCCGATAACGCGCTTGATGAAGTCTTTGGAGCGATCCTCGGGAAAGATAAAGACGATCACGTCGCCCCGTTGAACTTTCTGGAAGCTCGCTAGATAGTGCTCCAAAAACGGTATACGCACCCCATAGGATAGCTTGTTGACCAGAATATGATCGCCGATTTGCAAGGTCGGAATCATCGAGCCCGACGGAATCTTGAACGCCTGCACGATAAAGGTGCGAATAAAAAGCGCCAGGAGCAGCGCCATGCCGATCGCTTCCGCGTATTCGCGGAAGGTCGATTTACTCTTGGTTTTCTGCTCCAATTCCAACGCGGCTCTTTCTTTTGCCTGACTAAGTTTATTCCATGACATAAATCACTTCCCAATCAAACCTTCAAGGCCGCCAGGAAGGCTTCCTGGGGAATTTCCACTTTGCCGACTTGCTTCATGCGTTTTTTTCCTTCCTTTTGCCGCTCGAGTAGTTTGCGCTTACGGGTAATGTCGCCGCCGTAGCATTTGGCGGTGACGTTCTTGCGCAGCGGCTTGACCGATTCGCGAGAAATCACCCGGCTACCGATGGCGGCCTGAATCACCACTTCGAAAAGCTGGCGGGGAATGAGCTCGCGCATTTTTTGCACCAGATCACGCCCGCGATAATAGGACCTGTCCCGGTGCACGATCAGCGACATGGCGTCCACTATATCGCCATTGATGCGGACATCCAACTTCACTAGGTCTGCCGGCCGGTAGCCCGCCAGTTCATAATCCATCGAGGCGTAGCCGCGGCTGACCGATTTCAGCCGGTCATAAAAATCCGCGACGATCTCGTTGAGCGGCAGCTCGTAAACGAGCACTACCCGTTTCGGACCCAGATAGCGGATTTCTTTTTGCGCGCCGCGCTTTTCCTCGCAGAGCGCCATCACACCTCCTAAAAACTCCTGCGGCAGATGGATCATCGCCTGAATCACCGGCTCTTCGATCCGCTCGATATCACCCTCGGAGGGGAATTTCACCGGGTTGTCGATCATCAGAATCTCGCCCCGCAAAGTGGTCATTCGAAACACCACGGTCGCCGCGGTAGTGATAAGGGTCAAGGCGAACTCGCGCTCCAGCCGCTCGCGCACGATGTCCAAGTGGAGCAATCCCAGAAAGCCGCAGCGAAAACCGAAACCCAGAGCCAGCGAGGTCTCCGGTTCATAGGTGAAGGACGAATCGTTGAGCCGGAGTTTCTCCAAAGCGTCGCGCAAAGCTTGATACTGTCCGGAATCGGTGGGATAGAGCCCGCTGAAGACCATCGGCTTGAGCGGTTTGAATCCCGGCAGAGGGCCGGCGGCGGGGCGCTCGTCGGTCGTTATCGTGTCGCCGACGCGTGTTTCCGCGACTTCTTTGATCCCCGCCATCAGGAATCCGACTTCGCCGGCCTTCAATTCGGCGACTTCCACCGGCACGGGCGAATTAACGCCGAGGCGGGTGACTTCGAAGGAGTGGCCGCTGAACATCATGCGAATGCGCGTGCCCTTGCGCACCGCGCCGTCAAAGACGCGCATCATCACCACCGCGCCGTGGTACGGATCGAACCAACTGTCGATGATCAAAGCACGCAAGGGCGCGTCGGGATCGCCTTTGGGCGGCGGGAAATGGCTCACGATGCCTTCGAGAATTTCCTCTGTGCCGATGCCTTCCTTGGCGCTGGCGAGAATCGCATTGGAAGCGTCCAGGCCGATGACGTCTTCGATCTCCTGCCTGACCCGCTGCGGTTCCGCGCTGGGGAGATCGATTTTATTGATCACCGGGAGAACTTCCAGGTTGTGATCCAGCGCCATGTGAACGTTGGCGACGGTTTGCGCCTCGACTCCCTGGGCGGCATCGACGACCAGTAGCGCGCCCTCGCAGGCGGCCAGACTGCGCGATACTTCATAGGTGAAATCGACGTGGCCCGGCGTGTCGATGAGATTCAGCGTATATTCCCGGCCGTCCTTGGCGCGATAGTGAAGGCAAACGGGGCTCGCCTTGATCGTAATCCCCCGCTCCCGCTCCAGATCCATGCTGTCGAGAATCTGATCGGTCTTCTGCCGATCGCTCACCGCCCCGGTGAATTCGAGCAGGCGATCGGCCAGGGTCGATTTGCCGTGGTCGATATGGGCGATGATGGAAAAATTTCTGATGTGGTTCAAACTCATGAAGCAACGTTTCCGCGATAATAGGCGATGGTGCGTTCCAGGCCTTCGCGCAGAGAGACCTGTGGCCGCCAGCCGAAAATTTCCGCCGCGCGCTGGGCCGCGAGGCAACTGCGGCGCTGTTCGCCGATCTTGGCCGGGCCGTGGCTCGCCGCCAATTTGCTCCCCGCACCTTGGCGGAGCGATTGAAAGAGCGTCACGACATCGGTCTCCACGCCGGTGCCGATATTGATTTCGCCGACGAAGGGCGACTCCAGTGCCGCGAGGTTGGCGGCCGCGACGTCGCCGACATAGACGTAATCGCGGGTCTGTTTACCGTCGCCGTTGATCACGGGGACCTTGCCGGCGAGCAGCAGCGAAATAAAAATCGCCACCACGCCTGCTTCGCCCTTGTTCGACTGGCGCGGGCCGTAGACATTGGCGTAACGCAGCGCGATATACGGCAAGCCGAAAGCTTGTTGATAATAGGAAAGGTACAGCTCGCCGGTCCGTTTGCTGACGCCGTAGGGGCTCGATGGGCGGGTGGGATGCTCTTCCGGAGCGGGAAAAATGTCCTGCTCGCCGTACACCGCGCCGCCGGAGGAGGCAAAGATCACTTTTTTCGTGCCGGCGTTTTTACAGGCCTCGAGTAAATTGATGAATCCCAGGATGTTCACCCGCGCGTCGAACTGCGGGTCGGCGACCGAATGGCGCACGTCCATCTGCGCGGCGTGATGGTTCAGCACGTCGGGCTTGATCTGCGCGATCAATTTGACCGCCTTGACGTCGGCGATATCGACCTGATGAAAAATCGCTCTAGGGTTCAGGTTGGTTCTTTGTCCGGTCGACAGGTCGTCAAAGATGAAGACCTCATGACCGCGCTCGACATAAGCGTCGACGATATGAGAGGCGATAAACCCCGCCCCTCCGGTGACAAGAACTTTCACTGTTTCTGCTCCTTTAATTTGGCGCGGAAATAGTCGATGGTTTTTGCCAGCCCTTCTTCAAGAGCAACTTTGGGCTCCCAGCCGAGTATCTTTTTCGCCTTCGTGATATCAGGCTGCCTGACTTGGGGATCATCTTCCGGCAGCGGTTTGTAGACAATCGTACTTTTGGAGCCGGTGATCTCGATGATCTTCTTGGCGAACTCGAGCACGGTCATCTCATGGGGATTGCCGATATTCACCGGTAGGTGGTGATCGGCCGCTAGCAACTTTTGAATTCCCGCCACCAGATCGTCGACATATTGGAAACTCCGGGTCTGCTGTCCCTGTCCGTACACGGTCAGCGGCTCGCCTTTCAGCGCCTGGCTGATAAAGTTCGGCACCACCCGGCCATCGCGCATGCGCATGCGCGGCCCGTAGGTGTTGAAGATGCGCACGATGCGGCTGTCCAGGCCGTGATAACGGTGATAGGCCATGGTCATCGCTTCGGCGAAGCGCTTTGCTTCATCGTAGACGCCGCGCGGGCCGATGGGATTGACGTTGCCCCAGTAGTCTTCACTTTGCGGCCGAACCAGCGGATCGCCGTAAACTTCGGAGGTGGACGCCAGCAGATAGACGGCGTTTTTCGCTTTCGCCAGACCCAGGGTGTTATGCGTGCCGAGCGCGCCCACCTTCAGCGTGGGAATTGGCAGCTCCAGATAATCGACCGGGCTCGCCGGCGAGGCGAAGTGAAGAACATAGTCCAGCGGCTCCGGGACTTCGATGTAACGGCTCACGTTGTGATCGACGAAGGCAAAACCGGGATGAGCGGCGAAGCCCGCGAGGTTTTCCGCGGCGCCGGTGGAGTAGTTGTCCATGCAGATGACCTCGTGTCCCTGCTTGAGAAAGCTCTCGCACAGATGAGAACCGATAAAACCCGCGCCGCCGGTGATCAAATATCTAGCCATGTTTCCGTCCTATAGGAAAATATTTGAAGCCGAGTTTTTGCAGGTCCCGGGGATCGTAAATGTTTCGCCCGTCGAAAATCACCGGATTCTTGAGCAACTGCTTCATACGGGCAAAATCCGGGCGGCGAAACTCATTCCATTCCGTCAATACCAACAGAGCCGTCGCGCCATAGAGCGCATCGTAGCTGTGCTGGCTGTAGAGAATCCGCGCGCCGAAAATCTTCCTCGCTTCCTGGGTCGCTTCCGGATCGAAGGCCTGAACCTTGGCGCCGGCTTTCAGTAATGCATTGATCACTGAGATCGCCGGGGCGTCGCGCATGTCGTCCGTGCGCGGCTTAAACGCCAGCCCCCAGACGGCGAAAGTTTTCCCTGCCAATTTCGCGCCGAAGACCCGCTTGACTTTGTCGACCAGGATGAGCTTTTGCCGCTCATTGACCTTCTCGACGGCGCGCAACAGCGACATCTCGACTTCCCTCTCGCCCATGCCGATCATCGCCCGCACGTCTTTGGGAAAGCAGGAGCCGCCGTATCCGGTACCGGGAAAAATGAAATAGGGGCCGATGCGCCGGTCCATGCTGATGGCGCGCCTGACCTCGCCGACATCGGCGCCCATCTTCTCGCACAGCCGGGCGACTTCGTTGATGAACGAAATCTTTGTCGCCAGCATGGCGTTGGCGGCGTATTTGCACATCTCGGCGCTGCGGGCGTCCATGACCATGATAGGGTTGCCGGTGCGCACGAAGGGCTCGTAGACCTCTTTGAGCTTCTCGATGGCCTTGAAGTCGTCGCCGCCCAGCACCACCCGGTCGGGCTTCATGAAATCATCGACCGCCGCCCCTTCTTTCATGAATTCGGGATTGGAGAGCACCGCGAAAGGATGCTTGGTGCCGGTTTTGATCAAGCCGCGGATCTCGTCCGCGGTTCCCACGGGAACCGTGCTCTTGGTAACGATGATCTTACGCCCATTCATCGCTTTGGCAATCGATTTGGCCGTCGCGCGCAGGTATTCGAGATTCGCCCGCCCGTTCCGTCCCTGGGGGGTTCCCACGGCGATGAAAATAATTTCCGACTTCCTGACCGCCGGAGTAATATCCGTGGTGAAGCTCAAACGCCGATCGGCGACGTTGCGCCGGATCATTTCTTCCAGTCCGGGCTCGTATATCGGCACCTTGCCCTGATTGAGGGTGGCAATCTTTTTTTCGTCGATGTCGACGCAAACGACATTGTTACCATTTTCCGCGAAGCAGGTACCCGCAACCAACCCGACGTAACCGGTGCCGATAACCGCGATGTTCATGCGCTGTTCCTCTCCTCGAGAATTTCTCCGACGACAAATACCAGCCGGTCCTGCGATTCGTGATAAGTCCGCGCCAGCATTTCACCCAGCAGTCCCATGGTCACAAACTGAAAACCGATGAAGATCAGCAGGATCGCCAATAAAAGCAGCGGCCGGCCGCCGATTTCCAGATCGTATACCCATTTCTGAATCGTCAGATAAATCGCTATCAAAAATCCGCTCAGTCCGCTCAAAATTCCGATGGGACCGAAGACATGCGACGGCCGGGTGGAATAGCTGATCATGAACTTGACGGTCATAAGGTCCAAAACGACGCGCAGCGTACGGGTGATACCGTACTTCGATTGGCCGCGCAGGCGCGGCCGATGGTTGACCTTCAACTCGGCGATCCGCGCGCCCCGCTCAAAGGCGATGGCCGGAATGAAGCGGTGCATTTCTCCGTAGAGCTTGAGGTTCTTGGCAATATCCTGGCGCATCGCCTTCAGCGTGCAGCCGTAGTCGTGGAGCTTAACCCGGGTGGTCCACGAGATCAGGCGATTGGCGATCATCGACGGCAGCCGGCGACTGACGAACGGGTCGCGCCGGTCAAAGCGCCAACCGGCCACCAGGTCGTTGCCCTCGGCAAGCTTCGCCAACAGCGCCGGAATATCCGCCGGATCGTTTTGCCCGTCACCGTCCATCAAAACCACGATTTCCCCCCGCGCGTGGGCCAACCCCGCCGCCAGCGCGGCCGTCTGCCCGAAGTTTCGCTTGAGTCGCACGACTTTCAATGCCGGTTGCTCGCGGTGAAGCTTCGACAGCGCCGCAAACGTTTGATCCTCGCTGCCGTCGTCAACGACGATCACTTCGTAACTCTTTCCCAGGTGGCGCAAGACACCGTTGATCTCGCCGATCAGCGGCTCGACATTCGCTTCCTCGTTGTAAACGGGGACGACTACGGAAAGCTCCATCGGCTCAAGTGTGAAAATCGGTCAACTCGACGAAGCGCTCAAAGCGCTCCTCGATGTCGGGCAGCGACGCCGTGGTCAATCGTTTCACGCCGAAATCTTCCACGGTAAAAGAGGCGACCACGGAACCGTAAACGATGGCGCGGCGGATTCCCCTCTGGCTCGCATCGCCCGAGCGCGCCAGTTGCCCCAAAAAGCCGCCGGCGAAAGAATCGCCGGCGCCGGTCGGATCGAACACCTCTTCTAAAGGATAGGCGGGAGTGGCGAAAACCTGCGAGTCGGAAAACTGCAAGACCCCATACTCGCCCCGCTTGATCAGCACGACCTTGGGCCCCATCTTCAAAATGGCGCGCGCCGCGCGCACGACATTGCTCTGCCCGCTCAAGAGCCGCGCCTCGGAATCGTTGATCACCAGCATTTCAATCCGCTTGAGCACTTTTTGAAGATTGTCAGGGCTTTCCCGGATCCAGTGATCCATGGTATCGCAAACCACCAACTTCATGTGGTGAATCTGGTTCAAGACTTCGAGTTGCATGAGCGGATCGATGTTGCCCAAAAAAACATATTCGGCGTCGCGGTAGCGCTCCGGCAGCCGAGGCGCGAAGCCGGCCAGCACGTTGAGGTGCAGCTCCAAAGTGTCGCGCACGTTGATGTCCTCGTGATAACGCCCGCGCCAGTGAAATGTGTCGCCCTTCTCGCGCTTGATCCCGTCGGTGTCGATGTTCCGCCGTTTAAAAAGTTCCAGGTGCTCAGCGGGAAAATCCTCGCCGATGACGCCGACGATTCTCACCGGAGTGAAAAAACTCGCGGCCAGGGCGAAGTAGGACGCCGATCCTCCCAAAATCCGCTCCGCCGAGCCGAACGGGGTCTCGATGGAATCGAAGGCGACAGTGCCAACAACCAAAACGCTCATCTGTTTAATCCAAATTCCAAAAACTATCCTGAACCCTGTTGAAGGATTTAGAAGCCAGGCGCTTCAGGCTTCTGTGTCGGCACCCTGACACTATTACCTTGATTTCGTTCACCACGAAGATCACGAAGGACGCGAAGGGTTCGGATATTTGTGAACCAAAACTTTGCGCCCTCCCTACTACTGGCAAGGGTAACCACAGGGTGGTTGCCCACAGATCTGAAACCTAAATCCTCTACGCGCTTTGCGGTCATATCTTTTTTCCTTCGTGCTCTTCGTACTACTATCCATGATAATTTCCGCGGCTTGCGCAAATTTCCCGGGAGTCGAAATCTCTCGGATTCGGATATTGCTCGCGCCAAGGCGCTAAGTGACAGGCCCAAGACCTGTCATCCCGAGCGA
>Ga0080064_1003345_pt1 | contig 23511 bp, 28 predicted proteins | sample Subgrocontami54m_FD_69260 | JGI IMG/M metagenome (GOLD analysis project Ga0080064, IMG submission 69260) | Subsurface groundwater microbial communities from S. Glens Falls, New York, USA - GMW46 contaminated, 5.4 m (SPADES assembly) (version 2) ...
ACCCCCGGCCCGAGCGGCGGGCAGAAGCGGCCAAGCCGCAAATAAGGACGGATTGCGGCAGGTGCGATGCGATCGACCCAATTACCGGTCGCATCGGCAACGCGGCCGGTGGTCTCGCTCATCGCGCGAGCGGATTGCCGCCAAGGGAGTCCAGAGTGCCGCGGCCGGTGCTGGTCGTGCTTTCACTCGGAACGGGATTGCTAAAGGCGTCACTGAGACTCGGGCCAGGTGGAGGCCGCTGCTGCTGTTGCTGTACTTGGGATGCGGCGGTGCAAGCTTGCTTGCGGTATTCCGCGGACTGGCTTTGCCCGGCCTTCATGTTCTGCACGGCACTCGGCGGAAAGCTGCACCAGACGGCGTTCTGTTCGACGTATTTGATCATCGCATTTTCGGCCTCGGTGAAACGGGTCAATAACCGGCATAGCTCGGCGGGCGAGGCTTTACGGTCGAGGCCGCTCTTGGCCGCGGTAAATCGCTTGTCCACTTCCTGCCGAAGCGGCATGAATTGATCGAAGCAGGGGGGCTTCTCTTGCGGGGGTGCGGCCATCTGCTGCTGTGGGGGCGTGGCTATCTGCGCTTGCGGGGGCACGGCGATTTGCGCCCGCGCCTCGGCAAGGCCGGTCAGAAGCAGGGCGGCTGCGGCGGGAATAGCCCAGCGAAGCGGCATGTATGTTCCTTTTCCGACAGTCCGTTGGCGTCGCCTTTCGGCTCCTACCAACCTTTCGAATCCGGCAGGAAGGCGGCGGTCATGATACTTCCAATCCCCTGCCTGCTGGAACTTAAAGATTGGGACAGTTAAAGCAGATTTCCGCTCTGGAATTGGCAAAATCGATGGCCCGCTACGATATTCGCACGCCGCGGCTTTATGTCGACGCGGCGCTTGGCACCGGAATGGCGCTGAGCCTTCAGGGACCACAGGCCCATTATCTGCTGCATGTTTTGCGGCTTAAGTCCGGCGATCCCGTACTCCTGTTCAACGGACGCGATGGCGAATGGCGCGCGCGCCTCGCTGGTGCTAGCAAGCGGGCGGCCTTGCTTACCGTGGAAGACCGTACGCGCGTACAGTCTGGCCCGGCCGATCTGCATTATTGGTTTGCGCCGCTGAAGCATTCACGCCTCGATTACATGGCGCAAAAAGCCGTGGAGATGGGCGCTTCACGGCTACAGCCGGTGATGACACGGCATACCCAGGCTGGCCGGGTTAATGTCGATCGGATGCGGGCCAACGCCATCGAAGCCGCTGAACAGTGTGGAATCCTGACGCTTGCTGATGTGGCCACGCCACTGGCCCTGGACCGCGCCATCGCTGGACGTGACCCGGACCGTCTGCTGATCTTTTGCGATGAGGACGCGGAGATGAAAAATCCGCTCGCAGCGCTGAAAGCCGTGCGCGACCGCAGCGGGGAAGCGATGCCGCTTGCGGTTCTGATAGGACCCGAGGGTGGTTTTGCCAAAGAAGAGCGCGCGGCGCTGTTACACGCGCCCAACGTGCTGCGCCTGGCGCTTGGTCCGCGCATTTTGCGCGCCGATACCGCGGCCGTAGCGGCCCTGGCGCTGGTCCAGGCGGTGCTGGGGGATTGGCGCTAGGCGTGCCGCTTCTGCAACACCGCCTAAAACCCATGCGGGGCCTACTTGACCGGTTTCCGGGGGCGCGGCACCGTGTCAGGGCTCCTGGAGGAGGGTTGCGTCATGTCGCGTGGGATCGCCGCAGCGGGACTGTCGCTCGTGCTGCTCGCCGCCCTGGCTTGGACGCGGCCAGCGCCCGCCAATGAGCAGCCGAACTGGATCCTGCCTTCGTGCGAGGCAGCCCTCGATGAAATCGCCTCCGCTTTCCGGGAAAAGGAATACCGGTTCTGGAACTCCAATGCGCAAATCGTGGATTTTGCCCGGGTGCAGGAAACGGCTTTCCGGCCCTGGTCGGCTCAGCAGGTGATGTCGCGCCGTTTTTGCCGCGCTGACGCGAAAATATCCGACGGCGTGTGGCATCCGGTTTACTTTTCCCTGGAAGCGGGCATGGGCGAGACCGGCGCCACCTGGGGCGTGCAGTGGTGCGTGGTCGGGTTCGACCGCAATTGGGCCTATAACCCCGACTGCCGGATGGCGAAGCCCTAGACGCTTATATTGGGGAAAAGCCGCCATTTGTTCTATCTTCGTTCTTGATATGTCCGGATGATTTTGTTATAGTTCCACGTCTGCAACGTATGGTTGAGGCGTGTCATGACTAGAATGGAGCATGTGGCGGCTGCGGCTGCCTTTATTTTTGTAATTCTTCTGAGCACCGGAGCTGTTCCGGCCCAAGAGCGGCGGCCAAGCCAGCCCGGTCAATTCGATTTTTATGTGCTGGCGCTGTCGTGGTCGCCATCCTTCTGCGAGGCCAGCGAAGAACGCAAACCGGGCAGCGCGCCGGCCGAGCAATGCGGCTCGCGGCCCTACTCCTTCGTCGTTCACGGCCTTTGGCCGCAATACGAAAAGGGCGGCTATCCGGATCGGTGCCAAGTGCCGGCACCGCGGCTCGATCGGGCAACCGTTTCCTCCATGCTGGATCTGATGCCCAGCACAAGCCTGGTCTTCCGCGAATGGGATCGCCATGGCACCTGCACGGGGCTTGAGGCAAAGGCCTATTTCGACCTCATCCGCAAGGCGCGCGCGGCGATAAAAATTCCGGCAGACTATCTCGAGCCGCAAATCGCGCGCGAGACGACCCCCGGCGATCTTGAAAAGGATTTCATCGCCGCCAATCCGGGTCTTGCGGCCAGCGCCATTTCGGTGACATGCGACAGCAAGCGCGTGAGCGAAATCAGGATATGCTTGAGCAAGGATTTGGGATTTCATGATTGTGCCGAGCTTGAGCGCCGCAGCTGTCAACGCGCCAAACTGGCGATGCCGGCAGCGCGCGTCAGTGGAGGCCCGATCTCGGCGCGCTGAATGGCGCGGAATGCGATGAACTATCGGCACGGCTTCCACGCGGGAAATTTTGCCGATGTCGTCAAGCACGCGGTGCTGTCTCGCATCGTCGTGCATCTGCAAGCGAAGCCCGCGCCGTTCCGGGTCATCGACACTCATGCCGGGGCCGGGCTCTATGATCTCGCGGGGCCGCAAGCGAGCCGTACCGGCGAATGGCGGGCGGGAATTGCGCGCGTGATCGAGGCGCCATTCGCGCCTGAGGTCCGCGCGTTGCTCGCTCCCTATCTCGAAGCGGTGGCCTCCTTTAATTTTCCGGGAACGCTCACCGTTTATCCCGGTTCGCCGCTTTTGGTGCGGACATGGCTGCGCCCGCGCGATCGCCTTATCGCCTGCGAGCTGGAACCGGACGCTGTTCAGGCATTGGCGGAGAATTTAGGCCGATCGATACGCGCCAAGGCCTTGGCCATCGACGGGTGGACCGCGCTCTCTGCCTATGTCCCGCCCAAAGAGCGCCGCGGCCTGGTCCTGATCGATCCGCCTTTCGAGGCTACGGACGAATTCACGCGCCTGGGTAAAGCTCTCGCGCAGGCGCACCGCAAATGGACGACAGGCACCTACCTGCTTTGGTATCCGATCAAGGATCGCGGTGAGCCCGATGCCTTGGCAAAGCACCTCAAGCGATCCGGGATCGGCAAAATCCTGCGCGCGGAAGTGACCATTCTCCCGCGCCCCGATGCCACTCGCCTGACCGGCTGCGGCTTGATCATTGTCAATCCGCCGTGGACTCTGGAACCCGAGCTATCCCTTTTGCTGCCTGCATTAGCAAAGATTTTATCGCAGCGCGAAGGGGGCTTCCGTCTGGACTGGCTGGCGGGCGAAAAGTAGCCACCCCCTACGGGCCGCCTCTTTCCAGCAACGCCGGGTTGGTCTAGTGGCTATGGAGCTAGCTTTGACGTTCCGCCTCCTTGAGGGGGGCTGGCGGAGTGCCTGAGGCCGCAGTGGCTGACTGACGCTTTTTCCAGTTTGTGAATGTCCGGCGAGCTGTCGTCCCGCACGGGGGCGGGCGGCGAAGCAGTTCGGGGGGGGAGGGTGTTCCCGATGGCGCAGACCGGTACCGTGAAGTTCTTCAACACTGAACGTGGCTATGGCTTTGTGAAGCCGGATGATGGCGGACGCGACGTGTTCGTCCACATCACCGCGGTGGAAAGTGCAGGACTCAAGTCGCTCAACGAAGGGCAGCGAATTAGCTTCGATGTTGAGCCAGACAAAAAAGGCAAAGGTCCCAAGGCCGTCAACTTGGTGATCACTGGCTGAGTTCGCTTGAGCCGGAATTCAAATCAAGCCTGACGGCGATCGGGATTGCCGCGGCATGTCTAAGCGGCATGTCCGAAGTTAAAACGAAAAGCCCCGGGATGAGCCCGGGGCTTTATTATGAACGGTGTTTGCGCAGCTAGAAGCGATAGTTCAGTCCAGCCCTGACGATATGAGTCTTGAACTTTACGTCGCCGGAGCCCGTCACGACACCGCAAGACGCTCCGCAATTGAAGTCGCCGAGATCGGCATAGAGATATTCGACCTTTGCGGTCCAGGGATTGGCCATCGCGAACTCGACGCCGGCGCCTAAAGTCCAGCCCGCGCGCGTGCTGCTTGCGCCGCCGAGGCCGCTGGCATTTGCCTTCACTTCGCCATAGGCCAAGCCGCCGGTGACGTAGGGCATCATGCGGTCCATCGCATAGCCGAGGCGGCCGCGCGTGGTGCCGAGCCAAGTGTTTTTCACCGAGCAGCTACGGCCGCCGCAAGCGGCGCTGCCGTCGATGCCGCTCCAGCCGATATCGGTTTCCAAACCGAATACCGTCTGCCCGGCCTGCCAATTATAGCCGAGCGTGCCGCCAAAAAGTCCGCCCGAAACATCGAAGCCACCGGTCCCCGGCGTTCCCTCGATGCGCGCGTCGCCGCCGCCCCAGCCGCCATAAAGGCCCGCATAAAGACCTGTCCAATTGTAGATAGGCGCCACATAGGCCACGGGGGCTTTGGTGATTTCGGTTCGGCGCGGAATATCTGCCGCGAGGGCAGATCCGGCCAGCGCAGCCAGTGTGACCATCGCTACGCCGCAAAGAAGTACGTGTTTCATGACTATCTCCCCTATCTGTGGTGCGTCCTGGCACGGATGCATCCGGATGAGCGACGACACCGATCGGAGGCACAACGTGGCTATATGTGGGGAGGTTCCTGCGGATCCGGCCTCTCTTGTGAAAAGCGCGGCCTGTGCCTTTGCGGCCACATAAAAAGAAGCCCGGACCTGGGTCCGGGCTTCGGTGTTTAGTTACCGGCTGATCAGATCAGAATCGATAGTTCAGACCGCCACGCAGGATGTGAGCATTGAACTCCACCTTGGTCGGTCCCGCGCCGCCACAATTCGCCGTGCTGCAGCTGATGTCGCCGAGATCGGCATAAAGATATTCAGCTTTGCCCGTCCAGTTGTTCGGCAGGGCCACTTCAAGGCCTGCGCCTGCGGTCCAGCCCACCTTCGTATCGCTGTCGCCAGCGAAGCCTGTCCGTCTGGCTTTGATGTCGCCGAAGGCGGCGCCGGCCGTAACATAGGGCATCACGCGGTCGACTGCGTAACCCAACCGGCCGCGCGTAGTGCCGAGCCAGCTGTTTTCGGTCTTGCAGCCCGAGGCGCAAATGCCGTTGGAGGTGCTGCCGTTAATGTTGCTCCAGGCGAGGTCGCCTTCGATGCCGAAGACCGCCGGACCCGATTGCCAATTGTAGCCGAGGGTGCCGCCGATAAGGCCGCCAGATACGTCGAAGTCGCCAGTCGTACCCGCGCTATTGCTCCAGCGGGAGTCGCCCCAGCCGCCGCCGGCGTTGATGCCGAAATAGAGCCCTGTCCAACTGTAAACCGGGAGTACATAGGCCGCCGGCGCCTTGGCCGGCATGGCAGCAGGCTTTCGCGACAGATCCGCCGCCGAAGCGGCGCCCGCTAGCGCGATGACTAAAACTCCGACGGTGGCAAAAAGTACCCTTTTCATTAGAACTCTCCTGTGAAACTGCGCGGACAGTATTAGTATTTCATAATCTGTCTAGTGCGAAGAAGTCACAGTTGTTATGTAATCTATCCGACCAAGAATGACTGTTTTGTGCCAAGAAGTTGCCTCATTAATGCCTTAAGTGAGGCAATAGCGGTAAAATAATACTTGGATAAACTGAATAGAAATAAAAAGGCCCCGGAAAACCGGGGCCTTTTTGCAGCGAAGCCTTCGCTCAGAACTTGTAATTGAAGCCCAAGCGCGTGAGGTTGGATTCCAATCCATTGTTCGTGCCGATGAAGTAAGGGCGGTCCGCGAGATCGATGTAGAGATATTCGACCTTCGCCGTCCAATTGGGTGTCAGACCCATTTCAATGCCTAGGCCGAGCGTCCAGCCAAGGTGAAACTTGTCTTGCGACAAGCCGGCGCTTTCGAGTCGGAGGTTACCGTAAGCGAGGCCGCCCGTGCCGTAAAACAGGATGTTGTTGGCGGCATAGCCAACGCGCCCACGCGCGGTGCCGAACCACGGGTTGGAAAATTTCCACGGCGCCAGCACGTCATCAGCCCCTGAGAGCTGAAGATCGGTTTCGCCGCCGAAAACGAATGAGCCGTTCTGCCAGTTGTAACCAAGCTGCGCGCCGATCACCCCGCCGGAGGGTTCGGTACGATTGTGGGTCACGTCGCCCGACTGATAGCCCAGGTTGGCGCCTACATAGGGACCCACCCAGCTATAGCTGTAGGGGGCCGGGGCCGAATACGGCCGGGAGACGCCCGGAATATCGGCCGCGTGCGCCGCGCCTGTGGTGGCTGCCAGCGCGCAAGCTGCCGCGGCCAAAATTGCACTCTTCTTCATCGTGACCTCCACTCGATTCCATGCCGTCGAACAGTGCGCGCGGCCAATAATCTTCGCGAGGGCGCTTCTTCTTCGCTGGCAACTTCTTTCCTCATCTTCGAGGAACGAAGAGCGTGAAGCAGCGAAAGACCGCCATCTTCATGGATGATTTATCGCGTTTTTTAAGTTAAACGTTTATGAATACGTAAATAATGACGAGTCTCTATGCCTAAGAAACCGTATCTTCCCAATATTTCGGGGAGGATATATTTACTATAATCTCACGCATCGGCTGATTAGCGGCCGACCGCGGTCGCTAGATTCTCCGTGCGTATTTTTAATCCATCGCCGCAGAACAAGACGAAGCTGAATATCTTGCCACGCGATGCGCGGGCATCTGGGCAGCCGAACGTCGGCGCTCCCTGGCCCGGAGCCCCCCAAAACCTTACTTTGATCGCATGAACGGTTTGAAGAAAGATATCGATCCCGCGAGCGAACTCGTGGAAGACGAAGAAGAAGCGAGTCTGCCGGAAGCAGGAGAGGCGAGCACCCTCGACCTGATCGAAGCAAGCTCGGGTCCGCTCGCCGCTGGCCGCGCCGCCGTCCTGCGCGCCGCGCGCCACGCGCCGGCTTCTCCCGGCGTCTATCGCATGATCGACGCGGCGGGCGAGGTACTCTACGTCGGCAAGGCGAAGAACATCAAGAAACGTGTGCTCGCTTACGCGCGACCGACCGGCCATGACAGCCGCATCGAACGCATGATCGCGGCCATCCACGCGCTGGAATTCGTCACCACGCGCAGCGAGACCGATGCGCTGCTGCTGGAAGCAAATTTAATCAAGCGGTTGCGACCTCGCTTCAACGTGCTGCTGCGCGACGATAAATCCTTTCCCTACATTCTCCTCACCTCGGATCATTGGGCCCCGCAGATTCTGAAGCATCGCGGCGCGCGCAACCGCCCGGGCAAATACTATGGGCCCTTCGCCTCGGGATGGGCGGTGAACCGCACTATCACGGCGCTGCAACGCGCCTTCCTGCTGCGCTCCTGCTCCGACGCATTTTTTGAAAGCCGTACCCGGCCGTGCCTGTTGTATCAGATCAAGCGCTGCTCCGGACCGTGTACGGGCGAAATCGCATTTCCCGATTACGCGGAGCTGGTGCGCGAGGCCGATGCTTTCCTCTCCGGCAAGAGCCACGCCGTGAAGGAGCAACTGGCGGCGGAAATGGAACAGGCTTCCACCGCCCAGGATTATGAGCGCGCCGCGGTCTATCGCGATCGCCTCGCGGCCTTGTCGGCGATCCAGTCGCAGCAAGGCATCAATCCGAGAACCGTCGAGGAGGCCGACGTCTTCGCCATCCATCAGGCCGGCGGGTTCAATTGCGTGCAGGTCTTCTTCTTCCGCACCGGGCAGAACTGGGGCAACCGCGCATATTTTCCCAGAGCGGACCGTTCGCTGCCCGCCTCCGAAGTGCTTGGCGCGTTCCTGGCGCAATTCTATGATGAAAAGCCGCCGCCTCGCCTGATCCTCATCTCTCATGAGATTGAGGATTGCGTCCTACTGGCGGAAGCACTCACCACCAAGAGTGGCCATAAGGTGGAGGTGACGCAGCCGCAGCGCGGAGAAAAGAAAGAGCTTGTCGAACACGCGCTCACCAACGCGCGCGAGGCGCTGAGCCGCAAGCTCGCGGATACATCGGCGCAGAACACCCTGCTCAAGGCGCTGGCGGAAACCTTCGGCTTGCCAAGGCTGCCGCAACGCATCGAGGTCTATGACAACAGCCACATCCAGGGCTCGAACGCGGTCGGTGCGATGATCGTCGCCGGCCCTGAGGGGTTCGTCAAAGGCCAATATCGCAAGTTCAATATCCGCTCGTCCGATCTCGCGCCCGGCGACGACTACGGTATGATGCGCGAAGTTTTACAGCGGCGCTTCCGCCGATTGCTGACGGAAGCTCAGCCGGTCGGCGGGAGAGAAGAAGATTCGCCCTGGCCCGATCTTGTTCTTATCGATGGCGGGCAGGGGCAATTGAGTGCCGCGCGCAAGACGCTTGCCGACCTCGGCATCACCAGTGTGCCGCTGGTTGCGGTTGCCAAGGGTGTCGAGCGGGACGCGGGCGAAGAAACGTTCTTTTTGCCCGAGCGGCCTTCGATCAAGCTACAGCCGCGCGATCCGCTGCTTTATTTCCTGCAACGGCTGCGCGACGAGGCGCATCGTTTTGCCGTCGGCTCGCACCGCCAGCGCCGCAAACGCGACATTCGCGAGGCCGGGTTGCAGGAAATCGCCGGCATCGGCCCCGCGCGCAAACGCGCATTGCTGCGGCATTTCGGCACGTTGAAAGCGGTCGAAAGCGCCACGCCCGCCGACCTGGCGCGGGTGCCCGGCATTAATGCCGAAACGGCACGAAAGATTTATGACTTTTTCCACGGTGCGCCTGCATGAACGTTGTGCGGGGTCTGCGATTCCTGGAAACTCGATCGGCTGAAAGTTGAACCTATACGGCTGGCTGTTGACGGCTCCCTTTCGCAGGTATTTTGTCGTGCCATGAAACCCATCGTAAGTTCCCTGCCGTCGCGCCCGCTCGCCTTGCCGAATCTGCTGACCTATGGGCGCATCGCCGCGGTGCCCGCGGTGGTCGCTGCCATGTATTGGCAAATCGTCCTGGAGGGCGGGCTGTGGCTGCGCTGGGTCGCCGTCGCGATCTTCATCGTGGCCGCAGTGACCGATATTCTCGACGGCTATTTCGCGCGCATTTGGGCGCAGCAATCGAGCTTCGGGCGGATGCTCGATCCCATCGCCGACAAGCTTTTGGTTTCATCCTGCCTGCTGATGCTGGCTGCCGACGATACCATCCGCGGCTGGTCGCTGTGGGCCGCCATCGTCATTCTCTGTCGCGAAATCCTGGTGTCTGGCCTGCGTGAGTATCTGGCCGAGTTGCGTGTCAGCGTTCCGGTCACGCAGTTGGCGAAATGGAAAACGACCCTGCAGCTCGTCGCCATCGGGTTCCTGCTGGCGGGCAAGGCGGGTGACCGTATTGTGCCCATCGTCACGCAAACGGGTCTCGTTTTGCTCTGGCTATCGGCATTGCTTACGCTCTACACGGGCTGGGATTACTTCCGCGCCGGCGTGAAGCATCTGCGATGACCGTGAAGATCCGCTATTTCGCCTGGGTGCGCGAGCGTTTAGGCAAGACCGGCGAGGATATCGAGCTGCCGGCGGGCGTCGCCACAGTCAGCGATCTGATGACCTGGCTGGCAAAGCGCGGCGAGGAATACGCGCATGCCTTCGACAATCCCAAAGTGATCCGCGCGGCGATCGACCGCACTCATGTCCGGCCGGAAACAGCCATCGCCGGCGCGAAGGAAATCGCCTTCTTCCCGCCCATGACCGGGGGATGAACCCGGCCTCGCGGCGCACGACCTCTCCCCGCAAGCGGGCAGAGGTGTTACGCTTTCGGGCGAGGCAGAAACCATGACCGTCCGCTTGCAGCGCGAGGATTTCGATCCGGCAGCCGAGGTGGCCGCGCTCACGCACGGCCGCACCGATATCGGCGCCATCGTCACCTTCACCGGCGTCTGCCGTGGCGACGAAGCCGGCGAGCCGATCGCCGCGCTGACCCTTGAGCATTTCCCAGAAATGGCGGAGGCGGAAGTCCGCCGGCATGTGGAGGAAGCGCAGGGGCGCTGGAAGCTGCTCGGAGTTACCGTGGTCCACCGTTACGGGCGTCTCGCACCCGGCGACAATATCGTGCTGGTCGTTACCGCATCGTCGCATCGTCCCGATGCCTTCGCTGCTGCCGAATTCCTCATGGATTATCTCAAGACCCGCGCACCGTTTTGGAAGCAAGTTGAGCGCGGCGGCTGCAAGAGCTGGGTCGAGGCCGCAGTGAAGGACGATGCCGCCGCGGAACGCTGGAGCAAACCGGCTGCTCGCTCGCCGCGGAGAGGCTAGATGATGCCGAGCCGCCGAACGCTTTTGCGAATGCTTGCAGGCACGGCGGTGTTTGCCGCGTCAAGTGTCCGCGCATTTGCCAAGACATCGGTGATCGCGCGTCTCATCGATCAGACGAACCAGGGAGATCTATCGCAGCGAATCGAATTTATTTCCTACGGGTTGCTGGGCGCGCGGTATCAGGCGGATACCTTGATCGGCGGTCCGCGCAAGCAGGAAGTGTTCGTCATGCGCGACGACGCTTTCGATTGCGTCACCTTCTGTGAAACCGTGCTTGCCGCGGCAATGGCCAAGAACTTATCGGAGTTTGAGACCATACTGCATCGCATCCGCTACGAACACGGCGAAGTCCGCTGGGACGAGCGCAATCACTATTTTGCCGAATGGAGCAGGCGCATCGTGGAGAAACACATGTGCCGCCCGGTCGCGATGGAGCCTTCGGTTTCCATCGAGAAAACGGTCGATGGCGTGCTGGGACCGCGCAAGGTAGCGATCACCGGTATTGCTCCCTCGACGCTGATCGCCGGGCGCGATCTGCTGCACAACGGCGACGTCATCGGATTTGTTTCAAAGCAATCGAGTCTCGATTTCTTTCACGTCGGTTTCATAACTTTTGGAAAAAAGGGCAGCCTGCTGCTGCGCCACGCATCGCAGAATCATGGCCGCGTTCTGGACGAAGATCTGAAGGAATTTCTGGCCGACAACGGCGTGAAATATGTCACGCTGTTGCGCGCGCAAGACACTGCAATGGCCAGCAACTGAGGAACCGACGCGTGCGCGACGTTACGCCGCCGCGGCCTTGCCCTTGGGCTGAACCTCGGCGGTGTAGTCGTCCATCAACTGCTTGGTGATGGCGCCGGGCGTGAATTTCCATTGCGCGATCTCCGCCACTGCCGTGACTTCCGCCGCGCTGCCAGTGATGAAGCATTCGGAGAAGCCGGTCAGCTCCTCCGGCATGATGCGCCGCTCGATCACCTGGATGCCGCGCTTCTTGGCGAGCGCGATCGCAGCGCGCCGTGTGATGCCGTCGAGGAAGCAATCGGCGATCGGCGTGTGGATCTTGCCGTCCGCGATGAAGAAGACGTTGGCACCCGTGCATTCGGCCACACGGCCTTGCCAGTCCAGCATGAGCGCGTCGGCATAGCCTTTGCGCTCGGCTTTGTGCTTGGAGATGGTGCAGATCATGTAGAGCCCGGCGGCCTTGGAGCCGGCCGGCGCGGTCTTGGGATCGGGACGGCGGTATTCCGCCAGGTCGAGGCGGATGCCTTTCAGCCGCTGTGCCGGATCGAAATAGCTCGGCCATTCCCAGCTTGCGATGGCGAGATGGATTTTGTTGTTCTGCGCCGAGACGCCCATCATCTCGGAGCCGCGCCAGGCGATCGGCCGCACATAGGCGTCCTTCTGGCCGTTTTTCTCCAGCACTAGGCGCTTGGCCGCGTCGATCTCGGCGGCGGAGTAGGGGATTTCGAAATCCAGGCTCTGCGCGGAGCGCTTCAGCCGTTCGGAATGCTCGGTGATCTTGTAGATTTCGCCGCCATAAGAGCGCTCGCCTTCGAACACGGCACTGGCGTAATGCAGGCCATGTGAGAGCACATGCAGCTTGGCGTCGGCCCAAGGCACGAGCTTACCATCGTACCAGATGACGCCATCGCGTTGGTCAAAGGGTGCAGCAGGCGCAGCCATGGCATTCCCTCCTCGGGTTTATTCTGTAACGACCGCGGGTGGTGCCGGGTCCGTAGGCCGCCAGCCCCTCTTTTGCGTCGCGGGCCAACACCCGGTATGTTTTCACTTGCTCAATGAGAGCGCGCTTTTGCGACGAGCGCAACGACCGCCCCTGAATAGCCCGCTGGGTACGATCCTTTCGTCGAAGAGCGGCTTTGGGTAACAAACAAACAGAAATATGTCAATATGGCTGACCTAAATTTTTCGGCCTTGAAACAGCGTGCGGGGGCCGGCGAATCCGGAGATCCGAGGTCGGATGCGGAACCGATCTGGGACATCATCGAACTGCTGTTTTTCGCCTATCGCGACTTTGTCAGCGATCCGGACGAGGTGCTGGGCAAGCTCGGCTTTGGCCGGGCCCATCACCGGGTGCTGCATTTCGTCAACCGCAATCCGGCCATGAAGGTCGCGAACCTGCTGGATATCCTGAAGATCACCAAACAGTCGCTCGGCCGGGTGCTGAAGCAGCTTATCGATGAGGGCTATATCGTTCAGAAAGAGGGCGAGAACGACCGCCGCCAGCGGTTGCTTCATGTGACGCCGAAAGGCGAGGCTCTAGCGCTGAAGCTCGCCGGATTGCAGACCCAGCGCATCCTGCGCGCGCTTGAGACGCTCGGTCCCGGCGCGCATGAGGGCGCTCGTCAGTTTCTCACCGCCATGCTCGATGCCGACGGCCGCGACGAGGTGATGCGGCTGATCGGTCATACGGAGCGCGGTCCCCGCGCGCGGTCCTGATGGGTCTGGATACGATCATGGAGTCCGATGCCTCCACCCCCGCCGACGACGCGCCGCATTTGCTCGTGGTGGACGACGACCGCCGCATCCGCGACCTGCTGCTGCGGTTTCTGGTAGCGGAGGGTTATCGCGTGACGGCGGCAAAGACCGCGGCGGAAGCGCGGCTCAAGCTCGACGGACTGCGTTTTGATGTGCTGATTCTCGACGTGATGATGCCGGGAGAAAACGGCTTCGAGCTGGCACGCGCGATCCGGCAGACTTCCACGGTGCCGATCCTGATGCTCACAGCGCGGGATGAAAAGGAAAGCCGCATCGAAGGCCTAGAGACCGGCGCCGACGATTACCTCGCCAAGCCCTTCGAGCCGCGCGAGCTGTCGTTGCGTATTGCCAATATCCTCAAGCGGGCGAATCCTGCCGCGCCCACTCCGGCAGAATCCGTCCGCTTTGGTCAGTTCGTATTCCATCTTGCGCGCGGCGAGTTACGCCGCGGCGACGAAGTCATACGCCTCACCGATCGCGAGCGCGAAATGCTGCGCGTGCTTTGCGCCAATCCCGGGGAGACGGTCCCACGCATGGCGCTGGCCGGTAACGGCGGCACGATAAATGAACGCGCGGTCGATGTTCAGGTCAATCGCCTGCGGCGCAAGATCGAGCGCGATCCCGCCAATCCGCTGATCGTGCAGACCGTGCGCGGCATCGGCTACCGGCTGGTGTTCAGCTCATGACAAGCCTCGACCTTGGCATCGCGAGCCTGCGTTCGGCGGCGGAGCGCGTGAGGGTGGGATGGGCGCGCATCTGGCGCTGGATCAACACTTTCATGCCGAAGGGGCTATATGCCCGCTCGCTGCTCATCATCGTCACCCCTATGGTGCTGCTGCAATCGGTCGTCGCTTTTGTTTTCATGGAGCGGCATTGGAACCTGGTGACGCAGCGTCTCTCCGCCGGCGTGGTGCAGGACATTGCCGCGCTGATCGATGTTTACAAGACCTATCCGCCGGACGTCGCGCAGCCGCGCATCCGCAAGATCGCGCAGGACCGGCTCAATCTTGTCGTTGACTTCCTTCCGGTGACAGAGATGCCGCCGCCGGCGCCGAAGCCGTTTTTCTCGCTGCTGGACCAGGCGCTTTCGGACGAGGTGCGCAAGCAGATTTCGCTGCCGTTCTGGATCGACACGGTTGGGCGCTCGTCGCTGGTGGAAATCCGCATCCAGCTCGACAACACGGTGCTGCGCGTATTCGCGCGCCGCAACGCCGCCTATGCCTCCAATTCGCAAATTTTCCTGCTGTGGATGGTGGGTACCTCGCTGGTGCTGCTCACCGTCGCTATTCTTTTCCTGCGCAACCAGATCCGGCCGATCCTGCGGTTGGCGGATGCCGCAGAAAGTTTCGGCAAGGGCCGCGACGATCCGGACTTCCGGCCGCGCGGCGCGCGCGAAGTGCGCCGTGCCGCGCAGGCCTTCATGGAAATGAAGCAGCGCGTCGAGCGCACCATGGAGCAGCGCACGACCATGCTCGCCGGGGTGTCGCATGACCTGCGCACGATCCTTACGCGCTTCAAGCTGGAAATGGCGCTGATCGGGGATAGCCCCGAAGTCGAGGGAATGAAAAAAGATATCGACGAGATGGCGCGCATGCTGGAGGCCTACCTCGCCTTCGCGCGCGGCGACTCGGCGGAAGCGGCGGCCCCCACCGACATGGCCGCTTTCCTGGAAGAGCTGAAGCTCGATGCCGAGCGGCAAGGCGACAATGCCACCGTGACGTTTCATGGCGTTCCTATCGTCACCGTGCGCCCGGCCGCTTTCAAACGTTGCCTGGCTAATCTTGTTTCCAATGCCGCGCGTTTTGCCTCGAACATTTCCATCACTGGCCACCGCGATCATCGCTGGCTGACCGTGACCATCGACGATGACGGTCCTGGCATTCCAGCGTCCATGCGCGAGGAAGTGTTCAAGCCGTTCCTGCGGCTCGATGATGCCCGCAACCAGGACCAAGGCGGCGCCGGTCTTGGGCTCGCCATCGCGCGCGACATCGCGCGTTCGCACGGCGGGGATATCTCGCTCGGCGACAGTCCGCTCGGCGGATTGCGCGCGACCGTGCGGATACCGGTGTAAGGATCAGCCCGCGAGATCGCGCGAGCGTTTCACTGCGGCAGCGATAGCTTTTGCCAGCAGGGGATCGAGACCGTTGGCGGCCATTAGCACATCCAGCGCGGCGGCGGTGGTGCCGCCCGGGGATGTCACGTTCTGCCGCAAGGTCGCGGCATCAAGCGGTGAGCGATGCAGCAACTCGCCGGAGCCGGCGACCGTCTCCCGCGCCAGTTTCGCGGCAAGCTCTGCCGGAAGCCCGGCGGCAATGCCCGCGCGGGTGAGACTCTCGACCAACAGAAATACATAAGCCGGCCCCGAGCCGGACACGGCGGTCACGGCATCCATCAGATTTTCGTCGGTGATCCACTCCACCGCGCCGGTGGCGGCGAGGAGCCGGTGCGCCAAGTCGCGCTGCGCCGTGGTGATGCGCCCATTGGCGACGGCGACAGTCATGCCGCGCCCGATCGCGGCCGGTGTGTTGGGCATGGCGCGCACGATGGCGGTTTTGGGAAGCGCCCGTTCAAGGAAGGCCAGCGTTCTTCCCGCCATGATCGACACCACGAGTGTCGACGGTCCAGCCATTGCGGCAAGTGGCAGAATCGCCTCGGCGGCGATCTGCGGTTTCACCGCAATGATAAGGGCCGCCACGTCACCGATTTTTTGCGCGGGCGGATTAAGGCGCAGGCCGCGCGCGGCCAGGGCTTTCACCGAGTCGGCGGGTTGCGGCTCGATCACGGTGATATGCTTCGGCTCGAGGCCAAGCGCCAGCCAGCCTTCCAGCATGGCGCCGCCCATCTTGCCGGCGCCGGCAAGCACGACGGTGTTGGCGATATCGTTGAGTTTCGCGGTCATGGCTGCATCCTGCCATCACCCGCGCGGACGGTCACGCCTCGCCCGAGGTCTCGAACATAGCGGCGTCCAGCGCCTCGCGCGCCGGCTTGCCCGCCCAGACCACGAATTGGAAAGCGGGGAAATAGCGTTCACAGGTGTCGAGCGCGGTGCCGAGCAGCGCCTCGCATTGTTCGCCCGAGGCGGCGATGCCTCCGTTCAGCACCAGGGCGTGCCGGTACATGACGATGCCATCCTGGACCCACAGATCGAAATGCCCAACCCACAATTGCTCGTTGATGAACGAGATAAGCTGCTGCACCTCCGCCCGCCGCCGCTCCTGCACCTTGAGATCGAAAGCGCAGGCCAGGTGCAGCGCTTCGATGTCGGTCATCCAGGTGAAGGAGACCTGATAATCCGACCAGCGCCCTGCGGCGAGGATGGTGATTTCGTCCTCGCTGGCGCGTTCGAAGGACCAGTCGTGCGTTCCGGCCAGGCGCTCGACAACATCGAGCGGATTGAGGCGGTGATTTTGGGAGTAGTCGATGAGGGACATGCCGTCTCCACGTCGCCGGTGAAAAAGGTACGCACACGCCGCCGCACGCGCACTGGCACGCCCACGGCACGTCCCCAAGGGGCAGCAATTTGACGCAGATCCTACTAAGCCGACTCGATTGACCCCGAAGCCGCGAATCACTTAGCGACTCGAATATAAACGCAGGAATCCAGCCGCCAAAGCATTTTGCTTACGGTTGTGATCAAGGATTCTCCGGGCGTGCGCAACGCACCGGACTCCGCCGTCCACAATCATCAATGCGACAAGTTGACTCGGGGGCGCGCGCTCGCGGCCGTGTTCAGTCGAACAGGCTCGATACCGACTCTTCCGAAGCCGTGCGACCGATGGCTTCACCGATCAGGGTGGCGATTGAGAGAACGCGGACGTTTTTCGCGCTCCGAACCGCTTGCGCCGGCTGGATGGAGTCGGTGATCACCAGCTCCTTCAGGCGCGAAGCGCTAATGCGCGCCACCGCGCCGCCTGAGAGGACGCCGTGACTGATATAGGCGTAAACCTCGGTGGCGCCTTGCTCCAGCAAAGCGTCGGCCGCATTCACCAGGGTGCCGCCGGAATCCACGATGTCGTCCACCAGGATGCAGGTGTAACCTTTCACCTCGCCGATTACGTTCATCACTTCGGATTCGCCCGCCCGCTCGCGCCGTTTGTCGATAATGGCCAGGGGCGCATTGATCCGCTTGGCGAGGCCGCGCGCGCGTACCACGCCGCCGACGTCGGGCGACACCACCATGATCTTCTCCAGATCGAAGCGTTCGCGGATGTCGCGCACCATCACCGGCGACGCGTAGAGATTGTCGGTTGGGATGTCGAAAAAGCCCTGAATCTGCCCGGCGTGCAGGTCGAGCGTCATCACGCGATCGGCGCCGGCATGGGTGATGAGGTTGGCCACCAGTTTGGCGGAGATGGGGGTGCGGGCCCCCGGTTTGCGGTCCTGCCGGGCATAGCCGAAATAAGGGACTACGGCGGTGATCCGCCGCGCCGACGCGCGGCGCAGCGCGTCGATGATGATGAGCAATTCCATCAGGTGGTCGTTGGCCGGAAATGACGTGGATTGGATCGCGAAAACGTCGGCGCCGCGCACGTTTTCCTGAATCTCGACGAAGATCTCCATGTCGGCGAAGCGCCGGACCGCGGCCTGGGTCAGCGGCGTTTTCAGGTAGTCACTGATTTCCTTGGCCAAAGCAGGATTGGAATTGCCGGCAATGAGCTTGAGCGCGCCGTTTTTGCTCATCGCGATTCCCCTAGCCATTCGTGCCGCTGCCAGTGTGTAACGCGGCTGCGATAAGCCTGGCAATAAGGGCAAAATCTTTGTCCCGAAAAACTTTTTCGCCGTTTTAGGGAGTTAATCGGCAAGCACAATGGCGTTGACGTGCCGACCGTAGTCGGGCTCAGCCCGGTGTGTCGAACGCCGGTAGCTAAAAAACCTGTCCGGTTCGGCATAGGTGCAGAGGCCCAGATCCTCCACCTTTGTAATGCCCGCGCGGGCGAGGCGGTCGGTGACATAGCCCGCAAGGTCGAATAACGCATGACCATCGCGTCCCGCGGTGAAGAAGCGCGCATTGCCTAGCTCGGCTGCCACGAAACGCTCAAGCAAGTCGTTGCCGACTTCATAATTGCGCTGGCGGATCATCGGGCCGAGCGCGGCAACGATGCGGCTTCGATCGGCTCCGAGCCGCTCCATCGCCGTAATCGCCGCATCGGTCACGCCGGAGAGCGCACCACGCCAGCCGGCATGGGCGGCGCCGATCACGCGCGCCTGCGGATCGGCGAGAAGAACGGGGCCGCAGTCGGCGGTGGAGATACCAATGGCCAAGTCTGGGGCGCGGGTGACGATGGCGTCGGCGCGCGGGCGCTGATCGGCAGTCCAGGGCTGCACGGCTTCCACCACGTCGGGGGAATGGATCTGATAGGCGGTGAGGAAGCGATCGGGCTTCACTCCAAGGATGGCGGCCATGCGGGCCCGGTTCTCCGCCACTTTGGCGGGCTCGTCGTTGGAACCGACGCCGGCATTGAGCGTGGCATACAACCCCTGCGACACGCCGCCCGCGCGGGTGAAAAAGCCGTGGCGGATGCCTGGGAGCGCGGAAAGGGACTTGGCCTGGAGCATCACAAAAACCGTATTTCGTGATAGAGTTGTTTCAAGGGCGTGATGATTGCACCGTAATCAAGGTTCAATGAGCTTTCATCAAACTTATCGTAACAGGAGGAAGCCATGAGGATTTCTAAATTTGCGACGACCGCAGCCGTGATCGGCGCGGTCGCAATGACGTCGGTCAGTCCGGCTTCGGCCGCCAAGGGCCGCAACACCGCGGCAGTGGCGGGAGCCGCGGCCGGTCTTCTGCTCGGCGGTCTCATCGGATCGCAGTATCGCGATCGGGATCGTTATTATGAAGATCGCGCTCCGGTTTACTATTACCCCGCGCCGGCGCCGAGGGCATATTATCCGGCGCCTTACGATCCGGCGGTTTCCTACTGCATGCGCCGGTTCAAGTCCTATGATCCCTACAGCATGACCTATGTCGGCTACGACGGGTATCGGCATCCCTGTCCCTGACGGCGGCGTTACGTTTCGAATCCGGGAAGCGCGCCGAGCTTCGGGTTGGCGATTGCCAGCGCTTTGAACAGCACGCCCATCTTGCGGGCGCCGCTGCCGGTGAGGCGTTGCACCGCGCCGTCGATCTCGCTGGCCTTGTCGCGCCCGGCATTGGCCTTGAGCGCGGCGGCGCGGCTATCGATCCCGAGCCGGCGCAGGAATTCTCCCTGGTAGATTGGCCCGTGGATGCGCGCGCCGATGCTCTCAGCCGCTTCGGCGATCGACTGGAAATCCACATGCGCGGTGAGATCGACTAGGCCGGGAGCGACCAGCGGATTGGCATAGGCGTGCTCGCCCACCGCCTGCACCGTGTCGCCCACCTCGCTCTGGCGATGACCGTAATCGATGACAAGCGCCGCGCCACCATTGCGCGCCACGCGCCGGCCGATTTCCAGCGCGGTTGAATCCGTCCGCCATTCGAAGATGCTGCCCTCCGGGGCGTCGCGTACCTGCGCCGGCATCAGCCTCTCGAGATGCGGCAGCGGCGCGGGCGCGACGACGAGAGAGAAGTTTCCGTTCTTGTCCACCGCCACCATGCGTTCGTGCCAGCCGTCTCCCTCCCGGATCGCCTGGTGCACGGGCAGGGCGTCGAAGAATTCATTGGCGAGAATAATGGCGGGGCCATCCGGCACGTCTTCCAGCCTCTCGTGCCAGAGCAGGGGCACGCCGGCGCCTTCCAGGGTCTGCTGCTGAAGTTGTTGCAGGGCAGGGCTGATCTCCACCAGATGCACGACGATGGCGGAGCGGAATTCCGGCATCACCTGGGCGGCGCGCAACGCGTCCGCCAGCATGGTGCCGCGGCCGGGGCCAAGCTCGATCAGGCGGATATTCGCCGGGGAGCCCATCTGCCGCCACACCGCGGCGGCCCACAACCCGAGCAACTCGCCGAACATCTGGCTGATTTCCGGCGCGGTGACGAAATCGCCCGCCGCGCCGAACGGATCGCGCGTCATGTAATAGCCGTGCTCGGGATGGCAGAGGCAGGCCGCCATATATTGCGCGACCGGCATCGGCCCGCTGATGGCGATACGGCGGCGGAGGTCGGCTTCCAGCGGCGGCGTATCGTCGGCCATCACGCGGCCCCGTTTTTCCTTTGCAACGCCGCGGCGATGAGCACGAGGCCGAACAGCATCAGCGGAATGGAAAGCAGCATCCCCATCGTCATGCCGCCCCAGAGGAAGCCGAGCTGCACGTCCGGCTCGCGGAAAAACTCCGACGTCATGCGCGCGAGGCCATAGCAGACCGCGAAGGCGCCGATGATAAGTCCCGGCCGCCGCAACGCGCCGCGCCGCACCAGCACGCCGAGGATGACGAACAGCAGCAGCCCTTCCAGCGCCGCCTCATAAAGCTGGCTCGGATGCCGCGGCAGCGGCCCGCCGCCGGGAAAGATCATCGCCCAGGGCACGTCCGCCGCGCGGCCCCACAATTCGCCGTTGATGAAATTGGCGATGCGGCCGAGGAAAATCCCGATCGGCCCCGCCGCGCAGGCGAGGTCGCCGAGCGAGAGCATCGAGATGTTGCGCTTCCAGGCGAACAGCATCACCGCGGCGACGCAGCCGAGGAAGCCGCCGTGGAAGGACATGCCGCCTTTCCACAGCTCCAGGATCTCAAGGGGATGCGCGGCGAAATACGGCAGGTTGTAGAACAGCACATAGCCGATGCGCCCGCCGAGGATGATGCCGAGGGTGACCCACAGCACGAAATCGTCGAGGTCAGCGAGCGTGAGCGTCGCACGGGCGCCCCACAGATGCCCGGCGCGGATCAGGGTGCGCGCGTAATACCAGCCGAGCAGGATGCCGCCGATATAGGCCAGCGCATACCAGCGGATGGCCAAAGGCCCGACAGAGACAATCACCGGATCGAAGGCGGGGAAGGGCAAGATGAAATATGGCATAAAATTTTCCCGATCTTGGCGGTGATGGCTCTACCTTTCCGGCGAAGTCAAGGCGGCGAAGGCGGCTGCGGGCCTTGCGGGCAGACGGCCGGATCGCCATTCTCAACCAAGGGAGACTCAAGAGCCAGCCGGAGACTTTCCGATGACGCAGACCACCAACCGCATCTATGACGAAATGGCGCGATTGATGAACGACGCCGCCGGCGTGGCGCAAGGCGTGCGGCGCGAATTCGACACTTTTTTCCGCAGCCAGGCCGAGCGCATCATCCGCGAGCTCGACGTGGTCAAGCGCGAGGAATTCGAGGCGGTGAAGGAAATGGCGAGCCTTGCGCGCGCGGAAAATGAGTCGCTGAAAGCGCGCGTCGCCGCGCTCGAGGCGCTGGCCGCAAGGATGGGAAAGCCCGCCAGTCACGCGCCTTCGATGCCGCCGGACAAAGCGTCGCCCACTGTGGCGCCGAATACGCCGTTCGAGGAATAGCTTTTTTCCGTCATTCCGGCCGAGCGGGGCGAGGGCCGGAATCCATAACCCTTTGTATTCATGACAGCATCACGGGGCGCATGGATTCCGGGTTCGCGGCTTGCCGCGCCCCCGAATGACGGGAAGTAACTTTATCGCTCTAGAATCCGAATAGGCTGCGATGGCGCAGTGTTCTCATTACCAAGCGCCGATCCAGCGAGAGGGAAATCCATGCATCTGTCCAGACGCGCCGTCTTCTTCGGAGTCATTGCCGCCTGCGCCTTAAGCTCATTCGCCGCCAATGCGGCGGAGCGCAAAGTCTACGAGGCCAAGGCCTTCCAGGCCGCGCAGGATTCCGGGAAATCCATCCTGGTGCATGTTACCGCGCCCTGGTGCACGGAATGCAAAATTCAAAAACCCATTGTCGAGAGTTTCGCGAGCCAGCCCGAATTTCAGAAACTGACGATCTTCGACGTGGATTTCGACACGCAGAAGGACGCGCTGCAGGCGCTGCGGGTTCCCAGGCAATCCACCATTGTTACGTTCAAGGGAAAGACCGAAACCGGCCGGATCGTGGGCGTGACCAAGCGCGACGCGATTTACGAGGCCATGAAAAAGGCCCTGTGAACCGGCGATGGACCTTCTCACCATCGCCTTTGCTTTTGTCGCGGGCCTGCTGTCGTTCCTGAATCCGTGTGTGCTGCCGCTGCTGCCGGTCATTCTCGCCGCCGCCTGCTCGACGCACAGGTTCGGCCCGCTTGCTCTCGCGGCCGGACTTGCCTTGTCCTTCGTCACCCTCGGCATTTTTGTGGCGACCATCGGATTTACGCTCGGCGTGGACGGCACCGGCTTGCAGAAAGCCGCGGCCGTTTTGCTGGTCGTCATCGGCGCCGTGCTGATGGCGCCGCGCCTGCAAGGCCAAGTCGCGCTCGCGGCGGGGCCGTTGGTCAATTGGGCCGACCGGCGCTTCGGTGGCTTTTCGCAAAACAGCCTGGCCGGACAATTCGGCGTCGGGCTGCTGCTCGGCATTGTCTGGACGCCCTGCGTCGGGCCGACGCTCGGCGCGGTTTCCGTCTTTGCCGCGCAAGGCCGCGACCTTGGCCATGTCGCGCTGGCGATGATCGTCTTTGCCGTGGGATCGGCGCTGCCGCTGGTCGTCTTGGGATTGGTATCGCGCCAGGCATTGATCGCCTGGCGCGGCCGCCTGCTCGCCGCCGGCAGCGTCGCGAAAATCGCGCTCGGCATTATGCTGGTCGCGATCGGCGCGCTGATCCTCACTGGATTGGACAAGCCGCTGCAGGCTTTGCTTGTCGACGCGATGCCGGAATGGCTGAGCAATCTCGCTACGCGATTCTAAAGCGTCATTCCGGGACGCGCGAGCGTAAGCGAGCGGACCCGGAATCCAGATGCAATCGCTGTCGGGTGTGTCTGGATTCCGGGTTCGCGCTTTCACCGCGCCCCGGAATGACGACAAGAAAACTTCGTCACCCTTTACTTCCCGGATTCGATTTTCAAACAGCCACGTTCTCTTTCGTCATGCCCGCGCTTGTCGCAGGCATCTCGCTTAGGAGCGCACTGCGTCCCTGATCGGGATAGCCGGGACAAGCCCGGCCATGACGACGGGGAGGCATAGCTCCGCTCGCCCTATTGTTTGCGGCGCGGGCGCGCCGTATTTCATTTTTGCTCCCCGGAAATGAGGGGAGCGGAGCGCCGAGTGGCGCACCAACAGATCCACGCCTTGCGAGCGGCTTTCACCGTTCGCATCGGAGGCGCGGCGCGCGTCTGGCGAGACGCGCACGCCTCCCGGCGCTCCACTGGCGGCGATTTTGGGCTTCGGGGCCGTGCTTCCGGCCACTGGACGGAGGACTCTTCGCCCTCCCTAGCGGGGCAGCTTTCGCCGCCCTTCG
>Ga0080064_1003347_pt1 | contig 23489 bp, 19 predicted proteins | sample Subgrocontami54m_FD_69260 | JGI IMG/M metagenome (GOLD analysis project Ga0080064, IMG submission 69260) | Subsurface groundwater microbial communities from S. Glens Falls, New York, USA - GMW46 contaminated, 5.4 m (SPADES assembly) (version 2) ...
CATATTTGAGACGGCAACGGAGTTTTAATTTATTATTGAGCTGGCCGGTGTGATGCTGGAGGATATTGCCGTGGAAGCCGATCGGCGCACCCTGAGAATTTATGGCATCCGCCGGGAAAGACGGCGTCGGCAGGATGGCAGCTATCTGCTGGCCGAAATACCCGCCGGATACTTCGAGCGTTTTTTTCCCTTAGCCGTTCCCATCGACACGAACACCGTCCAGGCGCGCTATGCTGAAGGCCTGTTGCATGTGCATCTGGAAAAACTTCCGCAAAAGAACATTTGCAATGTCACGGTACGCAGCATCTGATGAAAAGTTTCCATTTTCACTATCCTTACAGGAGTTTACCATGACTGATGAAAAAGCTCCGGAAGATGTCAAGGCGGTTAAAATCCCGGAAATCCTGCCCATCATTCCGCTCCTGAATGTTATTGTTTTTCCTAGGATGACGTTTCCCATCGAAATAATTGAAGAGAAGACCATCTCTCTGATTGATGAGGTCATGGCTGGGGACAGGCTTATCGGTCTCGTTCTCTCTAAAAAAGTTTCTCAGGACCCGCAGGCTGCCAGTCCTACCGTGCCGTTACAAATCGGCACCTGTGTCGTGATCCTGAAGATGGCTCGCGGCGAGGACAGCAGAATACAATTGCTGGTGCAGGGATTAAGCCGCTTTAAAATCGTAGAACATGTGGAAGGCAAGCCCTACCTCCAGGCCCGGGTGGAGGTGCTGGAAGAGGAGATGGAAAGCAACGACATCGAAATCGAGGCCTTGATGTCCAACCTGGCCGCTCTTTTTGACCGGGTGGTTAAACTATCTCCCTTCCTGCCTCCGGAATTCGGCATTATGGCCAAATCCATAACCAGACCCGGCACCCTGGCCGACATGATTGCCTCCATCATCAACGCTTCACCGGAAGAAAAGCACTCTATCCTGACCTTGCTGGACGTGAAGGAACGTCTCCAGGAGGTGACGCGCCTGGTGAACCATCAGGTGGAAATCCTCGAGTTGGGCAGCAAGATTCAGTCACAGGTAAAAAGCGGGATGGATAAGGGGCAGCGGGATTATTATCTGCGCCAGCAGTTAAAGGCGATCAAGGAGGAGCTGGGCGAAGGGGAAGAGACAAATGTGGAGGTCAATGAGTACCGGGCCAAAATAGAAGAGGGCAATCTCCCCGCAGAAGCCAAAAAGGAGGCGGAGCGCGAGCTTGCGAGACTGGCGCGGATGCACCCTTCCTCCTCGGAATATACTGTCGCTTCTACCTATCTGGATTGGTTGACGGCTTTACCCTGGAATGAGGGCACGCAAGATACCCTGGATATTAAGCAGGTCAGAAAAATATTGGATGAAGACCATTTTGGTTTGGAGAAAGCGAAAAGACGCATCCTTGAGTATCTTGCGGTGCGTAAATTGAAGCCCGATACCAAGGGCCCGATCCTCTGTCTGGCCGGTCCTCCCGGCACGGGCAAGACCTCCATGGGACATTCCATTGGCCGTGCCATGGGGCGCCGTTTCATTCGTATGTCCCTGGGCGGGGTGCGAGACGAGGCGGAGATCCGGGGGCACCGCCGCACCTATGTGGGCGCCCTGCCGGGCCGCATTATTCAGGGTATCAGGCGGGCCGGTTCCCATAACCCCGTCTTTATGCTCGACGAAATCGATAAGGTGGGCAGCGATTATCGGGGAGATCCTTCCTCCGCGCTCCTGGAAGTTCTTGATCCCGAACAGAACTTCAGCTTTGTGGACCATTACCTGGACGTTCCCTTCGATTTGTCCCGCGTCATGTTCATTACTACCGCGAACATGCTCGATACTATCCCCCCAGCCTTGCGTGATCGCCTGGAGGTCATAGAATTGCCCGGTTACACGCAGGACGAAAAAACCAAGATCGCCGAACGTTACCTGATCCCCCGGCAAATCGACGCCAACGGTCTGAGCGAAGATCAGATTGCTATCACCAGGGGAGCGGTGAAGTTGATTATTGCCGGCTACACGCGTGAGGCCGGCGTGCGCAACCTGGAGCGGGAGCTCGCCTCCCTTTGTCGGGGCGTTGCCGCCCAAATCGCGGAAGGTAAAATCAAACACGCTCAAATCACCGTTAAAGAGGTGCATAAATACCTGGGGCCGGTGCGTGTTACCTATGAAGCCTCAACCAGGGTGTCAAAGCCCGGTGTGGCTATGGGGATGGCCTGGACGCCCACGGGCGGGGACCTCCTTTTTATTGAGGCTACAGCCATGAAGGGCAGGGGGGGGCTTATGTTGACGGGACAGTTGGGTGAGGTGATGAAAGAATCCGCCCAGGCGGCGTTAAGCTTCATCCGTACGAATGCTTCCTCGTTAAAAGTGGCGGAGAATTTCTTTACGGAAAACGATATCCATATTCACGTGCCGGCGGGCGCCATCCCCAAGGACGGCCCCTCGGCCGGCGTCACCATGCTGACGGCTTTGGTTTCGTTTTTTACCGGTAGAAAAGTCAGGCAGAATCTGGCCATGACGGGGGAGATAACCCTGCGGGGGCTTGTGCTCCCCGTGGGCGGCATTAAAGAGAAGGTTCTGGCGGCCCACCGGGCCGGCGTCAAGACGATTATTTTGCCACAATTGAATAAAAAAGACCTCGACGATCTTCCTCCCAAGGTCAGGAGGGAAATTACCTTCTATCTCGTGGTTGATATGCTGGAGGTATTGAAGTTGGCCTTGGAAAATAAAGCGGCGCGTCAAGCAGTGAAGGTGGGATAATGAGTGCGAAAAAAGCGGCAGTCCAATGGAAAGTGTGGTAGGAAGCTCGTGCGTAGTATGAACCCCTTTCTATGAAATGCACGCTCATCCGGATCATAAAGCGAGCCAATGTCGGACGTTGCAGGAAAGGAGAAAAACAGTGGGTAACGTTAAGAATTTAGCCACCATGCTTGCGTTTTTTCTGAGTACTGTTTTCCTTTTTTCTGAGGCGGGGGCGGAGCAGAGGATCGGTGTCCTGACCTTCAGTGATCAAACGCGTTATAGCGAGGCCTTGAAAGGTTTTATGGATCAAATGCGCGCGGACGGTTGGCAAGAACCAAAAACAACTTACCGCATCCTTAACTCCCAGGGCAGCAAGGCAAGTATGGCCGAACAGGCCAAGCAATTCTCTTTAGCCAAGCTGGATATGATTTTTACCTTAGGCACCATCCCCACTCTTGCCGTCGCCCGAGCCGTCAAGGACACGCCGATTGTTTTTGCCGTTGTTTATGATCCCGTCAAGGCCGGCATCGCAGCCGGCTGGGCGAGTTCGGGCAACAACGTTACCGGGGTTACCAGCTTAATTCCCATGTCCCGACTAATGGAGGGGTTGAAAGCCTTCAGCTCCGTAAGAAGGCTGGCCGTGCTTTATACCTTTGGTGAAAAGAACTCCGAAATACAGCTCCAGGATCTGCAACTTCTCCAGAGTCAGTACAAGATAGAGGTCATTCCCATTTCTCTGGGCAAACCGGAAGATGTGCCCCAGCTTCTGCCGGAAGTTATGCGCTCCGTTGATGCGCTTTATCTTACCGGCAGCAATGTTGTGGGGGAGGCCGCGCCGGCCATTGTTGACATCGCCAACAAGGCGCACGTGCTTACGATCACTCACCTCGATGACTTGGTGGATAAGGGGGCGCTGCTCGGCATATGCGGTAATTCCTATCTGCAAGGACGTCTGGCAGGAAAAAAGGCCACGCAGGTCTTGATGGGGCGTAAGCCCGCTGCTATTCCTATCGAATCCCTGAAGAACGTCAATTATATCCTTAATAGTAAAACGGCGAAAGCGGGCAAGTTTCATATCCCGCCGGCATTTATGAGGCAAGTGGATAAAGTCATCGAGTAGTTTCTTAACTGGGCAAAACGACGCATGTTTAACGCAGATATTAAAAGCAGCATTCGCTACAAATTTATTAAAATCCTGGGGGTGGTCGTTCTTGTCAGTTCCGGCTTGTTAAGCCTGGCCCTTGGGATAAAAGAACAGTGGACGCTCGAACACTCTCTGGCGACCAAGATGCAGGGCATGGCTTCCTACATTGCCAAACTCAGCGTAGATCCTTTAATCGCGCAGAACGTTATCGTCCTGGACTTTTTGGTTAACCAAACGCATCTGGATCGTGACGTCCTCTATGCCTTCATTCTCGACGCGCGGGGAAACCATATTACCTCTCAATATGCCAGCATCAACTATCAGTCGCCCCGTATAAAAAGCGTCTTGGCCGGCTTGCCCGGAAGGGGCGCCTATCGGGAGGCTCTGACGGCGATAAAGAAAAATGAGCCTTTGTTGGAAGTTTCCGTGCCAATTCGCACCGGCAACGACGTCATCGGCAAAGTCCTTGTCGGCATAACAAAAGTCAACATCCGCCGGCAGATTATCCAGACCATCCTGTTTGTCGCAGCCTTCAATCTAGGCGCCGCCTTGCTGGCAGGCATCCTGATATTTTTTCTTTCCCAGAGAATAATTTTAAACCCGATTGCCGATCTTGCCGCTGCCGCTTCCCGTTTGGCCAAAGGGGATATTGCCAACGCCATATCTGTCCGGACCGCGACAACAGGAGAGCTGCAAATCCTGGTGGACAGTTTTAACCGGATGGTGGGCGATTTGGGTAAGGTGACGGTTTCCAGGGGATATATGGATGGTATCTTTGAGGGCATGAACAATGCGCTGTTTATTGCTTCTCCCCAGGGGAAAATCACCAGGGTCAATGCGGCGGCAAACAAACTTTTAGGCTACGAAGCCGGGGAGTTGCTTAATCAGCCTCTGGAAGCGATATTTGCGGGGGTATTTCCTTTCCAGCCGGACAAGATCGAGAGCCACCTGGCCGAGGGCCCCGTGGTCAGCAAGGAAATGATATTATTAGCCAAGGACGGCGGCGGCGTGGCGGTGCTTCTTTCCGTTTCCGCTATTCGGGACGGGCAAGGGCAGGTCAGCGATTTAATCTGCGTGGCGCAGGACATTCGCGAACGGATAAGGATGCAGGAAGAGCGTCAGCAATTAAAGGATAGTTTGCACCGCGCCGAAAAACTGGAGCTATTGGGCAGTATTGCGGGCAAAGTTGCCCATGATCTGAACAATGTGCTCGGTGTCCTCGTGGGCTATTCGGAACTGCTGCTGGAAAATATACCCGAAGGCGAGCGAGCGAAAGATTATGCTGCCAATATCTTGAAATCCAGCGAAAAAGGGGCCGCCATCGTTCAAGACTTGCTAACCTTGGCCAGACGAGGCGTGGTAAGTGCGGAGGTCATCAATCTGAATAAGGTGGCCAGTGATTTTTTTCTTACCCCGGTTTTTGAAAAAATACAGGCCGATCATCCCCTGGTGTTCTTCCAAGCTGAACTTGCCCCCGATCTGCTGAATATAAAAGGCTCTCCCATCCATATAGAAAAAGTCCTGATGAATCTGCTTGTCAATGCGGCCGAGGCCGTCTCCAAAATAGGAAAAGTGCTGGTGCGAACGGAGAATCGCTATCTTGACCGGCCGATCGGCGGTTATAGCGAGATAAAGGCTGGCGACTACGCCGTCCTGACAGTGCTTGACGACGGGGGAGGAATTCCCGCCGCCGAGCTGGGGAAGATATTCGAGCCTTTTTATACCAAGAAGGCCATGGGGAGAAGCGGGACAGGCCTGGGGTTGTCAGTGGTCTGGGGAACGGTTAAGGACCATGAGGGCTACATAGATGTACGTAGCGAAGAAGGGAAAGGCAGCGCCTTTACCCTTTATTTGCCGGTGACGCGAGAGGAATTGGGCGAGGAGTTGTCGAAAGTCTCCCCGGAAGAATTTATGGGCCGGGGGGAATCGATTTTAGTGGTGGATGACGCTCTGGAACAGCGAGAGGTGGCCGTAAGCATGTTGACCAGGCTCGGTTACCATGCCCAGGCGGTAGCCAGCGGTGAAGCGGCCGTGGATTATTTGCGTGATCATACGGCAGAGCTTGTCATGATCGATATGATTATGGAGCCGGGCATTGATGGCCTTACAACCTATGAGCAGATTCTGTCGCTAAACCCGCAGCAGAAAGCAATTATCGTCAGCGGTTTTTCTGAAACGGACCGGGTTAGGAAGGCCCGGGAACTGGGCGCCGGGGCCTATGTGAAAAAGCCTTATGTAATGGAAAAAATAGGTTTGGCGATTCGGGCGGCGCTGTCGAAAACGGCCAACATAAGCGGAAAGGTGAGTTAACAGATGGCGTTCAGCGAGGCAGTTCCCCCGGCGGATTTTATCAGGGATATTATCGATACAGGTTTGAAAACCAGGGAACACCAGGGAAAAGTGGCCACGCGTTTTCCCCCTGAACCGAACGGTTATCTGCACATTGGTCATGCCAAGTCGATTTGTCTTAATTTCGGCATTGCCGCCCAATACGGCGGCGCCTGCAATTTGCGGCTCGACGACACCGATCCCAGCGGAGAAAGTATGGAGTACGTGGAATCGATCATCCGCGATGTCCGCTGGCTGGGCTTTGATTGGGCCGACCGCCTATATTATGCCTCCGACTACTACGAAAAACTCTACGAATATGCCTTGCAACTTATCAAGCAGGGCAAAGCCTACGTGTGCGATTTGATCGCCGAGCAAATGCGGGAATATCGCGGCACCTTGACAGAGGCGGGTTGTGAAAGCCCTTATCGCCACAGATCCGTGGCGGAAAACCTGGAGTTGTTTCAACGCATGCGCGGCGGCGAATTTGAAGAAGGGTCCCGCGTCCTGCGCGCCAAAATCGACATGGCTGCGCCCAATATCGTCATGCGCGATCCGGTCATGTACCGCATCAAGAAGGAGACTCACTATCGCACCGGCGATAAGTGGTGCATCTATCCCATGTACGATTTTGCCCACTGTCTTTCCGACGCGCTCGAAGGGATTACCCATTCGATTTGCACCCTGGAATTTGAGAATAACCGCCCCCTTTACGACTGGTTTTTGGAAGAATTGCAGATCGCACCGCGCCCCCGGCAGATCGAATTTGCCCGGCTCAACCTCACCTTCACGATCCTGAGCAAGCGTAAACTGATCGAATTGGTGCAAAGGGGAATTGTCGCCGGTTGGGATGATCCGCAGATGCCCACCTTGACGGGTATGCGGCGCCGGGGTTATACGCCGCCGGCGCTCCGCAACTTCTGCGAGCGGATCGGCGTTGCCAAAAATGACAGCGTGATCGACATGGCCGTGCTGGAGGACTGCCTGCGGGAAGATTTGAATGAAAGCGCGCCGCGGGTGCTGGCGGTGCTCCGGCCGCTCCGCGTCATTATTGATAACTACCCCGAGGACCGTGTCGAGGAATTCGAATGTCCCTATCATCCTCAGCAAGCCGCCATGGGGACGCGCCAGGTGCCCTTTTCCAGGGAACTTTATATCGAAGAGGAGGATTTCCGGGAGGAGCCGCCTCCCAAGTTTCACCGGCTGTCGCCAGGCCGGGAGGTGCGCTTGCGTTATGGATACTTCGTTAAGTGCGTGGGGGTGGAGAAAGACACAGAGACGGGGGTTGTGACGACCGTGCATTGCACCTACGATCCGGAGACGAAGAGCGGCTTTGCCCCCGATGGCCGCAAGGTCGCGGCCACCATCCACTGGGTCGCGGCGGCCTCGGCCGTCCTTGCCGAAGTGCGTCTTTATGATCGGCTTTTCAGCAAGGCCGATCCTTTGGAAAACGGCGCCGAACTTACCACCCACTTGAATCCTGCTTCACTGGAAACCCTCCGTTCCTGCCGGTTGGAGCCAAGCCTGGCAGAAGCGGCGCCAGGCAGCCATTTTCAGTTTGAGCGGGTTGGCTATTTCTGTGTGGATGCCGTCGATTCAAGGGCGGGCGCTCTGGTTTTCAATCGCACGGTAACGCTGCGCGATTCCTGGGCAAAGATCGTGGCCAAGGGAGTATGAGGTCGATGCGAAATCCGGAAAACTATGATTTTTCAGGGCTGTCCTTGAACCAAAAAGGTTTTTTACGGGAGGTCTTTTTGGTTTATTTGGCTGTGAGGAGAGACCAGAGGAGGTGTTTCATGAAGGCGACGTCGTATGTTCTGATTTCACTTTTTAGCGTGATTGCTCTTGCTTCATGCGGTGGCGGGGGCTCAACATCAGGGGGTTCCACGACCTCCTCCCTGTCATTCCCACTACAAAGCGGAATAAAGGCTTCAGTTGAACAAGGCGCTTCAATAGACTTTACCGTTACCGGTACTTGTAGCGGTACGGCAAATATTGTCAGTTCAACACCGATATCTTCAACCTTTGAAGGTATCGCAGCGATATCTTCAGCAGGCGCAACAACTTTAAATTTCACCAATTGTACCCCTTCTTCCATCTCTGGTACTGCTACCGAATATTTCGACAGCAATTACGTGCCCTTAGGTACGATCAAATCCGATGGTGAATATGGAATTTACATGGCACCTCCAGTCATACCAGTCTCGGTTAAGGTCGGAGACTCAGGAATAATAGGAACAAAGACATTTTATGCGGATAATACTAAGACCTTAATTACTGGTCAAGAAGTAATCAGTTACGTAATTGAGCCGGATACAGCCAATACCGCGATCCTCAACATGATTTATAAATCGTACAACTCGCGTGGTATTTTGACATCAACTGAGCAAGACAGGTCCAGGATTATGGCCGACGGCACCTTGAACCCTATTTCAGCGGACATTCAATTTGCGAATGGCTCAACGACACATCTTGTTTTGCAGGTGACACCAGATACCACGGCTCCGACAGTCTTATCGACAAACCCAACAAGTTCTTCTGCAACAGTCACTCCGGCCGCTACGCTTACGGCCACATTCAGCGAGGCGATGGATCCCGCCACTGTCACAACCGTTGAGTTTATCCTGAAGAATGGCGCGACTCCGGTTTCCGGTACAGTTACATACGGCGGCAGAACTGCCACATTTACACCTGCGACCTTCTTAACTCCCAGCACAGTTTATACGGCGATGATCACAATGAGTGTTAAAGACTTGGCTGGAAACGCAATGAGCTCGAACTATTCGTGGTCATTTATGACCACTGCGCCTGACGTCATGCCACCCAAAGTTTTATCTACAAGCCCGGCTGATTCAGCTTCCGCTGTTGCTATCAATAGCGTCATTACCGCTACCTTCAGCGAAGCAATGGACCCCGCCACTGTCACGACCGCCGAATTTGGCCTGAAGAATGGCACAACTCCGGTTTCTGGGACGGTAACATATAGCGGAGCAACAGCGAACTTCACACCCGCAGCCCCCTTAACTAATGGCACACTTTATACGGCAACGATCACCGCGGGCGTTAAGGACTCGGCAGGCAATGCCATGAGTCTCCCTTACACATGGAGCTTTACCGGCGATGGGAAAATAAGCGTACTGAACTTTACCGTGGTTGATGCGGAATACAGTAAATCCCTGGAGAAGATCGTCATGGTGTCATCAGTACCAGGAAATCAACTGCATCTCTACAATCCTGTTACCAACTCGGATACTGCCGTACCGTTGAATCTCACCCCAACCAGCGTAGCGGTAAGTCCTGACGGTTTATTTGCCGCTGTCGGCCATAACGCATGGATTTCTTATGTGGATCTATCTACGGCAACGTTGATTAAGACTCTGCCCGTCACTGCAGATGTGTTCGATATAATCCTTGCAGGCAACGACTATGTTTATGCATTTCCTCGCATAGACCAATGGGTACAAATCCACAGTATCAATATTTTGTCGGGAATTGAAGTGCTAAGTGGTGGCCGGAGTATTCGCGCCGGCACAAAGGCTAAGCTTCACCCAGGCGGTGCTGCAATATACGGTGCTAACAATGGCCTATCTCCTGCCGACATCGAAAAATATGACATTTCTGGAGGGGCGCCTGTATTTTTATATGATTCGCCGTATCACGGAGACTATGCAATGTGCGGCGACCTTTGGATGTCTGGAGATGGATTCAGGATTTTTACCAGGTGTGGAAATGTTTTTAACGCTACCAGTTTACAGGCAACTGATATGACATATGGCGGAGCCTTGCAAAACCTTGGTTTGGTGAGGCATCTGAGCCATTCTCCGGCGATTGGCAAACTCACGGTCATCCCCGACAATAGTTGGAACACCACCATTGCAGATACGGAAATATGGGTCTTTGGATACAACTTTCTTACGTTTGAGCAGAGTATCAAACTTCCTCATTTCGTTGTGGGCAATAACCAATATGCGGGGCACGGCAGGTTCGTGTTTTACAACAGCAATGGAAGCAAAACCTTTATCTTACTCCAGGCAGATGCAACTTCAGGCATGCTTTACGACTATGGTATAGTAACCTATTGACAGGTGGGCAAATTTTCCTTGACAAAGGATGGGTGCCCTGTTAGGCAGGAATCATGGGTGGCCCCCTTTCGATGGGGGCTGTAAGGGAAGACGGTGTGAGTCCGTCGCGGTCCCGCCGCTGTGATCGGGGACGAAAGCTGCAAGATGCCACTGTCGGCAATGACGGGAAGGCGCGGCAAGTAGAATGATCCGAAAGCCAGAAGACCTGCCCGTAAATGCGATTGTCTTTCCCCGTGGAAAGGGAAAAGACAGCATACAAGTGGATGAAATACGGCATCCCCCGGCTTTAGACAGGCCGGGGGTTTTTTTATTTTTACAGGCGGCTCAAGGAAAGATAAATGGCTAGAAAGGTTATTCTGATCAGGCACGGTGATACGGGTGAGCAATACCGGGGCCGCTACATAGGCAGCATGGATGTTTCTCTTTCGCCTGCCGGGCGATTGCAGGCGTCGCAGTTGCTTAATCCCCTGCGGAAAGAGGCGGCCGTAAAGTACCTGTCAAGTCCTGCCCGCCGCGTTTGCGAGACGGCGCAGACCGCCCTGGCCGGGAGCGGCATTAAGCCTGAAATTATTCCCGATCTGCGGGAGATCGATTTCGGGGTCTGGGAGGGGAAGACCTTTGCGGAGATCAGTAGCGACGATCCGGCGGCCATCAGCTCCTGGGCGGCTTTTCGGCCCGACTTTACCTTTCCCGGCGGCGAAGGGATTATCGCCTTTGCCGCGCGGGTACAGGCGGTGGGCATGATGATTGCCGCCGATCCGGCGGAAACCATCGCTGTTTTCACGCACGGCGGGGTCATCAGGGTGCTGATCTGCCATTATCTCGCTTTGGACAGCAGCCATTATATCTATTTCGATGTCAAACCGGCTTCTCTCACGACCTTGCTGCTCCATGAAGGGCGCGGGGTATTGACGCGCTTGAATGACCTCCACCATACGGAGGAGGGTGCACATGGGTGAACTCTCGCTCATTACCGGCGGCAGCAGAAGCGGCAAGAGCGGTTATGCCCAGCAAACGGCGGAGCTCCTGCCGGGACCGCGTTATTTTATCGCCACTTGCCAGGTTTGCGATGAGGAGATGGCGGCAAGGGTGATGAAGCACCAGGAGGCGCGAGGTGCAGGCGAGTGGTTTACCATAGAAGAACCGTTTGATCTGGCAGGCGCCTTGCGTGCCGCCGCTAAAGGGAATGTTCTGCTCGTCGATTGCCTGACGATCTGGATAAATAATTTGCTGTACGAAGCCGAAAAAAATGGCGAGCTCCTGACGGCAACCGGGATCGCCGCTGTCTGTCAGGAAGTTCTGACTGCTTGTCGTGAATTGGAGGGTACGGTGATCTTTGTGACCGGCGAGGTGGGCATGGGTATCGTACCGGATAATCCCCTGGCGCGCCTTTATCGTGATTGTGTGGGAACGTGTAACCAATTGATGGCCGCGGCCGCCGATCGGGTAACCTTAGTTGCCTGCGGCCTGCCGCTTTTCTTGAAAGGATGACCGATGAGTTTACTTGAAGAAACGATTGCCGCTATTATTCCTCCGGATGACATTTACCGCGCCAAGGCCAGAGAACGTTTGGAACAACTGGCGCTTCCCTATTGGTCCCTGGGACGTTTGATGGATCTGGCCGAAGATCTGGCGGGCATTACCCGCTCGCTCCATCCCCCCGTGGCCGGAAAGACAATCGTGACCATGGCCGGCGATCATGGCGTAGTGGCGGCGGGGGTCAGCAAATATCCCCAGGAAGTTACCCCCCAGATGGTGCACAATTTCGTGCGGGGCGGCGCCGGCATCAACGCCCTGGCCCGTCAGGCGGGGGCGGTAGTGGTAGTAGTCGATATGGGGGTGGCCGCTGATTTGAGCGAGCTTGCCGCACAGGGAAAGATCATCGCGAAAAGTATTGGACCGGGAACGGCCAATATGGCAGTGGGTCCGGCCATGACGAGGGAACAGGCCGTCAAATCCCTGGAAGGGGGCATCGAGGTGGCGCAAAAACTTGCCAACTCAACGGATGTCTTCGGCACGGGCGACATGGGGATCGGCAACACGACGCCCAGCAGCGCCATCGTGGCGGTTCTGAGCGGGTTGCCCGTGGCGGAGGTGACGGGAACGGGGACGGGCATCGACGAAGCCCAGCGTTTGCATAAGATTGCCGTCATCGAGCAGGCCCTGATGATCAATGCCCCGGACAAGCGTGATGGTCTGGATGTGCTGGCCAAGGTGGGCGGCTTTGAAATCGGCGGCATCGCCGGCCTGATCCTGGGTGCGGCAGCCCTGAAGAAGCCCGTTGTCGTAGATGGCTTTATTTCCACGGCGGCGGCCCTCATTGCCTTTACGCTTTGTCCGACTGCCGCCGCCTACATGATTTCCGCCCACCAGAGTGTGGAACGGGGCCATCGTGCCGCCCTGGAAGTACTGGGGAAGAAACCTCTTATTGACCTGGAACTCCGCCTCGGTGAAGGTACGGGCGCGGCCTTGGCCATGAATTTTGTTGAGGCTGCTGTCATGATTCTCACGGAAGTGGCCACCTTTGCGGAAGCGTCTGTATCCGAGGCCAAGACATGAAGCACTTCCTGGCAGCCTTTCAGTTTCTGACCATTATTCCCGTGCCGGGCAACCGGCAGCCGTGCCGGGAGGAATTGGAGCAATCCTTGCCTTACTATCCCCTGGTGGGCTTGATTATCGGTGCCTTGCTGGCGATCATGGATGCAGGCTTGCGTCACTTTTTCCCTGCGTTATTAACTTCCGTCATTCTGGTCATAACGCTGCTGGTTGTTTCCGGCGGCCTCCATTGCGACGGACTGGCAGACACGGCGGACGGTTTCTTCAGTCACCGGTCCCCGGAACAGATGCTGCAGATCATGAAAGACAGCCGCACGGGGCCGATGGGCGTCATGGCCATCGTTGCCGTTTTTATCTTTAAAATTGCGGCCTTTGCTTCGGTTGCGGCGCCGCTTCGCTGGTGGGTCCTCTTGCTCACGCCACCGGCTGCCTATTGTGCCCTCATGTTGAATATTGTCCTTCTGCCCTATGTGCGGAAGGAAGGGCTGGGGGGCATGCACGCGGCGCGGCGTTTTTCCCGCTGTACCTGGGGCGCGGCGGCGCTTTTGCTGGGCGGCGGCTGGCTGGCGGGAGGAAGCTTCGGCCTGGCGGCGGTTGCAGCGGCGCTGATTACGGGTCTGTTCCTGGCATTGTACACGCGGCGTAAAATCGGCGGTTACACTGGCGATACCCTGGGGGCGGTTTACGAGATAGTGAGTATCATGCCGGCCTTGGTGGCTGCTGCCTGGGGGTGTGGGGGAATGACGATATGAAGGGGCAGCACGGTGGCGATGTCTATGATATGTCCCGCAAGACGGGAAAAAGGCTTGCAGACATTCTGGACTATTCTGCCAATATTAATCCCCTGGGGCCGCCTGCCTGGCTGCCGGAGTTGATCAATGCCGTTATTCCTTCGCTGGTGCATTATCCTGATCCCCATTGCCGGGAACTGGTAGGAACGATAGCTGCGACTTGCGGTATAGCGGAAGCGGAGATTGTGGTGGGAAACGGTTCCAGTGAGTTGCTCCATACGCTGCCCCCTGTCCTCGGGGTTGGACGCGCCCTTATTCCTGTCCCGGCCTACAACGATTATGCCGTCGCTGTGACCCAGGGCGGTCTGGAAGTAGAGAAGATTTACCTCAAGGAGGAGGAAGATTTTGTCCTCAACCTTGCTGAACTGGAGAGCCGCCTGCAAGGCGGGGAAGCAGTATTTATCGGACAACCGGCGAATCCCACCGGCTATGCCTCTGCTCCCGAGGCGCTGCGGGCTCTGGCGGTCCGACATCCCCGTACACAATTTGTCATTGACGAAGCTTTTGCCGACTTTCTGGATGAGCCGGACCGTCTATTCCAGCGGCGCCCGGCGAATATAATCATCCTTTGTTCCTTGACAAAATTCTATGCCATTCCCGGTTTACGCCTGGGCTACGCGGTCGCCGATCGCAAGATCGCGGCCCGGCTGCGGGCCTTGCTTCCCACGTGGTCCGTAAATACCCTGGCCCAGGCGGTTGGGGAAAAAGCCCTGCTGGATCGGGAATATGGGGTACGTTCCCGGCAGTTGGTTTGTGAATATAGAGAACAGTTGACCTGCGAGTTAAGAAAAATGCCTGGTCTGATGGTCTATCCGGGGCAGGCCAACTTCCTTCTGGTCAAACTCGTTGCGGGTACGTTCCCGGCAGTTGGTTTGTGAATATAGAGAACAGTTGACCTGCGAGTTAAGAAAAATGCCTGGTCTGATGGTCTATCCGGGGCAGGCCAACTTCCTTCTGGTCAAACTCGTTGCGGGACGGCTGACAGTCAAGGAGCTTGCTCGCAACCTACTTGACGAGGGCATTGCCATAAGGCAGTGTGAAAACATCGACGGCTTGGACGGGCGCTTCTTTCGTCTTGCCGTGCGCGGTGAGAGTGAAAACAGCCGTTTGTGCGAAAAGCTATCCGCTTTGCTGGGCGGCTCGAAAATCACTTCGACGCCAGACAGAACGATGGCAGACGAGGGCGAAGGCCTTGCGTCTCGCCGGAGCGCCAAGGTCAAGCCGGCGATCATGTTTCAGGGAACCTGTTCCAGCGCCGGGAAAAGCGTTTTGACGGCGGCAATGTGCCGCATCCTCCTGCAGGATGGCTATAGCGTAGCCCCTTTCAAATCCCAGAACATGTCCCTTAATTCCTTTGTCACCCCGGCGGGGGGGGAAATCGGGCGGGCACAGGCCGTCCAGGCGCAGGCTTGCCGCATCGCACCGGATGTTCGGATGAATCCCCTGTTGTTGAAGCCTTCTACTGATACGGGTTCGCAGGTGATCGTGCTGGGTAAACCCGTGGGGAATATGGATTTCAACAGGTATGTCCGGCGCCATGAAGATTATCTGGGTGTGGCCCGGCAGGCCTATGATTCTTTGTCCGGGCAATACGATGTCATGGTTCTGGAAGGCGCCGGCAGCCCCGCGGAGGTAAACCTGCTCTCGCATGATATCGCCAATATGAAAACGGCGCGTTATGCCCAGTCGCCAGTATTACTGGTAGGCAACATTGACCGGGGCGGCGTCTATGCCTCCTTCGTAGGAACGATGGAGGTGCTGCCCGCAGACGACCGGGCGATGATTGCCGGTTTTGTCGTCAATCGCTTCCGCGGCGACGTTTCCCTGCTGGGAGATGCCCATGATTTTATCCTCAGGCGGACGGGGTGTCCCGTTTTAGGTGTTGTGCCGGAATTGCGCGAGCTCGGCCTGCCCGAGGAGGACTCGGTGGGATTTCGGGAAGGTCCCTTCGGCGGCGTGGTGAAATGCGGCGAGACGGTGGAAATCGCCGTTATAGATTTTGCCCATATCTCCAATTTTACGGATATGGACCCGCTGCGCATCGAGCCTGATGTCCAGCTCCGCCTTATCCATTCAGCCAGCGATCTTGGCACGCCCGATGCCGTTATCCTGCCGGGCAGCAAGAATGTGATTGCTGATCTTGCTTTCCTTAAAGCCAGCGGCCTGGGAGATAAACTGCTCGACCTTTATAAATCGGGAAAGACGGAAATTATCGGTATCTGCGGTGGCTTTCAGATGCTGGGGCGGAAGATTGCCGATCCTCACGGGATCGAATCGGCTGGCAGGACGATGGCCGGTTTGGGGATGCTTCCCCTGGCTACTGTGCTTGCACCGGAAAAAATGCTGAAGCAAACCGTGGCCCGCCACCTGCTGTCCGGCCTGGAGGTGAGAGGCTACGAGATCCATCACGGGCGTACCGGGGGGATGGAAGCCGCTCCCATGATGATAAAGCCCGATGGCGAGCTGGTGGGTGCGGGTGAGGCTGATGGGCGGGTTTGGGGCACCTATCTGCACGGTGTCTTTGACAACGATGTCTTTCGTCGCTGGTTTATCGACCGGTTAAGGGCCGGACGCGGCCTGCCCACCACGGGCAGCGGGGCCATTTACGATCTCGAGCCAGCCTTTGACCGCTTGGCGCAGGCGGTTCGCGACAGCCTGGACATAGATCATATTTATCGCCTTATGGGGCTACTGTGAGATTGGAATATCAGTTGCTGATTGCCCTGGCTCTGGACATGCTGCTGGGAGATCCGCCGCGTTTTCCCCACCCGGTGCGCTGCATCGGCCGCTTTGCCATGGCCCTGGAAACTCCCCTGCGCCGCGCGATCGGGCCAGCCCGTATTGCCGGGCTGGTTGCGGCGCTCCTGGTGATTATCGTCACCACGTCCCTGGCCTGGGGCGCGATCAAGGGCGCGGGATTCCTTCACCCCTGGGCGGGGGAGGCGTTAACCGTCATTATCTTTTATTGGTCTTTGGCCGCTCGCGATCTTGCCGAGCACGCCATGGAGGTGCAGGCGGCGCTTGGCAAGGGCGACTTGTCTTTGGCGCGTCGGCAAGTGGCCAAGATCGTGGGACGTGATACGGCGAAAATGGATGAATCGGCAATAGCCAGAGCCACCGTGGAGAGTGTGGCGGAAAACACGGTGGACGGCATCGTGGCGCCGCTCTTTTTTGCCGTGGTGGCGGGACCTGCCGGAGCGATGTTTTACAAGGTCGTAAGTACCCTGGACTCAACCTTTGGTTACAAGAACAAACGTTATCTCGATTTCGGCTGGGCGTCGGCCAGAATGGACGATTTGGCAAATTATCTGCCTGCCCGTTTGACGGCCCCCCTGATGGCGCTGGCTGCTTTGCCTTATGGAGGGCTGCGGCGCGCCTGGCGGATATGCCGCCGCGATGGACGCCTCCATGCCAGTCCCAATTCTGGTCTGGCTGAGGCAGCGATGGCTGGCGCCCTGGGGATTCAATTGGGTGGCCCGGTAAGCCGCGACGGCCGGCCGCAAGAAATGCCGCTCTTGGGCGCGCCGGCGGATTTGCCTACGGCAAGGCACATACCGCAGGCCTGCGTGCTGATGCTTATCACCACACTTCTCGCCGCGGCAGTCTTGATTGTGGCGCGGTGGGGAATTATGATGATTATAAAATGAAAGGGGGTGATCTATGAAAATGAAGAAATTTTACAGAATGTAATCTTTGTTGGTCTTTTTTAAATTCAGGAAATGAAGAAGCGGAAAGGGGTGTGAATCCCCTGCTGTCCCGCAACTGTGATGGAAACGAAAGCCGTGAAACCACTGTCCTGCCAACAGGATGGGAAGGGCGGCGAGTAGGCAGTCCTAAGCCAGGAGACCTCTCATTTCCAAAACCTCGATAAAAGGAGAAAGGTATGTTCAAAAGAATCGCTATGTTGGCAGTTGTATTATTATGGGCGGGCGCGGCATTCGCCGCCCATCCTCTCATTACCGACGACGCGGGCACACAGGGCAGGGGAAAGGCCCAGCTTGAAATCAACGGTGAGTACGGCCAAGACCGTGCAGCCGGTGTAACTGTCAGGTCAAACCAGATTGCGGCATCGCTTTCTTACGGCATCAGCGCCCCACTGGATGTGATTATCGGTGTCCCTTACCAGCGCGTCAGAACCACGGGGAACGGAGAGGGGACAAGCGAAAGCGGCGTTTCTGATGCCTCTCTGGAACTGAAATGGCGCTTCTATGACCGGGACGGCTTGAGCTTTGCTTTGAAACCCGGCATTAGCCTTCCGGCAGGCGATAATGAAAAGGGTCTGGGAGCAGGGAGGACGACTTATCATTTTTTTTGTGTCGCTTCAAAAGAACTGAAGTCTTGGGCATTTCATCTTAATTTCGGCCTATTACGGAATGAGAACAAGAATGAAGAAAGAAAGAATCTCTTGCATACCTCCCTTGCTGCCACTGTTGAAGTGATAAAAGACCTGAAAATAGTGGGGAACATAGGCTTAGAGAGAAATACCGACAGGAATGAAAATATCGATCCTGCCTTCATTCTCGGAGGGTTAATTTACTCTCTATCGGAGAGTTTTGATATTGATTTCGGGATAAGGGGCGGACTGAACAAGCCTGAGACAGATTTCTCCATTCTTGCAGGAACAGCCTATAGATTTTGAGGAGGGCAAAATGATAAGCAGAAAATTAAAATTGAATATGCGGATATTTATTCCAGTGTTGTTCGGTTTCTTTCTGTGCGCCACCAGCGCCCATGCCATGCATATCTCGGAAGGGATCCTGCCGTGGAATTGGGCGGTTTTATGGTTCATCGTCGCCATGCCCTTTACGGCCTATGGTTTGTACAAGTTAAAGAAACAAGCGAGCCTCGATCTGTCCTTCAAGCCCCTCGTGGGACTCATGGCGGCAGTGGTCTTTATCATCTCCTGCATGCCGGTGCCGGTGCCGACGGCCGGCACCTGTTCCCACCCCTGCGGGACGGGCATATCGGGCATACTCCTCGGGCCGGCCATCAGCGTGCTGATTACCGCGGCCGCGCTGTTAATCCAGGCGCTTTTTCTGGCCCACGGCGGTTTGAGCACCTGGGGAGCGGACATCATGTCCATGGGAGTGGTGGGATCCTTCACGGGCTATTTCACCTTCCGGGCGTTGCGCGGGGTCAAAGTAAACATGGCGACAGCGGGCTTCATGGCCGGGCTCCTGGCCGACTGGGCCACCTATCTGGCCACTTCGGCGGAACTGGCCTTGGGCATCAAGGGCGACTCTCCCTTTTTACCGCTATTCTACAAGATTATGCTGGCCTTTATTCCGACCCAATTGCCCCTCGGCATCCTCGAAGGAGCGATGACGGCGGGCATGGTCGTCCTGCTGTATAAAAAGCGGCCGGATCTTCTGGTCAAGATGGGCGTGCTGAAGCCGACGGAGGTGACGATATGAGAAAGCAGAAGTCAGAAGCCGGAAGTTGGAAGAAACGATGGCGCACAATAATTGCTCTTGCCTGCGTTTTGTTGCCTCTGTTATATTCCTCGGCGGCAAAGGCCGTTGAGAAATGGTCCGGGGTCGATGAATCGGTCGTGGAAAAATACGCGCAGGAACAGGGCCGTGAGGCGCGGGAACCCCTTATCAATACCAACCAGGGGGACCTCCTGCTTTTTGTTTTTCTCCTGGCGGGGACGTTAGGCGGATTTGCGGCGGGATACTGCTGGCGGGTGATTATGGAGCGGAAAGACCAGGGCGGAAGCCGGGTGGGATAGATAAATGGAACTCTTTTCCGAATATTTTAAAACGGACCACGTCCTTTCCCGGATCGACGCGCGGGTGAAACTGCTCGTGGCGTTGGCCCTTTTAGGGATGGTCTTGAGTTACCGGGGCTTCCTTTTTCCCATGGTAATTGCCCTTTTGTGCCTTTTTTGCTCTGTTAAGATGAAGGTTCCGCTACGGATTTTTATTCTCCGTTTTTCGGAGCCCCTGTTCATTGTTGCGATAGTGATCTTTCTGAAATTCTTTTTTACGGGCAAGGAAACCCTCTTTTCCATAAAACTCATGGGCATCGACATCGTAGGGCACAGAGACGGACTCCTGGAAGGCCTCATGATCGGCAGCCGGATCATGGGCGCCGTATCGGTCGTGGCCCTCATGGGATTTTCCACGCCCTTTACGGAGTTTATGGCAGGTCTTTCCTGGCTTCGGGTGCCGAAGGGGTTTATCGAGATATTGATGTTTGCCTACCGTTACATCTTTGTGCTCTTTGATGATGCCAACGTGATTTACAGCGCCCAGAAAAACCGTCTGGGTTATTCCAACATGCGGCGCGGCTTGACCTCCTTCGGGGTGCTTGCCGGATCGCTGACGCTCAAGGCCTTTGATCACAGTCAAAATACAACGGTAGCCATGGTGCAGCGGGGCTATGACGGGAACATCCCCTTGCTTAAACACAAGTCGTTCAAGTTTTTCGAGGTGGCTATATCTTTTGTTTTCCTGGCGGTGATGGGATGTTTATGGGGACTCTAAAGAACGCGCCGGGGGCGGTGCGGCTCGCACTTAACGTCGGCTCTTTTTTATATCCCGACGGGACCAAGGCCCTGATGGAGATAAACCTGCAAATTTGTGCGGGCGAGTTTGTCGGTCTTTTGGGCTCCAACGGTTCAGGAAAGACGACGCTTCTTAAAGTCATGGACGGTCTCTTAAAGGATTACCAGGGAAATGTGCAACTGGACGGAGCGGATATCGGGAAGCTCTCGCCCAAGGAAATTTACAGGAAGGTGGGGCTGGTATTTCAGAATCCCAATGATCAGCTCTTCGCCCCCACCGTCTTTGAAGATGTGGCCTTTGGTCCCCTGAATATGGGATTCAGCGAAGCAGAGGTGCGAGAGCGGGTAACTGGCGCTCTCCATGATGTTGATATGGAAATGGCGGCGAAGAAATCTATCCATAACTTGAGCTTTGGCCAGAAGAAGCGGATCTGTATTGCGGGGCTCCTTTCCATGGGGCACGAAATCCTGCTCCTCGATGAACCGACCGCCGGCCTCGATCCCATGGGGGAATATAAGATGATGAACCTCCTGACGCGGCTGAATCGGGAAAAGGGGGTTACTGTGGTTATGGCGACACATAGTGTGGATTTGGTGCCACTTTTTCTCGACCGGCTGTACATTATGAATAAAGGCCGCATCACCCGCGGGGGAACGCCTGAAGAGGTATTTACAGCGCCCGAAGAAATGGCGCAGGTAAAACTCCGCTTGCCCCAGATTGCCGAATTGATCTACCGTTTGAAAAATGAGGATGGTGTGTCCTTTGAAAAGGTTCCTCTTACCATCGGCGCGGCGCGGCGGGAGATACTGAGGCTTGTCAAATGATGCGGTCCCCAATAAACGGGATAGATGCGGCAACGAAATCATCTTCTGCTGGAGATCCGCAGAAAAGAATTTCTCACTTGCTAAATATTCCCAGGATTGTAGTTGCGGCAACGCACAGCGGGGCGGGGAAGACGTCGGTTGCCGTCGCCCTGGCGGCTGCCCTGCGCGAGCGGGGGTTGCGCGTCCAAACATTCAAGGTGGGACCGGATTTTCTCGATCCCACCTACCTGTCTATGGCCTCAGGCCGACCCTGCTATAATCTTGATGGGTGGATGATGGGGAAAGATTACGTGGCCGGTCTTTTTACCAGAGTAACGGCGGACGCGGATATTGCCATTATCGAAGGAGTTATGGGCCTCTTTGACGGCGCCAATCCTGTGACATCCGAGGGCAGCACGGCTGAGATTGCGCGCCTCCTCAAAGCGCCGGTGCTGCTGGTTACCGACGCCAAGGGCGCTTCCCGCAGCGTGGCCGCACAGGTAAAGGGTTTTGCCGTTTTTGAGCCAGGCATATCCCTGGTAGGAGTGGTTGCCAACCGTTGCGCCTCGGCCAGTCATGCGGAGTTGCTGACGCAGGCGCTTGCCTCCGCATCGCTCCCGCCTCTTGCCGGATTTATGGGTCCGGGAGCATTTCCGACCCTGGGCGGGCGGCATCTGGGGCTGGTAACAGCCGATACGGGGACGTTGCCGATGGCGGCAATTGCGGCATTTGCCGCTGCCGGAGAAAAAAATCTTTTCCTTGCCACCATCATCGAGCTTGCCCGTAAGGCAGAGCCATTAGCGGCTTATGCGGCTCCGGCGACGGCAGGGAAGAAGAAAATACCTGTCGCCGTAGCCTATGACCGGGCCTTTCATTTTTACTACCAGGACACCTGGGATGCGCTTAAGTCGTGTGGCGGCGAGCTGTTATTTTATTCACCCCTCAAGGACAAAGCTTTGCCGGAAGGTGCTGCCGGTTTGTATATCGGCGGCGGCTATCCGGAGGTGTACGCCGAGGAGCTTGCGGCAAATCACGCCATGGGGGAAGCCTTGCGCGCCTTTACCGCCTCGGGACGTCCGGTTTATGCCGAGTGCGGCGGCCTCATGTATTTGTCGGAAAGTTTGGAAACAACGCCGGGGAAGCGTTATCCCATGTCCGGGGTGCTGCCTGCCGGGACGAGGATGGGCAGTACCAAAAAATTCCTGGGTTATGTTGAGGCAACCCTGAAGGAAGATTCACTATGGGGCAGGAAAGGCGACCTGTTCCGGGGGCATGAATTCCACTATTCCGAACTGACGTCGGGGGGGGTGGCGGATCCCCGCTGGCAGACGGTGTACGCCCTGCGGCGGAACCGGCCGGGCACGATCATCCCCGAAGGCTACCAATGTGGCAATATTCTGGCTAGTTATGCCCATCTTCATTATGCCTCCCGGCCGGAGGCAGTGTCACATTTCATTGCCAAATGCGGAGGTGCTTTATGAAAAGAGCTTTTATTCACGATTTCCTGGCGGCACCCTTAAACGGTCCTGAGATCGAGGCCCGTTCTTTTGAGATCATCGACCGTGAGGCCCCGGCACATGACTTTACGTCTGCGGAGTGGCAGGTAGTGCGCCGGATGATCCATACGGTGGGAGATTTTTCCATTATGGGAAACGTCATTTTTTCCTCGACGGCTATAGCATCGGCAACGGCCGCACTAAAGGCCGGCAAGCCTATTTATGCCGATTCCAATATGATCCGCGCCGGCCTTTCATTGGCGAGGTTGCAGAGCGTTTGCCCCGCCTATGGACAGGAAAGCCTTGTCTGTTATGTGAGTGATGGGGAAGTGGCGCACCAGGCGCGGGAGCAGAATTTACCCCGATCCCTTTTGGCGGTGCAAAAGGCAAGGTTCTTCCTGGACGGGGCGATTGCCCTGATCGGCAATGCCCCGGTGGCTTTGCTGGAGATTAACCGGCTGATCATTGAGGAAAACCTCAAACCGGCGCTCGTCGTGGCCATGCCCGTGGGGTTTGTGCATGTACTAGAAAGCAAAGAGGAAGTGGCGCGGACAGGTGTCCCCTTTATCACGCTTACCGGGCGGCGGGGCGGCAGCCCCCTCGCGGTAAGCGTCCTCCACGCCCTTTGTTCTCTGGCGGAGCAGCAATTTATTATTCCCCCCCAGGAAAAATTTTCTTGATATGTGCGCCGAGTGAGGGGGACCCCCCTACGGGGAAACATCTGGCGGATTAAACCTTCGCCTTTCCCAGGAATTGCAAGACAAGGCAGCAACTTTGGCCAAGGTGCCGGGAAAGGGTCTGAACGCCTGGATTGCTGATGTTATCCGTCATACCGATGACGTCCGACGCGGCCACCGTGCCTCTTCCAGTTGCCTGAATTGATTGGGTTAGCTATAACTAAATTAGCTGCCCTATTTTCTTACCTGCCAACGAAGAAATCAGCCGCCGCTGTAAGCGGTCGGCTGGATTTCTTCGTTCTTTCCAAAGTCGCTCGCAGATCAGCGCCGGTCCGATCTTCTTTGCATCCGCCCGGACGTCGCTCTTTCCGGCGGGTACCAGAAGA
>Ga0080064_1003348_pt1 | contig 23470 bp, 15 predicted proteins | sample Subgrocontami54m_FD_69260 | JGI IMG/M metagenome (GOLD analysis project Ga0080064, IMG submission 69260) | Subsurface groundwater microbial communities from S. Glens Falls, New York, USA - GMW46 contaminated, 5.4 m (SPADES assembly) (version 2) ...
CCCCACACCCCCCCCCCCCCCGGGACGCCGGGAGCCTCGCCCGCGAGCAGCTCGCGCACTTCCACCTCGACCCGGCGTCCGTCACCGGGGCGCCGCTGCTGCGACTCGCGGAAAAACTCTATGCCGCGCACGACGACCTGAACGCGCTTTGGGCCGCGACGACGAAGGAGCTGGCGCGGCTGCCGCGGGGCGACCGGCTCGCGTTGTTCAACGCGAAGAAATTCCTCGCCTTCCAGCTGGCGAAGCTGCTCGACCAGTTGCAGAACCCCACCCGCGCGGTGCACCAGTCGCTCGGGCACTCCGCCGCGACCACGCTGGCGAAGGGACCGTATCCGACCTTCGACAACGTCTCGGCCATCTTCTCGGCGAACCCGGTGATTGTGCGCACCGCCACCTACATCTTCGCCTGCACCGAGTGGATCGATGACGCATTCCAGGGCCGCGAATTCCTGCACGAGATTTATTCGCGGCTGCTGAACCCGACCTCGATTTCGCTCGCCAACCACATCGTGGACATCGAGGCGGGGCCGCTCGCCCACGAGTATCTCGCGTGGAACTTCAACAGCGGCATGGCCGCAATCGATGCGCTGCTCGCGCACCTGGTGGGCTTCGAGGACATCGTGCTCTCCTCGCGCAACATCTATGGCGGCACCTACCAGCTTCTCCACGACTGGTTCGCGAAAAAGTCGAACATGAATGTCGGCGTGGAGTTCTTCGACGGCACGACCGCCGCGGATTTCGCGAGGGCGCTCGACGCCGCGAAAACCAAATACGCCGACCAGCTGGCCCGCGGCCGCGAAATCTACGTTTACCTCGAAAGCCCCTGCAACCCGCACGGCGTCTTCCTCGACGTGCCGGCCATTTGCCGCCGCGCTCACGCCGCGGGCCTCACCGTCATGCTCGATTCGACGGTGGGCACGCCCTTCCTCGTGCGTCCGCTGCAGCGCGCCGAGGCGGTCGAGCGGCCGGATTTCGTCATCCACAGCTACACGAAGGATCTCGTCGGCGACGGCAACACGACCGCCGGCGTCGTCATCGGCCGCAACGCCGACATGTTCATGCCGAAAGGCGATCCGGGCTGGGAACAGACGCTGTTCTGGAACGTGTACTACATCAAGGGCGCGTTCCTCGAGTCGGACAAGGCCTTCGAGGTGATCAGCGGCATGAAGACGCTCGAGCTGCGCATGCTGAAGAAGTGCATCAACACGGCGATCCTGGCGCGCTGGCTCGCTACGCATCCGCTGATTCGCGTGCACGGACCGGCGAATCCCGCCGATCCGAACGCGGAGCTGTGCGCGCGGCTCAGCTACCTCGGGCTGGCCTCGCCGCTGTTCACGATCGACTTCGAGCCGGCGCAGCTCGACCGAATGACCTTTGAACGGTTCTTCGACTCACTCTCCCCGATGTTCGGCCACATGGTGTCGCTCGGGCAGAGCAACACGGTCGTCCTGTGTCCCGCGCTCACCTCGCACAGCGAACTGGGACCCGACGCGCTGCGAGCGGCGGGCATCACCCCGACCACGATCCGGATCGCGGTGGGCGACGAGAACCCGCGCGAGCTCATCGCCGGTTTCCTCGCGACAGCGCGACTTGCCATCGAGGCGCAGCACGCGGGTTTCACCGCGCGCTTCGCCTCCGCGGCCGAAGTCGATCGGCTGGTCGACGAGATTTACGTCGATGTGCATCGCCGCCACGCCGCCGCGCAGCCGCGGTTCGCGACGCTGGTATCGTGAACGGACCGGAGGCGCTGAGCGCGCCATACGGAATCGTGCAGTTGAAGCCGAGATTACCAATGAAACGGTTAGCACTGAGAGGTGGACGGCGACCTCCGGGCGCCGTCTGGCCCGCGTCCGCCGCAAGAACGCGCCCGGAGGTCGCGTTCCACCTCGGCCCAACTGCACAGGTGTTGGCTTAGAGGGGCTTGGAGGGCAAGGTCACGCGGCCAACCACAATGTCGCGCCGCTTCTGGCCGATGGTGTACAGCATGCCGGGCTCCTGCGGATCCCAGCCAAACGCCTGTCCTTCGGCGGCAATCGGCACGGTCGCGACCCATTTCAGCGAAGCGCCGGCCACCGGAAAATCGAGCACGTACAGCTCGGGGTTGTCGTGCCCCGTCGCGTACAACAGCCCGCGCGGGCCGAACGCGCCGCCCGACACGCTGTAGCCGCGGGTCCCGAGGTGGGCCACCAGTTCCGCCGGCAACGCCCATCCGCGGAGCCGCCGCCACTGGTCGTCAAACTCGACGATTTGCGTCCACTCCGGCCCCTTGCCCGGTTCGCCGCCCCGTTTGCCGTAATGCACGAAACACGCGAACCACTTTCCATCACGACGATCCACCCATGTCAGCGAACCATCCGTGCGGCCGAAGCTATGCGAGCCCGCGTGCTCGAGCGTCGTCGCGTCGAAAATCTCCACACTGCTCAGCATCGGCACGCCGGGATAGTTCGAGTGCGCACAGTAAACCCGTCCCTCGAACACCACACCGGCATTCAGGTGAATAATCGGACCGTCGTTGCCACCCTCCCAAACCGCGACCCGCTCGCCGCCGGTCTTTCGGTACTTCGCGATCGTGTGGTTGTTGATGGCGTACAAAAACTCCCGGTCGACGGCCACGCCCTGTCCTGCCTCCGGCGCCGGCATTCGCCGCAGCTCCTCGAATTTCCAACCCGGAGTCGGCGGCGCGAGCTTCAGCGACACCGCCGGATCGGCGGCCAGGACGACAGAGCAAAGGGCAAGCAAAACAAGAAACCGGGGCATGAGGGGCGAAGCGTGGCGGGGTCGCGTCGCGCTCAACCAAGGAGCATCCCACGGGGGCTGTCGAATGCGTTCTCGGACGGCCCTCCGGCGCCGCGCGATTCAGCGCAGCGACGCCAGCGCCGTCGCAATCGGCACCGTGTGCCGCCTGCGCTCGAGAAAGTAGCTGACGTCCTCGAAACCGAGCGATTCGAGCTGCCGCAGCGCGGTGTCGTACCCCTCGCCGACGCGCTCCGGCCGGTGCGCGTCGGCGCCGAGCACCACCGGAATCTGGCGCGCCCGCGCCAGTTCGAGGATTCGGCGGCCCGGATTCATTTCCGGCAGGACCTTGTAGCGGCCCGAGGTGTTGAGTTCGAGCGCGACGCCCGTCTTCGCCACGCGGTCGAGCGCGCGCTGGATGTACGGCTCGATCCGGGTCAGCCGCCACTCGGCCGGCGCCTCGTTCTTCACGAGGTCGGGATGCGCGAGCGTATCGTAGAGTCCCGTTTCCGCCGCCTGGGCCAGGTGCTCGAAATAGATCTTCTGATACTCGAACCAGTCACCCTGAAAAAAACGCGAGCGGTACTCCGCCACCTGGGTGTGCACCGAACCAAGCACGTGATGCAGCGGCGCCTTCGCGTGCAGTTTTTCCAGCCAGCGCTCCACGCCGGGATAGAAATCGCTCTCGAGCCCGAGCCGCACATCCACCCGGCCGGCGAATTCCTCGCGCGTCCGCGCGACGCAATCGACGTACTCGTCGTACTCCTCCGGCGCCATGCGCACGCTGGCGGAAATGCCATCGGGCAGCGGGCAGTGGCAGGTGAAAACGATGCCCTGCAGATTTCGCTTCAGCGCAGCCTTGGCGTAGGCCGCCGGCTCGCCCTGCGCGTGTTTGCAGAGCGGCGTGTGACAGTGCGATTCATACAGGACGGGCGCGGACATCGGCGAAAGAGTCGGACTGTGGCGCAATCGGCCGACGGCGCAACTCGGCCCGTGCGGCGGTTGGCCGAATTCGCGCAAGGCCAACGCCGATGCCGCAGCCGCCGCGCGCCTTAACCCGAAGATTTCGCACGCTCACGGGTGAAATCTCCGCCCGATCGGGCCGGCTTCGTCGGGGTTAACCGTTGACCAGCCCCGCCCGACGCAGAACGAATACTTCGCCCGCCTCTTCCGGCTTCCGCCACCCAACGTGCCCCCCTCGAACCCACGCGCACGCATCGTCCTGGCAGGCACGGTTGTCGTCCTCGCGATTCTTGCGGCCTACGCGAACAGCCTCGCGGTCCCGTTCGTGTTCGACGATCCGCTCGCCATCGTCGCGAACCCGACGATTCGGAAACTGTGGCCGCTCTCGGACGTGCTGCTGCCGCCGCGCGGCGAAGGCCTTTCGGTCGAAGGTCGTCCGATCGTCAACCTGACCCTCGCCGTCAATTACGCGTTCGGCGGGACGGCGGTGCGCGGCTACCACGGGGTGAACATCGCGATTCACGCGCTCGCCGCGCTCACGCTGCTGGGACTCGTCCGGCGAACGCTTCGGCTGCCGCGCCTGTGCGGCCGATTCGGCGACGTCGCGCTGCCGCTCGCCACCGCGATTGCGCTGCTCTGGGCGCTGCACCCGCTGCAAACCGAGTCGGTCACCTACGTGGTCCAGCGCGCCGAGTCCCTCGTCGGCCTGTTCTACCTGCTCACGCTCTACTGCTTCGTGCGGGCGGCGGAGCCGGTTTCCGGGAAAGCCGCGCCAAATCGCGATCGCCCCGGGAAGGAGCGCGAAAAAATTCATCCCCGTCGCTCCGTGGCGTGGGCGATCCTCGCGTTTGTCGCCTGCCTGTTGGGCATGGCGACGAAGGAGGTGATGGTCTCGGCGCCACTGCTGGTCCTGTTGTTCGATCGCGTGTTCGCGGCCGGGAGCTTCCGCGCAGCGTGGGCGCAACGGCGGGCGCTCCACGTGGCGCTCTTTTCGACCTGGCTGCTGCTGGGCCTCCTGGTGCTCGGCACCGGCACGCGCGGCGGCACGGCCGGCTTCGGCATCGGGGTATCCCCGTGGGACTATGCGCTCACGCAATGCGAGGCGATCACCCGCTACCTCGCGCTCACGTGCTGGCCGCACCCGCTCGTATTCGACTACGGGGTCGCGTGGGTGCAGCGGCCACTGGACGTGCTGCCCCATGCGCTCGTGGTGATCGGACTCGCAGCGGCGACGCTCATCGCGTGGCGGCGCGCCCCGGCGGCGGCGTGGCTCGGCCTCCTGTTTTTCGCCGTGCTGGCGCCGACCTCGAGTTTCGTGCCGGGCAACCGCCAGACGATCGCCGAGCACCGGATGTACCTGCCGCTGGCCGCCGCCATCACGCTGGCGGTCGGCACCGCGCGCGGGCGCCAAGGGGCGCTCGTCGTTGCGGCGATCGCCGCCGCGTTTGGCGTGCTCACGGCACGACGCAACGCCGACTACGCGAGCGCGCTCACGCTTTACCGCGACAACGTGGCCAAGCGCCCGCACAACGGATTCGCGCGCTACAACCTCGGCCGGGCATACGCGGAGGCGGGGCGGCACGCCGCCGCGATCGCCGAATACGAGGCCAGCCTCCGGCTGATGCCCGGCGTCGCGCAGACTCACAACAATCTCGGCAACTCCCTGGCGGCAGCCGGCCGCACCACCGAAGCCCTCGCCCACTACGAAAGCGCCGTGCGGCTCGATCCGCGCTATGCCAACGCGCATTTCAACCTCGGCAACCTGCTCGTCGCCGCCGGCGACAAGGCCGCCGCCCGCGAGCATTTCCGCACCGCGGTCGCGCTCGCCCCGCAGCTGGCCGACGCCCGCACAAATTTCGCCAGCGTGCTGCTCGAGCTCGGCGAGCTCGACGCCGCGCGCGCGCAGTTCGAGATCGTGCTGCAATCCGCGCCAGATTCGGTCGAGGCGCTCTTCGGGCTCGGCACCGTGTTTCTCCTCCGGGAGCGTTGGGACGAGGCCGCGCGTGCGTTCGAAACCGTCGTGCGCCGGCGACCGGACCTGGCGGTCGCGCGCGAACGGCTGGAGATCGCCCGCGCCCGATCGCGGTAGCGAGCTCTCACCTGCCGATCGCGCTAACTAATTTTTCAGCCTGGCCCGCGCCAGCGCCAGGTGTTCGCGCGCGCCGGGAAAATCCGGCGCCAGCCGCAACGCGCTCTCATAATGCCGTGCGGCCTCGCCCAGCCGCCCCAGCTCGAAGAGCGCGCTGCCCAGGTTGTGATGCGCGGCGGCATCATCCGGCCGCATGCGCAGGACCGCCTCGTAGTGCGGCACGGCTGCCGCCGGCCGCCCCGAAAGCGCCAGCGCATCGGCCAGCTGCGCATGCGCCGCCCGGTGCACCTCCGGCGAACCCGCCGGGCGCGCCAGCGCCGCCACCCACTCCACCTGCGCCGCCTCGCGCCGGCCCGCCGCCGCGAGCGCCTGGCCGAGATTGTAGCGCGGCTCGGCCAGATCGGGATTCAGCCGCACAGCCGTGGCGAGGTGCGCAAGCGCCTCTGCGACGTGGCCGGTGAAGAGCAATGCGTTTCCAAGGTTCATGTGCGCATCGGCAAAATCCGGCTGCAACCGCAATGCCGCCTCGAAGGACGCGATGGCCTCGGCCGGACGCGATTGCCGGAGCAGCAACTCGCCGAGGTTCTCGTGCCCAATCGAGAAATCCGGCTTCAACCGCAGCGCCTCCTCATAGCTCGCCTGCGCCCGTCCGGGCTGGCCCGCCCGCTCCCACGCGCCCGCGAGCATGAAGTGCGCGAGCGGGTTGGCCGGCCGCTGCGCGATCGTGTCGCGCCAGAGCGCGACTTCCGTGCGGTAATCCTCGTTGCGGGCAATCGTCCGCAGCGTCAGTCCGCCCACGAGGGCCACGAGTACTGCCATCCGCGCACGGGGACGAAGGGCGGCTTCCAGGCCAACTGCGAGCGCCAGACAAGGAGCCGCGAGCGCCAAATACATCCGATGTTCGACGATCATCTGGGTCGTGCCCGGTGCGAGGCTCGTCGGCGCCAGCACGCCAAAGAACCACGCCCCGAGAAATCCCCACCACGCCCGCCGCCAGAGGCCGGCGATCGTCGCGGCGAGCAGCGAGAACACCAGGAGTGCCTCGACGACGATTCCGCCCAGCCGCTCGATCCAGAAGCTCCCGTATTCGAAGACCAGCGGTTGCGGCCAGAGAGTGAGCCGCAGGTACTGCGCGACCGCCTTGAACTGCGTCAGCCAGTAATCCCATGGAGCCACGCCCACGCCGAAACCAACCGAGCCGCCGCGATTGCCACCCGTCCGGAACACGAGCCATGCGAGCAGCAGCCACGTGCCAACGAGTCCGAGATAATAACCGCGGCGCAGCCGCCATGCCTCGCGCAGCCTGCCGGCCACGAACGTGCGATCGAACAACAGGACCATCAGCGGCGTCGTGGCCATCACCTCCTTCGTGGCCATCCCCGCGGCGCAAGCGACGACCGAGCAGCCGAGCCACCAGCCCGCGCGGCCGGGTCGACCCGGCTCGCGCATCACTCCCGGGTAGTGGCGCGAAAGATCGCCTCCCTCCGAAGAGGCCTGCACGGCGCGCACGAAGCCATAAAAGGTCAACAGGTAGAACAGCGCCATCAGCGCTTCTGTGCGCTGAATCGTATAGGTGACCGACTCCGTCTGCAACGGATGGGCAACCCAGATCAGCGCCGTCGCCAGCGCCACGCGCGCGCCGACCAGCCGCCTGACAATCCCGAATAGCACCAGGCCGGCCACGGCGTGGATCAGGAGGTTGACCACGTGATAGCCGGCGACCGCCGTGCCGCCGGCCGCGTAATTGAGCGCGAGCGAGAGATTCAGCAGCGGCCGGCCCTGCGCCGTCACATTGGTCGCCGGACCCGCGAGCACGTCCGTCAACGGCCACAACCGCCGGATCGTCGGATTCGTGACGATCGACGAGGCATCGTCGAAGACGAAGGGCACGCCGAAGCTGTTGTGATAGGCGAGCAGCGCGACGCCCCCGATCGCGAGGAGGGCCAGCCGGGCTGCGAGTCGCGGACGCATGGGAGTGGAGGGCGCAGGTCTCTGCGCGACCCCGCCGAAATTCAATCCGCGAATCCGCGGCGCCCGAGCCGGTCTCGCGTCAGAATCCCAGTGTCATCGACCACGTCCACAGTCGCGGTTGCGCATCGAAGGTCGCATTGTTGGGCCCCGACCAACCGTTGATGGCGTTGGGCGTGAGGACGACCTGGTAGCGATTGAAAAGATTCGAGACGTTGAGCTGCGTGCCGAGACTGTAGCGACCGACCTTCCAGTCGTAGCCGAGCAGCAAGTCGAAGCGCGTCTGGGTGGGAAACCCGAAGAGACGCCGCTCGCTGCCAATGCTCACGCCATTGGGATAGTAATAATACCGCCGGTTATACCAGGCGGTGGCGAGCGTGCCGCCGACGCGCAGGCCGCGCACGGGTCCATCGGAAAACGTGTAGACCGTCGTGCAGTTCCAGCTGAGCGCCGGGTAGTTAGTCGTGCTCTCGCCCGCGTTGGTCACGGGGATGGTTCCGGGCACGGAGAAACCCGGGTCGATCTGCATCTGCGAAATCGGCAGCCCGGTGGCTCCGGTGAGAATCGGACCGTGCACGGGATCGGAGACGGCGAGCACGCGGGCGGCGTTGGAGCTGCGGTTGATCTGGCCGCTCACGGCGAGGGGGTTCGCGTAGTAGGAACTGGCCGGGGAGCTCATCATCGCGATGGTGAGCGGGACTGCACCGGCCGTGCCTGCGGGCACCGTCGGGCGCGCCGAGCTGAACGTGGGATTGACGTAAACCGGGGCACCGCCCCGGTAGGTCACCTGGCCGGCGGCGTTGGCATGGAACTGGTCGTTGTAAACCTGCCGATACAGCCGCGTGCTGCCGATCTCGCCGGAGATTGTCGCGGCGGAGACGCGCACGCGGAGGTTGCGCGTGGGCGTGGCGGTGACGGCGAGCTGGGCGCCGCTGACCTTGCGATCCACGTTGATGATCGTGCTGGGCGAGCCGCCAAAACGGCCGTTGAGGCCGCTGGGGTTGATGGCGAAGGCAAGCGTGCTGGTGACGAAGAAGGTCTCGTTCTTTGAACTGGTGTGGTACAACGCGAGCGAGCCGGAGACCGTGCCGCTGGCGTTCTGCACCTTCACGCCGACCTCGCCCCCGACGGCGTGGGCCGCCTTCGGCTGTTCGCCGAGCGGATCGTTGTTTTGCGCGATGGGCGGATTGTAGGAATCGGAGACGGCCACATACGGCCGCAGCCAGTCGCGCAGGGCGTAGTTGGCGCCGACGCTGTAGCTGATCGTCTTTTCGTCGGAGGTTTTGCGGGCGCCCGACTCGGTGTTCTGCGCCGAAAGCGCGCTCCCCTGGTTGCGGGTTTCGGCAAAGGTGTGCGAAGCGCGGAAGCCGAGGAGCGTCTCGAGCTTGCCGCCGAGCCACGTCGTCTCGTTGATGCCGTAGACCCCCTTGTTCACGATCCGCACGAGGTTGTAGTTGCCGCCGCCGAGCGTGACGCCGAGCGGATTTTCGGCGCTGACCGCGGCGGGGTTCACGGGGTTCTGGTGCATGCGCACGTAGTTCACGCCCTGCCACGTCACGCGCGGCTGGCCCGGCTGCCACGCCGGATACGCCATTGGCGCGGTGCCCATGGGCCAGAGCACGGGACCGATCACGGTGCGGCCATTGTTCGCGGCGATGGCGGCATTCACGATCGGGTTCCAGTTCGCATCGGCCTGGTAGTACCCGTAACCGATGAACGCCTCGTTCAACCGCGTATAGTCGGCGCCTAGGATCGACTGGCTGTGCGCGCGGCCGCCGAAGAGCTGGTTTTCAAATGCGACCGAGAAACGGGCGGGAAAGGTTTCCGTGGGCTGGATGCTCTCCTGCGCCGGCTGGCCGCCAGTGCCCCCCACGGCCCAGACCCCGAGGGAGTTGGCGGCGGCGTTGGGCGCGAGCAGCGCGGACGTGCTGGCGTTGAAAAGCCGGTTGTAAAAGTCCTTGTAGCCGATCGAGAACTGCGTGGTGACGCCACGCGTCCACTCGGTCTCGACGGTGAGCGTGCCCAGGGTATCGACGGTGCGCTCGCTCAAGCGCCAGCCAAAGAATGAGTCGACGTTGCCCCAGTTGATCGCGCCGCCGGCGATCGCCCCACCGCCGCTCGGCCCGCTGGCGCTGCCGTTGATTTGGCCGGTCGCGAGCAGGTAATGGAGCGACTGGCCGTTGCGCGCGTCATTGGCCGCATTGAGCGCCGTGACCGACAGGTTGGAGCCCCAATTGCGGTTGTTGGACGACTGTTCCGCGACCAGCCGAACGACGGTGTTGTGAAATGGCCGCCAGCCGAATTGAACGTACTGGGCATCGAGCTTGTTGCCAATGTTCACCCGGCGGGTCTTGGTATCCTGGTTGATGAACGCGGCGCGCACGGCGAGCTTGTCGCCGCCCCAGCCAAAATCGTAGTTCCCGGTCATGCTGCCGTATTGATCGAGCTGGAAGCGGAAGCTGCCAAACGGCCGCTTGCGGAAACGCGCCTGCTTCGAGACGAGGTTGATCACGCCGCCGCCGCCGCCATTGCCATAGAGGAGCGCCTGCGGACCCATGATGACCTCGGCACGCTCGAGATCGAAATTGTTCGTAACGCCCGTGGCGGTCCCGCCCGTGTTGGCGAAGGCGGCCAGCGTGAGAAAACCGTCGCGCAACATGCCCGGCGCGGTGAGGCCGCGCAGCTGCACGTAGGAGTTGGCCGCGCGATCGCCCGGTTGCGCCGTGAGCGTGCTCGCCGGACCGTCGGACGACGCGAAACCGGCGCCCGCGGTGAAGTCCGCGATCATCTGCTCGACGGTCTGCGCGTTCACATCGCGCATGAACGCCTCGTTGTAGATGTCCGCCGAGATCGGGAGTTTCGCCAGTTCCGTGTTAAAGCGGGTGATCGAGTTCGAGTTCAGCGCGCCGTAGCTGTCGTCCTTGTCGGCCAGGACCTCGAACACGTTGAGCTGAATCGTCTCGCCCGAGGGCTTGGCGGCCGGAACTGAGGAATTGCCGGGCGCCGCGGCTTGGGCGCCCGCGAACGGGACCAATGCGGCGGAAAGGCCGGCGCACGCCAGCCATCGCCCGCACGCGAAAAGGATCGAGGCAGGATTCATGGGTATTTGGTTTCAGAGTGACTGGGCGGGGGCGCGGAGTTCGATTCACGAATTGCGCCGTGCGGTCGGCAAGAAAAATTGATATTTATTATCACCAGTTCCCCCTGCCGCGGCCCCACCCGTCCGGCACGACCGGGAATCGGCGCCGCGACCACCGGCCAGTTCGAAGGCGCGCGGCGCGGAAACTCGCGGCCCACGATCTCACCAGGCGCCTGAAATCGGCATTGTCAGTGCGCAGCGGACCCGCATCGTGACGCCCCGAATGCCCCCGCCTCCCCCTTCCCACGACGACGTGGTGCATAGCGAAAGCTTCCTGCGATCGCTCATGCGCCGCCAACTGGCCCTTTCCGTTTCCTGCGCCGCCACGTTCCTCGGCGCGCTGCTGGGCCTGCCGCTGCTGAATTACTTCGCGCCGGCGCTCATGGCGACGCGCGTCGGCGGATTCACGCTCAGCTGGCTCGTGCTCGGCGTGCTGTTCTTCCCCTTCGTCTGGATCATCTCCTACCTTTTCATCAAGCGGTCCATCGCGCTGGAACAGGATGAGGTGGTCCAAGTCGAGCGCCGGAAGGAGGGGCACCGATGAACGCCGCGTGGCCCGTGCTGCTTGCGGCGTCGACCGGCCACGTCGACCCGTGGATTTTCACGTTCTCGTTCATCACGGTCGTCGTGACGATTGGCATGGGGTTCTGGTCCGCGCGAAAATCGAAAACCGCGAGCGACTTCTTCGTCGCGGGCCGCTCCGTCTCGGTGGGCTGGAACGCGTCGGCCATTTCCGGCGAGTACCTCTCCGCCGCGTCCTTCATGGGCGTGGCCGGCATGGTGATGTCGAGCGGCTACGATGCGCTGTGGTATCCGGTGTGCTACGCCTGCGGATACCTCTTCCTGCTGCTGTTCATCGCCGGGCCGCTGCGGCGGTTCGGCGCCTACACGATTCCGGATTTTGCGGAGGGCCGGTTCGACTCGCCGGTTTTTCGCAAGATCGCCGTCGTGTTCGTGCTGTTCATCGGGTTTTTCTACACGATGCCGCAGATGAAGGGCGCGGGCACGACGCTCGCCTACATCTTCCCCGGCATGCCGTACTGGGGCGGCGTCGTGCTCGTCGGCGCGGTCATCACGCTGAACGTCGCGCTCGGCGGCATGAAGGGCATCACGCTGGTGCAGGCGTTCCAGTATTGGGCGAAGATGTTCGCGATCAGCGTGCCGGTCTTCGTGCTGATGGCGGTGTTCGGTTTCTACAACCGGCAGATCGCCGCGAATGTCGCGCCCGGCGAAACCGCCGCCCGCGTCGAGGCCGCCGCGATCGGCCGCAAGCCGCTGGTGGAAAAGGCCCCGCCGGACACCGCGTGGGTGGCGCCGTTCGGCCCGCTCACGACGAAGGCCGTCAGCGCCGCCGCCGCGGCGCTGCCCCAGCCGGAGCGTGCCGCGTATCTCGCCGAGCACCAGAAGCCGTATTCGCTGCTCTACACCTATTCGCTGATCATCGCGCTGGTCTGCGGCACCGCCGGCCTGCCGCACATCCTCGTGCGTTTCTACACCAACCCGGACGGCGCCGCGGCGAAGCGCACCACGATGTGGGTGATGATTCTGATCGGCATCTTCTACGTCTTTCCGCCGATCTTTGGCACGATTGGCCGCAACCTGATGCCGGACCTCTACACCGGCGTCGGCGCGAAAGGCACCGACAAGGTCGTGCTGGAGCTGCCGACGCTGCTCGCCGGCAAGTCGAGCGTGCTCGGCTCGATCCTCAGCGGCATCACGTGCGCAGGCGCGTTCGCGGCGTTCATGAGCACGTTCAGCGGGCTGCTGGTCTCGATGACCGGTGCGCTCGCCCACGACGTCTACGGCCGCATGCTGCGTCCGCAGTCGAACCAGCGCGAGCGACTGGTCGCCTTCAAGTTCGCGACCGTGCTCGTGGGCGGCATCGCCGTCGTGCTGGGCTGCTTCGTCGAACCGCTCGAAATCAACTTCATGGTCGGCCAGGCCTTCGCGATCGCCGCCGCCAGCTATTTCCCGCTGCTCTTCATGAGCGTATGGTGGCGCGGCATGACGGTGAAGGGCGCCGCCACCGGCATGTTGACCGGCGGCACGTGCGCCTTGATCGCGGCGGCGTTGACGAACTTCTCGACGCTCGCGCTGGACAAGGGGCCGATGGGGAAGGTCTTCGCTGGCTTCGCGCCGCTGAATACCTTCTGGGCGCACCATCCGCTGGCGCGGATTCTCTGCGAGCAGCCGGCCATCTGGACCGTGCCGCTCGCGATCCTGCTGATGATCGTCGTGTCGAAAGCATCGGCAACCGAGGTGCCGTCCGACGTCCGGATGAAGATGCTCGTGCTCCACGCGCCCGAAACGCTCGGGCTGAAGCAGGAGTACATCCAGGAACACCAGGCGGCGGAGGCGACGCACTGAGCGGCGCATTCCCCGAACGGGCCGGGCGATCGCGAGGCGACAAGCAGGACGCACTTCCCCCGGCGGATCGGTGCCACCCCTGGGCGGGGATCGGTCCTCTGCCGCGAGCCCGCCGGCGGAGCGCTAATAGTTATTAGCTGTTATTCCACCCTGGATCGCTTGGGTTTCCAGGCCGGACATCGGAGTATTCCCGGTTTTAGTAATAATTATTTTCATTTTATCTTGATAAGGAGATCAGCCTGGGTTCGCTGTTCCGGCCGGGTCGCGCGGCGTCCGCCAGCGTGCCCTCGCTGATTATCCTATGAACCCCCACCTTCCCTCCCCGCCCTCGCGCCCCCGGACTGGCCTTCTTGCCGCCGGCCTCCTGCTCGTCCCTGTCATCCTCGGGGCGCAACCCGCGAAGAGCCCGTCCGGCGATGAGCCCATTGTGCTGTCGGCGTTTCAGGTTTCCACCAACCAGGACAAGGGCTACCGGCCGGGCAATTCCGTCTCCGCCACCCGCATCGACACGCCGATCAAGGATCTGCCATTTGCCGTGTCGGCCTTCACCGAGCAGTTCATCGAGGATATCGGTGCGCGCGAGTTGAAGGACATCGCGCGGTTTGCGCCGAGCGTCACGAACAACGCCCGCGAGTTCAACGCTGGCAACTCGAAGTTCGCCGTGCGCGGTTTCGACGCGAATCCCATGCGCAACGGTTTTCCCGGCACGGCCTACATCGACGTGGCCACGGTGCAGCGCGTCGAAATCATCAAGGGTCCCTCCACCCTGCTGTATGGCCAGATCGAGGCGGGCGGTGCGATCAACTACGTCACGAAGCAACCCCAGCTCCGGCGCAGCGCCACCCTCAATCTCCAGTTCGGCAGCTACGGTTACGATCGCGCGCACCTCGACACCAACCAGCCCATCGTGCCCGGGCGGGTGCTCGCGCGGCTCAACGTCGTCCACGAGCACGACTTCGAGTACTACAACTTCCACCACGGCCACACCCGCGTAATCGCGCCGGTCGTCACGTGGAAAATCGACGACAAGACCACCCTCACGCTCGATTATCAGTGGTTCGAACGGCGGGAAAAGGCGCAGGTGTTCTTCCTGCCGCAGATTCAGGTGCCGCTCAACAACCGCGCGCTCTATCCGAGCGCAACCGGCGGCGTGAAGTTTCCCTACGCCTACTTTGGCCCGCCGATCGACCTCGGCCGTCCGCGCTTCACGGTTTCCGACCCGAACGATTTCCGCGACACGGACTTCAACACGGTCTACGTCGAACTGCACCGCAAGTTCTCCGACCGGTGGAACGCCCGCGCCGTCTTCACCTATGACAAGGGCTACACCGAGACGCGCCAGCATGGCCGCGGCGATGTCGACATGGTCATTCCCGCCGCCGATCTCGCCACGCTTTCGCCCGATCCGGCGGTCTACCTCCGCGACCTGCTGAACATCGCCACGCTGGCGCGCTACGGCGACCGCACCACGCTCACGCGGCGGATCACCTACCAGCAGGTGAAAGGCTGGAACCGCTATTCGCAGATCGAGGCCAACGGTCGCTACGATTTCGGGGGCGCCACCTGGAAACCACTCTTCGGATACAGCTACAACAATTTCGACAACTTCAATTTTACCAACACGCTCAACACGGCGCTCGCCTGGAAGATCCTCGACCCGTCGTCGTGGGTCGAGAGCAACACTCCGAACAGCGCGATTCCGCCGGGGCCGCGCGCGAAGGGCGGCGGCTACAACCACGGGGTTTATACCGTCCAGCCCTTCGGCCTGCTGGACAACCGCCTGCAAATCGTCGCCGGCGCGCGCTGGTCGAAGGGATTTGCCGAGGCGACGTCGAACGCGCCGTCGTTCACCATCACGAAAACCACGCCGCAACTCGGCATCGGCTACAAGCTGCGGCCCGACCTCATGGCCTACGCAAATTACAGCGAGTCCTTCCAGGCCAACAACCGCCTGCTGCGGTTGCACTCGAACGTCGCGACGATCCCGGGCAAGCCCTACCTCGGGCGCGGTTACGAGGCCGGACTGAAGAGCGACTTCCTCGGCGGCCGCCTCTCCGCCACGCTCGCCGGGTTTCACATTGAGCAAAAGAACTCGATTATCGTGATCGCGGAAATCCAGCCCAACGGCACGACGTTCGGCTCCGATCTCCAGGATGGCAACCAGGTCGAAAACGAGGGGGTCGAGCTCGAACTCGTGTTCTCGCCCAGCGATCACTGGCAGGTCTACTTCGCCGCGAGCTACAACAACCCGCGCTTCGCCGCGGTCGGGCCGGGCAGCGAATACCTGCTGCACACGCAGCCCGAATACACGGCGAAGGAAATCGCGAACCTCTGGACCCGCTACAGCTTCGCCGGCCCCTCGCTGAAAGGCGTCTGGGTGGGCGGCGGATTCTATTACACCGGCTCGAAGACGCTCTCGGCGAACAACCCCTATGTCTATTTTCCCGACCGGATGGTCTGGGATGCCGTCGTCGGGTACGATACGCACATCGGCCCCACGCCCGTCACGACCATGCTCTCCTGGAAAAACTTCACGAACGAGGACGACTCGCCCTCGAGCCGCACGCGTGGGCTGCCCTCACGGCTGATTTTCTCGGCCACGACGCGGTTCTAATCCGGCGCAGGGGTCACGGGGCCCGACCCGTCGTCGTGCCCGCATGAAACTGCGCCGCGAGCACGAGCGTCTGGTAGCTCTCGTCGTCCGCGCCGGAGCTGTTCAACAGCAGGTGAGCGGCCGACTCGCCGAGCTTCTCCGGCACCGTGCTCGCACACGTGATATGGGGCTCCTCCTCGACGCTCACGCGCGTCGCGTCGATCGCCGCGATGCTCAGATCAGCGGGAATATTCCAGCCGGATTGCAGCAGCGCGTTGACGGCGCCGCGCGCCATCACGCCATTGAAGCAAACGAGCGCGGTGGGCCGGCGCGGGCCGCGGAGGACGGCGAGCGCGCCCTCGCGCCCCTCCTGCCGATCGCCGCCGTGCCGTGCGACCCAGCAGTGGTCCGGCGCCAGCGGCGGCAGCCCCCGCTCGGCCAGCGCCGCCCGAAACGCCGTCAACCGCTCCGCGTGGCGACTGTTCGTCGGAAAACCGCCGAGCCAGCCGAAACGGGTGTGCCCGAGCCCGGCGAGGTGGGCGACCAGCAGCCCGCATGACTGCGCCTCGTTGGGCTGCACCGAATGCGCGAGCCCGGGATAGTGGCCGTTGATCACGACCAGCCGGCGCGTCACCGCATGGAGCTGGCGCACGAACGCCGGCTTGACCTCGCCCAGCACGATGATCGCCGGTGGCAGCGGGCCGGCCTCCGCCACGTTCAGCGTCTCCTCCGAGCCCAGCAGCACGGTCGACATGCCGCGCGCGTTGAGCGCCGCATGCAGGCCCGCCTGCACATGGCTGAAAAAATTGCTCTGCGCAAAGGGCTGGAGCCCGGCCCGCAGCACCACGCCCACCTGCCGGCCGCCCGCGGCCGCCAAGGCAACGTGGGGCGTCATGCCCTTGCCGTGGTACCGCAGCTTCAGCGCGTGCGTCCAGATGCGCTCGTAGGTTTCCGGGTCGACCCGCTCGCGTACGCCGTTGAGCGCCTTCGACACCAGCGCCTGGGAAAGGCCGAGGTCGCGGGCCATGGTGGTCTGGGTGACTTTCGGCTCCTTTTTCACGACGCGCCCGCCTCCAGCCGCTCCGGCTGTTCGCGTTTCAGCTCGCGTCCCATCAGCGCGGCCAGCGCCGCGCCCGGCTGCTTGCCGGCAAAAAGGATGGCGCGCATTTCTTTCAAGATCGGCGCATCGATCTTTCGCGCGGCACACAACCCGGCAAACGCCTCCGTCGTGCGGTAGCCCTCCACCACCGTGCGCCGGTGCGCAATCAATTCGTCCACCTGGCGCCCTTCGCCGATGTGCTGTCCAAATTCGCGGTTGCGGCTCCAGCTGCCGTAACTGGTCGCCACCAAGTCGCCAAATCCACTCAGGCCATAAAACGTCCCGGGGACGGCGCCCAGCGCGGTCCCAACGCGGACCATCTCCGCCAGCGCGCGTGTCAACAACGCTGCCTTGGTGTTGTCGCCCAGCCGCAGGCCGTCGCAGCAGCCGGCCGCGATGGCGTAGATGTTTTTCAAACAGCCGCCAAATTCGACCCCGGCCAGATCGTCGCTCGTGTAAACGCGGAGGGTCGGGCCGCTGACCGCCGCTTGCAGGTCTTGCACCCAGCGGGGTGCGTTTCGGGCGGCCAGCACCATGGCCGATGGATCACCGCGCGCGACGCCGAGCGCGTTGGTCGGACCGGTCAGCGAACCAACCCGGCTCTCCGGCAGGACCGCCGAAATCACCTCGGAAGGTCGCAGGTGCGTGCCGAGTTCGAGGCCTTTCGCGAGGCTGACGACACACGGGCCGCGAGATTTCACCGGCCAGTCCGCCCGCAGCCGTGCGCAGGTTTCGCGCAGTGCCTGGGCGGGACAGGCCAGCAGCACGAGTGGCGCCGCCCCCAGCGCCGCCACCAGATCCGACGTGACCCCGACCACGGCGGGCAGGGCCATGGCGGGCAGGTAATCGACATTCTCGCGCGTCGCCGCCAGCGCCCGCGCGTGGTCGGGGCGGCGCGGCACGAGCGATACTTCGTGACCGGCGCGCGCGAGGTGCAGGGCAAACGCCGTGCCCCAGGCACCCGCACCTACGACCACAAACTTCATGCGGGGAGTCTCCCGTCTACTGCGGAAAACTAAAGGTTTTTGCGCAGCAAAAAATCCTCACTGCAGGAACGCCGGGATCTTTTCGCCCGCGATCATCTGCTCGAAGCTTTCCCGCGCATTGATCAGCTCAAACGCGCTGCCCTTCACGAGCACCTCGGCCGCCATCGGCCGCGTGTTGTAGCGGCTGGCCATGGTGTAGCCATACGCGCCGGCGCTCATGAAGGCGATCAGCTCGCCTTCGCCCACTTCCTGCAGCTGGCGATCCTTGGCGAAGCAATCCCCGCTTTCACAGATCGGGCCGACGACGTCCACGACGAGCGCCCGCCGCGACGAATCGCGGTGCACCGGCACGATCTCGTGGTAGCTGTCGTACATCGCGGGCCGCACGAGGTCGTTCATGGCCGCATCGACGATGAGAAAACTCTTCCCGGCACCGCGCTTCAGGTGCTCCACCCGCGCGAGCAGCACCCCCGCGTTGCCCACCATGAAGCGGCCGTGTTCCAGCAGCACCTTCAATCCGAGCGGCTTCAGCAACGGCACCATCGCGGCACCGTAGATCTCCGGCGTCAGCGGCCGCTTGTCCGCCGGCTGTCCCTCCCACCACGCCGATTGGCCACTGGCGAGTGCGTCCTTGTAGATGATCCCCATGCCGCCGCCGATCGAGAAGTAGGTGATGCCGTAACGGGTTTTCAGCTCGGCCGCGAACGGCGCCACCTTCTCCACCGCCTCGACGTAGGGCGTGACCGCGGTCAGCTGCGATCCGATGTGCATCTGCACGCCCTTGATCGCGATATGCGGATACTTCGCGGCCGCTTCATAAGCCGCGGCGGCGAACTTGAGCGGGATGCCAAACTTGTTGTCGCTCTTGCCCGTGGTGATCTTCGCGTGGGTGTGCGCATCGACGTCCGGGTTGACGCGGATGGCGATCGGCGCCTTGAGGCCAACCTTGCCGGCAACGTGATTGATTCGGCCGAGCTCGGGCTCGCTTTCGACGTGAAAGGCGAAAATCCCGTGCTCGAGCGCCAGCTTGATTTCGGCCTCGGTCTTGCCCACGCCGGCGAACACGCTCGTCTGCAGGTTCGCGCCGGCCGCCAGCACCCGGCGAATCTCGCCGCCGCTCACCAGGTCGAAGCCGGCGCCGAGGTTCGCGCAGTGGCGCAGGATCGCGAGGTTCGAGTTCGCCTTCATCGCGTAACAGAGCTGGGCGTCCAGGCCGGCCAGCCCCCGCCGCAGCCGCCGGTAGTTGTCCTCCATCGTGGACGCACTGTAAACGTACGTCGGCGTGCCGTAGAGCTTCGCGACCGCCGCAAGGTCGACGGATTCGCAATGCAGGTCGGGACCAGAATAGTGGAAGTGATGCATGGGTGGCGGGACGCGGTAAAAACGCGTGAAAGGAGCGAACGTAGCCGGTTTCCCCTTGAAAAAACCACCCCAAATTTCGATACCGGCAGTGTGCTGCGCGTCCTGCTCAATCTCTGCCATCGTCCGGCGATCCGGTTCGGATTGAGGCAGGATCCGCGCGGCCGGTTTCGCGATCCGCGTTTTGCGAGCTTCATGCACGAGAGCAACCGCAAGCCGCTCGACACCGATTTTCACGACGCCGTGCTCAAAGGCCGCAAGCTGATGAAGAACCTGCTGCGGCTCGGGCTCGGGATCGGCGCGGCGTGGATCGTGCTCGAAAGCGCGAAGGCGCTGTCGGTGTTCTAGGCCGTCATTCCAAGGAAAGCGCGCCGTTCGGGTAGCGGCGAGCACCAGCGAGCCGAGAGCGTGCAAGACGACTGGCTGGCGCTCGTCGCTCCAAGCAAAAGTTGCTTTTGCGGTCGGGGCTTCGCAACGGTTTGGGCAGGCCTGCCAATCGGGTCCAAAGCCAAACGGCCCCCGCGCTCGCGCGCGAGGGCCGCCTCCAGTGAACCAGCCCCAATCAGGCTGCTAGTCCAAATCGTTCCGTCCGCCGCGCGGCGACCACCGCGGCCACGGCGGGCAATTCGAGCACGCGCGTGCGCCGCGAATAATCGGAAATCATGATCGCGAGGAAACCGGCGGCGAAGAGCGCGGAACCCGCGATCTCGAAATTGATCGGGCAGAAAACAAAAACGCCGAGGGCGACGATGAACGTGACAGCAGGAAGGAATTTCATGGCAGTGGTTAAATTTGGATGCCCTGAAAACCCGGAACGCTGCCCGAAGTTACAAAAAAAAGTCGGGTAGCCTTCGATCCTCGCGCGGCGAGATAGTCGAGACGGAGGACGAGACGGAGCTCGTCCCTCCAAGTCGGTAGTTTATTATTGGAGGGCCGGCCGCTGTGCCGGCCACGATCCGCCGAACGGCGAAATCAGCCCGCGCCGCCCGCCGCCAATGACTCGGTCTGGAACCCGCTGCGCAGCGTCGCCTTCAGGTAATCGCGGTTCATCCGCGCAATGAAGTCGTGCGAAATCAGCTTCGGGCACGCGGCGCTGCACTCGTAGTAATTCGTGCAGTTGCCGAACCCGAGTTCGTCCATCGTGTGCACCATCGCGATGACTCGGCGATCGCGCTCCGCCTGGCCCTGCGGCAGCAGCCCCAGGTGCCCCACCTTCGCGGCGACGAAAAGCATCGCGCTCGCGTTCTTGCACGCCGCGACGCACGCGCCGCAGCCGATGCAGGCCGCCGCATCCATCGCGAGATCGGCGTCGCCCTTCGGCACGGGCAGCGCATTCGCGTCCGGCGCGGAACCCGCGCGCGCGGTGATGAATCCACCCGCCTGTTGAATCCGGTCGAACGCGCTGCGATCGGTGATGAGGTCCTTGACGACGGGAAACGCCTTCGCCCGGAACGGCTCGATCGTGATGACGTCGCCGTCGCGGAACGCGCGCAGGTACACCTGGCAGGTGGCCACGCCCTGGCCCGGCCCGTGCGGCTTGCCGTTGATCGTGCAGGAGCAGGTGCCGCAGATCCCCTCGCGGCAGTCGTGCGCGAACGCGATCGGCTCCTCGCCCTTCCGCGTGAGATCGTCGTTCACCACGTCGAGCATCTCGAGGAACGACATGTTCCCATTGAGATCCTTCGCCGAGTAATCGACGAACTTGCCGGGCGCCTGCGCGTTCGCCTGGCGCCAGACGCGCAGCGTGACGGCGATGGATTGAGAAGAGGTATTGTCAGCGACCATGGCTCTCGTTGGCGGAGATTATTTGTAGCTGCGGACGCTCGGCTTCACGAATTCGAAGTTGAGCGACTCGACGTTGCGGAGCGGCGGCTGGCCTTCGCCCTGGTATTCCCACGCGGCGACATGCGCGAAGTTCGCGTCGTCCCGTTTGCATTCGCCATCCGGATACTGGTACTCCTCGCGGAAGTGGCTGCCGCAGCTCTCCTCGCGCGCGAGCGCATCGCGGCACATCAGCTCGCCGAGTTCCAGGAAATCCGCCACGCGCCCGGCCTGCTCGAGCGACTGGTTCAGCGTGTCGGCCGAGCCGGTCACGCGCACCTTCGCCCAGAACTCCGCCCGCAGCTTCGGGATTTCCAGCAGCGCCTTTTCCAGGCCGGCCTTGTTGCGGGCCATGCCGCAATATTCCCACAGGATCTTGCCGAGCCGCTTGTGAAAATGGCTGACCGGTTCGCTGCCCCGGTTCTCCAGCAGCCGCTGCGCGAGCGCGGTCACGTTGTCCGCGGCCGCCTTGAACTCCGCGCCGTCGGCGCTCGGCCGCGAGCCCGGCTTCTGCGTCGCGAGGTAATCGCCGATCGTGTAGGGGATGACGAAATAGCCGTCGGCGAGCCCCTGCATCAGCGCGCTCGCGCCGAGCCGGTTGGCGCCGTGGTCGGAGAAGTTCGCCTCGCCCAGCACGAACAGCCCCGGGACATTCGACATCAGGTTGTAGTCGACCCAGAGGCCACCCATGACGTAGTGGCTGGCCGGATAAATGCGCATCGGCGTGCGATAGGCGTTTTCCGCCGTGATCTCGTGGTAGATGTCGAAGAGGTTGCCGTAGCGCTCGCGTACCTCGGCTTCGCCGAGCCGCTTGATCGCGTCGGCGAAATCGAGATAGACGCCGCGCCCGCCCTCGCCGACGCCCCGGCCCTCGTCGCACACCCGCTTCGCGGCGCGGGACGCAATATCGCGGGGCGCGAGGTTGCCAAAGCTGGGATACATCCGCTCGAGGTAGTAGTCGCGATCGGCCTCGGGAATGGAGTCGGGCTCCTTGCGGCAATCCGCCGGCTTCTTCGGCACCCAAATCCGGCCGTCGTTGCGCAGCGACTCCGACATCAGCGTGAGCTTCGACTGGTATTCGCCGCTGACCGGAATGCAGGTCGGGTGAATCTGGGTGTAGCACGGGTTGGCAAAGCACGCGCCGCGCTTGTAGGCGCGCCAGATTGCCGTGGCGTTGCAGCCAATGGCGTTCGTCGACAGGTAAAACGCGTTGCCGTAGCCGCCCGTCGCCAGCACGACCGCGTCGCCGGCGTGCCGCTCGATGGCACCCGTGACGAGATGGCGCGTGATGATGCCCTTCGCCTGGCCGTTCACCACCACGAGATCGAGCATCTCGGTCTGGGGATGCATCTCCACCATGCCCGCGCCGACCGTGCGCATCAGCGCGGAATACGCGCCCAGCAGCAATTGCTGGCCGGTCTGGCCACGGGCATAGAAGGTCCGCGAAACCTGCGCGCCGCCGAACGAGCGGTTCGCCAGCAGCCCGCCGTATTCGCGCGCAAAGGGCACGCCCTGCGCGACGCACTGATCGATGATGTTGACCGAGACTTCCGCGAGCCGGTGGACGTTGGCCTCGCGCGAGCGGTAGTCGCCCCCCTTGATCGTGTCGTAGAACAACCGATACACGCTGTCGCCGTCGTTCTGGTAGTTCTTCGCCGCGTTGATTCCACCCTGCGCCGCGATCGAGTGCGCGCGCCGCGGGGTGTCGTGAAACACGAAGCACTTCACGCGATAACCCAGCTCCGCGAGGGTCGACGCCGCCGCGGCGCCCGCCAGCCCGGCGCCGACGACAATCACCTCGTACTTCCGCTTGTTCGCCGGGTTGACGAGCTTGATGTTCGCCTTGTGGTGACGCCACTTGTCGGCGAGCGGACCGGGAGGAACCTTGGAGTCGAGGGTGGCCATTGCGAAAAGGACTGGAGGGGGACGGAGCGGTGGTGCGGAGCGTCAGCCTAGCGACGCGGCCGCCCATCCGCCTGCGCGACCGGGGCGGTGCGTGGTTGCAGTTTGCCGAGCAGCACCGCGCCGGGGATCGCCAGGTTGCCGACGAAATACAGCACGCAGAACAGCACGCAGAATTTCCGCAGGCCGCGGGACCAGCGGGTCGACCGGACCCCGAGCGTCTGGAACATGCTGTCGAAGCCGTGCAGCAGGTGGAAGCTCAGCAGCCCCACCGCGACCACATAGAACAGCGAAACGACTTTGTTCTCGAAGCCGCGCACGACCATCGTGTGCACGTCGTGCACCTCGGCGCCGGCCGCGATCACGGGAAACCCGGCCACGCGGTACTCGTGCTGCATCGCGTAGTGCTTCAGGTTTTCCTTGAACGTCGCCGCCTGCGCCCAGCCCCAGG
>Ga0080064_1003350_pt1 | contig 23445 bp, 26 predicted proteins | sample Subgrocontami54m_FD_69260 | JGI IMG/M metagenome (GOLD analysis project Ga0080064, IMG submission 69260) | Subsurface groundwater microbial communities from S. Glens Falls, New York, USA - GMW46 contaminated, 5.4 m (SPADES assembly) (version 2) ...
GTTACATCGAAAAAAATGTCGGCATCACATGACAGGCAAGTGTAGTCCCTACAGCGTTCACTCTGTCACCCAGAAATGACAAGAATTGAACCATGTCCTCAAATGGGAAGTCCCTCTCGTCGTAAGCTATTGCCGAGTATGACCTAGCGTCGCGCCAAGGGGACTTGCTCAAAAGTAATGCGCGCTGCCTCCGTCCAATGCAGTCGAGGTACGAACTTCCGGCATGGTTCAAAGTTGGGTTACAGCCAGGCGCGCGCGCGACAAAAGTGGCATTGTGGTATAGTCGCGAAATTGTCAGCCATAACCGTTTTCCAGGTCAGCAGTTACGCTACGGACGCGACAATGCACGAGGAGGCCAAATGGCCCAGTCGATTGCACAGTCGCTTGGCACCCTCAACCGCGCGTTTTTGAACCAGGCCGAACTTCCGACTACTGCATTTTCATAAACCTTTACATTATAATTGGTTATGGCAGAGATGGGCATCTCATTCGGGCGTGGTTCATACCCGGGTGGCAGAAATGTGTGTTTGTGTAAAACTCGCACGTGCAATGCAACCCATTTGACACGACGGAAAGTGGGCCGGTTATTTCCTTGAAATCGCCTTAGCCTGGATTGCGCACAACTCCGGAGGGCGGGTTTTCCAACCTGCCCATCCTCGCAAGAGCCGTTAATTTGGGCGGGTTGAAAAACCCGCCCTCCGGCCGTGCGCAATCCAGGTTAGCGCCGGCGGCGGCGTTGAAGGTGAATGTCCAAGCGAGCAGAAGGCAAACGCCGATCAGCCAGCACGTGCGCATGATGAAATCTCGGCAGCGGCAAACGACCAACGCGCCAGCGCGGTGGACTTGGAGCCCGCCCATGCGCTGGCCACGGTCAATGCGCGGATAACCGGAACCGTCAGCCTTGGCCATGCGGTCTATCCTCAGCGCGTCTGCAACGGCAGCGCCAGTTTGGCCACGACAAGTTGATTGAGGCTGACCCCTTCCGCTTCGGCTTCGCTGGCTAGGGCGGCGTGGAGCGATTTGGGAACGCGCACATTGAACTTGCCGCTGTAATCGCGGCGCTGCGGGCCGACCCGCGGTTCCGGCAGGCTGTCGATCAATTCGTCGATGCGCCGGCTTTCTTGGGTCTCGGCAAACGCAAGCCGGTCCGTGGCGCTTGGAAACAGCCGCGTCAATGGACCACCGGGGCCGTAGACCGCATTGTTCGCTTCCACCCAGGTCAACCCCGGAGTCTCCGCGAGTTTGCCGGCGAGCGTGAGCAATTCCTGCGCGCGGCTCCGCAACGTACGTTTGGCCATGGTTCGCACCTCTCATCGATCCAAGTCGAAATTGAGCCATCGGTCGTATGGTACCGCGTTTGGTACCAAAATCAAGGTCAAGAAATGGCCTGGGCAATCGAAATGTGGGGCGGGTTGTCAAACTTGCCTCTGGGTTCGGGCAGGTTCGGCGACCGGTTGCACCATCGGTTGCTCGCCTCCCTTCCCAAGGACGCGCGAATATTCGACAATAACCCCATGTCGCACAGCGCCATCCTCGGGCCGGGCGGGACCATCGCCGGGCGGCTGGGGAACTATGAGACTCGGCCGCAGCAATTGGAGATGGCGCAGGCCGTCGCCCAGGCCATTGCCGACCGCAAGCACCTGATGGTCGAGGCGGGCACCGGCGTCGGCAAGAGTTTCGCGTATCTGGTGCCCGCGATTCAGGCGGCGCTCGCGGACAAAGAATGCAAGATCGTCGTCTCCACGCACACCATCGGCCTGCAAGAGCAGCTCATTCGCAAGGACATTCCGTTTCTGCAGAGCGTCATCGACAAGCCGTTTTTGCCGCTGCTGGTGAAAGGCCGCGGCAACTACCTCAGCAAGCGCCGCTTGCGCGTCGCGCAGCAGCGCGCGACAAGTCTCTTATCCGAAGCACGGGCGATCGATGAGTTGCAGACGCTGGATGGCTGGAGCCGGCGGACGCGCGACGGCAGCAAAAGCGATCTCGAATTTCGGCCGATCGGCCCCGTCTGGGACATGGTCGGAAGCGACTCGAACAACTGCATGGGCAAACATTGTCGCGATTACGAAGGCTGCTTCTACTTCAAAGCGCGCCGGCAAGTGCACCAAGCGAATTTGCTCGTCGTCAATCACGCGCTGTTTTTCAGCGACCTGGCGTTGCGCTCTCAAGGCGTCGAGCACGCGATTCTGCCGAAGTATCAAGTCGTGATCTTTGACGAAGCTCATACGCTGGAAGATGTCGCCTCCGATCATCTGGGCCTGCAAGTGACGCGTGGGCAGGTCGAGTATCTCTTGCGCAGGTTCCTGCACGAACGCCGCGGTTCTATACAAGGGTTGCTGTCGTTTCACGGCACCGACGCCGACCGGCAGCGCGTGCTGGACACCGGCCACGCGGCGGCGCGCTTTTTCAACAGCCTGCAGGATTGGCGCTGGCAGCAGGTGCGCGCCAAGCCGGGCGCGGCGATCAAAGAGACCATGCGCGTGCGCGCGCCCAAGCCGGTGCCGGACACGCTTTCTGAAGATCTGATCCAACTCGCCAGCGCGATCGACCGCATTGCCCAGCCGATCAAGGACCAGGAGGAGCAAATCGAGCTGGAAGCGGCGGCGAACCGCTGTGCAGCGCTCGGCAACACGGTGCGCGATTGGCTGGAGCACAATCGGCCCGATCAGGTCTACTGGCTCGACGGCCCGCCGACGCGCCCGGAGAAGTTGACCCTCGCCAGCGCCCCGATCGACGTCGGCCCCATCTTGCGCGAATTGCTGTTCGAGCGCATTCCGTCGGTCATCCTCACCAGCGCCACGCTCAGCGTCGGCGGTCGGCGCGGGTTTGACCATTTTCAACAGCGGCTCGGCTTTCCGAAAGAACATCCGGCATTGCAGCTCGGCAGTCCGTTCAACTATCGCGAGCAAGCGGAGCTGCACCTGTTTCGCCGCATGCCCGATCCCAGCGACGGTGTGGCCTTCGAAGAAGCTTGCCTGGCGAAGATTCAGCATTTCACCAGCCGCACCCAGGGCCGGGCGTTTGTCCTGTTCACGAGCAACCAGATGATGCAGCGGCTGGCGGACAAACTGCGCGGCTGGTTTGCCGGTCAAGGCTTCGAGCTGCTTTGCCAGAGCGACGGTTTGCCGGCTGCCCAAATGCTCGAACGCTTCCGCCAGGGCAGCCACGCGGTGCTGTTCGGCGTCGAGACGTTTTGGCAAGGCGTCGATGTGCAAGGCGAAGCATTGTCCAATGTGATCATCACGAAGCTGCCGTTCGCGCCGCCGGATCGGCCCATCGTTGAGGCGCGGACCGAAGCCATCGAAGCCCGCGGCGGCAACGCCTTCTTCGAGTATTCGGTGCCGCAGGCGATCATCAAGCTCAAGCAAGGCTTCGGCCGGCTGATTCGCACCAAGACCGACGAGGGCCTGGTGGCGATCCTCGACCCGCGCATGCTGACCAAAGGGTATGGCCGCAGCTTCCTGGAAGCGTTGCCGCCGTGCCGGATGTACATTGACGGCGTGGCGGTGGAGAGTGGATAATCGAGCGGTGCGGAACTTTTCATGGCAAACGGGGTCGAATTGGTGGGATCATTTGGCCGGCGTGCTTGCGCGCCGTGGACCGAGTCCTCGGCGCGCAAGCGCGCCGGCTAAATGATCGAAAACAAATTCGATTGGAGCCAACCACATGAAATACTACCACGCTGCCGGCATTCTGTGCCTTTTGACCATGTGCCTGACGCTGGAAGGCGGCGGCACCGTCAAGAAGGAAGACGTGCCGAAGTACCTCAAGATGCTGCAAACGTCGCCAAGCGCCAAGGACCGCACGACGGCGGCGGAGATGCTCGGCAAGCGCGGATCGATCAACGTCAATGACGTGAAAGACGCCATCGATCCGCTCAAGACGACGGTGGTGAAAGACAGCGACGCCGGCGTGCGCAAGGCGGCGGCCACGGCGCTGGGCGCCATCGGCTCCGAGCCGGAGGAAACCGTGCCGCTTTTGACCGACGTGCTGAAGAAAGACAAGTTTCTGGAAGTGAAACTGGCGGCGCTGCAGGCCCTCGCGACCTTCGGGCCGGACGCGAAGTCGGCGCTGCCGGCCATTCGCGAACTGGCCGCTCAACAGAAGGACAACAAGAAGGTGAAGGGCATCATCAACGAAGCAACCAAGGCGATCGCTGGGAAGAAGAAGGCGTAGCAACAAACCGTTTGATCCGCGCCATGATCCTGCGAGCGCTAAGAAGCTGTTTCAAAACGGGGACAGGCCCCACAAGGCAAATGGGCCAGTCCCCGTTTTGAAACAGCTTCTAAACGTAAACAACGGCTTGCGTTTAGCGTTCGCTCCATGGCGCCGCGGTCATTCGGTCGCCTCCCGAAAATAATCCTCAAATTCGCAAAATCGCGCTTGACATCTCAGTCAGATTGTCTTAGGATCAGGTCAGACACAACGTCTGAAGTGACAGCTGATGAGGAATGTATGGCACGCACTCCGCAAGATATTACCGACGCCGAGCTGGCGGTGCTGCAGGTTCTGTGGGACGACGGGCCGTTGCCGATCCGGCGGATCACGGAATTCTTGTATCCGTCGGGCAAGGCGGCGCAGTATGCTACGGTGCAAAAGCTGCTCGAGCGGCTCGAGGCCAAGGAATGCGTGGGCCGCAATCGGTCCGCCCCGGTGCACGTCTTCTCCGCCACGTTGGACCGGGACGAGTTAGTCGGCCGGCGCCTGCAAGCCGTGGCGGAGAAGTTGTGCGGCGGCTCGTGGACGCCGCTCTTGACGACGTTGGTCCAAGGCCAACGGCTGTCGGACGACGATCGCAAGAAGCTGCGCGAATTGATTCACCATCATGACGCTCCGGGGGCGCGAGTCCGAAAAGGGGACGGGACCCGTGATTCTAGGGGTCCCGTCCCCTTTTCGGACAAAGAGCGCCGCGGAAAGGAGCAAGCATGAACACGCTGCTCGCGTTGGGACTGAGCAATGTCGCCGTCGCCACGGTGCTGGCGCTGCTGGCCTGGACGGCGGGGCGCTGGCTGCGGCGCCCGGCGTTGACTCACGGGCTATGGCTGCTTGTGTTCCTGAAGCTGCTGACGCCGCCGATTTACTCCATTGCGGTCATTCGCACGGCAGCGCCCCCTCCCGCGCCTGTGCTCGCGGCGGCCGCGGCTGTGCAAGCGCCTCTGACGATTCCGCGTGACGAAATCATCCCGGCAACGCTGCCGCCGCAGGTCATGCCGGAGCTGAGGATTGCTGAAGATCAACGCCCGCCGCGTCATGTCGTGCCCGCGCCCGTGCCGCAAGAAGCGCCGGCAGCGGTGGGCAACCCGGAGCTGCCGCTAGCGCCCGTGCCGCTGGCCGTAGCGCCGGCCCCGGCGCCTGCTGCACCGATCTTGGCGTCGTCGTTGGATTGGTCCTGGCTGCCGCAGGCGCTGACCTGGACGTGGCTGACCGGCGCCGCGTTGTGGCTGGCGCTGGCGACGGTTCGGCTCGTCCGGTTTCAGCGCCTGCTGCGCTGGGGCCAGTCCGCACCGCCCGAGTTGCGCGCCCTCGCCGACGGCGTCGCGGCGCGCATGCAAGTGGTCTGCCCGCGGCTCGTGCTCGTCCCCGGCGCCGTTTCGCCGATGCTGTGGGTCTTCGGCCGCGTGCCTCGGCTGGTGCTGCCCGCGGCCCTGGTGGAACGCTTGACGCCCGAGCAATGGCGAACCCTGCTGGCGCATGAATTGGCCCATTGGCGGCGGCGCGACCATTGGGTCCGCTGGCTGGAGCTGGCCGCGCTGGGGCTGTATTGGTGGTGCCCGCTCGTCTGGTGGGCCAAGCAACAATTGCAGCAAGCCGAGGAAGAATGTTGCGACGCGTGGGTAGTGACCACCTTGCCCGAAGCGGCCCGCGACTACGCGCTCGCACTCGTTGAAACGGTCGATTTTCTGTCCGGCGCCCGGACCGTGCTGCCGCCGGCAGCCAGCGGGCTGGGACACGTTCATCTTTTACGAAGGAGACTGATCATGATTCTGCGTGGACGAACGCCGCGTGCCCTGACCCTGACGGGGTTGCTCGCGGTCCTGGCTCTGGGCTTGGTGCTGTTGCCCCTTGTGCCGACTTGGGCGCAAGACGCCCCGCGGGACGGCGCTGCGGCGCAAAAGAAAGAAGACAAAGGCGGTGAGAAGGCCGACCCGGACAAGGCACGCCAGGAATTGCAGAAACTGCAAGACGACTTCATCAAGCTGCAGCGCCAGATGGAGGACAAGCGCCGCGAGCTGGAAGAAAAGCTGCACAAAGAATTCGGCGACAAACAGCAAGACCTCATGAAGCGGATGCAAGAAGCGATGCACAGGGCCGGTTTCCCCGGTCTGCCTGGCGGCGCGATTCCACTGGGTGTTCTGCCGGGCGGCCCGCCGGGCGGCTTGCCGGGGGGCGGATTCGCCCGCAATCCCGGTGGTCTGCAGCTGCCGTTTGCGCCGCAACCGGGCGCCTTCCCCAATGGCAACTTCCAACCCGGCGGCTTTGGTCCGTTTCCCGGCGCCGGCCAACCCAGGCCCGACCTCGAACGCCGTCTCGATGACCTGGAACGCAAGATCGACAAGCTGATGGAACGTCTCGGCGGCGGCGGCGGCAAAGTCCCCGACCGAAAGCCCGGCGATCCGAACGCCCCACCGCCGCCGCGTAAAGGGCCCGGCGATCCGAACGCGCCTCCGCGCGGCGGCGCCGGCGCCGCGCCCGCCCTGGTCCCCGGCGCTGCGCCCCCGGCCGCACCGCCGGAAGGAAAAAAAGGCTAACGACTCCTCGCTGCGTCCATGGCGAACCCCGGAAGCAACTGCTCCTGGGGTTCTTTCGTTTTCAAGCCGATCAATTAACGGCGGCATTTCAATAGGGCGATATCAGCAACGAATAACGTGGGGACAGGATGCGTTTTTGACAGGGCTTCCACTGGCCCTTATAATGAAAGTGAAATTGCATCCTCCGGACTCGACGTAATTTCCTAACCAGTTCATTTCCTTGAGTTTGCAATGAGGTTGATTTTGCCTATGCCGCGTTGCCTGCTATCGCTGTTATCCTGGGCCGCTCTGTTGTTGGCGTGGGCCGGCGTCACAAGTGCGCCTGCGCAGGAAGCGCCCACGAAGGATGGTCTGTTCATATCCGTTCCCAATCCAATCACCGACAAGGCGGTGCAGCAAATCAAGCAAAAGGTGCAAGACGCCCTCGAAGGCGGCAAGCAGCGCAAAATCACGACGGTCGTCTTTGATTTCAATCCGAGCGGACAACCCAGCGGCACCAGCGACTTCGGATCATGCCTTAGCCTGGCCGACTACATCCGCCAACTGCAATTGCGCCAGTTCAAGCCGGCCTGGCCCGCTCTTGCGACCGTTGCCTTTGTCCAGCACGAGACCACGCGCCATACCGTACTGCCCGTGCTCGCTTGCGGGCAAATCGTCATGTCCGGCGAGGTCGACAAAGACAACAAGCAGGTGAAGAAAGCCCAGCTCGGCGCCATCACGCGCGATCGGGCGGGAATCCTCGGCAAGACGGAGCGCACCGCGTACGACAGCGTGGCGGCGAACTACCCGTCGCCGGACGTCATCCAGCGCATGATCGATCCGGAATTGCCGCTGCGCCGCGCCAAGACGAAGCAGGGCGAGCGCATTCTCAGCCCGGCAAGCATCAAAGACCTGGAAGCCAAGGGAGATTTGATTTCGGTCGAACCGGCGGCGCCGCCTGAATTGCAGTCGGGCCAGAGCATCTTCGATCCGGATGTGGCGCTGCAGCTGAAACTCTGCCGCGCCACCTACAACAGCCGGGCGGAACTGGCCGCAGCGCTGCAACTGCCGCGGCAAAGTCTGGTCGAGGACTGGCTGGCGGGCATGACCAAGGTCGCCCGGGTCGTCGAAGTCCGCGGCCCGCTCGACGCCGGCAAGGTCAACTCGCTGCGCCGGCGCCTCAAAATCGCGGTCGGCGAAAACGCCAATTACATCATCCTGCAACTTGATTCCGAAGCCGGCGAGACGCTCGACGTGGCGTCGCTGGCGAATGAAATCCGCGCCATGAAAATCGAAAGCGGCAGCGTACCGCTCAAGTTTGTCGCCTGGGTGCCGCCGGGCCGCGCGCTCGGCGCCTCGACCTTCTTGGCGCTGGCCTGCTCCGAAATCGTCCTGGGCAAGGATGCCGTGCTGGGCGATTTCAGCTACCTCAAGGAAGACGACCAGGCCGACACGCGCCGCCGCGCCGCCGAAATGCTGGCGGAACTGGCCCGCGACCAAGGTTATCCCGCCCTGCTCTTCCAGGCCACGCTCGATCCCAAGCTGACGTTGTTCCGCGTCAAGTCGAAGATCGATCCCGGCCTGGAACAACTTGTGACGGAAAAGGACTTTCTCCAAGACCAGCAGTCCGCCCAGCCGCGCTGGAATTCGTTCGGCCGACTCGTGCCCCAGGATGGCAAACACCTGCGCGTCACGGCCGCGCTCGCCCAGGAAATGCGCGTCGCCCTGGCCACCGATATCAACACGCTCGAAGACCTCTACCAATGGTGCGGCCTCGAACCGCAGCGTGTCCGCGTGGCCCGCGATAATTGGCTAGACCAGATCGACGCGCTGTTCCGCGAGCCGTGGGTCCGCTTCCTGCTCATCATGCTCGGCATCATCGGCCTGATCCTTGAGCTCAAGCTGCCTGGGGCCACATTGCCGGGCGTCTTGTCGGCGGTCTGCTTCGTGTTGTTCTTCTGGGCGAATTCGTTCGTCGGCCAATTCACCTTTTTGGCCGTGCTCCTGTTCATCCTCGGCCTGGTGCTGATCGCCGTCGAGATTTTCGTCATTCCGGGCGTCAGTGTTCCGGGCATTGCGGGCGTCTTGCTGGTGATCGTCAGTTTGGTGCTGGCGACCTTGGAAAGGATGCCGGAAACGTCCGATGACTGGGTCAGTCTGGGCCGCACGCTGACGCTGTTCGCTCTCAGCATGGCGGCGGCGATCGTCGGCGCCTTCACGCTCGCCTGGTATTTGCCGAGCATTCCTTACGCGAATCGCTTGATCCTGAAACCGCCGACGGACGATGCCGACGCGGAGGATCAGCTAGGCGCCGCTCCGTCCTACGCAGCTCTGCTGGGCGCCATGGGCGTCGCCGCCACGCCGCTGCGTCCTGCCGGCAAGGTGCAGTTCGGCGAAGATTTCCTCGACGTGGTTGCCGAGGGCGATTACGTTAATGCTGGCAGCCGCGTGCAAGTGATCGAAGTCGAAGGGAACCGGATTGTGGTGAAGGAAATCTAGTCATTGGTCATTGGTCATTCGTCATTTGTCATTTGTCCAGCCTGGACGAAATGACTAATGACCAATGACTAATGACTAATGACCAATGACAACCAACCATGGAATACTTGTTCCTCGCCTACGCCCTGATTGTCATCGGCTTGTTGCTGATGGCGGCGGAGTTGTTTCTGCCGACCGCCGGCTTCTCGTTCGTCTTGGGGGTCGGCGGGGTCATCGCCGGCGTCGCCATTGCGTTTAACAGCAGCCCGACCCAGGGCGTGGTGACGCTGGTCGTCGTCGTCGTCTTGATTCCCGTACTCAGCCCGATCCTCATGCACTACTGGCCGCGCACGGCGCTCGGCAAGAAATTCTTGCTGCCGGGCCCGGAAGACGACGCCACCGTGGCGCAGATGCCGGTCAACCTGGAACTCGAGCAATTGCGCAGCCGCTACGGCAAGACGCTGTCGCCGCTGCGGCCTTCGGGAGTCGCCGATTTCGACGGCCGGCGCGTCGATGTCCTCAGCGAAGGGGCGCTGATCGACGCCGGGCAGTGGGTGAAGGTGATCGACGTCAAGGCGGGCCGGATTGTCGTCCGCCACGTGGACCGCCCGCCGGATTTGGGAGAGATGGACACGAAGGATTTGACATGATCGCCGCTTGCGGCTTAGCGAAACCGCATGAATCGTGCGAACGCTAAGCCGCAAGCGGAATTACAAGACACAGATTGTCATTCACGGAGAATTGCCATGTCCACCGTCCTGTTTGCCAATGAATTTTCGGAGTTCTTCTCGAAGTACTGGCACCTGATCCTCGGCGGCGTGCTGGTGCTGATGTTTCTATTCTTCTTCATCATCTTCATGAGTTTTTTGCGCCTGTGGATTCAATGCTTCCTCACCAGCGCCAAGATCGGCATCTTCGAACTCGTCGGCATGAAGCTGCGCAATGTCGATTACCCCATGGTCGTGCGGCAGAAGATTTCGCTGGTCCAGGCCGGCGTCAAAGTGTCCACTCAGGAGTTGGAGGCGCATTACCTGTCGCGCGGCAATGTGCCCAAGACCGCCGCCGCCGTCATCGCCGCTCACAAGGCCGGCATCGACTTGCCGTGGCGCATCGCCGCCGCCATCGATCTGGCGGGCCGCGACATTCTCGACGCCGTCAAGACCAGCGTCAATCCCAAGGTCATCGACTGCCCCGACGTATCGAAAGGCCGGCTGACGCTCGACGGCGTTTGCAAGAACGGCATTCAGCTCAAGGCCAAGGCACGCGTGACCGTGCGCACGCGCCTGGATCGCCTGGTCGGCGGGGCGACGGAAGAAACCATCATCGCCCGTGTCGGCGAAGGCATCGTCAAGGCCATCGGTTCCGCCGAGCACCACACCGACGTGCTTGCCAACCCCAACCTCATTTCCCAGGCGGTGCTGAAGAATTCACTCGACGCCCAGACGGCCTTCGAGATCGTGTCGGTTGACGTAGCCGACATCGACGTGGGGGCCAACATCGGCGCCAATCTTCAGGCCGACCAGGCGGCGGCGGACCTGCGCGTCGCCCAAGCCCATGCCGAAAAGCGCCGCGCCCTGGCTGTCGCTCTGGAGCAGGAAATGAAGGCCGCCGTCGAAGAGAACCGCGCCAAGGTGGTGCTGGCCGAGGCGGAAATCCCGCTGGCGATCTCGGCCGCCTTCCGCGCAGGCCACATGGGCATCATGGATTACTACAACCTGCGCAATCTGCAGTCCGACACCGAAATGCGCAACACCCTCGCCGGCATCACCCCCGGCCGCGGCGACCGGCCGGGCGAGCCGCGGCAGTGATCATGATCGATGTAGTCGCAGGCTTCAGCCCGCGACTACGTGCGCGATGTGGAGAATCCTATGCAGCAGTGGCAAGTCTGGTTGATCCCACTGATTGTGATGGCGGTCATTATCGTGAGTCTGCTCGCCGCGAAGCAGCCGCAGCGCCAGCAGCCGCCGCAGCGTCCGCGCATGCCGCGCGATCCGAATCAAGGTCCGCCCACGTCGCCGCAGCGCGGATCGCAAGAATTAGAGGAGTTTCTGGAAGAAATGAAGCGGCGTAAGCGAACGGCCGAAATGCAGGAACCCGAACCGCTCTATCAGGCCAGGGAAGTGCCGCCGCGGCCCGTCGAAAAACGTCGCCCGGTCAGCAAGCCGCCCCTGCGCCGCAGCGAGCCGGTGATCGTCGTCCAATCCTTCCCGGCCGAAGCGGCGCCGCGTCCGGTCGCCATGCCGAGTCCGCAAGCCTCGCCGATTCGGCCCGACGCGCCGCAGGCCATTTATCGCCCCGAAGCGCAGACGACGCAGGTGGCGCAGTCGCCCGCCGCCAAGATGGTGCACCTGCTGCTGCAGAATCGCCATTCGATGCGCGCCGCGTTCCTGCTGCGCGAAGTCTTCGACCTGCCGCTGTCGAAGCGCCGACGTTAAGAGCCCGTGGGGTAGGCTTCCAGCCTGCCCCACGGGCGCCCGCGACGCCGCGATGACCAGCCGCATCGGCAGCGTCCAACGCTAGACCGGCGGTCTGCGCCATCGTCCAACGCAGAATCTTCTCGCCAACGCCTGTCGCTCGCGTAAAATCTCCCCGCTGTTTCCGCGCTTCTGTCCCGGGGGGTATCATGCAACGCTTTCGCCAAGCCGCGTCGCTCATTCTCTGTCTGTTCACCGTCACCGCCGCCGCGTCCGATTGGACGGGTTTTCGCGGACCAGGCGGGTTGGGCGTCAGTGGCGAAACCGGGCTGGCGGTCGAATGGTCGGCACAGAAGAACATCCTTTGGAAGCTGCCGTTGCCTGGGCCGGGAGCGTCGAGTCCCGTCGTCGTGGGGCAGCGCGTCTTTGTGACGAGCTATTCCGGCTACGGTCTGAACGCTAAAGAGCCGGGCGAGATGCAGGAGCTGAAGCGGCACCTCTTGTGCGTGGATAAGGCCAGCGGCAAGATCTTATGGAAGAAAGAGGTCGAGCCGGTTTTGCCCGAGCACAAGTACGAAGGGGAAGGCTCGTACCACGGTTACGCCGCCAGCACGCCGACTTCGGACGGCGAGCGGTTGTATGTGTTCTTCGGCAAGTCCGGCGTGTTCTGTTTCGATCTGGACGGCAAGCAGCTTTGGCACGCCATCGTCGGCAAAGGGACCAATGGCTGGGGATCGGGCGCATCGCCGGTGCTTTACAAGAACCTGCTGATCGTGAATGCGAGCGTCGAAAGCGGCACGATGGTGGCGCTGGACAAGATGACGGGCAAAGAAGCGTGGAAGACGCCGGGCATCAGCGCTGCCTGGAACACGCCGATCTTGGCGAACCCCTCCTCGCCCCCCCTTAGCAAGGGGGGGACCGGGGGGGTCGAACTGGTCATCAGCATTCAAAGGCGGATCAAGAGCCTGAATCCGGACACGGGCAAAGAACTCTGGAATGCCGAGGGCGTCGATCGCTATGTCTGCCCCAGCGTGGTGGCGCACGACGGCATCGTCTACGCCATCGGCGGCGGCCACACGTCGCTGGCGGTCCGCGCCGGTGGCCAGGGCGACGTGACCAAGACGCACGGCCTGTGGCGAACCCAAAAAGGCTCCAACGTCGGGTCGCCGATCTATCATGAAGGCCATCTCTACTGGGCGAGCGAAAGCGGCGGCGGCGTGCACTGCCAAGAGGCGGCCACCGGCAAGTTCGTTTACAGCGAACGGCTCTCCCCCGCGTCGGGCCGCATCTACGCCTCGCCGGTGCTCGTCGACGGCAAGCTCTATTACGTTTCGCAGGAGCACGGCACGTACGTGGTGGCGGCCCGGCCCAAATTCGCGCAGCTCGCGCACAACGTCATCGAAGACGACAAGAGCCGGACCAACGCCTCGCCGGCAGTGGCGGATGGACGTTTTTTGTTGCGCACCGATCGGTGCCTTTATTGCATCGGCAAGCGGTGAGAATGATGGGACCGGCGTGCGCGGCGGCTCGACCTGAGCGCCGGGCGCCACGCCACGGCTTTGCGTGGGCATACAACGTAGGACAGAACTCCGCTTCTGTCCGATGGCATTTTGATTTGGGGCGGTCCGGTCAGAAGCGGAGTTCTGACCTACCTTGACCGGACGAACGGCCCCTAAGCGGGAATTCGGATCCATTTCGGAAGGTGATCCGATTCGCCATGACAATACCATGGTCGGCGGAGCAGGGACAAATCAAAAGCGAGTGTGACGGTGCTTCCCGGTCCACGCAAAGCCACGGAAATGACAACCGGCTGACTTTGTGGTGGAATGTCTCGATAGATGAAGTTAGCATCTTCAGCATCGAACTTCTTGCCATGCAGCGAATCATCGACCGGAGGACATCGCCATGTCCGCCAATGATACGGCCACATTCGTGCAGACCCTTCGGGAATACGAGATCGTGACCGGCACCCAGGCGGACGAAATCGCCCCGCACTGTTCAGCCGCGTTTTGCCGATGTCGCAGGGCTGGTCCGGGAACTGGTGCTTCTTGGTTACCTCACCACCTTCCAGGCAAACAAACTCGGTCAGGGTCGGGGTCAAGATCTGGTCGTGGGCCCCTACCGCCTTCTCGACCCGCTTGGGGAAGGCGGCATGGGGCAAGTCTTCAAGGCGCGACATGTCACGATGGATCGCATGGTGGCCCTCAAGATGATCCCCAAGGACCGCGTTGCCAATCCGGTCGCCGTCGGCCTATGCGCTCGGCGTGACGGTTGACTTTTTCAGCCTAGTTCAAATCAAGGTGTCAAAACGCCAGCATTTGCTCGATCTCGCCAAAGCGCTCTCGTTTGGCGATGTCGAGGCGCAGTTCCCCAAATGCCAGCCGCAACAATAGTTACGCCGAGCGAATACCATCGATATCGCCAAATTCCCGCATGTGGCCCCCCCCTGCGCCGTTCGGCCACATCGGAGCATGTTTGAACCAACCACTTTTTCAGCCAAGCACCGGCTACACATCTCAAATTGACCGTTGCCGGATTTTGCTTCCGTTGCCGGGGCGAGCCGGTTAGAAGTGAAGCTGCTGAAGCATGTTTTCCCGCCGACTGCCCGGCCAAGTTTCTGCACAGGAGTTCGCCATGCCCGCTTCCCCTTCGCCCGCGGATCGCAATCTGCTGTTCGGCATCCTGGCGCTGCAGATGGATTTCATCACGCGCGACCAGCTCATCGCGGGCATGCATGCCTGGGTGCTGGAAAAGGGCAAACCGCTCGGCCGAATTCTGGTGGAACAAAAGGCCTTGCGCGAGGATCTGCACACGGCCCTCGACGTCATGGTGCAGAAGCACCTGGAAGTCCATGGGAATGATGCCCAGAAAAGCCTGGCAGCGCTCAGTTCCGCCAGTGCCGTCCGGCGGGACTTGAAGCCGATTGCCGATGACGAAGTGCAAGCCAGTCTCGGTCACGTCGGGTCGGCACGCGACCTCGAGGATGACATACGGACGCGGGGTCCGGAAACGGTCGGCTTCCGCACCGCCGAAGGCACGCGCTTTCGCATCCTGCGACCGCACGCCAAGGGAGGGCTAGGGGAAGTCTTCGTCGCCCGTGATGAAGAACTCGGCCGCGAAGTTGCGCTCAAGCGAATTCAGGCGCATCAGGCTGACGACGGCGCTGCCCGCACGCGCTTCCTTGTCGAAGCCGAAATCACTGGCGGCCTGGAGCACCCCGGCATCGTTCCCGTCTACGGGCTGGGCGCTTACGCCGACGGCCGCCCCTTCTACGCCATGCGCTTCATCCGCGGCGACAGTTTGAAAGAGGCGATTGAGCGGTTCCACAAGAAGTCATCCGCAGATTTCGCAGATTACGCAGATAAGAACCGCTCAGCAATTTCCAAATCTGCGAAATCGGCGAAATCTGCGGATCAATTCTCCGGTCTCGAATTCCGCCAACTGCTAGGCCGGTTCGTCGACGTGTGTAATGCCATCGCCTACGCGCACAGCCGCGGCGTACTTCACCGCGACCTCAAGCCCGGCAATATCATGCTTGGCCCCTACGGTGAAACACTGGTGGTGGACTGGGGTCTGGCGAAAACGGGCGCCGCGGGCCAGGGATCAGAGATCGGTGCAGAAAAAATCAGGATCCACGAAACCGCATTGCAACCGGCTTCCGGCAGCGACGTCGTCCCCACTCTGGCAGGACAGGCGCTGGGCACGCCTCAATACATGAGTCCCGAACAAGCCGCCGGCCGGCTCGATCAGCTTGGTCCGGGTAGCGATGTCTACAGCCTGGGCGCCACCTTGTACTGCCTGCTGACCGGCCACGATCCTTTTGATGAGCGCGACATCGGTGAACTGCTGCGCCGCGTGCAGCGCGGCGAGTTCGTCCGGCCGCGGCAGCGCCGTCCGGAGCTTCCGGCCGCCCTGGAAGCCATTTGCCAGAAGGCGATGGCGCTGGATCCAAAGAACCGCTACATATCGCCGCTTGACCTGGCGGCCGACATCGAGCACTGGCTGGCGGATGAGCTGGTCGGCGCTTATGGCGAGCCCTGGGCCGTCAGGGCCGGGAGATGGGCGCGCAAGCACAAGCCGCTGGTGAGCGGAGTCGCCGCGGCGCTGCTGGTCGGCCTCATCGCGCTGACCACCTTCGCCTTCTGGGACGCAAGCCACCAGGCCGAGGCGGCGCGCAAGCAGGCGCTCGCCGAGGAAAAAGTTCGCCAGGGTTTGGACCAGGCACGCCACACCCGCGCTGAGCTGCACAAGATCCTGAAGCAACCCGGCGGCGTTCAGGAGTTGCTGAATCAACCCGCCCGCTGGCAGGCCCAGATCAAGTCCGCCCGCGCCGACTGGCAGCGCGCCAACGATGTGGTGACCAATGCCGAGGGAACGCTTGATCCAGAATGGACGACCCAGCTCAAAACGGTGGACGAGGAGATTGCCCGCGATCAAGCCGATTACGAGTTGGCCCTGCGCCTGGAAAAAATCCGCTTGGACAAGTCCACCTGGAGCGAGGGGAAGTTCGATTATTCGCCCGCCGAGCGGGACTATCCGGACGCGTTCAGGCAGGCCGGCTTCGGCATTGCGCCGGGCCGGCAGAAGGAAGTGGCCCGGCGTATCCGGCAATCCCCGATCAAGGATCAGCTCCTGGCGGCGCTGGATGATTGGGCCTTGGTGGCAGCTGTGAACAAGAATCCGGATTTGTCCAGCCGCCTCCTTGAGGTGGCCCGACTGGTCGATCCCGATCCCTGGCGCGACCAGGTGCGCGACCCATCCCTGAGGAACAATGGAACTGCCATGGTGAAGCTGGCCGAAGATGTTCAAACCGACCGAAAGTTCATGGCTCGTCTGTCGCCGCAAATGTTGCTTTTGGTATCCGATTCGCTTCCGGAAGGGAAAACGAAAGAAAGCTGGTTGCGAACGGCCCAGGCCCTCCACCCGGCGGACTTCTGGATTTCCTTCGACCTTGCCTATTCTTTGTACCGTGAGAAAGAGCCACGGGAAGCTGCCGCGTTCAATCGCGTTGCGGCGGCAATCCGCCCGAACAACGCAGCCGCATACAACAACCTCGGCCTTGCGCTGTACGACCAGAAGGACCTGCCTGCGGCCATCGACGCCTATAAGAAAGCCCTGGCCATCGATCCCAAACTCGCCTTCGCCTGGAACAACCTCGGCAATGTCCTCCACCACCAGAACGACCTACGCGAGGCCTTCGAGGCCTGCAAAAAAGCCCTGGCCATCGATCCCAAACTCGCCGAGGCCTGGAACAGCCTCGGCAATCACTTGTCCCACCAGAAGGACCTGCCCGCCGCCATCGACGCCTACAACAAAGCCCTGGCCATCGATCCCAAACACGCCGGCGCTTGGTGCAACCTCGGCATTGCCTTGCGCGACAAAAACGACCTGCCGGCGGCCATCGACGCCTACAACAAAGCCCTGGCCATCGATCCCAAAGACGCCCTTGCCTGGAACAACCTCGGCTATGCCCTGGCTGGCCAGAAGGACCTGCCCGCGGCCATCGACGCCTTCAAAAAAGCCCTAGCCATCGAGCCCAAAAACGCCGCGGCCTGGAACAACCTCGGCACTGCCCTGAGCGACCAGAAGGACCTGCCCGCGGCCATTGACGCCTACAAGAAAGCCCTGGCCATCGAGCCCAAACACGCCCGAGCCTGGAACAGCCTCGGCAATCACTTGTCCCACCAGAAGGACCTGCCCGCGGCCATCGACGCGTACAAGAAAGCCCTGGCTATCGAGCCCAAATTCGCCTACGCCTGGAACAACCTCGGCACTGCCCTGCACGACCAGAACGACCTGCCTGCGGCCATCGATGCCTACCACAAAGCCCTGGCGATCGATCCCAAATACGCCTTCGCCTGGAACAACCTCGGCATTGCCCTGTACGCCCAGAAGGACCTGCCCGCGGCCATCGACGCCCACAAAAAAGCCCTGGCCATTGATCCCAAATACGCCATTGCCTGGTACAACCTCGGCCTCGCCCTGCGCGACAAAAACGACCTGCCCTCAGCCATCAACGCCTATGAAAAGGCAATTGATTTGAAGGCTGATTATGCCGAAGCCCACTGCAACCTGGGCTTGGTGTTACGGGATCAGGGTGATTTTGTCGCGGCTTGCAAGGCTCTCAAGGAAGGCCACCGGCTGGGAACCCTCAGGAAGGGCTGGCCTTATCCTTCCGCCGCCTGGGTCAAGGAGTGTCAAGGGCTGCTGGCCCTGGAAAACAGGCTTCCCGGGGTCTTGCAAGGGGATGACGCGGCCAGCGTCCCCGTGCAATTGGCGCTGGCGGACCTGTGCCAACGTTACAAGAAACGCTACCGTGACGCGACGCAGCTTTACGCGAAAGCCTTTGTCGCCGAGCCGAAATCCGCGGAGGACCTGGGCAAGAACTATCGCTATCACGCCGCCTGTGCCGCCGCCCTGGCCGCCGCCGGCAAGGGGGTCGATGCCGACAAGTTGGAGGCCAAGGAGCAGACCCGCCTGCGCAAACAAGCGCTCGACTGGCTCCAGAAGGACTGGGCGGCCCGTGCCAAGCTGCTGGAAAAGAATCCCCTTGCGGCCGCCCACATCCACGACGACATGCGACACTGGCAACGCGATGCCGATCTTGCCGGCCTGCGCGACGACACGGAACTCGCCAAGCTTCCCGCGGACGAACGCGCTGCATGGACGAAGTTATGGGACGACGTCGAGCGCCTTGGCAAAGCGGCCCGCTCGAGCTATACGCAGACCGAGCACAAGGGCCAACTCGGTGCCAAGGAGCGGGAACAAAGCTACCCCATCAAAATGACGGCCGGCAAAACCTACGTGATCGACCTGGAAAGCAAGGACTTCGACACGTTCCTGAAACTGCAAGACGCCCAGGGCAAGCAACTGGCCGAAAACGACGACATCGAGGACGGCAAAATCCTGAATTCGCGCCTGATCTTCACGCCGCCCGCCGCCGGCGTCTACCGCATCATCGCCACGTCATTCGAGCAGCGCGGCGCCGGGGCGTACACGCTGCGCCTCCGCGAGTTCAAGTAGGTTCCGCAAGCCGAGCGGGATCATGGGCGGCCCGACACGCGCGCCGGCCGCACCAATGAAGACGCAGACCTCAAGCTGCGCCGCGTTACCGCCAGTGGTTCAGCACCGACAGTTCGTTTTCAATCGGAACACCCGCGGCTTCGAGATTGGCGATGGCACGTACGACCTGATGGTCCTTCATGTCACGTGTGGGGTCGTTGTCACGGCGAACCACAAGAATACCGGGATGACGGCCGCCCGTGGCGTGGACAAGGAGATGAAGCACGCGGTAGTCGTCATGATTGCGTGTCAGAAGGACAAGGGATTGCTGAACGGCGTACAACAAGTGTTCTGGGTCGTCGGCGCCGCTCAGACCAACGGTGGCTGGGACGATCACCTGATGACCCGTCTTGCGCAAAAGCGTTGCCAACAAAGCCTTCGCGCTGTCGTCGTCAAGGTAGAGGTTCATGGGAGAGGCTGGTAGTCGCGCGGGGCGTAAGGCCAGCGATCGCGCCCGTCTTGTTTGATGTGGGCCGTTTCGCGCGCCCGGTCCGCGTCAAGGACTTCCGGATGATGCTCGCAGTAGTGAATGGCCTCGCGCACGGCTTCGATCGGCAAGCTGTATTCCTGGGCGACTTGCTCCGGCGTCAGCGCGTCTAAACCGACGGTCTCGCGGTACAGCACTTCCGCCATGATGCGGCCGTTCACAAAGAGCTGCCGATAGCGCGAACCTCGTTTGGGTTTCAGATAGTTGTATTCGCCGTTGGCGTCCATGGGATCTGTCCTCTGCCGCGAAATCAATTCGATTATACATGGGGACGCGCCTGAATGAAACCCTGACCGCCGAGGAACTCAGAAAGGTCCACGAATTCAAACTGACCGCCGGCAAGACCTACGTCATCGACATGGAAAGCAAGGACCGCGACACGTTCCTGAAGCTCGAATCCGCTGACAGCAAGAAACTCGCCGAAAACGACGACATCGAGGACGGCAAGAATCTGAATTCGCGCATCCTCTTCACGCCGCCCGCCGCCGGCGTCTACCGCATCATCGCCACGTCGTTCGAGGGCCGGGGAAGCGGGGCGTACACGCTGACGATTCGGGAGTTTGTGGGGAAACTGAAGGTCTCGCCCTAACTGGGCAAGAGCGCTCTCAGTACTCGGTGAATTCGCGCCGCCGGAGACCGTCCAATCCCAGGGAGGCGTCTTTCGGGTTGACGGTGATTTCCCATTCCTCCATGGTGATGGCGCCGATGATGGCGTCGAGCTGGTGGCCGTCGGCTTTTCCCAGCGAGTCGATGGGTACGACGGTCGTGGTGAAATCCAGACCTTCGATTTTGCCGTTGATGACGAGGTGGTCGCGGACAACGAGAGTCTTACCGCCGAGCGATACTTCGTACGGCTTTGAGACGCGCCGGCGTGGAATGCCTTTCAAGTACTTTCGCAAAACGTAAGTATGGAACGCCCCGGTATCGAAGAGGGCCACCCCTTCTTTTCCCTCGATCTCGATGCGCTTGATCACGCGGCTCATGTGGTGCTCCGAAATCAATGTAGTCTGTCCTAGATCACGTTTCAATCAAGGCTCGCGGTCTGATTGTTGTCCGCGCTTGGAGGACCCCAAGGGCAAAGTCCTGGCCGAGAACGACGACGTCAGCAAGGACAACCTCAACTCGCACATCCTCTTCACGCCGACCGCCGATGGCACCTACCGCATTATCGCCACGGCGTTCGAGCAGCGCGGCATTGGGGCGTACACCCTGACCATCCGGGAATTCACTCGCGGCAAATGATCAGACCGCGCCGGGCAAAGTCTCGAAATTCCTGCGGTACCGATCGGACTGTTCACGGAGCGATGTTGTGCCTGCGGAAAACAAAAGGAAGGCGGCCGCGAAGGAGCCGAAGAAGTAAACGACCCGACGATGGAGCCTGGAGTATAATGCAAAAAGCAACAACATGGAGACCAGAGGGCTTGAAAATGTCATCGATGGGTGCAGTGATCGACGGCCTGCTCATGCCCGACGGAACGCTGAAACTCGATGCGCCGCCGCGCCTGCCCCCAGGTCGGGTGCGCGTGACGGTGCAGCCGCTGATTGACGGCCGAACCGAGCCCGAGCGCCTGCCGGACGGCCCGTGGTTGGATGATGCGCTTCCCGCGCCCTTCGACTTGCCGCGCTCAGGCGTCGTCGAGCTTGTTCGGCCACGGGTTGTCGCCGAACGGTTGCCGGAATTTCCGACGGAGGTAGCGGAGGGGGAGGAATTGGTGTCAGTTCATTTTTTCCACCGATAAAATCAACTGACACCATTTTCCTCCCGCTACGACGTGGAAGCGGCCAACGAGGTTGTTAACGTAATCCAGATTCTCTCCAAGGACAATGCGCTTGACTTTCTGAAGGAGAACCGATGACCATCAGGCAAATCCGAGATATGAATCAAGCCATCGGACAGGTCTTGCAAGGCTTAGGTCCGCAAGGTGCGCTCCTGGAGGCTCTCGGAAGCGATGGCTATGCCTTGCTCCCGCTGGATGAGGACTTGCTCGATTATCTCCTGGAAAAGAACCCGAAGTTTAATGACCAGTGCCAGAAAATCAAGAAGCGCATGCAAGCAGGCCAGTTTCATGCGCATGACGAAGTGAAGAAACGCCTCGGTCTCTGAGTTGTCGCGCAGGGCCGGCCATGATCCATGAATTCACCAACCCGCTGCAGCAATCCCGTGAGGCGTTCCTGCGCAATCTGCCGCAGCTCTTGGTCAATCCGAAGCATGCAGGTTGGTGGGCCGCCTATCATGGGGAACAGTTTCTGGGGCTGAGCCAGTCGCCGCTCGAACTGCTCGGCGAGATTCAACGGCGCGGGCTTCGCGAGAGTTCTTATTACCTTGGCGTCATCCGCCCGCACGAACCGGAACCGGAAGAGGTGCAACCACGTCCGGACCATCATTAGAGAGTTTGGACAAGTCGCTTTCTACAGATCGTCCTCCGTTAAACCAGCTTGTTTCATCAGGTCGGCTTGCAAACCCTTTTTCAGATCCTTATTCCCATGAACGGGAACAGAAAGCGTGGCGGGATTGCCAGGCTTGGTGTAGATGAAATGGCTGCTCTTGGTGGTGCGTTTGAGGACCCACCCATGTTTTTCGATGACCTTGCAGAAGTGCTTGCCGGAGACGGTTTTCATACCTCCAGCTCCTCGACGGCATGGGCTTCCTGGAGCGCCCTATCTTCTCGAACCGCGAGGCAGCCTTCCAGTGCATCGAGAATGTTCGCCTTGACCTCTTCCAGCGTTTCGCCCTGGCTGACACATCCAGGAATTGCCGGCGCCTTGGCCCAATATCCACCCTCTTCTGCCTTATAAATGAATACTTTCAACTTCACGACAGGCTCCTTTCAGGCTCATTGCCCCGGATCTTGCCCCGCATGGGCACGTAGTCCACTCCCTTGCAATTCTATCACGTTGTCCCCTCATACAATAAGAACTTCTTTGACCTTCAAATGAACTGCAATACTCCCTAGGCCCCCCATGCCCATCCTTGCCAATTGCAAGCACTGCTTCACGCCCTGTCAGATTGCCGAAAAGCATCTCGGCGTGCCGGTCAGATGCCACAAATGCGGTAAGACCTTCACGGTGCATCCGACGGTCCTGAGCAGCAGTGAGTTTGGAAGTGTCGGTTTTTGTCGCCGTTTTCACAAAGCGGCCAAGAAGGCAGGCAGTGCGGAATGGTTCATCAGCTCCGGATTCAATGTCCGCAGGCCTTCCGCCTGGGCCGCGCGAAGCAGCCGCTGATCGGCAGCGACCAAAACGCAGACCGTGGCAGCGGGTTGCGCTTGCGCGAAACCCAAGAACGACACCAGGATACTCGCATCCGCGGAATTGAGATTATGACGATTGATCAAGTCGATGCCGCTAAGGATATCGTCGAACTCGACTGGCAAGACGCCGAAATCCGGATCATCGATGACCTCGGCTCGCAAACCTGATCGAGCTGCCGAAAACATCGCTGGAACCAGCGAGCCACTGTTGCGTTTGCGCACCAATGCCGCAAAAGTCTCCGCGTAACCCAACACGCTCGTGATCATCTGGGCCCGCGAGACAGCCGAGAAGAGCGCATTGACGGTCTGGTCCCCAACCTCATGGGCATATCGTTTCGCCAGCGCACTCGCGTCCCAGAGTAGGAAGAACACCGATTGCTATGCCTCTTCACGTTCGTAACGCATGCGGATGATTTCACTCGACAGGAAACGATCCTCCGGCCGAATACCAGCGGCCAGCATCATGGCCTGCGAACGTTCCCCGGTCGCCGTCGGATCGTGGACGAAGCCCATGCGCTTGTCCAGGTCCGCGACGAGCTTTTGCAGCACGCGCTTGTCGAGCAGCTTGCTTGCCGGTTGGGTCGGAGACGCGATGGCCATGTCCAGGCTCCTTTCCGCGAGCAAAATGCAGCATAATTGCTTGCGGCTTGTGGTATTCTACAGAGCTTTTTGCCAACTGCACCTTTGCAGGTCGTCGTTTTGCTCCGCATGGGCACGTAGTCCACTCCCTTGCAATTCTATCACGTTGTCCGGCACGTTCTCCGGCTGACCCCTCATACAATAAGGCGACCGGCAGAAGGAACTTTCCCCGGAGGACGGACATTCCTGTCCGTCTATGGCCCGCGACGGACAGGAATGTCCGTCCTCCGTTGGGTAGATTTTTTCCTGCCGCTCGCCTAAGAGCTTCGGCTCTCCGCCATTCGTGGGGAAAACTTAGAGGATACGGCATGGTTCAAAACCGGGTAACAATCATGTGTGTGTGTGGAGTGTCGGTGCATTGTGGCCTAGTCGCCCAATTTCTTCGT
>Ga0080064_1003353_pt1 | contig 23440 bp, 13 predicted proteins | sample Subgrocontami54m_FD_69260 | JGI IMG/M metagenome (GOLD analysis project Ga0080064, IMG submission 69260) | Subsurface groundwater microbial communities from S. Glens Falls, New York, USA - GMW46 contaminated, 5.4 m (SPADES assembly) (version 2) ...
ATGGCCCTGCTTGCGCTTGCGATGGAACTCGGCGCAGGCTTGGCATTGTTTGAAGCGCGGCGTCTCGGAATGGATTCGGGCGAAAATCCTGAGCACCTGTCCGCCGAACTCGTGGAGGTGCAAGCGCAGATGATCGAGCGCCTCGAAATGCTGACTTGCCTCGAAACTGAGGCGGCGGCTTTTGAGGCCCGATTCTGGCGGGACTTCTATCGTTCGCTGCTTACGCATGCCTCGCACAATGCCCTGAAGAAACTCCTCGTTTTCGCCCTGGCCGTGATGGTCCTCGTCCCGCCTTGTGCCTCGGCGGCAGATCGCCTCAACCTCATTGTGCTGGTTGACCTCACGAAGTCGGTGGCCGTCGCGGCGCCCGATGGCACAACCCAGGGTGAGAAGAATCTCCAGGCGGTGGGTCAGCTATTGGCCCGAATGCCGGCAGGGTCGCACGTAACCGTCATCGGCATCACGGACCGGAGTTTTGATCAGCCAGATATTCTGCTCTCGGCGAGCATCGCCGAGGACACAGGGTACTTCAACGAGCGGCTGGCGAATGCCCGGCGGGAACTCCTGCAGGCCTGGCAGCGGCGCCGTGAGCACCTTGAATTTGGCTTCCAACACACGGATATCTTGGGCGCGCTGGCGCTCGCAGAGCAACTGTTCGGCCAGATGCCGAAAGGTGCCAAAAACGTGCTTGTCGTCTTTTCCGACATGCGCCAGAACACTCGGGATCTGAACCTCGAAACATCCAACCACATCGCGGTCGCCGCAGCCGTTGCCAAAACGGAACGCTTAGGCCTGATGGCGAATTTGAACAAGGTGGAGGTACATGTATTGGGAGCCGATAATGCCGGGAGACGAATGAATTACTGGACTCAGCTGCGGCAGTTCTGGCTGGCGTACTTCGCGAAAACGGGGGCCCAAGTGGCTGAGTACTCCGCTCTAAGCGTAGTCTCCACGACTCCGACAAGATGAAGGCAGGGCTCAATCAACCGGACATATCAAGTAGCGACACTGCAGCGTTTTGTTGTTGACGCCGAACAACGACTTCGATTAGTCTCTCAGTCAACCCAGCACGAAGATTTTGATCCTCGGCTTCTCCGAGACTTCCCCGCTGGGCCTCTTCCCCTCGCAAGCAGTCAGGTCGTAGTTCGTCCAACCACACTCAGGCATTTCTTGGCCCGGCTTCTTGCCGGAGGTGAATACCATGACACGAAATAGAACACGCAGCTTTCGTCTGCGCGGCAGGAAGGTTCACGTTCTGAGGCCGGCGCTCGTCCTCTTTATCACGGCCTTTGTCCTCGGTTGCGTTCCTGGCTTCGGCCAAAACGTACCCGCCCGCGATCAGACGGCATTGTCTCTGCTCCAGCAGTGTTCGACAGCCAGCGGTGTCGATGCTGGCTTGGTTCCTGACATCGTCGCCGAAGGTAGCCTGATTCCTGCCAATGCGAAGTCACCGTCGGGCTCGTTGGTGCTAAAAAGTAAAGGGTTCGATCAAGCTCGTGCCGAGTATACGTTCGGCGCCAAGCAAGAAGTCCACGTCGTCAATCGAGGCCGAGGCTTCGCGGTTCGCGAGAACCAGAAATCTGATCTCGCTTTGCATTTGACCCAATACTCTCGTCCAGAACACTTGCCGGGGGTGCTTTGTACGGTTGACATGGGTAGGCCCAACGTTGAGATCAAATACGTGGGAGTGGAAAGCGTTCGCGGGACATCCGCTCATCACATTCTGTTTCAAGCAGTGGCGCCTCCCATCAAGAATGCCGAGTCGCTCGCCGAAGCTCAGCACCTCTTCGATCCTCTAATTTCCAACTTCGAGCTGTTCCTTGACACTCAGACACTGCTGGTCGTCAAGACTTCGACGTTCGCTTTCTCGCCGGACGCAATCCAAAATCGTTCCGTTTGGGAAACGTACTACAGCGACTACCGGAGAGTCGGTGCGACCGTGCTCCCCTACCGGATGGAACACTACATAGCTGGTTCGAAGCTAGACGAAGTGACCTTTAGCAGCATTCGTACTGACATCGCGGTTTCAGCTAACGACTTCGAGTCTCAATAGAGGACTGCTATGCGCAATCGCATTTGGATAGTTGCGGTTCTGTTCGTCGCCCTAAGCTCGGCCCTTGCCCAAGACGAAACTCCTCTAGAGGTAACGGTGCAAAATCGCGCAGGCGATCTGCCGTTCTCGTCGTCGATAGGATCGGACATTGAGCATGTTGACGTGAGCAGCCTGAATCTCGTCGTACGTATCCCGATTACGCATGTGAAGGGTCGTGGCCTTGATTTCGACCTTGCGTTTCGCTGGGACGGAATGTTTTGGATTGCGGCTACCCGGTTTCCTCCCCCGCCCAGTCCGCCGGTGCAAGTCTGGAATATCGATCAGAGAAACTACTTGGTTCCAAATGGAGTGGGATGGGAGCCTAACCAACCTCGTATTACTTGGGTTGCTTCGAGGTTCGCATGCGGCATACAACCATGGGCAACAGGCGGGATTTTCTGGAGTCACTACATCTATCACGATGCCGACGGTGGAAGCCACGCCATGGCGGTTCGGCAGGGGGCCGGAGACTGCGACAACGGCAGTTTTCTTCTTGACGACACGGCAGGGCCAAGGCCGGACCTCAGCGTAGCGGGACTCACCGGTGGTGGGTCCACACCAGACATCTGGGAATCGAATGGAACGCAAGTGGCGTGGCATCGGCCGCCGGGCGGAGCACCTCCTCCGGGGGGCGTATATGACGGGAGTCAGGCGGTATTTGGAACATTTGCTGACGCCAACGGCAATACTTTACAGCAGTATGCCGGTGGGCTCGATACGCTGGGACGCACCATCGTCTCTCAAACAAACGGCACCAATCAGATTACCTACACGATCAAGGACTCAAGCGGAACGTCGCAGACCTACACAGTCAACTACACGAGCCTTGCACTTCACACGGCCTTCAATGTTTCCGGGCCGTACGGACCTATTACCGAGTATGCGCCCACGCGAAACGTCGTTACCAGCATTGTGCTTCCCACAGGCAAGTCTTATTCATTTCAATACGAGACGGCTGGTTACGGCGGCCTGAGTCGGATCACACTGCCTTCCGGCGGCTACATTGACTATACGTGGGGCACGATTAGTGCCCAGGACCAAACCCGGCGCTATGTGGCAAGTCGCACGGTTCACACTGGCGGTCAGAGCTACCAGTGGACGTTTTCACCTCAATGCCAACCTGGAGGCTTGTCTCCTTGCACCTTCGCCGCGACGACTGTCACAGACCCACTGAGCCAGCAGTCCGTCTTTAGCAGCGGGTATGGAAGAATCACGCAGGCCAAGATCTACAGTGGGGCAGTGGGCGGAACGCCGCTGCGTCAATATGACATTATTTATACGTCCTACGATGACCCGGTAAACCAAAAGTCGCCTCAGGACGCGGTGCCGACCACGATCACAACCACGCTTGAAAACGGTCAAGTTAGTCAAAAACAGATTGACTATCAGACGACCACGTTCATGTGGTCCGGCTGCCAGGAAGACAACCCGCTGGGTTGCGCAGCTATGGTTGACAATAACGGTAACGTAATCCAAACACAAAAGACTGCCACGACCGGCAACGTGAAGGAAATCCGAGAATACGACTGGGGGAGTGGTGCGCCTGGGGCTTTGTTGCGGCGCACGAAATTCGCGTACCTGCAGGATAGCAACAGCAACTACCTCACCTACCACATTATCGACAAAGTTGTGTCCAAGACCGTGTGCACGGGCACCGCCGCGTGCAACGGTTCAGGCGATCAGACTGAGCTGACCCAATACCAATACGACAACTATGCTGCAACCAATCCCCCTGATCCTTTGCTCGCCTCGTCCGGCGCTGCTCAGCACGACTACACGAACTACTCGTCAGTTTTCACGTATCGCGGGAATGCCACGCAGGTTCTCCGCTGGCGCAATACCGACAGCTCATTCCTGACCACAACATACCAGTACGACGACCTGGGCAACATCCGTGGAATCACGACGCCCGTCGGCAACAAAACCACGTGGTCGTACACCGACAGTTGGTCTGGAACTGCCTGTCCTCCGCCGACCGGCTTCACGGGCCAGGCCTACCCGACGCAGATGACCAACCCGCTCAGCCAAGTCATCACCCGGACCTACTACCCCTGCACTGGGCTTCTGCAAGCCCGCAAGGATCAGAACGACATCAACAACAACCGGGCGGGCACGACCCATACATATGACCGAATGGGACGGGAAAACGCTGTGTCGCTGGCCGATGGCGGGCAAACAACCACTTGCTACAGCGACGACCCCGCTCAGACCGGATGCTACAACGGCTCAAGTTCGCTCCTCACCGTCACGAAGACAACCAAGATAACGAGCACGATGAACTTGGTCTCCAAAATTCTTCACGACGATATTGGCAGGGAATTCGAAACGCAGCTCACCTCCGACCCCGAAGGCACAACCTACGTAGACACGACTTTCGACGCCCTCGGACGAAAAGCCTCCCAGTACAATCCGACTCGTTGCAATCCCGCAACCGTAAATTGCGGCGAGCCCACGTGGGGTGTAACCGGCTACCAGTATGACGCCTTGAATCGCACCACCAGGGTCACGCAAGCCGACAACACCGCTGTGGTAACGAGCTATGTCGGCAACACTACTACCGTGACCGACGAAGGAAGCAAAGCGCGGAAGAGCCAGACCGACGGCCTGGGACGGTTGACTTTCGTTTGGGAAGATCCGAATACCCTGAACTACGAAACCGATCACGCCTACGACGTGCTCGGGAATCTTATCGGCGTTACGCAAAAAGGAGGCGCCGCCCAGGGGAGCTGGCGCAATCGGTCGTTCATTTACAACTCTCTCTCGCAGCTCACCAGCGCTACCAACCCGGAATCGGGGACGATCACCTACGCCTATGATGCTGACGGAAATGTTGCGTCAAAGACAGCACCGACCCCAAACAAGATTCCAGCCGACACGTCGGGACCCCTGACCCTGACGACAACCTTTTCCTACGACGCGTTGAACCGTCTCAAACAGAAGAGCTATTCTGACGGAACAGCGGCAGTCACCTATGGTTATGACGGCGTAAATCCAACGGGCTGCACGCCACCCACGATTTCATCTCCCACTAATCTCGTGGGTCGTCGTTCTGGCATGTGCGATGCTGCGGGAAGTGCGTCCTGGAGCTACGATCCCATGGGCCGCGCCTTGACTGAGAAGCGCCTGCTCAACACAACCGTCACCAAGACGATAGCGTATACCTACAATCTCGATGGGTCACCAGCGACATTGGTATATCCGGGCGGGCGGACAGTCACGTATACACCGGGGGCAGCGGGACACCCGCTTGCAGCCCAAGATGTCGCCAACAGCGTCAACTACGTGACCGCGGCTACGTATGCGCCCTTTGGTGGAACAACGGGCATGATCAACGGCGTCGTTGCGGGTTCCTTTACGGGAATCTTTACCTTCAACGCATACAACCAGCGGCTCCAGCCTTGTCGTCTTTCGGCCCGGATCAGCGGGCTGGCTCCCTCTCAGTGCAGCGACAACCTCCATGTCGGGAATGTGCTCGACTTGACGTATGACTTCCACGTGGGTGCCGGGGACAATGGCGACGTGTACCAAATCACGAACAACTTCGACACCAACCGGACCCAGAACTTCACCTACGACGCGCTCAATCGTATCGCAAGCGCCTACACCACCAGCAATTTCTGGGGCAACACCTACCAGATTGACCCCTGGGGGAATCTCCTGCAAAAGAATGGGATGGCGGGGAAAAATCAGAGTGAGGCCCTGACTCAGACAGCAAGCACGCAAAACCAATTCGTCGGTTTCTGCTACGACATTGCGGGGAACATGCTGGGTGTGACGGGCTGTCCCAGCCTTCCCTACAATCCCTTTTACGTCTACGATGCCGAGAACCGTCTGCGCAATCTGAATTTTGCGGCCTCGCCGCAATATTTGTACGATGGCGACGGCAAAAGAGTAATCAAGACTGGCATCGGAAACATGTTGTATTGGACGGGCATAGGGAGCGAGACGCTCACCGAAACGAATCTAAGCGGCACGCCGACGGCGGACTACATCTACTTCAATGGAAAACGCGTGGCACGGGTGGACACCCCAAGCGGGACCGCGACGGTGCGCTACTACTTTTCCGATCACCTCGGCTCGGCCAGCGTTGTCACCGACAATTTAGGGGTAATCAAGACCGCATCCGACTTCTATCCGTACGGCGGGGAGCGTGTCGTCACGAGCGGCGACTCCAACCGCTACAAGTTCACCGGCAAGGAACGGGACACTGAATCCGGGCTGGACGACTTTGGGGCCAGGTACTACACAAGCTCCTTGGGACGTTTCATGACGCCTGATGAGTTTTCTGGCGGACCAGTAGATTTATTTGAATCGGACGAAACAGCCTCCGCCGCGCTACCATATGCGGACATCACTGAGCCTCAGTCCCTCAATAAGTACGCGTACACATACAATAATCCTCTCCGATACATTGACCCGAACGGCCACTACGTCGCTTTCGACGATGTAGTTGCTCAAGCTCAAGTCCAGCGCATCATGATTGAGTCGCCGTCTGTACGTCAGGAAATACTCAAGGAAGCGATGGATGAGAACTTCGACGTTCACTTTCAACAAGTAGGGGTTCAAAAGCTGCCCAACAACGCACCAGCCGATGCGTCAGCATCCAAGGACGCAAATGGTGTGGTTCATATGACTATTCGCGTCAAACCCCTCGACGACAAGAACACCGAGCACGAAATAGGGCATGGAGAACATGCTCGTACGAAGTGGGATGAGTTCTACAAGCAGGGAATGGACGAACAGAAAGACCGGGAAGCTGGCCAACAGAAGGACCATGACAGCTATCCGGTTGAGCAGCACGCCAATCAATTCAGGGACAGAGCTGAACAGGAGCGCAAGCAGTACCACGAGCAACAAAAGCAAAAGAAGAAGGAGATGAAGAGAATGCCAAAGAAGAAGACAATATGAGACTGGGAGACAATGTACGTATGAGGACTTTAACGCACGTGTTCACAGTTGCGTGGGCTCTGTTTGCGCCATCAGTAGCGTTGTCCCAATACGACGCCGCAAGTAAACGCGAAGAGGCGGCAATCCGGGCTGTGCAGGATGGCGCCAAGTTTCGAGAACCGCTGCGCACGGTACCTATCCCGTCGATGAGCGACTCAGTTGTATTCCTGGCGACGAGAGGGTTAACCAGTCCTATTGGTGCAAAGGTTCCGACCATCACATTCTATCGAGTAGAACCAGCGAGCTACCAAATCGACAGTGGCAAAGTCGTTGGTGTGGCCCTCGATCTGAATGTCGATCGCTGGCTGGTTGCGGTAGCCCTCGATGATGGAGCAACCTACCTGTTGCAAGGCTCGCACGATCCAGTCAAAGCATTCAATCAGCTTATCAGTGATCAATTGCATTTGGATGTGGAGGATGACGAAAGAGCCCTACACGTTTTCTTCCTGTTCTGGCAGGCTAGTCACGGCGACCTTCGTTCTCTGGTCAGCGATGAACTGAGATTAGAGAGTGTAGCAGCGGAAGACTTTAGGTCCCGATTCTCTGCGAAAACGAGCGTTTCTGCATACCGAGAGTGGGTAAACCGGTTTCCGATGAATCTTCGGCGGAAGCTCGCTCCGCCAATAGTGGTCAGGGTTATGAAAGGCTTTGAGGTCCGCTATTTTTGCTACGACAGCGGATCAATCTACCAGCAGACTCTGCACATTTCGGTGAACGGGACGGTGGCGAAGGGAAACTCGATACTTCTGTTCCACTACTCGCGGGACTAAACTGTAATAGCTCAGACTTGATCTGACATTCGGTTAAGTTCAAGCGGCTGTACCCGCGTGGGCCGCGCCTCCGCCTGCGGTCCGCTGCGCAGGGCTCCGCTCCGGCTCCGGCGCGGGAGGAAAAACTGGCGTCGAGCATCTTCTCCCGCGCCAGAGTGACCTGATCCCCTAAATCCGCACGACTTTGAATATGATTTCTGCTGTAGGCAAAATTGAGGCTGTCGAAGCACTCTGGCTCAACAAATTTCATTAGATTTCAACGACCGCTCCGCAACTGGTTCGCCGCTAATCAGTTAAAAACGACGAAATTCCACAAGTCTCAACAAGGTCTGGAATCTGGTTCGGGACCAGGGGGTCGGAGGTTCAAATCCTCTCTCCCCGACCAATCTTTTCAAGCACATCAGCAGCATTTCTGGTTTTACGTCTACAGCGCTGTAGACGATTTTGTAGACGGTCAGAACCTCAGAGTTCAACAACCCGGCGGCGACGGTTTCCGTGCTCCTCAAGGCAGTCCTTCCCGCCTCATGCATTTTCGCAGACTTTCTTGCATACGATGAAGCAACCAAGAATTTGCCACGTCAAAAATCTCATACGCCACACCGTACACTCGCTTCGTGAATCTCATGGTCTCTGGCTGCTCCGGTGCCCAAACCCGGAGGTGGACGTAGTTTCTTAACTTCCGAAGTTCATGAGCGAAACCCGCGAGGGTGGTTCTTTTCCCCCATGTTATCCGTTTGGGCGGGAACCACGAGACTTCATCAGCGATGTTGATGAGTTCGTAGGGTCGGAAATAATTTCGGCTTGATGATGGCCCGTATCGTTTTCTCGGGTTTGGGCTGGAACCGCTGACGCTTTGTCCAGCGTAGAGATGATGCTCGATTTCAGCAGACCTGCCCGGGATCGGCCAGCGCAGCGCCGGGGCCTGCGTTCGTATACGTCCCATCCATGGCACACTCGACCATACCACTCTTCGCTGGCAAGAGCTTTGGTCGTGCTGCGGTTCTAGCAGGCATGCCCCTCGTCGAAACTTGCGCCAGTCGCTCAAGATTCGCCGGCGGCCGTCCGATGCTGTGATAGATCAATCCGGCCTCCAGCATCTGCTGCCGGCGGTAAAGGTTGCGTCCATCGATGATGATGGGGTAGTTCAGTTTCTCCCGGATCATATCCAGGTCAAGCTGTGCAAACTCCTCCCATTCGGTGAGGATGAGCAAGCCGTCAGATTTCTCGGCTGCCTCGTAAGCATTCTTCACGAAGCTGACCTGCGGCCCGAACAACTTCCGCGCGCGGCCCATGGCCGCCGGATCATAGGCCTTGATCTCGGCGCCTTCGGCGAGTAGATCCTGGATGATCGAAACCGCGGGAGACTCGCGAACGTCGTCGGTTCCGCACTTGTACGCGATCCCCAGAACTCCAAGCTTCTTGCCCTTGAGGGTCCACAGAGCCGAGCGCACCTTTCGCATGAAACGCGTGCGCTGCTCTGCATTGATGTGCGCCACTTCATTCAGCAGGGTGAATTCGTAGCCGTAGGTGCGGGCCACGGACCGGAAAGCGGCCACGTCCTTGGGGAAACAAGACCCGCCATATCCAATTCCAGCGTTTAGAAAACGGGCCCCGATGCGGCTATCGGAGCCAATCCCTTTGCAAACATCTTCAATATCGGCCTCCACTGCCTCGCACACATTAGCGACGGCATTGATGAAGGAAATCTTCATAGCCAGGAAGGCGTTGGCTGCGTGTTTAATCAACTCAGCGCTGGCAGCGCTAGTAACAATCACGCGCGCTGGGCCTTCGAAGTGGTCAGGGGCAGGAATGGCATCGGAACGGAGGTAATAGGCGCCGGTGGAAAGCGGCGCATAGATGTCTTGCATGACCTTTTCCGGGCGTTCGGCATTCACGCCAACCACGATCCGGTCAGGGTAGAGAAAGTCGCTGACAGCTTTGCCTTCCCGCAGAAACTCCGGGTTGGAGACCACGTCGAAGTTGTTGGGCGAGGCGCCGTTCAGGGTAAGTACCTGGCGTATCCACTGGTTTGTATACACGGGCACTGTGCTCTTCGTGACGATGACCTTGTAGCCGTCGATGGCACGCGAAATCTCGCGCGCGACTGCCTCGACATAGGAGAGGTCAGCCTCACCACTCTCTTTGCTCGGCGTGCCTACAGCAACGAATATTGCCGTGCTTTGGCGCACCGCTTCAGTGAGGTTCCCCGAAAAGTGCAGGTGCTTCTTGTGGTGCCGGGCAAGGAGCTGAGGCAGAAATTCTTCGTGGATCGGGATCTGGCCCTGCTGCAGCAGCTTCACTTTTTCAGCGTCATTGTCTACACACGTGATCTCATGTCCCAGCTCACACAAACAGACTGCTGCCACTAACCCTACATACCCGGAACCAACCACGGCGATTTTCATAATGAGACCTCGCGAATGACGTGCCTGCAAGGAACATGTCCTTACAACTAAGGAATAAGGAATCGTGTGCCTTCCTAAAACAGTGACATTCGTCGACTGCCGCTTAGTCGCGGTAGTAACACCGGTACCAACGAACAAAACGCTCGATTCCATCTTCAATGGGTGTACTGGGCCGGAAGCCCGTGTCGTGCATGAGATCATCTACATCTGCATAAGTTGCTAGCACATCACCGGGCTGGAGCGGAAGCATCTTCTTGCTCGCTTTCTTCCCCAGACACGCCTCCAGAACCTCAATCAGCTTGAGCAGCTCCACCGGCCGGTTGTTGCCGATGTTGTACAGCTTGTACGGTGCGGCGCTCGAGCCTCGGCCGTCATCCCCGTTGGACCAGTGCGGATTGGGAGAGGGTGGCCTGTCAGCAATCTGGGTCACGCCTTCGACGATGTCGTCGATGTAGGTAAAGTCGCGCTGCATCTTTCCATCGTTGAAGACATCGATGGGGTTGCCTTGCAGAATCGCCCGGGTGAAAAGGAACACCGCCATGTCCGGCCGCCCCCAGGGACCGTAGACGGTGAAGAAACGCAGGCCGGTCGTGGGCAATTGATAGAGATGGCTGTAAGCGTGTGCCATGAGCTCATTGGCCTTCTTGCTTGCGGCATAAAGGCTCACGGGGTGGTCCACGCTGTCCTGCACGGAAAAGGGCATCTTCTTGTTGGCTCCGTACACGCTTGAGCTGCTGGCATACACGAGGTGCTCCACGGGATAACGGCGGCATGACTCAAGAATGTTGGCGAAAGCCACCAGATTGCTCTGGATGTAAGCGTTCGGGTTCTCCAGGCTGTATCGGACGCCGGCTTGCGCCGCCAGATGGATCACACGATCAAACTTCTCCGCGGTAAACAGCTCGTTTGTTTTGGCGGCATCGGCCAGATCGATCTTGCAGAAGCGGAAGTTCGCACTACGGCTCAGCATCGCCAAGCGGTCTTGTTTCAAGCGAACGTCGTAGTAGTCGCTGAGACTGTCAGCGCCCACTACGTGGTCCCCTCTTTCGAGCAGGCGCAAGGCCACATGCATGCCAATGAAACCCGCTGCCCCTGTAACGAGAACCTTCATAGAGTCTGGTACCTAGCTCGGATCCAGACGATCTGGCTCATCGGCCAAAAAGGTGAGGATTGCCCCTTCGATGGCTAAGACAGCACTCCCCTGCCCCGCGGAACAACTTTCTTACAACCCCTTGAATTCACTTTGGATTTTGGTTTTTCTTTCTCCAAATTTGTTCCGGAGGAGGTTCCCTGTTGTCTTATTGGAAAGACGGGGAGATTGGGATCGAAGTTCTAGCGACGCAATCGCTCAGGGGCCAATCAATGAACTTCATCGAGAACGCAAAAACGTGGCTTTCGGCAACGCCCGCCCATTGGCCGTCTGAACCGAGCCCGGGACTGCTTCAGTTCCAGCCAGCGGCCGCCGGTTTGGCTCCTCAGCCTGGGTGGCGTCAAGCACAGGCCGTTTATCCTGCTGTTCCTCCAAAAATTCTTCTCTATTCGCACGACACCTTTGGACTGGGAAACATCCGCCGCACCCTATTGCTGGCAGACGACTTCATCGCCCGCTATCCGGGAGCTTCGATTCTGATTATCACGGGCTCGCCTATGATTCAAGCCTTCCGCATTCCTGAGGGCGTGGATTACATCAAGCTTCCTTGTTTAGACAGGGTTGGGGCTGAGCACTATGCGCCCCGATTTCTCGCCCGCTGCACGTCGGAAGTGAAAGCTACACGCGCCGCCATCCTGAAAGAATCGGTGCTCGGCTTTGCTCCCGACCTCATGATCGTCGACAAAAGGCCTTCCGGGGTGGATGGCGAGCTTCTGGAAACTCTCTCAGCACTACGCTCGCGCGGCATGAGCACCAAGCTCGTTCTGGGTGTGCGAGACATTCTCGACGAACCCGAACGCACCCGCATCGTGCTTGCCAACAACGGCAGCTTCGCTACCCTGGACCGTTTTTACGACGAGGTCTGGATCTACGGCTCTAAGTCTATTTTTGATACCGCCGCGGAATACGGTTTCCCCGACTCAGTCATGCGCAAGACTCATTACGTCGGGTATCTCAAGCGGCCCACTCTACCGGCCCAAGGGAGCGATGGCCCACCGCGCATCCTGGTAACCACCGGCGGCGGCGGAGACGGCAGCGAGATGATCGAAGCGTATCTGATCGGCCTTTCTGGCCTAGCCCGCAGCGTTGCCATGCGCAGCACGGTTGTCTTTGGGCCACAGATGCCGGACGCTCGGCGCAAAGATCTGCTTGCCCGCTTCGGCCACTTCGCCGATGTCAAATTTCTCGACTTTGATCCCGATCTCACGAAGCACTACGCCGTAAGCGATGTTGTGGTGTCCCAGGCGGGATACAACACTGTCTGCGAGCTGCTCTCGTTTTCTCAACGCGCCATCCTGGTGCCACGGTCGGAACCGGTCCGCGAGCAGTTGATCCGTGCCCGCTTGCTCGCGGCACGCGGCTTCTTTGACATCGTGGAGCCCCAGGACCTCACTCCTGAGTTTCTTATGTCCACCATCCTGAATACACTAACTGCCCAACCGCGCAGGACCGCGGCGCTTGATCTGGACGGGCTGCCGCGCATCCGCGGGCGCGTGGGAGAACTTCTTGATCAAATGGAGCGCGATGACTAACGGTAAGATAGTAATGATCTTGAGCGGTTTTCCCCGCCGGTCCGAGACTTTTGCGCTAAACGAAGTTCTAGCGCTCGAGCAGCGCGATGCGCTGGCTGGGATTTTTGCCACCAAGGCAGGCGAAACCACCGGCATACAGCCGGCGGCAAGCCGTCTTGCCAGCCGCGTCCAGATCCTGCCCGCGGGTACCCCCCAGGAGCAAGCCTCCTTCGTGCTTCAGCGGCTTAACGGCGAAGAGATAAGCGGAGTTCATGGCTACTTTGCGCACGCGCCGGCTGAAGTAGCTGCCCACGTGGCATGCCAACTGAAAAAGCCCTACGGCTTCAGTGTTCATGCCCGGGACGCCCGAAAAGTATCTTCCGATGTTCTGGCCCGGCGCGCCAACAATGCGGCCTGCGTGGTCGCTTGTAATTCCGATGTAGCGCAGGCGATCAGCGCTTCCGGCGCCAGAGTCCATCTGATTCCCCACGGGGTTGATCTCCAGCATTTTCAGCCGGCTCCGTTTCCACCGTGCCGGCCGCTGCGCATCCTGGCAGTGGGAAGACTGGTAGAGAAGAAGGGATTTCACATCCTGCTTGCGGCCGCTGCGCGGATGCGTTTGCCATTCACGCTTTGCATCGTGGGCGAAGGACCGGAGCAAGCGCGGCTGGCCGCGTTGATCGCAAGCCACAGACTGGCGGATCGCGTGACCCTGTGCGGAGCAAAGACCCACGAAGAACTGGTTGTGGAATACAACCGCGCCCATGTGCTAGCTGCGCCGTCGGTCGTGGACCGCGGTGGAGACCGGGACGGGTTGCCGAATGTCATCTTGGAGGCCATGGCGTGCGGACGCGCAGTAATCGCCTCCGATGCGGGCGCCATTGTCAGCGCGGTTGCCGATGGTGACACCGGTCTGCTGGTTCCTCAGGGAGACGCGGAGTCGTTGACCGCGGCATTTGAGTCGCTGGCCTCCCAGCCTGAACTACTCTGCGCATTGGGAAAGTCTGGACGAAAGCTGGTGGAAAGTCAGTACGAAGTCGGAAGCTGTACCGAACGTTTTTGTGGCGTCTTGCGAGAGGCCTATGCTTGATCGAGCGAACCAATTTGCCTCGGACAGTTCCGCCGGCACGGTGGCTTACGTCCTGAAAGGATTTCCGCGTCTCTCGGAGACTTTCATCTCCAGCGAAATTCTCCGCGTGGAGCAGCAGGGAGTGAAGCTTCGCTTGTATGTAATCAAGCCCTGCGAAGATCAAGTCCACTATTCCGGAACTGTGGCACACATCAAGGCCAGACCGGTATACCTGCCGGGCACCACATCGCTCAAGGAAACACCTCTTCTGCGTTGGCTGTCGTTGCACGGGCAAGACTTTCTGCCGGGATTGCGCCGCGCCTTTGTTTGGCGTCCAGGTTCGATTGCGCGTGCGGCCGGAGTGGCTTTTTCCCAGGCAGTGCGCGCCCGGCGCAGCTTCTGGAGTTGGCCTCGAAAGGTTTATCTCAAAGAGTTCCTGCAAGCCGCGATGATCGCCGACCAGTTGCGCCAGGCTCCCGACGTGCGCCACATTCACGCGCACTTCTGTCACGGCGCAACCACCGTCGCGTGGCTCGCTTCCATCATGACCGGCATTCCTTTCTCCTTTACCGCTCATGCGAAAGATCTGTATTCGCCGTCGTTGAATCCCGCTGGGCTGCTGCGCCGCAAATTGGATGCGGCGCGCTTTGTTGTGACCTGCACGGATACCAACCGCGAGTACCTCCAGCAACAGGGCAGCCGCACGGCGGTGTACTGCATTTACCACGGCTTAAACGCTGACTTCACTTCTCTTCTGAAGGATCGTGGGGCCTCGCGCCACACCAACGGTCATGTGCGGGCACTCGCGGTGGGACGCCTGGTGAGGAAAAAAGGTTTTGACGTGTTCGTGGATGCCTGCGCCCTTCTCAAGCAAGACGGCGTGCCTTTCGAGGCGTGGATCGTGGGCGAAAGCGGAGAACACGAGGATGAGATTCGGGCGAAAATCGCGGCCCACGGCTTGTCGGAGCAGGTTTGCATGCCGGGGCCGATGTCCCAATCGGAGCTGTACGCGGAATACCTCCGCTCCACTGTATTCTGCCTGCCTAGCCGCGTGCTCGCAGACGGTGACCGTGATGGCATCCCCAACGTTCTCCTGGAAGCCATGGCTTGCGGCGTGCCGGTGATCAGCACCGGGATCTCCGGCATTCCCGAAGCAATCAGTAATGGAATTGATGGTCTCTTGGTCCCGCCCGACGATCCGAAAGCGCTGGCCGATGCCCTGCTTCGCATCCACCGCGAGCCGGGGCTTGCCAGCCGGCTGTCGGCAGCGGCGCAAAACACGGTAGCAGAACGGTTCGACGCCGACGAATTCGCGCGGCGGATGGCTGACCTGTTGCGGGAGGCTGTGGCATGAGTACACATGCACAACCGCAGCCTTTAGCGGGGTCACGGATCAGACCGCGCTCCGTATTTTGCGCCATTGAGCATGCCTACCGGAGCCGGGCAGTTGCCGAAGATGTTTGCGCTGGCCGATTCACACATGCGGGTACAGTCCTTCTCCTAGGATTGGAGCCGGACTGGCTGAGCGCAGGCCTCCCCGAGGACGAGGAATGGCGGATTGAATGGAGCAAGTTCTACTACGGGCTCGACCTTGCCACCGCCTACGCGGAGACCGGCGACAAGAAATTTCTGCGGACCTGGGAAATGCTGGTGGAGTCCTGGATCCGCCAGGTGCCACATCACCGTGACGTAAGCGACGTCATCGGCAGACGAATCCAGAATTGGATTTACGCCTGGGACAAGTTTGCTTCGGCGCCACAATTCGATGGCTTAACGGCAGGCTTCGAGGAACAGATCCTGGTCAGCCTGGAGCAGCAGACTAACCACCTCCGCAACAATCTAAGCGCGGAGCGCAATCACCGCACTCTTGAACTTTATGCGCTGTTCGTCGTCGCGCTGGCGCTGCCGGAGATTGTCCCCGGCGAACTGCTGCCGTTTGCCGTGGCGGAACTGCAAAACAATCTCCTGTCCGACATACGTCCAGACGGAGTCCATCGCGAGCATTCCACGCACTACCACATGCTGGTGTTGCGCTCTTTTGTGGCCGCGCGGGAGAACGCCCGGCGTTTCGGGCTCTCATTTTCTCCTTGGTATGACGCTCGGCTGGAGCTGGCCTGTGAGTTCGCCATGCACTGCCACCGTCCTGACGGCGAGATTCCTGCGCTCTCCGATAGCGATACTGGTAATTATTCTGACGTGCTCCGTCTCGCTGCTTCACTTCTAAACCGGCCTGACTTTCTCTATGCCGCTACGTCGGGCCAGCAAGGTGCAGCGCCCAATCGACGCTCTGTCAGCTTTCCCGAGGGTGGCTATCACATCCAGCGCAGCGGCTGGGGGGGCGAGAGGACTCCGTTTAATCAGGAACGATTTCTGATCTTCGATTGCGGCGCACTTGGTGACGGCGGTCACGGGCATTACGACCTGTTGAACGTCGAGATCAGCGCCGGGGGACAGCCTCTCATTGTCGATCCTGGCCGTTTCACATATGCCGAGCAAACGCCCAACCTCCGGCGTTGGTTCAAGGGCACCGCCGCGCACAACACAGTCTGCGTGGACGGCATGGACCAGATCAATTATCGCCGGGGCAAACCGAAAGGACCTCTGCCCGAGGCCCGGTTCATCGAACGCTGGACGTCGCCCGGCTTTGACATGCTGTGTGGCGTAGCGCGAAGTCCGCTTTATGACGCGGTCCACACCCGCCGCATCTTCTTTTTGGCCGACGAATACTGGATCATTCACGACCGGCTGCGCGGCCAGCACCCGCATGACTTCGATCTGCGTTTTCATCTCGCAGCCAATGCCTGGGAGAAGACCACTGTCCTTACCAGGGATCGGCAGCCTACAGTCTGTGCGCCGGGCGTGGCGCTGGTTTTTAACGCCGGAAAGATCCCCGCCATCGAGCCAGGCTGGGTCGCTCCTCAGTACGGGGTAAGGCTACCGGCCCCGGTTGTCAGCGTTGTCACGGAACACGTGAGCAGCGCGGACTACTTTACTCTCGTTGCACCGGTTAGCTCACCCGAGCATGTCCCAGCTTTCAAAGTCTGCCTCGATCGCGGTGATGCTTCGGACGCTATCTCGGTCGAGGTGGAGGGTATCGGACCGAACCGCTCAGGTATAGACCGCCTCACGTGGAGCTCTGCCATCACGAACCATGAGGCTGGGCCGTTTACTTGCCGCGCCTCAGCTGTCTGGTGCCGTTTCTTTAGTGATCAAAACCCCTCAGAGCTGATTGCTTGCAACGTCCAGGAGCTGCGCTGGAGAGGAAACGGCAAACGAGGTTTTATGAACCAAGCCAAGCCGTCGCCTTGGTTGCGGTGGAATGAGCAAAGCGGATTCACAGCAGGACCAGGCGGCCTCTCATGAGCGCGATGGTGATGCCTTTGCTCCATGCTGACCCGGTATTTCCACAGCGAGACTTTCTGCTTGATCCGGGGGCTGTGGCTGAACGCATTGGGTGCGGTATCGGGATCAATGCCGCCGTCAAGGTCGAGCACTGTGAAAGGGTGCGGGCGACGTATCGCGCCGGGCAGAGTTTGCGCGTGCTTTACAAGCTTCGGGCCGAAGGAGAGATCTTCATGCTCGCAGCAAGGGCGTTTCCTGAAGGCGCCGATGGCCAGCGCTTTGCGCGGCAGTTTCCGCCGGCAGCCGAAGGCGCCACTTTCCATCCCGTGTTCGGGGATCTGGAGAATCACACCGTTTTCTGGACCTTCCCGAACGACCGCAAGATCGCCAACCTGCCCCTGCTCATGAGCGTGCCCCAGTGTCTTTCCGATCTCCTGAATTCGCGATGGACGCACAGCCGGCTCGCAGCTTACGCGCCGGAAAAGTGTGCCACCGTGCAGTGCCTGGATGACCAACAAAACGTGCTTGCATACGCCAAGGTCTATGCCGGCCACGACGGCCGGGGCTGCTACAAGACCTACAACGACTTTGCCCAAAACAGGATGGCGAACAGCCGCCAGTTCAGTACTCCTCGCGCAATCGCTTATTCAGATTCGTTCCAGATCCTGTTGCTGGAGCCGATTCACGGAAAGCGCATTGCCGACCTCGAGCCAGAAGAACTGGAGCGCGGCTTCAACTACCTGGGCCGCGCACTCGCGTCCTTCCACGCAATGCCCATCGGCGCAGGCCTTCCGCGATTCACGCGCCTGGATGCCCGGCACCTCCAGGAAGCGGCGGGCATCATCGGCCTGGTCCGCCCCGACGTCGCCGTCCTGGCGCAGGAGCTGTGCGATTCACTTTGCGGTGCGGCAAGTGGGATCTCTGATCGGAGCGTGTATCTGCACGGTGATGTGCACCCCAAGAATGGAATTCTGCGTGACCAGGGTGTGGTGATGATCGATCTCGATCAGGCGGGATCGGGTCCCGCGGCAGCCGACCTGGGAAGCCTGCTCGCTGCGCTACGCTACGAGGTTGTCACCGGGTCGCTCTCGGAGATCAGCGAGAGCCGGCTGATCCGCGCGTTCCTATCGGGTTATTCGGTAGGGAACGAGCTACCCCACCCGGCGGCGCTGCGTTGGTTTACCGCAGCAGCGCTCTTCGCCGAGCGGGCGCTGCGGGCCGTGAGCCGCGTAAGAACAGAGGGTCTGGAACATCTTCGAGAGCTGCTGCTTGCGGCGAGGAACCTGTCGGAGAAAGCGTATGTTTAGTTCTCCTCATTCGCGTTATCGCAAGCAGCTTCAGGCGTTGCGCTCAGACGTCCCGCTCGTGGAGGCCGTCCGAAGATCCCTTCAGCCGGAATCGATTCTCGGCCAGCAGCTGGTTTGGACTCGCATGTATGAGCGTTTCAGTCCTGGCGAAGCTCCCTACGCGTCGCTCGTGCTTGCGGCAACGTCTCACACTTCTCGACGGGTTTTTCAAGTCGAGGTCTTTGGCGAACGTCCAGTCGATGATACAAATCAGTCCTGGGTAGCGCGCGATGAACAGCTTGGATGGGTACGCATTCTGCGTTTTCCCTCCGACGGCGTCCTCGACACGCTCACCGCGGTTCTGGCCGAACACGCCACCGCCTCGGTGGTTCAATACTGGCCGGGCCACCGGTGCACGCTCAGAATCCAAGCAGACGGTCGCACCTATTTTGTCAAGACGTATCCAAAAAAGTATCTGCGCCAGAAGAGAGGCCAACACCTGTATGACGTGGCACTAGCTTTGTGGCACGCCTCCTGCCGGGGAGAGTTGCCATTCCAGGTGGCCCGACCGGTTCGCTGGGATGACGAAACGCGCACCCTCTGGCTTGAGCAGTTGCCCGGACTGCCGTGGGACGCACAAGGTACCGCGAACAAGACGCTACAGGAGATCCATCAAATCGGTCGGTGCGCGGCTGCGCTGGCTGGAAGTGCAATCAACCCCTTCCGAGTCTTTGACGGCAAAGAGCAGCTTGTGGATTCGATCGCATACGGCGCTGAACTTGGTCGTCGCATTCCTCGAATCGCGCCGGTAATTCACGAACTGATCGAGGGGCTCCAGGCCGTGCATCGTCAATTCGAGGGTCGCCGGCTCCGGCCGGTACATGGCGACATGCATCCCGGCCAGTGGCTGCAAGCACAGCCCCAGAGCCAACTGGGCCTTCTTGATTTTGATGACTTCTCTCTCGGCGACCTCGAACGTGACGCGGGTTTCTTTCTCGTGCAGATGCAATCTGAGTACGCGCCCAGCGCGCAGCCTGTGGTGGCCGCTGAGTGTTTTGTCGCTGGCTATGAATCCATTGCCGGGCCCCTGGGCGGAAAGTTGCTGCACGCGTATATGGCCCACAAGTGGTTGTCCAAGGCCCTAAAGGCAGCCAGGGCGTTACGCCCGCACGGCGATCTGCTGGCAAAAAGCTGTCTCCAGAACGCCCGTGCGGTCCTGGCGGGAGATATGGGTTTCAGGAAAGGCGCACAACAGTCAAGCGCATTTGCAGCATTGGCGGCAACCTCATGAGCAAGGGCAGCAGGTTCAAGAAAGTCGTCTTGACACATCTCTCCGAGGTGAAGGGAGGCCTCCTGGTCGCGGGCCTGTGCACTTTGGCGATGACCGGTGCGGACCTGTTGCGCCCCTGGCCTCTGAAAATCATCTTCGACTACATCCTCCTGAGTAAGCCGCTCCCGCATCATCTTTTGTTTCTGAAAGGGGCCCTGGCAGGCGGCAAGACCTGGCCAGTGGTCGTAGTTTCCCTCGGCATCGTTTTCATCACGGCGCTTAAGGGGTTTGCTTCGTATTCGCAAATGCACATCACTTCACGGCTAGGTTTTCAACTGGCGCACTCCCTGAGACGGGACTTGTTTGTCCATTTGCAGCGTTTGTCGCTCTCTTTCCACCAGCGAAAGCGTTCCGGAGAACTTCTCACGAATATTACGTACGACACAAACAGCCTGAGGGACGTCTTCAGCGAATTCATGCTGACGTTTGTGTCTGAGTTCCTGACCCTTATAGGAATGCTGGTGGTCATGGTGTTCCTGAACTGGAGGCTGAGTCTGATTGTTCTGGCCACCTGTCCACCCCTCGTTTTTCTGTCTTTCAGGCGTTATCGCCGGATTAAGGATTCGGCAAAACGGCAGCGCCGGGCGGAAGGGGAGATTGCCTCCAGAGCAAATGAAGTCTTGTCTTCGATCCTGGTAGTGCAGGCCTTCGGCCGGGAGGAATACGAGGGAGAGCGGTTCGAGAATCAAAGCATTGAGACTTTGGAAGACAGCATCAAGACAGCGAGGATGGAGGCGGCAGCGGCCCGCGGCGTTGACATCATCGTTGCTTTGGGTACCTTCGCCGTGATTCTGGTGGGGTCGATCCAGGCGCTGCGAGGCCACATTACGCCCGGCAATGTGCTGGTCTTCGCCGCCTACATGAGCAGTGTCTATGGACCCATCCGAAGCCTGGCCAAGCTTTCCTCCAAATTCAGCCGCGCCCTAGTGGGTGCGAATCGCATTTCGGAAATTCTGGATATCGAACCTGATGTCCAGGACCGGCCGAATGCCATTGATCCTGGCCGCCCGCGCGGCGAAATTGTGTTTCACGGTGTCAGCTTCCACTACAGCGACGTGCGCGACGTTCTCAGCAACGTCTCTTTTGCGGTCTCTCCCGGGCAGCATGTCGCGCTGGTCGGTTCCTCCGGTTCGGGTAAGTCGACCATCACTGCCCTGATACTCCGCTTCTATGACCCGCAGCAGGGCTGGATCAGCATGGACGGCCGCGATCTCAGAGACCTTCGCCGCGAAGCGCTGCGGCGCGAGATCGGTATTGTCCTCCAGGATTCGTTGTTGTTCGCCGCCACCGTGCGGGAGAACATCGCCTACGGCAAACTCGGCGCAACCATGAGTGAGATCGTGGCGGCAGCCCAAGCGGCGAATGCGCACGAGTTCATCCTGGAGCTCGAGAACGGCTATGACACTGTGGTCAGCGAACGCGGCGTCAACTTGTCCGGTGGCCAGCGGCAGCGGATCGCGATTGCCCGGACGTTCATCCGCAACGTTCCGATTCTGATTCTCGACGAGCCTATGACAGGCCTCGACGTGCAAAGCGAAGCTGCCGTGCGGGACGCCCTGCGCCGCCTTATGACAGGCCGGACCAGCATTTTGATTACACACGATTTGCAGTCGGCCGCGGAGGCCGACCGGATCCTGTTGCTGGGTGACGGCAGGATCAACGATCAGGGGTCTCATTCGGAGCTTCTGGCGCGGAACTCGCAATATCGCGATCTCTGCGAGATCAAGGCCGCCCACTGGTCCGAGGCTGGAGATACACTTGAATTCAAGAACGGGCGGTAACTCGATCGTAGTTCTGTAGTGAGGTCTTATGAAGCAGTTGTGCGGAATCATTCTTGCAGTCTTTTTTTGCGTTGCAGCGTTTGGCCAGGCTGGTGTAATCGTCAGCGGCACTACCCAAGACCAGACCGGCGCCGTGATCCCTGGCGAGAACGTTACGTTGACCAATAACGCCACCGGCCAGGCCCTTAACACGCAGTCCGACGGTCAAGGCAGTTTTAGCTTCACTAGTGTTCCCCCGGGCGACTATGTGCTGAAGGGGGAAGTGCAAGGCTTCAAAGCGGTCGAGGTGCAGCTTGCGGTCCGCAATCGCCCGCTGACGGATGTGGCCATCACCATGCCGATCGGCGATGCCGAGGAAGTGGTGGACGTTAGCGCCTTATCGTCGCAACCCACTGCTGCCGACAACAATGCTGACGCCGTCCAAGTGAACGCCGACCTGATCAATTCTTTACCGTCGCAAGGCCAGGACATTCTGCCGGTGGTCAGCAACTTTCTCTCGCCAGCGGCGCAAGGCCCGGAAGGACCGTCGATCGTGGTGGACGGTATCGAAGGAACAGACCTGAACATACCGGCTGATTCGATAAGACGGATCAACATCAATCGGAACCCGTACTCCCCTGAGTTCAGGCGTCCCGGGCTGGGCCGAGTCGAGATTACAACCAGGAACGGTTCGCGCGGGCACTTTGACGGCAGCTTTGCTGCCTACGTCCGCAACGATTCGCTGGACGCGCGAAATGCATTCGCCGAACAAAAAGCCCCGTTGGACCGGCGGCTCTTCGAAGCGACTTTAGGGGGCCCATTCCCGGTCCGGCATGCACGTTTTTTTGTGAGCGCTTCGCGTTTGAGGGGCGACGAGAGTGTACTTGTGAACGCGACGACGCTGGAAGGTAAGGTGACCGAGAATGTGCCTACGCAGCAGACCAACACCAATGTTCTGGGACGGCTCGATCTGCGACCCAATAGCGCCAATACCATCAGTCTGGTCTACAGCTTTCACTCTCTAACGGGCGACAACCACGGTGTCGGCGGACTTAAGCTGCCTTCGCACCAGACCAGTGAAGACGATCGTCGGCATAAAGGCCAGATCTGGTACACGACCGTGATTTCGCCGGTTCTTCTAAATGTCGCCCGCTTCAATTACGAGCGCCGCGACCGGCGCGATGGCGTCTTTCCTGCCGCACCTGAGATCGACGTGAAAGGCGAATTCATCGGCGGCCTCAATCAATCTGCCGAGACTGCCCACGAAAACAAGATGGAGTTTCAGGACATCCTGAGCTACTCGCGGGGCATCCACACGTTGCGCTTTGGCGGGGCGTTCCGTCCCCGGCATTTCACGGTTACTGACGCGACCAACTTTGGCGGGACCTTTACGTTTCCCTCCCTGGGCAGCTTCGACGCCAATTCTCCGGAGTTGTTCCAGGTCGTCCAGGGGAATCCCAACCTGTCTTTCTCGCGCAACGAAGCGTACGCGTTCGTGCAGGACGACCTCCGTCTGGGCGCGCACGTCAGCCTGATGCTGGGCGTGCGCTACGACTGGCAACAGCGCCTTGCAGACCACAACAACGTTGCTCCCCGAGCGGCGCTCGCGTTTAGCCCCGGAAATGGAAAAACAGTATTCAGAGCCGGTGGCGGTATTTTCTACGATCGCGTGCCTGATTCGGTAACCGAGCGAACGCTGCTGCTCGATGGGGCCAACGCCCGTGAGTTCATCCAGAAGAATCCGGATTTTCCCAATCCCTCAATCATTGGGGTGCCGC
>Ga0080064_1001702_pt2 | contig 23433 bp, 24 predicted proteins | sample Subgrocontami54m_FD_69260 | JGI IMG/M metagenome (GOLD analysis project Ga0080064, IMG submission 69260) | Subsurface groundwater microbial communities from S. Glens Falls, New York, USA - GMW46 contaminated, 5.4 m (SPADES assembly) (version 2) ...
AGGAGAAAAAAAAGAAAATCTTGCCGCTCTCTCGCGTTTTCATAAAATTTGAAACCGTTTTTTATGATCCCCTTGCCTATCCAGAAACAGCCGATCAGAAAGAAAAAGATATATGACAGCGGTGTTGTTATCAGCATCCAGAGAGGCACGTAATGCCAGGGAAGTTCCGTCGCTTTGATGAAGGCTCCCAGGTACAGTACAGGCGGGGAAAAGGGAAATTTGTTCATCCTCCCAAAAGCATTAATAAAGTTATTAAATGGGTTCTCCCATAGGTACGGCCAAAAAAGAAAAGTGAAAAATACCAGGAAAAGCAGATAGCTAAATAGAGGAAGCAGTTTGGCAGGCAGGCCGCGCCAGGGTCGTTCCATTTTTATGATATCGAGTCCCGTCATCCCGGCAGCAAGGCAGGGGATAAACACGCCTGTTATGCGCTGATCCAGCACCAGGGCGGAAGCCAGGCCGAACAAAAAGGCGTTCATGATAGTGTGGCGATCTAAATAACGGATAAAGAAATAGATGGAAATGATAAAGAACGATAGAAATACCACATCCTTGCTATAAAATGATTCCGCGAAAAAACGGGGGCTAAGGATCAGCAAAAGGCAACCCGTAAGTCCCAGCAGCCGACTCTCAAAGCGGTTTCTGACGATCAGGTAGAAAAAAATGGCACTAACATAAAAAAGGAGAAAAGTGCAGAGATGGCGCAGATAGTATGCTTCCGGCATGTTGCCGTTATAGCCGAGCAGTGTCTCGGCAAGATACACAGGCAAATCAAAGACGATCCCGTATTGTTTGGACGAATAATCGGCCAGGGAAGGCAGCGCGGCAAACTCGGCCGTATGAAAGCCGGGCAGAAAGAGCGAGGTCAGATATTTGGCGTTAACCAGGGCAATCTGGCGATGGGTGGGCTCATCCCAGGAAATGCCATAGTCTTTATAAAGGGCAATGCCCATGGCAAGATAGCAAAGAAAAAAGACCGACACATAGAGGCGGGGTTTTACCGAAAGCATGGCAAATTTTTCCTTAAACGGAGTCGTAGGCTCTTGCTGATTTCCTTGAGATTGTATTTCACAATACAGTAAAGAGCCCGAAAGCCGTCCTGCCAATTTATCTTTTTGCCTTCCCGATAGGTGCGGCCATGGTAGGAGATGCCCACCTCGTAGATGCGCACCCCTTTCCGGGCAACCTTGGCCGTGATCTCCGGCTCGAAACCGAATCTGTTTTCTTCGATGGTAATCGATTGAATAATCTCCCGGCGAAAGGCCTTATAACATGTTTCGATATCCGTAAGATTAAGGTTGCTCAGCATATTGGAGAAGAGGGTCAGGATGCCGTTGCCGGCGCGATGCCAGAAATAGGCCACCCGATGCGGTCCGCTGCCCACAAAGCGTGAGCCGAAAACAACATCCGCCCGGTCGTCGATAATCGGTTGCATGATTTTGGGATATTCGTCCGGATCATATTCCAGGTCGGCATCCTGAATAATCACGATGTCGCCCGTCGCCTCCCTGATGCCGGCCCGCAGGGCGGCACCCTTTCCCTGATTGCGGGGTTGGTAGATGATACGGCTGACCCGTGCGGCTATCTTGTCTTGCAAAATTTCTCTCGTCCCATCATGGGAAAAGTCATCTACAATGATAATTTCCTTGTCGGAATAAGGGGCCCGCAAAACGGCGGCGACAATTTTTTCGATCGTGCCGGCTTCATTGTAGCAGGGAATCACCACGGAAAGTTTCATAAGGATACCGACACTTTTTCAACCAGCAATAATGAGGGAGAAAGACGGCGGCGCCCGGAGGGGCTAGAGGGTAAGCCGTTCCCAAAACAGGGGGTGATAATTAGAGAGCGCCTCCCCCGGTGAAGCCGGGGGAGGCGCCGCGATCTATCTTTTAATTACGTAGTCAATAACAGCTTCCACACGGCGATTTTGTTTTCTACCGCCTCTGGTTTTATTGCTGGCAATAGGTCTGGAGTCACCAAAACCCTTAGTGGTCAGGCGTGATTCTTCCACGCCTAATTTCTTTACCAGGTACTTTTTAACGCTTTCGGCCCGCTTCTCGGAAAGCTCCTGATTATGGGCTTTTTTACCGGTTCTGTCCGTATTTCCTTCAATCACGACCTTGAGGTCCGGATAGTTTTGCATAACATCGGCAAATTTATTGATCTCCTCATGATACTGGGGCTTAATGTTGGCCTTATCAAGATCAAACTCTACCTTGATCGTCGCCCGGCCTTTTTCGAACATTTCCTTGGCAACTACCGCTGCTGCTGCTTCCCTCTTCAGCTCCTCCATGCGGCAACCCTCGCTATCCACCTTAGCGCCTAACTTCGTACTAGGACACTTATCAAGATAATCGGGAACGCCATCCTTGTCGGAGTCCAGCGGACAACCGTTTTTATCTACCTTGACACCCAGCGGCGTGCCAGGGCACTTGTCCAGGGAATCGATAACACCATCCTTGTCAGAATCTACCGGGGCTGGGACAGGGACAGGGGCCAGAACCGCACACCCTGATCCATCCACCTTGACACCCAGCGGCGTGCCAGGGCACTTATCAAGATAATCAGGAACGCCATCCTCGTCGGAATCTGCCGGAGCCGGAGCCGGGACCAAAACCGTGCACCCGGATTCGTCCACCTTGACGCCCAGCGGCGTACCAGAGCACTTATCGAGATAATCTGGCACGCCATCCCTGTCGGAATCTGCCGGACAACCATCATTGTCCACCTTGACGCCCAGCAACGTATCAGGACACTTGTCAAGATAATCTGGCACGCCGTCCCTGTCGGAATCTACCGGACAACCTCTGCTACCCACCTTGACACCACGAGGCGTGCCAGGACAGTCGTCATCTTCATCGGTTACCCCGTCATTGTCCGAATCCTTAATGGCAACAGCGGCTGAGGCTGCAGCTACAGTCGGCAGCCGACCCGTCTTGTAGCCACCGAAATAGTAGGTAAGGCCAAGGGTATATTCCACGTTATTTAAATTATCATTGAACAAAACCATATGGCGAATATCGCCGCGAGCGGCCAGATTATCGGTCAAGAAATACTGCAGCACCAAACCATAATCAGCAAGGACGTGCTTCCTTTCACGGGAATTGTCCTTATAATCCGTGCTTCTCATTCCCAATCCACCCGCCAATGAGCAAACAAACCGGCCTTTGCCACACAGATGATAGAGGGCATCCAATCTATAACCCCAAACGTTAAGATCAGCTTGCGTCAATATTGGATAATTCTCGGTTTTCATATATGTAAGGACACCTTCTAAACCCCATTTATCAGACAGATTATAACCAAGCCTGATTCCTGTAAGGGACCTGGTTTGAAGGTTTTCATTACCTTCAAAAGTATAACCACCGAAAAAAGGCGAAATCGATATTGCCCCCCCCCTAATCTCGCCACTAGCTGAAGTGGCAATAAACGCCAGCAAAACAAATACTATCCATACCCTCATTGCCATTTTCATAGTCAGATCCTCCTTTGTAATTATGTCAACCTCGACTTGGGGGCAACCATAATGAAAAACCATAAAAATTGCAACGGTTGTTTTTTATTCCCAGCACGGGAAATCATTTCCCTTGACACGCAATTGCCTTTTTCATATTGTTGACCAAATCCTTGATATTACAAGCGGCGAGGTTTTTATGCTCTCGGTTACGAAGAGAGGTCATGCTTTTCAGATAAAACGGTGCGCCTTACTGGTTATTACGATTATTTTGGCAATGTTGACGTTTGCCTGCATGCCAATGCCGCCTACGCCGCCACTTGTCCCAACTCCGCCGCCTCCCCCCAGGCAGGCCAAAATAGCCCTGGTATTAGGCGCCGGCGCTTCGCGAGGCTTTGCGCATATCGGCGTCCTGAAGGTTCTGGAAGCAAACAAAATCCCCATCCACATGATTATCGGAAGCAGCGCCGGCAGTTTTGTCGGCAGTTTGTCGGCCTACGGTTTTAGTGGCTTTCAACTTCAGAAAATGGCCTTGGCCCTCGATAAGAGTGATTTGACAGACTACACCATTCCCGACAACGGTTTTATAAAAGGAGATAAGCTGGAGAATTATTTAAACACTGCCGTCCGAAAAACCCCCCTCGAAAAATTCCGGACACCCTTTTACGCCATTGCCACCGCTCTGCCCAGCGGGCAGGAAGTAGTTTTCGGGCAAGGCAACGCCGGCATGGCAGTACGGGCAAGCTGCTCTATCCCCGGTGTATTCATACCTGAAAGGATTGGCGATAAGATGTACGTTGATGGCGGTGTCGTGAGTCCCGTGGCAGTTGATACTGCGAGAAAATTTGGCGCAGATATTGTCATCGCAGTGGATATTTCTGCGGATCTGGATGATAAACCGCCTGAAGGGATTATTGACACCATTTTACAATCCGTCAATATAATGTACGCAAAGATGGCGGCCGTGCAACTGACCAGGGCGGACGTCGTCATAAAACCGCAAGTCGGCCGCATAGGTTCCGCAGATTTTGAAAAGAGACACGAGGCCATTATGGAGGGGGAAAAAGCGACATTTGAGGCTATGCCCGCCATCCAGAATATCCTCACGCGGCTGAAACAGGAAGGCCGGCTTGAATAACGTGGGGCGGCTTGCCACAATCAATCGGGACATGCCTGTGGCAAAAGAGCTTGACTTCATTGATTTATAAGGATATGTGGGCCTGCAAGGATTTATCGACAATCTGTCTTTGATGGCTTTACGGCGAATAAAACGACAAGTTGGCTCAGGCCAACTTTTTTTATGGAAGGTCGGCAGGTGTATGAAAAAGGTTTTGGCGTCATTATTAAACAGGGTGTGGCAGGACAGTGTTGCCCAGGGATTAATCCCGGAAGCGCCTTTACCCGTTATCGAGGTAGGGCTGCCCAAAGACGCGGGGCATGGCGATTACGCCTCCAATATCGCGCTGATCGGGGCCTCCCTTTTAAAGATGAATCCCCGCCGGTTTGCCGAGATTCTTGTTGCGGGCCTTGGCAATAATGAGCAGATATTTGAAAAAGTAGAGATCGCCGGCCCTGGTTTTATTAATTTTTTTATTAAGGATAGCGTCTGGCAAGGTTTTCTTAAGGAAGTTGATGACCGGGGAAAACGTTACGGGGAAAACGACCTGGGCCGCAGTCGCAAGGTGCAAGTTGAATTCGTCAGCGCCAATCCCACCGGGCCTTTGCACATCGGCCATGCCCGCGGCGCTGTCGTCGGTGATGTCATAGCCAATATCTTGACGGCCTCCGGCTATACCGTTTGCCGGGAATACTACATCAACGATGCCGGTAATCAGATGCACAATCTTGGTAGATCCGTGCTCCTGCGTTGTCAGGAATTATTGGGGTCCCCAGTGGACTTTCCCGCCAACTGTTACCAGGGAGAATACATCAAGACCATCGCCCAGGAGATGTTGATAAAGCATCCGTGCGCCGCAGGAAACAATCAGGAGCAGGACGTTCCCTACTTTACTACCTATGCAGCGGCAACCATCCTGAACGGGATCAAGGCCGATCTCAAGGATTTTGGCGTAGTTTTCGATATCTATTTCAGTGAAAACGAACTTTACCAAAATGACACCGTCTCTAAACTGCTGGCTGAACTTGAAGAAAAGGGATTTATTTACCGGGACGACGGAGCTCTCTGGTTTAAGACCACGGCCTTCGGTGACGAAAAGGATCGCGTGGTAGTCCGAAAAAACGGGGAACCAACTTACTTCGCCGCCGACATCGCTTATCATCACAACAAATTTCAGCGCGGCTTCGATAGGGTAATCGACATCTGGGGCGCCGATCACCACGGTTACATACCCCGCTTGTCGGCCTCCGTGCAGGCCCAGGGCTACGCCCAAGAGCGCCTGGAAGTCGTCCTGGTGCAGTTGGTTAATCTGCTGCGGGATGGCACACCCGTGGCCATGTCAACACGGTCAGGGGAGTTCGTGACCATGAAAGAAGTCGTCGATGAGGTCGGCAGAGATGCGGCCAGGTATAACTTCCTCATGCGCCGTTCGGACAGCCACCTTGATTTTGATCTTGAGCTGGCAAAGCGGCACTCCAATGAGAATCCCGTTTATTATGTGCAATACGCCCACGCCCGGATCAACAGCATCTTTGCTCTGGCCGGAGAGCGGGGCTTTACTGTCCCCTCCTTCAACGACGTTAATGTACAACTACTTAACCTTCCCGAGGAAGTATCCTTGATAAAGGCCAGCGTGCGCTTTCCAGAAATTGTCGAAGGCGCCGCGCAAACCCTGGAACCGCACCGGCTCACCTTTTATCTTAGCGATCTGGCAGGCATATTCCACAATTATTATAATAAACACCGAGTGATCTCGGAGGACGGCGAATTGACGAAGGCGCGCCTGCTCCTGGTAAAATCGGTGGGCACCGTACTGAGAAACGCCCTTAACCTCCTCGGTGTTGCCGCCCCGGAAAAGATGTGAGTTTTTAATTTACACCGCAAACTTTATTTGGCACAGGAGGCCTATGACTTCCCGAAATGAAAAAAAATTCGAGTTCAAACTAGCCAAACAGGGTCTCCTGCTTTTTGTCCTCGGCATGTCGCTGCTGCTGTTTGTGGCTTTTGTTTCAGGCGTCATGGTGGGAATTCATATTGACGCTTACCCGGAAAGGATTGCGCAGAGCATCCCAGACATAATAAAAAGCCAGTTGCATCACCAGAAGCCCCATGCCGCCGCAACGACACCTGTGGGGAGGGACGAGTTAAAACCCTCCCCTGCGGTGAGTGAAGAAAATAACGCAGCAGAAACACCACCGTCGGATTTGGCGGCAAAGCAGCTTTTACCGCTGCCGGGAAATTCCAGGACGGAGGCAAAGACAACCTTTCCCGCGTCTCTGCCGGTGTATCAGGCGGACATTACGAGGAAAACACAGCCTTCTGTCGCCCAGAAGGCAACGCCAACCTTACAACCCGCAGCAACCTTACCGGCGCTGCCGTCTCCCAAGGCTCAGGCAAGCATGGCGCCTCCCCCCAGGTTGAAAACGGTAAAACCAGCGCCGCCTACTGAAGCGGCGGCAAAGCCAGCCCCCAAAGTGGCAGGCGAATATTTGGTGCAAGTTGGATCTTTTCAAAGTCGGCATAAAGCTCAGCAATTCGGCAATAAATTCACGGCACTGGGCTATAAGCCGCAGGTGGCTATGGTCGAGTTGCCCAATAAAGGCAAGTGGTTTCGGGTAGTGATTGGGGGATTTGCCACAAGAGGCGAGGCAATGAAAGCGGCCGATTTATTATCGGAAAAAATTAAAGGCGTAACTTGTGTCGTGCACCCTGCCAATCAATAAATTGATGGTAAATAAGCACTAAGGGTAAATCATGTTAGAAGATCTGACCGCGAAATTAGAAAATATCTTCAGGAAGATAAAAGGTTATGGGCGGCTTGACGAGGAGAATATTAAGGCGGCTCTGAAGGAAATCCGCCTGGCCCTTCTGGAAGCTGATGTTAACTTTAGAGTAGTCAAGGACTTCGTGGAAGATGTCCGAGTGCGGGCCATCGGCCAGGAGGTGACGGAAAGCATCAGCCCCGGCCAGCAGGTGGTAAAGATCGTCCATGACCGCCTCACGGAATTAATGGGGGGAACAAGCAGCCAGATAAAATTCGGTGGCCGTATTCCGGCGCCTATCATGCTGGTGGGACTCCAGGGAAGCGGCAAGACGACCACAGCCGCAAAACTCGCCCGTTTGCTTGCTCAAGACGGCAAGAAGGTTTTCCTCGTTTCCGCAGATATATATCGCCCGGCGGCCATAGACCAATTGCGGGTCCTAGCGAAAAAAATCGGCGCCGGCTTCTTCGAGGATCATGGTCTGAAAGATCCCTTGCATATCTGTATAAAAGCCATAGAAAATGCAAAAAGCAACGGCTACGAAATAGTTGTAGTTGATACGGCCGGACGTTTGCACATCGACGAGGCCATGATGCAGGAACTGAAGTTAATACAGGCGGCCATTAAGCCATCGGAAATCCTTTTCGTTGCCGATGCCATGACGGGGCAGGACGCCGTCAACGTGGCCGGTAAATTCAATGAGCTGCTGGGTATCGATGGCGTGATTATGACCAAGATGGACGGGGACGCCCGCGGCGGCGCCGCCTTGTCGCTGAAGGCGGTTATCGGTAAACCCATCAAGTTTGTGGGAGTTGGCGAGAAGGTCGAAGCTCTGGAAATTTTCCATCCCGAGCGCATGGCCTCCCGCATCTTGGGCATGGGTGATATCGTTACCCTCGTGGAGAAGGTCCAGGCAACGGTAGATGCCAAGGCGACCCAGGAACTGGAAAGAAAAATCAGGAAAAATGAGTTTTCCCTTGATGATTTCAAAGCTCAACTTGCTCAAATCCGCAAACTGGGTTCGTTCCAGGACATAATCGGCATGATACCCGGTTTGAACAAGGTCAAGGCAGTTCAACAAATAAAGCCGGACGATGGGGAGTTGATCAGAATTACGGCAATCATCGATTCCATGACCAGCAAGGAACGCCTGAACCATCTGATCATTGACGGCCAGAGGCGCAAGCGGATTGCCAGAGGCAGCGGGACATCTGTACAGGATGTGAACCGCCTCCTGAAAAATTATGCAGAAATGAGAAAGATGATGAAAAAGATGTCTTCCAAAGGTGGACTGAAAGCCCTAAGGAGGGGCAATTTCCCCTTTTAAAAAAAGATTACATATGTTATCCTCGCAAGTCTCATACCTTAGAAAGGCTAACATAGAGCGCTAAGGATTCAGAATATAACACAATCAGGAGGTGATCGGTAAACGTAATGGCAGTTAAAATAAGATTGACACGCATGGGAGCGAAGGGCAAACCGTTCTACAGGATCGTGGTGGCCAATTCGGAGTCTCCTAGAGACGGCAGATTTTTAGAAATCGTGGGCCATTACGATCCACTTAAAAATCCGCCAGAGATAACCCTGCAAGAAGGTCGCATTGCCGATTGGATTTCCAAAGGGGCTAAACCAACCTTGACGGTATCGCAGTTGCTGGCAAAAAAAGGTGTCCAGGCCGTGGCATAAAAGAAGTTTACGTTAGCGAGTGGTTCATCTAACCGGTGGGAGGTTTCGCAATGAAAGAGTTGGTCAAGTACATGGCTCAGGCTTTAGTGGATAATCCTGATGTAGTTGAGGTTACCGAGGTCATTGGCGAGCAGACTTCCGTGCTTGAACTGAGAGTGGCAAAAGAGGACCTGGGCAAGGTAATCGGCAAACAGGGGCGAACTGCCAAGGCGATGCGCACGATTCTTTCGGCGGCCTCAACCAAGCTCCATAAGCGAGCCGTTTTGGAAATCATCGAATAAGCCGTGGAATTTCTGGAAATAGGCAAGATCGTCAAAGCCCAGGGCCTGAAGGGGCGCGTTAAGGTTCTTTCCTATCTGCAGCCAGATGAGAAGGTGCAGCCCCTTTCTCTGCGTGAGGTTTATGTAAGCCAGAGCGATAGCGGCCAAACCAAGTTTATGGTAAGATATTTTCAGGTGAAGGGTAACTGCTTCTTTCTGGAAGTGGAAGGCATCGATAGTATCGAACAGGCGGAACCCCTGCGGGGCCACAAAGTGTTCGTTCCGGCTGACCATATGGGTTCTTTACCGGAAGATGAGTATTACTGGCAACAATTGTTGGGTTTGGCGGTGTTTACCGAAGAGGGTGAGCCACTCGGCAAGATAGAAAGAATCTTTCCTACCGGCAGCAACGATGTTTTTGTTTGCGGCCAGGGGGCAAGGGAGATTCTCTTGCCGTCCATTGCGGATGTGGTGAGGCACGTTGACCTGGAAAAAGGGATAATGACAGTGCGCTTGCTGGAAGGATTGTAATTGTGTAATGATAAGGTTTGACATCCTTTCAATCTTCCCGGAAATGTTTGTTTCGCCCTTGCAAACAAGCCTCTTGAAAAAGGCCCAGGAAAAGGGGCTGATTGATGTGCGGCTTTGGGATATACGCCAATACGCCGAAGATAAACACCATGTGACCGATGACGCTCCCTACGGTGGTGGAGGCGGTATGGTGATGAAGGTGGAACCGATCGACCGCGCTTTGTCGGACTTAGCCGCGGTGCGCGGCGAGTCGCTGACCATCTTGCTTACCCCCCAAGGGGAAGTTTTTAACCAGCGGATGGCGGAGCAATTGTCTCGCTATCCCCAATTGGTGCTGGTGTGCGGCCATTATGAAGGGATAGACGAGAGAGTTCGGGCACATCTCGTGGAAAAGGAGGTGTCCATCGGTGATTATGTTATCACCGGTGGCGAGTTATCGGCCCTGGTGCTTGTGGATGCCGTTTCCCGCCTGATTCCCGGCGTACTGGGAAACAGTGAATCGGCGGCGGGTGATTCTTTTTCCATGGGGATGCTGGAGTATCCTCACTATACACGGCCCAGCTCATACCGGGGATGGGAAGTTCCTGAGGTGCTGCTTTCCGGTAATCATGCGGAAATCATGCTATGGAGGCGGCGAGCGGCACTGCGGCGTACCTGGGAACGTCGCCCGGAGTTACTTGATGGAGTGGCACTTTCTGCAGAAGATATTCGGTTTCTGCAGGAAGGCTGAGTTGATTTAGATGACGGCAGACCTTGTTGGGGAAGGCAATGGTCACAAATATACTGAGGTTGGGAAAGGAAGTTGTCAGATGAACATCATCGAAATGCTGGAGAAAGAACAGATGCGAGGGGACCTGCCGGATTTCAAGTCCGGCGATACCGTGAAGGTATATGTCCGCATCATCGAGGGACAGAAACAACGCATACAGGCCTATGAAGGCGTGGTGATCCGCAAGAGGAATGGTGATTGCCGTTCCAGCTTTACCGTCCGGAAAATATCTTACGGTGTCGGCGTGGAAAGAACTTTCCCTCTACATTCACCGATCATTGATAAAATTGAAGTGATGAGCCGTGGTAAAGTGAGACGTTCCCGCCTTTACTATCTTCGTAGTCTGCGCGGCAAGAAAGCCAGGATTAAAGAACTGAGAAAACCCGTTTAGGCATTTTTCTCGCGCCGGGCGGCAAGATTTTTTTATTAGGCCACGGGGCTTCCTCCCATGCATACCTTCGAACGGAAAGCCTATCAGCGCGGCTACCGGTTCATTGCCGGTATCGACGAGGCCGGGCGAGGGCCGCTGGCCGGCCCGGTGGTGGCGGCGGCGGTTGTCCTGCCGCCGGATTACCATAACAGGGAAATCAACGACTCCAAAAAGCTTTCGCCGGCAAAAAGGGAAAAGTTGTATGACGTCATCAAGGCCGACGCCATAGCTTACGGCGTTGGCGTCGTCGAGGCCGCCGTGATTGATGAAATCAACATTCTGCGGGCCACCTTGAAGGCAATGCAGGAAGCCTGTGCGGAACTTTCGCCCCCTCCCGACTTTCTGCTTATCGACGGTATCAATTCTCTATCCCTGGACATACCCCAACAAACCTTGATTAAAGGCGATTCACGCAGCATTTCTGTGGCAGCCGCGTCCATTATCGCCAAGGTCTCCCGCGACAGAATCATGGAGATTTATCACCGGCAGTTTTCCCAGTACAATTTCATCAAAAATAAGGGCTACGGCACGAAGGAACACCGGGCGGCAATCAGGAAGTTCGGCCATTGCAAGCTGCACCGCAAATCATTCCACATCGATAAACACGCCGGCATAGCGGAGAGTTACGACCTTTTTCCCTATTATTAGCTCCGCGTTTTCACCCCTCTGTTGCTTGGGAGGAAGGGCCTAAGGATGAAGGATTTATCGCGGATCAGAACCGGGAAAAGGGGGGAGGATATTGCCGTTGACTATTTGCGGAAGCTCGGCTATCAAATCATGGAACGCAATTATCGCTGCCCTTTAGGCGAGATAGATATTGTGGCCAGGGATAAAGACGTGATAGTCTTTGTCGAAGTAAAGAGTCGGCAAACGGAGGCTTTTGGCGATCCGGAACTGGCCGTGGGAAAGACGAAACAGAAGAAGATAGCTCTCATGGCGATGTATTACCTGACCAATAAATACCATAGCTCGCCAAATGCCCGCTTCGATGTGGTGGCGGTAAAAATCTTGCCCGACCGACAAGAAATAAAGCTGATCCGCGATGCTTTTGCTCTGGAAGCGGACTAACAAAACTTACCTTAACTGCGAGATAATTTCCCCGATGAAGGCATCTGATCTTTTTGTGTCACAACTGGAAGAAGAAGGGGTGGAATACGTTTTCGGCCTGCCGGGAGAAGAAAATCTGGACTTTCTGGAATCGCTCCGCTCCTCCCGGATCAAGCTTGTTATCACCCGCCACGAACAGGCTGCCGCCTTCATGGCTGCCACGTACGGGCGACTTACCGGCAAAGCCGGGGTCTGCTTCGCTACGCTCGGCCCGGGCGCCACGAACCTGGTTACCGGCGTGGCGCATGCGCAGCTCATTGGCGCCCCGCTGGTGGCAATCACGGGGCAAAAAGCGCTCCGGGAAAACCACCAGGCACGGTTTCAGCTCATCAATGTGGTGGGCATTATGCGGCCGATCACTAAAGACGCCGTCTCCATCGCCGATCCGGGCATGATCCCCACGGCGCTGCGTAATGCCTTTAAGCTTGCCCAGGCCGAGCGGCCGGGAGCGGTGCATGTGGAACTACCCGAAGATGTGGCTGCAAGCGATACATCAGCCGCCATCCAAGTTCGTGGCTATACGCGCCGTCCCGCCCCTGATCGCCAGGCGATCGAAAAGGCAGCCGCCCTGATCAACCGAGCCGCATACCCGCTAATTATCCTGTCTTCCGGAGCAAACCGCCATCTGGTTACCAGGGAACTGGAAGAATTCATCAATAAAACGGGAATCTATGCCGTACACACCCAGATGGGGAAAGGCGTCCTGAGCGACAATTCTCCCTACAGCCTTTTTGCCACCGGCATCCACAAACGCGATTACATAAATTGCGGCATCGACAGGGCGGACCTAATCATTGCCGTCGGCTACAACATCGTGGAATATCCCCCCTACGTATGGAACGCCGACCTTTCCAAAAAAATCATCAACATCGACTTCTCCGAGGCTACAAGCGACAAGTTCTTCAATCCCGATATCGAAATCATCGGCGACATCGCTGCTTCACTGCGGCTCTTAAGCGAGAAAGTGCTGGATAAGAAAGAAAGCAAGTTGTTTGCCGCAACACGAGCTTTCCTGGAAAAAAAGTTTTCTGCGGATGCAAAAAAAACATATCCTCCCACACCCCAGGAAGTCGTGGCGCAGGTGCGAAAAGTGCTGGCTGAAGACGACATCATCACTCTCGATAACGGCATCTACAAGCTCTGGTTCTCCAGGCTGTACCGAACTTTTAAACCCAATACCTTCCTCGTGGATAACGCGCTTGCGACTATGGGCGCAGGCTTGCCGGCAGGAATCGCTGCCAAGCTGGTGCATCCCGAAAGAAAAGTGCTGGCCGTAGTGGGCGATGGCGGTTTCATGATGAACTCGCAAGAACTGGAAACGGCCCTGCGCCATAAGATTCCCTTGGTGATCCTGATTCTGAAAGATAACGCCTATGGATTTATCAAGTGGAAACAGCAGGCCAAGGGCTTCCCGGACTTCGCCCTGGACTATGCCAACCCCGACTTTGTCAAATACGCCGAGAGCTACGGGGCCATAGGAAGCAAGGTGCAGGAAGGTAATGATCTTTCCTCTGTTCTGCGCGCTGCTTTTGCCCAGGAAAAGCTGGTGGTGGTCGAATGCCCCATCGACTATTCGCTCAACCATGAAACCTTCTCCGAGGAGATCGAGCATATAGTTTGCGAAATATAATGCGGCCTTTGCCGATAACCGGGTCATTGCCAACAATGTTTCTCTTATGGAGGGAGACAACGACGATATGATCATAAGCGCCAGCCGTCGCACGGATATACCTGCCTTCTACGCCAAATGGTTTCTGAATCGCATTCAAGAAGGCTACTGCACGGTTCCCAACCCCTTCAATCATCATCAAGTGTCCGTTGTTTCCCTTAAACCAAAGGATGTAGATGCCATCGTTTTTTGGACAAGAAATCCCCGTCCTCTCTTGCCCTACTTAGGAGAACTTGAGGCGCGAGGTTTTCATTATTACTTCCAATATACCCTCATGAATAATCCTGCCCTGATTGACCGGAAGTCGCCGGCGCTGACCAGCTCTCTTGAAATTTTAAAAGCATTATCCAATATGATTGGGCCGGACAGGATCATCTGGCGCTATGACCCCATAGTATTCAGCAATATAACCGGTTTGGAATTTCACCGGCAAAATTACGGACTGATCGCCCAAGCTTTAAAAGGTTATACGAAACGGTCTGTAATCAGCATTGTTGATATTTACAAGAAAGCCGGGAAACGGGTTACTGAAATGTCTAAACGTGGTATCGAATTAAAGACTCTGGATACGCAGGCAATTGCAGATCTAATGCCCTCCCTCGTTTTTGCCGCCCATGCAAACGGCATGGAAATTTGCAGTTGCGCTGAAGATATCGACTTGCAGCTTTATGGAGTATGTCCCGGTAAATGTGTTGATGATGAATACATAAAAAAAACATTTGGCATCGATGTCGTTCAAAAAAAAGATCCGGCCCAGCGCGAAGCCTGTGGTTGCGTCATCAGCCGTGACATCGGGATGTATGACTCTTGTCTTTTCGGTTGCCAATATTGCTATGCCACATCAAATTTTGAACTGGCAAAGGCCAATCACAAAAAACACGCCCCCCAGTCGCCATCGCTCATTGGCAACATCCTTCCCAATCGCATCTTCATCGCCGACAAGAAAATCCCACTCGGGGCAAGGGGGGGGCAAGGGGGGGGGCAAGGGGGTCGAATCTTTATTCTTGATAATTCAGGCCAGGGATAGTAAAAAAACTTACCATGACGAGGCCTTTACGAATACAATATCCGGGCGCATACTATCACGTGACCTGTCGTGGGAATGAGCGTAAAGAGATTTTCCGTAATGTCACCATTATGAAAGTTACGCACCTTGATAACCGAGAAGGAACCAAAAATTAGAACAACTTGAGTAGCCGGTTGGCGTTTAAGCCCATTATTCCCTCAATGACAGAAGCTCCCAGAGGCAAGTTCTTGATCTGTTCCACATTTTTTTTGATGGAGGGAATATCGGGATAATCCGAGCCAAAGATGACCTTGGCGCCGACCTTGGCCAGACGGGGGAAATAATCCATCAGTCTGGCAGGCGGCAAACCGGAGATTTCCAGGAAGACGTTTTTGTGCAGCATGGCCAGGGTAAAGGCCTGTTCATACCAGAAGCCCCGCCCGCCATGGGCCATAATAAGGTTCAGGCGGGGGAAATCAACTGCCACATCATCAAGATAAATGGGATCGCAATATTTTAATTTTGTCCCTGCAAAGACAGAAGTCCCCACATGAAAAAGTATTGGAATTCCAAGGTGTTGGGCAGTTTCATATAGGGGATAAAGGCATCTCTCATTGGGATAAAAGTGCTGGTAGCTGGGCCATAATTTCAACCCTTTGAAACCTTCTGCCGCCAATTTTTCCAGCATCGCAGCCAAATTACTGTCCAGGCAGGGGTTGATGCTGCAAAAGGGGATGAGCCGTGGCTCTCCTTTGCATAATGAGGCCACGTATTCATGGGTTATGAGCCCCGTGACATTGGGAATGTTTTCCGCCAGCAAGACGGCATAATCTATCTCTTCTTCGTCCAGAAAGGAAATGATGTCTCTGGTGGTAAGAACCCCTGGGAAGCGTTCGTTCCAAGCAGGATTTCTCTTTTTCAACATCTCCATGGGCTGGGGTAAGAAGTCAAAGCACGGACTGAGGGGATGATAGTGAAAGTCGATAATCTTCATAGAGGAATGATCTCCTTCGCCGTTCTATGGCATAAGAAGCTTCACCTTTCAAGCAGTAATAAGCAGTAAAATCTTGACAATTATATTAAGAGCGATTAGAGTTGCGCAAAATAGAAACTGCTATACTAGCTAAGACAGAGGAAACTATGAAAAAAGTATATGAACTGCACGCGGATATCTGCAAGATTTTCGCGAATGCCAAACGTTTGGAAATCATCAGTTCCCTGAAGGACAGGGAAATGTCAGCCGGTGATTTAATCGAACAAATCGGTGTCAGCAAGGCGAATCTTTCCCAGCATATGAGCATCCTGAAGGCCAGGGGGGTCATCCTCACACGGCGGGAAGGGACCAATAGTTACTACCGTATTGCCAACCCCAAGATTATCCAGGCCTGTAATTTGATGCGGGAAGTACTCTTGGAGCAGATTGAGGAGAAAGGAAAGCTTGTCTCCCAGCACATGATAAAGTGAATATCATTCAGAAAAAAGCAGAAAATAATCTCTGACTTGCTGACCACGATAAACGGGATAAGCGCGTTAACGAAATTGCTTTCCACCGGAAAGTAATTTCCAACTTACTAAGGAGGCATGACTATGAAAATGGAACATTACATTCGGGCTATTGCCGGCAGCTTCATCCTGATTTCCCTACTTTTGACCTATCTGCACAGCCACTACTGGCTGCTTTTCACTGTTTTTATCGGATTCAATCTTCTCCAGTCCGCCTTTACGAAGTGGTGCCTGATGGAGAAAATACTGGAAAATTTAGGTATCCCTCCCGCCGCCTGCTGAATCTGGCCTGATGGTGCGAACAGAGGAAGCGCCATGAATGCAACCCAAACAACATCAAAGCTTACGGCCAGTCGCATCGCCGTTATTTTTGGACTCTTGCTTTGTATAACCGGGGTAGGCAATACGGCTGATAGGGAACAAAGATATTCCTTGTCCCAAGCTGTGAGAGCTGCCCTGGAAAACAACCACGAGCTGAAGGCGCAAAGGAATTCCGCAGCCGCGAAACAGGAAGAGATCGGGGTGGCCAGAAGCTTCCTGCTGCCCAAGATTTCCCTGGAAGAGCGTTATTTGCGGACGGTGAACCCCGGCTATGCCTTCATGACCAAACTCAACCAACAAAGGATCGCCGCCGGCGATTTTATCCCCGCTACCCTGAATCATCCCGATGCCGTTAACGATTTCCAATCGACCATTTCTATTGAGCAGCCTCTTTTTATGAAAAAAGCTGCCATCGGCCTGGAGATGTCCAAGGGGGAAAGCAGGGCAGCGGCAGAAGACCTGGAGAGAAAGAAGGAAGAAACCGCTTTCAAGGCAGTGCAATCCTACCTCACGGTGGGAACGGCGGCCGCATTCATCAAGGTGGCGGAAAAAGCCCAGGAAGATGCACAGGAGCATCTGCGTATCGCTGCACTCCGGTACAAAAACGGCCTGGGTCTTTATTCCGATCTTTTGCGGGCGAATACCGCCGTTGCCGATGCCCAGCAGCAACTCGTAAGCGCCGAAAAGAATCTGGCCGTCGCCAAGCGGGCCTTGGGGTTGATCCTGGGCTTAGCAAGTGCCGTGGATATAACGGAGATGCCGCCCCCTTTGCCCCTGCGGGAGCCGGATTATTACCGGGAACAGGCCTTGGCCCGACGGGATATCAAGGCACTCGCTTTGCGCAAGGAAAATGCCCAAAAAAGTGTAAAATTGGCTGAAGCCGGTTATTTCCCCACACTGGGGGTGGGCGCCGCCTATCAACTGAATGACCATAGCGCCCCGCTGGGTGCGGAGGGCGATAACTGGCAATTGACGGCCTTTCTCAAGTGGGAAGCCTTCGACGGCAGAAAAAGGGTGCATGAGCGGAGCAAAGCTAAATATGAGGTAGCGGCGGCGGCAGAGTACCTGGAAGGCTTGAAAAAGATGATTTTTTTCCGGGTGCAGGAGGCCTATCTAACCATTGAGGAAACGGCAAAAAACAGGAAGCTGGCGGAGGAGGCGGTGCAGGCCGCCGCAGAGGGCAGGCGACTGGTTAGAGTCAGATACGAAGGCTCCCTGTCGCCCCTAATCGATCTCTTGGATGCCCAGGTGAGTATAGACCACGCCCGCGCCAACCTCGTGGCTAAAGAAAACGATTACCGTCTCGCCGTTGCCCGCCTAAGTTATGAAAGCGGCACGATTTTAAGCGATTTGCAGGTTGAATAGCAAATAAGGGGAAGACAGAAATGCACAAAAGAAAACTTATGAGCAGACTGGCAGGCAGGTTCCTGTTGCTTCCGTCCCTTCTCTTGGCGCTGGGCGGTTGCGGCGATAAGGTTGCGCCGGGTACTGTCCAGGTAAAGAGGCCGTCCGTCAGCGGTGTAGCAACGGCAAAGATTGCTCTTACTATGGTGGATGACTTCTTTGAGGCGGCGGGAAACGTCAAGGCCGCCACTACCAGTTATATTTCCAGCCGGATGATGGGAACGGTGACCGCGCTTTTTGTCAAAGAGGGGGATATGGTGCAAAAAGGTCAATTACTGCTGACCATTGACGACCGGGATTTGCGGGAAAAGGTGCGGGCGGCGGCGGCCGGCTACCAGGAGGCCGTCCAGGCCCAGGAGTCGGCAAAGCAACGCCGCGCGCTTGCGGATATCACCCAGCAGCGTTACAGGAAGATGTTTGATGAAAAAGCTATCACCCCCCAGGAAATGGACCAGTTCGACACACAAAAACAGGTGGCGGGTCTGGAATATGAACGGTTGCGGGAGACGGTGAACCGGGCCGCAGCGACCTTGACCGAGGCAAAGGTCGCACTCGGTTTTGGCAGCATCACCTCTCCCTACCAGGGGATGATAACGGAAAAAAAGATCGAGGCAGGCGGGATGGCCGTTCCGGGTATGCCGCTCCTGACCGTGGAAGATACCGCGAGCTGCCATGTGGAAATCAGTATCGATGAATCCCTGGCCGGCCGGTTTAGGGTGGGCATGCCCGCCATCGTCTCTATCGCATCCGGCGGGCGGCCGCTGCCGGCAAAAATCATTCAGATTCTCCCCACCGTCGATCCTCTGTCCCGCACCTTCATAATCAAGGTTGCCTTCCCAGGTGTCGGCATAAAATCCGGTCTCTACGCTAAAGTCAGCATACCCAAGGGTAAAAAGGAGGCGCTGCTGGTTCCCGATGCCGCTATTGTGGAAAAGGGGCAATTGACCGGCGTCTATGCCGTGGACGGTCGGGGCGTCGTCACCTATCGTCTCATCCGGGTTGGCCGGAGCCATGAAGGGAAAAGGGAAATCCTGTCGGGCTTGCACAGCCAAGAGCGAATCATTGTGCAAGGAACGGAAAAGGCCGTGGACGGCGGTATCCTGGAGCAATTACCATGAAGGCTGTCGGCATAGCGGGGATCATTGCCAGGACCTTTATCAGGTCCAAGCTGACGCCGCTTATCGTTCTGGCCGCGCTTATCCTGGGGATTTTTGCCGTCCTGATCACGCCCCGTGAGGAAGAACCGCAGATCCTGGTGCCCATGGTCGATGTCTATGTTGCCTATCCGGGGGCCTCGCCCCGCGAGGTGGAAGCCCGGGTGACGAAGCCCATGGAAAAGCTCCTCTGGGAAATCAAGGGGGTGGAGTATATCTACTCGATCATCAAGCCCGGCTTCAACCTGACCATTGTCCAGTTTTATGAAGGCCAGCAGATGGAAGACAGCATCGTCAAGTTGAATAACAAGCTTTCGTCCAACTATGATCGCATTCCGGCGGGCGTCTTGCCGCCCCTGATCAAAGAGCGTTCCATCGACGATGTGCCGATTCTTACCCTGACCCTCTGGAGCGACGGTAACCGCTACGCCGGTTATGAGTTGAGGCGTGTCGCCCAGGAACTGGGTGAGGAAATAAAAAAAGACCGGGATGTCTCGGAATGCGCCGTCATCGGCGGGCAGAAGCGGCAGGTACGGATCACTCTCGATCCCCAGCGGCTCAATGCCTACCATGTTTCTGTCTGGCAGATTGCGGAAGCCCTGAAGAAGGCAAATTTCCTGTTGCCCGCCGGGGCTTTCCCTGCCGGCAATAAGGAATACCGCGTGGAAACGGGCGCTTTTCTCAAGAGCAGCGAACAAGTAGGCGACGTGGTCGTCGCCCTTTACCAAACTCGGCCCCTTTATCTGCGGGATGTGGCCACCATAAATGACGGTCCCGAAGAACCGGCCCATTATGTCTTCATGGGCTTGGGGGCGGCCGCGGCCAGGAAGGGAATCCATAGCCCGGTTATCGGACAAAAAGAAGCCGTAACTCTGACCATTGCCAAGAAAAAAGGCGCCAATGCCAGCCTCGTGGCCAATGAAGCCCTGGCCAAGGCCGCAGCTCTGAAGGGGAAGCGCCTGCCGGCAGACGTCAATATCACCGTGACCAGAAACTATGGGGATACGGCCAAGGATAAATCCGATGAGCTCCTCGAACATATGTTCATTGCCGCTATTTCCGTGACCATTCTCATCGCCCTGTTTCTCGGCTGGCGGGAATCCCTGGTAGTTGGCGTGGCCGTGCCCGTGACGCTGGCGCTCACCATCCTGTTCAACTATCTCTATGGCTACACCCTTAACCGGGTGACGCTTTTTGCGCTGATCTTCTCCATCGGCATCCTGGTCGATGATGCGATTGTGGTCGTGGAAAATATCCACCGTCATTTCAAGATGGGGCGGGTGGACACGGAAACGGCGGTGGCCGCCGTGGACGAGGTAGGCAATCCCACGATTTTGGCCACCTTTACGGTTATCGCCGCCCTGCTTCCCATGGCGTTCGTTTCCGGTCTGATGGGGCCCTACATGCGCCCTATCCCCGTCGGGGCATCCGCCGCCATGCTGTTATCGTTGCTTATTGCCTTTATCATCAGCCCCTGGCTTAGCTACATCGTCTTGAAGGGAACCGGGAAGCAGGATGCCGAGGCCACGGCTAAGGAAGAGGGACGGTTGCTCGGCACTCTCAACCATCTATACGAGAAGAATCTCCGCGGGCTGCTCGCCAGCCGGAAGAAACGCTATTTCGGGCTTTTGCTGGTACTGATGCTTTTTGGAGGAGCGGTCAGCCTGGTGGCATTCAAGCTGGTCACGGTAAAGATGCTCCCCTTTGACAACAAAAGCGAACTGCAGATTATCAGCGACCTGCCCGAAGCGGCGACCTTGGAGGAGAGCGCCGCCTTGGCCCGCGAGATCGGCGAGTATCTGAAAACCGTCCCGGAGGTTACGGATTATCAGTCCTACATCGGCACGGCGGCGCCCTTTAACTTTAACGGCTTGGTAAGGCACTACTATCTGCGGGCGGGCAGCAACGTTGCTGATATCCAGGTTAATTTCGTTGCGAAGAATGAACGTAAAGCGCAGAGCCACGACATTGCCAAACGCCTTCGGCCGGAAATCAAGCGGCTCGGCGATAAATATCAGGCGCGGATCAAAGTGGTGGAAATTCCGCCCGGTCCCCCGGTACTGAGTACCCTGGTGGCGGAAATCTACGGGCCGGAGATGGGCCGTCGGATCGAGATTGCCAAAGAAATCAAAGATATATTCACCAAAACTCCCGGCGTTGTTGACGTGGACTGGTACGTGGAGGGAGATCAGCCCAAGATCAGCTTTGAGGTTGATCAGGACAAGGCCGCTCGCTCCGGCATCAGTACGGAGGCCGCATCGCAGAGCTTGAAGATTGCCTTGAGCGGCGCCGGGGCAGGTCTGGCCCACCTGGAAAAGGAAAAGGAACCGGTGGAATTATTCCTCCGGATGCCGCTGGCGCAGCGGGCCGAATTGGGCATCCTTACGTCCGTGGGCGTGCCTTCTTCCTCAGGCGCGCTTGTCCCCCTGGCCGAGCTGGTAAAACGCCAAGACGGCAGCGAGGCGAAAACCATCTATCACAAGAACCTGAAGAGCGTCACCTATGTCACGGGCGATGTGGCGGGGACGGAAGAAAGCCCCGTGTATGCCATCCTGAAGATGAAGAAGGTTATTGCCGCGTTGCGGCTGCCCGAAGGTTATGAGCTTAAACAATACTCCACCGCTCAACCCTGGCTGGAAGACAAGTACAGCATGAAATGGGACGGTGAATGGCACATCACCTACGAGGTATTCCGCGACCTGGGAATCGCCTTTGCCGCCGTCTTGATCTTGATCTATGTCATGGTGGTGGGCTGGTTCAGGTCCTTCATCGTGCCCATCGTCATCATGGCCCCCATTCCCCTCTCCTTGATAGGAATCCTGCCGGGGCATGCCCTCATGGGCGCCTTCTTCACCGCCACCTCCATGATCGGCTTTATTGCCGGGGCGGGCATCGTGGTGCGGAACTCGATTATCCTGGTGGACTTCATTGAATTGCAGCTTGCCGATGGCGTACCGTTAAAGGAAGCGGTGGTGCAGGCCGGCATCATCCGTTTCCGCCCTATGCTCCTTACCGCCGCCGCCGTCGTCGTCGGTTCCTCGGTCATCCTCTTCGACCCCATTTTTCAAGGAATGGCCATCGCCCTTATGGCAGGCGAAGTGGTGGCCACGCTCCTTTCCCGCACCATGGTGCCCGTTCTTTATTATGTTTATAAAGACTGGGAGATGAACAGGAAAGTAAACCCTGCATGAAGCTCACAATATTAAGAATCGCAGACACCTTATATCGCGAGAATCTAATGCAACAAACATGTATGTAGTGTGAGACCTTTGCACAAATCCCTTATTCGTCATTCCGGTGGAAACCGGAATCCAGAAAGTACTTGATAATGCTGGATACCGGCTTTCGCCGGTATGACATAATTGCTGGTTTTGTGTAGTTGTGCAAAGGTCTCAGTGTATTGTAGTGCAGGAGGTGAGAAACATGAGAACCGTTTTATCGGTAAGCTTGCCAGAGAAAATGGCAACGGAGCTTGAGGCCATTGCCAAAACAATGGGCAGGAACAGGAGCGATATTGTAAAAGAATCCTTGGGATTATTTCTGTGGGAGACGAAGTTTCGGAGTATAAAGAAAAAACTGTCCGCCAAGGCTAAGGCGGCCGGTGTTGTTACTGAAGAAGATGTTTTCAATGCGGTATCGTGAAAGCAGTTTTTGATACGGATATTCTTATCGCTGCCTTTCTCACGGAAGGAATCTGTGCCAAACTCATGATCCGGGCACGCAAGAGGGAGTTCGACCTGATTCTATGCGACGGCATCCTCGATGAGTTTAAACGTGTCCTCAAAAAAAAGTTTGCTACTTCTCCGCATGAAACATCCGAAGCACTGATCGTCCTTTCTGAGGCAGCATTGGAAATTCATGGACCGATTGAATTGATAACACCCATTTGCAGAGATTCGGATGATGACTTGATTTTGGCCTGCGCCATGGATGCGATTGCAGACTACGTTGTTACCGGGGACGAAGACTTACTGGTTCTTAAGAATTACGAGGGGATCAGTATTGTTGCCCCAAGGGAATTTGAGAAACTCTTCCCAGATTGAGAAAGTGCACATTAGTTAGCTTACGTTAAAGTGGCTTTTAATCTTTTTTACAAAACGATGAGTGGTGAATTCTACTCACAAACCCAACATCCCTATCGCTGTCATTGAAGCAAAGGACAACAACCACACCGTGGGCGGCGGCATGCAGCAAGCCCTGGAACATGCGCAGATTCTGGACGTCCCGCTCGACCGCTGGCCTGAAAAGAACAAACCAGCT
>Ga0080064_1003354_pt1 | contig 23428 bp, 1 predicted proteins | sample Subgrocontami54m_FD_69260 | JGI IMG/M metagenome (GOLD analysis project Ga0080064, IMG submission 69260) | Subsurface groundwater microbial communities from S. Glens Falls, New York, USA - GMW46 contaminated, 5.4 m (SPADES assembly) (version 2) ...
TTTATTCGCCGCGCTTGTCCTCTCATTGATCGTCCGGAAAAGCTTCAGGTCCATTATCATCGTGACGCTTCCTATCCCTGTGTCCGTGATCGGCACATTTATTTTCATGAAAAACACGGGGCTCAGCATCAATGTGATGACACTTTTTGGCCTGGCTTTGGGAGTCGGAATGCTGGTGGATAACTCTATCGTCGTGTTTGAAAATATTCTTAAGAAAAGGGAGGCGGGCGGAGCCATGATCGAGTCCGCGGTTTTGGGAAGCAACGAAATGTTTTTAACCATCATCGCTTCAACGCTTGCGACCGTGATCGTATTTTTGCCGCTGGTTTTCATGGGCCAGGAACTTCAAAAACTCTATTCTGGAATGGCCTCGACGATTGTTGTTTCTCTATTGGTTTCAATGGCTTGCGCGGTCACACTCGTACCAATGATGTGTTCGAGACCGGCCTTTAGCTCGTTTGCGGAAAGCGCCGGATCCGAGGAAGGCGAATCGTGGGTTAAAAAATTTTCTTTAGTGGAAAGACGGTTTCTTTTTCGATCCATCCGCTACCGGCGGCGTGTGTTGCTGATCTGTATCGCGGCGTTTCTAGTTGCTTTGTTTTTTATTTCCAAGTTGGGCTTGGAATATCTCGGAAGCACGGAACAGAATAAGTTTACGGTTTTTATCGAGCTACCAACAGGGGCTAAATTGGACGTGTCGGACAAGATGGTCAAGCGTGTGGAAAACATCGTCAGAACAGTCCCAGAGGTGAAGCTCGTGACCTCGCGCATTGAACCGTGGTCTTCCAAAGTATATGTAGAGCTCGTCAACGCCGCGGATCGAAAAAGATCGGCTCATGATGTCATTGAGACGCTGCGGCAGGAAACTAACAAGATGCATCCGGCCTTTATCTATTTCCAGGAGGAGGAACAGGTCGGAACCAAGGAAGTGATTCTCGAGATCTTCGGTTACAATTATGACAGACTTCGGGAGCTGGCGATTGCGATCGCCAATCGTATGGAAGGTATTAAAGGGCTTACGGATACGAAGATTCGTATGCGTGAGGGCCGGCCGGAAATGCAGGTACTGATCAATAAGAAGCGGGCGGGATTATATGATTTGACCGTCGGTGATACCGCGAATCAGATCCATGGACAAATGAGGGGTTTTCGGGCCACGGTTTATCATACGGAGGGCACCGAGGTGGAGACCATCAGCCGCTTGGACGAAAAATATCGCAAGACCTTTAAGGATTTGCACCACCTGATCATGACCTCGAAGAATGGTGATTCCGTGTTACTGGACCAATTGTCCGATTTCAAATTTGGGTTGGGTCCGAGCGAGATTTGGCGCAAAGACAAAAACCGCATGATCCAGGTGAGCGCCAATATTGGGAAGATTCCTTTGAGTAAGGTCGTGGCGATGGTGGAGAAGAATTTGAAGAATGTCCCGTTTCCCGAGGACTATTTTTACCGCGTCGGAGGAGACTATCCGACTTTGGTACGCACGAACAAGCAAATGCGAATCATGATTCTCCTGGTTTTGGTGCTCGTTTATTTGGTTTTAGCCTCTTTATTTGAGTCTTTTTACCAGCCGATCTTGATCATGGTGGCGGTGCCACTAGCTCTGGTGGGCGCTGTCACGGCCCTCTATTTTGGGCCTAAATCCATCGGGGTTGGAGCGCTCCTGGGGATGATGATGTTGGGTGGAATTGTCGTGAACCATTCCATCATGCTCGTCGACAGGATTAATTATTACGTGAATCAAAAAAAATGTTCAGCCATCCGCGCCGCCATTTTGGCTAACCGCGACCGTCTAAGGCCTATTTTGATGACGATGAGCTGTACGGTTCTCGCCCTCATTCCTATGGCGATCGATAAGACGGAAGGGGCTAATCTCTGGTCACCTCTGGCCCTGACCGTTATAGGCGGAGTAGTCAGCTCTACTGTCCTTACCCTCATGGTCACCCCGGCTTTTTATATCCTCTCTCAGGATATTTTGTTTTTTCTGAAGAAGAACTATAACAAAGCTTATGTTAGTGCGGATAATATCTAGAATATCTTCCAATTTCCCTCATAAAAATAGAAGTTAATAGAAAAATATCTAGTTTTACAATTTGATAAATTGTAGATAAAATGCCATAATTTTAGGTGGCGATAATAGAAGGCTACACCCTTGTTACCAATTAGTTAAGTAAATAAAAAAGTATTTAATAACTTGGTTGATGAATCAGAGAGCAGTCAACAATGAACGATGTCTCATAGACTAATATTCAAGACATATAGTATGTCTTGTTTATTAATATTTTATAAAGTGTTTTACCGGAAATTAAAAAATACATGACAATTTGCAAAATAGACACGTTAGAAGAAAAACCATTCAAAAGCCGCTGGTCCTTATGGGTCAAGGGCGTTTCAGTGCTTGTCATCAGTTCATTTTTGTTTACCGAAGTAGTCAGCGCCGCTGACCCCAGTGGTTTTCAGCTGAAGCGTGAGCGAGAAAAAGAAAGCAAATTCCTTCCCAGATACCTGCTCGAACAACAGCAAAAACACGAAGACTTTATCCAGCAAAAAGAAGATCAATCCAATCTTGCTAAATCACTCGAGGATGATTTTACCCAGCGCATGAGAAAGAAAAAACCAATTCTGGAGGATGACCGCAGACGGGGCGGTGGTGGTGCTTCTGATCTTTTGGATCTGAATGATTTATCGAACCAGCAGTTGGAATACACGCTGGAGGACGAAAACCAGGACGGCCGTCCGGACATTTTGAATATCTACGAGTATGCAGGAGATAAGCTTCTCAGGATCATTAAATACGACGTGTCTGAAACGGATGTGTCCGAATACATGGACAGCGCCCAGCACTTCAAGGACAAGGACGGCAATGAGATCTGGGGAGGTTTCCAGGATCTGGATGAAGATAAGCTGACTGACGATAGGATCGTTTCCGAGACGGTTTTTGAAGAGGTTGATGGTCAAACACGCGCGGATTATGTGCTCTCGGATTACGCGGATGGAAAGCCGACCACCGTGTCGGACTATCTCTATGATGGGACCGGTGCCCTCGAGGAAGTGAAAGTTTACGATATTTTCGATACTTCAATTGATCCCAAGAATGATCCTGATTTCAAATCTAAACTTTCGGACAATTTATTGATCGAGATTCAGGAGTATGACGGTGAGAAAGGACACGAAAAACTTGTAAGCGCGTCCTCTGATTTTTCCATGGAGGACGACATCAACAAGCCGCATACGCTGACAGTTTTTGATTACGGCGCCGACGATAAATTAAGCGGTGCCCGCGAATATGACATCTCGGATGTTTTTAACGAATCCAACTGGGCCGACACCAAGGAAAAAATGAAGGCCAATAGCGAAGATGTCAAACTTTTACTGAGAAGGGAAACGCTGTTCGACGCGGACCGTAAGATCAGCCAAGTTTTTGATTATGCCGACGGAGAAATCGTCCAAAGAAGCGACTATTTTTATGATGAAAACGAAGCTTTGATAAGGGCCCTGACTTTTAATACCGAAGGCCTGTCCTTCTCCGACGCCCGTCAGAAAGCTTCCGGAGTGATCTTTGATTCCGAAGGCAACGTCATCGCCGGTTCCTTCACGGGAGACTTGATCTCCGAGACTGTGTTCGAAGGCCCTTCCGGCAAGGAAAGACCGAACCAAGTCTTCGACTTCACCAAGAACGAAGACGGCACTTACAGCATTGTGCAGAGAACGGATTACCTCTACGAAGGGGGAGTCTTAAAGAAAACCCTCGCCTTTGACACCGAAGGCCTGTCCTTCTCCGACGCCCGTCAGAAAGCTTCCGGAGTGATCTTTGATTCCGAAGGCAACGTCATCGCCGGTTCCTTCACGGGAGACTTGATCTCCGAGACTGTGTTCGAAGGCCCTTCCGGCAAGGAAAGACCGAACCAAGTCTTCGACTTCACCAAGAACGAAGACGGCACTTACAGCATTGTGCAGAGAAAAGATTATGTTTACGAGGATGGACGTCTGGTAAATGTAATTCAGTTCGATGTGGAAGGGATGCCTTATTCTATAGTCAGGCAGTTTGGCTCGGGGGAGGAAATTTCAAAATCTTACTACAAGGGAGTCGCCGGCAGGGAAATTTTGGATTACGTGACCAATGCGAACGATCTGTCTGTCTACGATTTTGGCAAAGCACCCATTGATCCCAGAACCATAACCGATCCGGAAACTGTCATCCAGTATCTGGTCGGTCATGAAGGGGACATGGATTTTATATCGAGCATTACTTTCAGTGACGGGTCGAATTATCAGTTTGAATATGACAACTCGAATAAATTGGTCAAAGTTTATTTTGCTTCCGCAGGCACTGCAAGTAACCTCAATAAGTTCATGACTTACAATTATAAGGACGTAGATGGCCATGCGGAGCTTGATTTGATCAGTTATCTGGGTCATTTGTCCATTCAGTATGAATATGCGGCCGGCAAACTGAATAGGACGATTGAGTTCAGCGATGCAGACCAGGATGGCATGCTTACGGATACCGACAAGATCTCAAAGATAAATTTTTATGATTCCCTTGGAAAGAAGGTGTTGTATTCGCTCGATTATCATTCAGGCACGGTATTTGCGGACGTAAAGAATGATGCACTGTCCGATAACAGCGCTTTGGAAAATCAAAAGATAAAAAGTACGAGTGTTTATACCTATCAAAATGAGCCGCAGGACAGAATTAATTATGTCACGACTTACCACGGGCTTTTGTCAAGTAATGTCACCGTCGACAGATCCTATTATCGGGATGATCCCAATAATTTATTATACAAAACGTTAAATTTTAGAAACGGGGACACAGGAAATATTCGTTCGACGGTTGTCAGAAATTATAACGGAAAGAATCTCGATTCCACCGTGCAAATATCAGGCGAAGTTACGGATGCAGAGATAGCAAATTTACAAGCGAGTATTACGAACAATTCTATTATTGATGAAGTCGAGCTTTTGACCAATGCCAATGCTAGGTTCTACACAAAATTTACGGGTCATCAGAGCCAGGAACAGGTTGATTTTCAGAAAGAAATAAAAGGCGGATCGTACAATATAAAAACAGATTATATTTATGACTACAACAATGATTCGGACCGTGGCCTGGATGAAACGATAAGAACCCGTATTCCATCAGGAACGACAATCGGCAAAACATTGTTTACGGGTTTTGAGGGTGAGGAGAAAGCTCAGCGTACCTTTAACTACAACTTCGACGGCACCGCCGTTAAGACGACCTCTATTCTTAGCTACGGCGCGGATGATGCCTTGGCCTCTTCCATAAGTTACAAGGGTGAGGTCTTAGGCGCCCCAGTAGCTTCTAACAAAAAAGTCTCGGTGACCTTGTTTAGTGGCAACGAGGGTGAGGAGAAAGCTCAGCGTACCTTTAACTACAACTTCGATGGCACCGCCGTTAAGACGACTTCTATTCTTAGCTACGGCGCGGATGATGCCTTAGCCTCTTCCATAAGTTACAAGGGCGAGGTCTTAGAAAGCTCAGCGTACCTTTAACTACAACTTCGATGGCACCGCCGTTAAGACGACTTCTATTCTTAGCTACGGCGCGGATGATGCCTTAGCCTCTTCCATAAGTTACAAGGGCGAGGTCTTGGGTACTCCCACCGCTTCCAACAAAAAAGTCTCGGTGACCTTGTTTAGTGGCAACGAGGGTGAGGAGAAAGCTCAGCGTACTTTCAACTACAACTTCGATGGCACCGCCGTTAAGACGACCTCTATTCTTAGCTACGGCGCGGATGATGCCTTGGCCTCTTCCATAAGTTACAAGGGCGAGGTCTTAGGCGTTCCAGTAGCTTCCAACAAAAAAGTCTCGGTGACCTGGTTTAGTGGCAACGAGGGTGAGGAGAAAGCTCAGCGTACTTTCAACTACAACTTCGACGGCACCGCCGTTAAGACGACTTCTATTCTTAGCTACGGCGCGGATGATGCCTTAGCCTCTTCCATAAGTTTTAAAGGGGAGATCTTAGCCGCTCCGACCGCTTCCAACAAAAAAGTCTCGGTGACCTTATTCTCCGGTAACGAGGGTGAGGAGAAAGCTCAGAGAACCTTTAACTACAACTTCGACGGCACCGCTGTTAAATCGATGTCGGCCTTAACCTACGACTCGGACCGCCTGGTGAATTCCACGAGCTACCGTGGTGTCTTCGCGATTAACTTGGACCCTGTGCCCGCGGGCGCGGTCAAACAATCCGAAACGCTCTTCACCGGCAACGAGGGCGAGGAACAAGCCCAGAGAACTTTTAATTATGATTTTACCGGCACCGCAATTAGATCCATGTCTATTCTTGCTTATAACATAGATGATGAACTGAGATCTTCCACAATTTATAAAGGAAGTTTTGTAATTTCCCTTGATCCTATCCCCGCAGATGCAGTGAAACGGTCGGTTACCTATTTTGTTGGTAATTCTGGTGAAGAAGTCGCCGATTATTCACTGAATTATTTTGGAGACGGCACTATCAGCAATACGACCATCAATTTTTATCAAATCGCTTCGGGATCCGCTGTGGGTACTCTGATCCGCGCTTCTTCTGCGAATATTTCTTCCGATGACGCTTTGACCGTGAGTGTGAGCTATCGCGGCCAGTTAAGCGACGCCAATTTAAATGCCATCACGTCCTCGGATTCCAACGTCTCCGGTTCGTATTATGGACGCCAGTCGATGACTTTCTTCACGGGCATGAAAGGTGAGGAAATTATCAACTACGCTTTGCAATTCAAAGTGGATACGAATCTTATAAGAGAAACGGCGGTTAATTTCTATCACACGAACGGAGACAATTTAGCTTTCACCCGAGCTTCCGATTCGGCCATTACTACGGAAGACAATATGGGAGCGACAGTCTCTTATAGAGGGGACGCGCGCGCTTCTTTGGCTTCCATTACTTCCATTGATTCCAATGATGGCACCAATACTTTCTACGGCCGTCAATCCAAGACGATTTTTGCCGGAGAAAAAGACGCGGAATTGGCGGATCAGACGATTCAGTATACTTTAGGCACAAATGTTATCCGTTCAACCGCCACTTATTTTTACGGCAGCGCCAAACTCAAAGCCGCCGAGGCTGTTCTCGATAATGAAGACAAGATTTTCCAAATCGATACGGTTTACTACGATCCTTTCGGCAGCGGCGTTATTTTAGGGAATGCAACGACGGTCAATACGTATGCTTCGGGAAAGCTCTCGCAGGCGGCAACGGGTGCCACTTATTATGATAAGTTCAATAGAAAGATTATCAGCACTGCCGCGACCACAGCTACTTATGACGCGATGGAGCAGGAGAGTTCAAGTGTCACGCTCAGCACTTCTTACGACAGGAACAATGGTGCGGTTATTGGTTTAAGCCAGGCGACTAATTTATACGACGCCAACAAAAATCTCATCGGTTCGCAGGCCTATGCTTACCAATTTGACAAATACACCGGCGTCGGCGTCGGGCAGACAGTGACAAACTCGGTCATAAATTTATATGGCCAGACCGCGTCTTCCACCTCCACGGGCTCCACCTATTACAGGCATATGAATGCCGGCACGGGCAATGTGGTGGTGCAGCCCGGGCTTCCTCCAGCGCCTTCTCCGAATAGTTTTGGAAAGAGAACAGGCGTCACGCAAAGCACGGATTATTATGATGCCAATGGCATAAGGATCCGGACCGAAATCACCGCGCAAAATTATGATGTTTGGACAAACAATCAAACAGGAGACGCACGCACCGTCATCACTTATGTGAATGACGTTATTAGTAACATGGTGACGGACACCATCAATTATGACCGGCACTTAATCGGCACGCGTATCGGCATCAGTCACGCGGAGAATTTTTATACCAACGGTTCCATCGTGGGGACTGAATCGAAAGGCCATTCCTATAATCGTTACAATGGCAAGGGTGTGGCTGAATCCTATAGCTGGATCACTTATGACGGAAATGAAAATATGCTGAACCAGAGAGTAGATACTGTTTATTATTCGGACACCGTAGGATCAGGCCAGCCTGTGATGGCCATTATTCCGAGCATTTTAGGTTCTCCCGCGTTTCCCATCACTTCTTTTGGCGCGAGGGTGGGTAGAAGCAGTACAACCAATAATTTCAATATCACCAACGGCAATATCACAAATTCTTATACCATTTCTCAGGGATACGATCCTTGGAGCCAAGTGGGAATCTCCTGGTCTTACAACAAAGTCACTTATGACCCGACCAATGAAATGATCGCCTCCGACCAAACGGACACGTATCATTATAATCGCAGCACTTACCAGGGCAATGTGACGACAGCGGTTCCTGATATTCTATCCATAGCGAGCGTTTCCAATCCGTTTGGTTCGGGTGTCGCGCTTCCGGGACCAGGCGCAGGCGCTTTTGGCGGCTTAGTGGGCGTAAGCAGTACTCACAATTATTACAATCAATCTACTGCCACGATTCGCGCTTCAGACACCGTTTCGCTGGGTTACGATCCTAAAACAGGTGTTGGCACTTCACGTACTTTTTCTACCACCACTTACTCCAATAGTGGGGATGTGGCAGAAACACTTTCTGATACTATTGTGTATGACCGGTATGATTATGGCGGCCAGAGAACGACCCCTAATATTCCACCCATCCCGGCAATCCAAACGGTCGCGGGAGAACTCTCTAATCCTCTGAATTTTGGAGGCCAGGGAAGTCTGCGCATGTCTCCTACGAATACCTTTGGTAAAGTCATCGGCGCCAGCCATAGTAAGAGCGAATTTGCCCAAGGAAAAATCGACACCACTATCACAGAGGCCCAGTCCTTTGACAAGTGGACGGGCCGCGGCGTTACCAACTCCTTTACGCTTCTGCGTTATGCTTTTGACGGACGCATTATCTTCGATGAGACGGACGCAATGCTGTATGACAAACACGCGGGCGTGGCGGCGGCTCCCAATGCTCCACCGGTTCTCCAACTGTTTAATAATGTAGTAGGCGCTGTCGTGCAAGGAGCTAGAAACAATCCCATCGTTATGCCGGCGGCGCCGGCGGGTTTCGGCGCTTTTGTAGGAATCAGTCATACAAAGAACAACCATGTGGACGGCACTATTCATGACACGTTTACCCAAACCCAATCTTATGACAAATACACCGGCGTCGGCGTCGGCGAATCGATTACCGCTACTTTATATAATGAAGACGGGGAAATCACGGAGCAGAATTCCCAAGGCCGGGTTTACAGCCGCCACACCGCCTCTTCAAACGCGCAGGTACGGCCGGAGGATGCGGACGCCGCCCAGCCTGATGTCACTAACGTTCCTCTTTTGCAGCAAATCCAAAACTTGCCTGGCGGCATGAATAACCCCATTCACTTCGTCGGTCCTAACGTGCAGGCCGGCAACGGAGAAGTCGCCGGATTCGGCGCCTGGATCGGTTCCTCCTACACGGAAAATTCTTATGTCAACGGCAAACTCACAGGTTCTACGACTGTTGCCAACGCATTTGATACCTATACCGGCAAAGGAGTGAGTGTCAGTTATACTTCTATGAAAACAGGCGCTACGGAAGAAGTGCAGAGTTCCAGCACCACCACTTATCAATACGATAAAAGCGTGGGCAACAACGGCGACGCGCTCAACCACGCCGGCCAGGTTCTTGATCTGAGTGATCTGGAAGCTCCTCCGGACGGAAGGTTCGGCAATCTAATAGGCCTTTCTTTCACGGAGACGGATTATTCGAATTTTGGGGCCGGAGACAATGATTCCGGCGTCATTCAGGGCGTGAAAACCTGGGCCGAGAGTTTCAATAAATACGACAAGCATAAAACGGGTGAAAGCTACACCGTGACCAACTACAATGCCGACGAAGACGTGACGTCTACGGAATCTCATAGCGTGGGCTACCGACGTTCTTTCCAAAGAGGCCAGGCACCTAATCACGGTCCGGCAGACGGCGCGCCCGTGAAGTGGGAAGGCGTCGTGATAGATCATGTGCCCAATGATTTATTCAATGACTGGTCCAACAAGGGCGCTATTGACGGGAATTTCCCCTTGCCGCTCGTCGGGACAGTGTCCCCGGATACCATTGCCGCGGGCATTTCCAGTTTGAGCAAAACAAAAACAAACTTCAATAAATCCGACGCCACCGACTCCGAAAGCGAGAGCGTTTCTTTCCACAGTGACGGCGTCCGTAGCGGCTGGTCCAAGCAGGAAGGTGCTTTTGACCGGTTGGGCGAGCTGGCCAAGATGACGACCACCGCTTCGGCAAGCTACCGCAAAGATCAGAAAAAAGTCAGCGAGACGGACGCGAATAAGGCCGTCACCTATTTCTATAAAGGCAACGCTTTCCTGACCCATAGTGAGGGAGTGAACTACAGCGTCGATTATTCGGACGGAAGCCGCGATACCAAGTACCGTTCGGACCTGCAGTACGAAAACGGCGACGCGGTTTCCGGTTACACCGTGGATTATCGTGTTAACCCGACCGCAAAAGGCGCTCAGGTGGGCGTCAAACCCGAATGGACTGTGTCCGAATCCAAAACCACTTATGTCAAAGGCGAGCTCACCAAGACGCGTTCTTTCGCGGGGACCGAGGGCTCAGGGTTGGCCAGCACCACGATTTATCACTTCAAGGATAAAAACGGAAACGGCCAATTCGACAACGCCGATGAATTAAACGACGGCGAAGCCACGTATTCCAAGACGGATCCCAGCATTACGAGCGCCGGCGGTTCTTCCGTGACGCTCACACTGTATCTCAACGGCGTGCCCGCTCAGAGCTACACCAACGGCAACGACGGGTTTGACGGAATTTCAGAAACCTGGACGGATTTTGACGGTGTGGGAAGAGTAGGACAGGCGGTGGCCGGCAGAGATTTGACCAGTGTGCCCGGCTATACGGCGTTGGTTAATCTCGCTGAAAAAGAGCGGTATAGAATATCTCCCATTCAGCTTGGCATCGCTGTCCCGGAGGAACGCTCCGAGAACGTAAAAGTATTGACCAAAAATAGCGCCGCCGGTTTCAACTATTATTCTTACACCGAATCTAATACGATTAACTTTGTGCGTAAGACCGGCACGAAAAGCAAAGAATATACCGGCTATGAAGACGGCGTGGTTAAGGGTTCCTATACTTATTCGGAAACTCATAAGGAGTTCGCTCTGCAGGGCGAGCCTCCTTCCGGCGTCAGCGAGTCCTACACTTCTTATTTGAACGGCTACCGTTCACGCGTGGAAACGGTGGGGTATGAGACGGATAATGACGGCAATTACGCCGATTTCACAACCGTCGCCATTCCGACGGAATCCGTGACGACGCGCTATCAAAACTGTACGGGCGCCTCGGGCACAGGCGGCAGCGGCGGCAGTAATCCCTGCGCCGGTGGCACTTGGCATTCGACCAATCAGCAGAGAATCAATGGCGTTCTGAAGATCAACACCGAAGATTGGAAATTCAAATCCACCGCCTCGGTGCCGGATCAGACCGGCATCAAGAAAGAAGACTGGACGCACCGTGAAATAAACGGCGACTGCACCATCCCGGGCTGCAATCGCTTGTCCGATGGAATAACGACAGTGCCTGCAGGGGAGAAGTGGATCGAGTGGTACACGGACGCCTCGAAGACGGCACTCATGGGTGGGCTCGGACAAGTTTGGAAGTATGTGAAGCTTGCGAACGGCACATACCAGCTTTATGAAATATCCCATGACCCGCAATGGGACACCGTAAGAATGAGCAGTGACAACTATGGCATTGTAGCCACCCGCGACGGAGCCGGCAATGTCATCGGCTTCTCCGTCGTATCCCCCTGGGCTACTCTTGGAGAGCCTTGGAGCTACGCGATCGACAGCCGTTTTGCCGCGATTGTGACCACGTCCTGGAATAATTGGGACGCCGAGACGGCGTCTATTTTCGCGACCAATATTGAGAATATCGACAAATTCCAAACCGAATTCTGGGGGGACAAGAAAGCCTATGCGGAGGCCCTCGACAAAGCCACTTATGAATACAACAAGCGCTTGAAAGCCGCCGAGGTGACTAAAGAGACAAAGAAAATGGAAGTTTTAAACAGCTATTTGCAGGACGGCGTCCCCATGTTTTTAGCAGCCGTACAATCGGATCTGGATTCCTTTGCCGAAGGCGGCGGTGACGGATACAACGAATCAGCCGTGGGCGCGGTGAATGATATCTATCACCTTTTTACCGGCAATCCCTACTACGGCCAAAGTTATGGCGGCTATCCTGGGTGGGGCGGCAATTCTATTCCCGGCGGGATTATAAGCCAGTATCAATCCATGCTCGATTATATCAATAATTTAGTAGGCACGGGCTCCCTCAGCGACGGAGCGAATACGCTCTACGGCATGAAGCACAAAGCCGAGCAGGATAAACAGAAAGCTTTGGACAATCTGCAAACTGCCTATGACACGGTCTTCAACAATAACCAATGGACACTCAAGAAGCAAAATTTGCAGGACACCATCAACAAGATCAAAGATTACGCGAAGGCTTTCTCTGATCAGGGCCAGGGGGACATCGCGGACGCTTTAGGCGACATTGAAGCGAAAATCGAAGCGCTGGACGGCACCTTCGGCGACTCCGGTGCTTATACGTCCGATGTTTCAGCCGCCTGGGACGGCATCATCAAAGGTTATGACCATCTCATCACGGCTTTGAATAATCTCAAAGACCCCGTGCAGGAAGCTTTGACCAAAGCGACGGCGGATTTTTATGAGTTCTACAACGCCGTTGAAAATGCAAATACTGCTTTCACAACTAGCACGGATTTTATAGGTAATCAGCGGAATAAAGAACCACTCGTGGATTGGGATCCTTCGATGTCGAGCCAATACTACTCGGCGGATGGTATTATTGAATATACGCCTGCATTTCAAGCCGAAAGGCAAGCCGAACAGGACCAGTATGGCAATCAAACTTATCATAACAATACAGTGATGTATTCGGACGCGCTTAAAGCAAAAAATAGTGCCATTGCCGAGGCGGCAAAGTCCGCGGTCTCGAAGCTATCCGCCGATTTCCAATCGGTAGGCCAGGTAGTCAATGCGTTTCAGATTCCGGACATCAGCGGCGATTATAACTCCGCTTTGGGCGCCTATTATGACGCGCTGAATAATATTCAAAAGAATCAAACCGCCGCGAATACAGCCGGCGGGCAGGCTCAAACCGCGCTCACCGAGGCCTTGTCGGAGATACAAATCACCGTGAATAAAGAGTACGACCGCGCCAAAGCGCTATATGACCGGCAAGTAGCGATACTGGACGCCGAGAAATTAAGTGCCGACGCGGCCAAAGTCAAGACCGTCAACGGCGTCACCGTCCTGAATAAATACAACCAAACTAAAGATAAGCTAAAAGCCGATATTTTAACTCCTATCGAGACGGCCAAAAACCAGATCAATCCACTTATTGGCACGTTGAGTGCCAATGTGGGTGCCGTGACCGGCGCTGCGTCCTCTATCGCGGGCACCATTGTCACCGCCGCCAAAAATGCCCTGCCGGTTCTAAATAGGCTGTCAGGACCTGTAAGCCAAGCGAAAAATATTCTAACCAATTTTGGTAGCCGCTTCCTAGGAAGCAGTGGGTATTTGGTAGATGTCACCGATAGTAGCTACTATATTAGTAATTATACGGGTTCGACTAAAGAGGTTGCTTTTGACGGCATTAAAGCCAGAGCGGCACAAGAAGTCTGGGATGCTTCAAAGGAAACTTACCAAAAGATTGTCTCCATGTCAGATGAGGTTTATCAGCAGTATGTGAATGCCTTGAGCGCCATGACGGTTACTACGACCGTCACTGGGATTAATCCTCTCCCAGGGTCCTCCGGGGCCGTCACTCGAAGGACAACTGAAAGAACTGATTTTGTGCGTACTAATTTTTGGGCTGTTTCATTCAAGCAAACGACAGAAACCTACACATCGTGGGATAACCGTACTCGGAAAAGCAACCCCGCTCCAGGTTCCGAGGATTGGAACCCGTTCTATCATATTCTTGACACCTATTATACTTACTACTGGGCTGTCGGCGCGGGCTATGATTCGCCTAGCCATACTGAAACTTTATTCAACACCGATGGTAGCTCGACAAAAATAGCAACCTCAAGCGATGACGGCGTGGAAATACTGGAAATTTGGAAAGGCAAAAAGGACACTTTCAACGGCATCATCAGAGACTATTACAATCAGGTGGGCGGCAGTCCTGCTTCATCCATGGAATATACTCCGAATCCCAACGGAGGGGGTACGGTTAGGCGGGGCGGAACCGTTGACGGCCTGGATCCTCATCCTCGGATTCCGACGGAGAGGGACCGCACGATATCCTCTGTCTGGAGAACTTATTTTGACACTGTTTACAATCCGTTTTTTGGCGGGAGCAAAGCCGATCCCAGCAACGATAATCCCGACACGCCAGGATATGATCCGACCTCTAGTCCTACGAAGGATTACGGGATAGGTCTACCTACCAAACGCGACAACGCGATCAGCAAAGCGGATACGGACTACACCAGCGAAGCCGCTAACGCGAATGATAAAAAAACCGCTGACACCAAGAAAGCCCAACAAGACTATGCCGGCCTTTTGAAGGAATACGCCACCACGCTTAAAGGCATCGATGCGGACGCCAAAAACTTAAGAGATCAGGGAATAGATGCGCTTCAAGCGCAGTATCAGTCCACGGAAGCGCTATACAGACAAATGGCGCTAGATATGGCCGGTGCTACCAACAACAAGACCATCGAGAAGCTTCAGCGCGATTTGGATGAAACGCAGGTGACAATGAGCCGCGCCATCAACCAGGCGCTGACTGTGCTGGAAGCCACGTTTGGCATCGTTACGGGTAATTTATATAACCAAATTATGGAGGTCGTGAATGAGTGGGTGCAAAAAGCGTTCGCGAATCAGGGCAATGTCTCGACACCTGAAGCGGACATCAGAAGAATCGTCAAAGACGCGCTTCCGCCTCTCCTGGAGGACACCGCCGAGTGGTACACGTCCCGAGTGAATCAGGCGTTGGACACCTGGTATCTGGCCGTGTTCGGTACTTCCACGAAAAGCCCCGGTGTCACCCAACACGGCATTCAATACTATATGCAGAAGGCGATCGATGCGGTGAATGACAGGCTCGGCGCCGCGCGGGATTGGTACGTGAATCAAATGAAAAATCTGCAACAAATCACGGACAAAGTGGCGAAAAGCCTTCTCACCGCTTATTACAGCATTCACCAAAGAATCACCGGTCAGATTTTGGATAAAAGCCAAAGCGACCCCGACTACGCCGGGAAAATCGAATGGAGTGACGAGGAGGTCGGTTTCCCAAGCTATTATTATGTCACCTGGACGCCCAGCACGCCGAGTGAGCTCAACGAAGGCTGGTTCACCAGAAACATGGGGAATCCCGACTTAAACCGTGATGTGGATGTTTTACCCAGTCCGCCCAATGCCGGCTATTCTATCGGCGAAAACAACACTTCTGTCAACGTATCCGGCTCCTTTTCGTTCACGGGCCCTACTTATGGCGATTCCAAAACCTCCAATTATCTGCTCAAGCCCACGGAAGATTACGCCGATGTGACTTCCTTGTCGGATTCCGAGCTCTTGGCCGCCATTGCCGCGGCGGACGCTAGCTTTGGAAACGTCGTTAGCGTCTCTTGGGGAGACACGGCCGGCATCGGCATCTATGGCAACTTCGAACCGATTTTCAAATCTTTTGCCGTAGACGCTCAGGTGCAGGGCACCAGCCTTATGAACGCCGAAGCCACTGCCGTGGCGCAGAACTGGCTGAGGGCTTTCACCGAAAAATTTGGAGGGTTTAACGACAACGTGGGCGCCCGTTTGCAGGCGTACGATGTTTTTGGCAGCGCGGTGTATGACGCGGCGATCAGCGGTAAGCTACCGAGTCTGTATCTGGTCTCCGAAGCCGCCGGCAAGCCCGGCGCTACCCTCCGAAATGAAGATGGTTCTTTTGCCCTGCCGACGCGGAACGTCGATGATGAGACGAAGAAAAAATTTGAATCCAATTTCGAAAACGAAGAAGATGTTGATTACTACGTGCAGCACGGCAATGGAGAAAAAGAAGGCCGGATTATCGGAGTGGTCACAAGCTTTGACAATATTCGCCCCGGTTCATCGCTTTTCGCGGACCTTAAAATAAGATTCAAAGACGGCGGATCCCAATTCCTCAAGCAATTCGGCAGCCTTAAAGTGAACATTCTTGTCAATCCGCTTAGCAGCGAACTCGAACTGGATCTGACCAGTTCTTTGCAAAGTCGTATTTTTGGAGGCTTTATTGAGTCGACAGACCAGTATGGCAAAGTGGTGGTACTGAATAGTGAGGGCAAAGAAGAAGTTGTATTGGTGATCAACCCTCTGATCGCGCAGCTAGCGAACGGCAAAGAACGCGCGGCGCTTGAAAAGGAGCTCAACAGTTACAGTGGTTTCAGTAGAGACGATAAGCAAAATGTGCGGTTTCAGATTAATTTAAGGAATGCCGACGGCGGATCGATCGCGCATGCCATCACAGCCCGTGTTTTCGTTTCCCTTGAAATTTACAATAAGAGGACTGACAAAAACGACGAGATCGCCAAGGATATTTTGGTCGTGTTAGCGGCAAAGGAGAAACTAGACGCAAACGGGAAACCGGTTCTTACCGAAGACGAAGCAAGAAATATTTTCGTCGTGACCAATGGTTTCGGCAACGGTCAAACGGAAACCAAAGTAGATTTACCCTTTGCCATCATTGAAAAACTCATAGGCAGTGGTTTCCAACTGAGCGATAGGCATACGCTTAATTATAACTATACGGTCGCCGTCACCGGAAAGTACGGCATTACATCCCTCTCCGGCAAAGAACTTATCTTCAACCAGATAGTGAATTCCAGTGATGAGGGCAAAAAGGCGATTGCGGCTTCCGCCGGACGCATAACTCTCGAGCAACTCAATCTATTCCTCCGGTCGAACAGCGGGGACGTCTCAAAAGCCGTTCTTTTCCTACAATTTGCCAGCCTCACTCCAGACCAACAGGCGTTTATCCTGCTGAATTTTAACAAAGACAATTTTTACGCAACGGAAAGTATTCTGAAAAATTTCTCGGCGCAACTCAATGAATTCAGCGGCGGAAATATTTTCAGTGTCCTTATCAGTCTCGCGCTTAGTGGACAAAACATAGAGGAAGGAAGTAAAATTTCTCAAATCACGAACATACGCAATCGGGGCACCGAGGCACTTGTCGTGGAATTTGGCGGCAATAGGGAAGTGCAAATCAATAGAACACTGCGGGCGGATGGAGGGTTTACACTTCACATTGATACGAGGGATTTTATCGGCATTAATGAATTTCTGCAAACCATACAAAGTTTTGATAATCAGGGCCGTCTCATTAGTACCAGTGAAAGGCTTTCCACCACGTTTGGTGACTTGAGCGGCACGGCCACTAACTTTACGTATTTCGCCGACGGCTCAAGGCTCATGGATTCGCGCACGTTTGACAACACCCGTATCAATGAAAGCGAAAGAACCCAAGTTTTAACCACGGCCGATGGCCGGGTGATAGGTGGCGGCAAGGTGGGCCAGACGGAAGGATTTTTCAGCTATTTCTTTAAACCGTCTACGGCGGATTACAACTATACGCGAAATGCGGACGGCACAAGCCGCCTCGCCGTCAGCTCAAGCTCTGATCAGCGTTTTTCGAAGTACCTTGTCAACGGCCTGCTTTTTGGTTTAGCGGGTTTGCTTACGGCCTATTTGTCCCTGCCGAATCTCGCCACATCGACGCAAACCATGCAATTTGATGCTTTGGGCCGGCTCACAAGCAATCTCACGGTATCGACAGGCATTTTTGGCTTGCTGACTCAGGAAACCAAGACGGATACGGTGACCCATGATTTGAATGGCAACCAGACACTTGTCTCCCAAACAAGCGGCTTTTTGTCTTCCAGCATCACGGGTGTCACGACGAACATTTTTGGACAAGAACTGCATGGCTTTGAACGTTCGAGCAGTTATTTCGGAATATTTTCCAGAAATACGGAATTTAGCGTCATTACAAATCCCGACGGCAGCCGCGTAAAATTGGAAACCGGCACGACATTTAATCTCTTCACCGGTATTTTCCGTACGGCCCTCAATCTTTACATTGGCCAATTAACCTTTGGCCTGTCACTTTTTTACACGGGTATTATCCAATCCGGCACCAATCCGGTGAGTATTGAAACTCAAATAGACCAAAACGGTAATGTGACGAAGACCATTGACGCGGCCGAAGCGCATGCGGGTACTATTTCAACAATTGGCGCGGTTGCTTTAGGACTTGTTGGTTTGGTGGTAGGCACCCTAGTGGCGATTGGTACAGCTCCAATCAGTATCCCTGTTATACTTGGGGCGCTCGCTACCGGTGGTCTGCTGGGTCTCGGTATAGGTGGCTTGGCCGGCGGCGCGGTAGGGTACTACGGGGCTCCGATCGTTCCTCAATCGGAGTTCACTACCAAGGGATTTATTTTAGAGACACTCGCTAGAAATGCCGAGCAAGGTGGTTTCGGAGCGACATTAATATTTGAATTGGCAAATCTGGGTACCGCATTTTTAGTACATCTGTCAGGCGGGTTTGGGGCCGGAAACGGATATTTGCATGCAAACAGTACTTACAGAGGCCATGAAGCGGCCGTGGCCGTTGCTTTTACGGTGGTGGAAGCGGCGCTTACTTTGGGCTTATCGCTGGCGAGCGGGTCCGTGCGTGTCGGCAGTGAAACCGTTGTATCGTCAAGGAGCGTTCTTGCGAGTTTCTTAAGGCAGACGCTGGGTTTAGGTGCGGAAGCCAAATCCGCGGTTTCTGCCGCCAAGGTAGCCACCAGCGCTTTGCGGGATTTGAGCATCGGGCAAAGATTCACAAGAATAGTGACCATAGGCGCTCGAGCCGCGTTTTCTGCTACAAATGTAGCGAATGCTTATATTGGAGCGCAATTATTTAGTTTGGGGTATATCGGCTATGCGGCGGTGTTGGGTTTGATTAAAGCAGCGCATGACGTTAGCCGGCCGTTTACGGAAGTTTTTGCCCATACTTTTTCAGACACGTTGAATGGCCCAAGCGGTAACGCAGCTAATCTTTATCAATTCAGGCAAAGTGCCTTTTTACTCAATATCGTCGGTGCTTTTGGCACGGCTGTTAGTCCTTCCGTGATCGCCGCCGGAAGAGTTTTCAGGCAAAGCACAAACAGCTTTGCGCGATTTTTGAATTCTTATTACGTTATTCCAGTGGGACTGTTTTTTTCCACACGGATGCCGAGAGTATTTCAGGTTACAGATGGACTTTTAGCCACGAGGCTGGCCTCGACATTCACGGTGGAAGGGATTGTGAATTCTTTCATAACATTGGGTTTGGGAATTGGTCTGCTTTTCAATATCGGTGGCAAATTCTTCGGGCCTCTTGAAAGAAATCTCGGCCTGATGGAAAATCTCGGTAATTATTTCCCGGCGATCAGCGGCGTGACGGGTGATATTCGCAACATGGCGCTTTCCGTGGAAAAGAATTCTCCGCTCGGATCGATAGGAGAAACCTTTTCTAACGGCGGGTTTTTACTTGCCTTCCATTTCTTAGGGCCGCTGATGCCTTATTTTGGGGAAGTTTTGGGAAGATTGGTGGCTCCCGTGAGCTGGGTTTCGAATGTGGGAAGAGGCGCACTCAATCTATTGACCGGCGGCGGTTTGCAAAGATTCCTTCTAGCTCAATCACAAGCTGAAGGGGCGATGAGCTTAAGCGCGGCATCAGCATTTTTAAGAGAAGAATTCGAAAACGTGCTGGCGGCTGTTATTTCACCTTTCACCGGGGACACCGCGGCACAGTATATCGTGGAATTTTTTGACCGCCCGGGCGGCGGACCGATAGCCCAGGGCCGCACTAAAGTGAATAAAGACAAAATCGACGCTTTGCCGCAGATCGGCACGAGTCAGACGTTCACTTTGCCGCTTTTTGGGGGCATTCGCGTTTTTGGCAAGGACTTCAGCTTGAATAGCATCGGAGATGAGCGCGCGATGGTCTCCGTATCGGGTGAAGGCATCGAACGGCAGGATATTCCGGTTGCCCTAAATGGCGGCACGTTTGCCGTGAATGGCATGCCGGTCACGCTTACTTTTGATAATCAAAGCGGAAATGTGGTTTTATCCACACAACCGCAAACGGTGGCTGTCGGTTTGCCGGCCGTGACGTTATTTGGCGCAGTGCTTACTTCGGAAAATAGAAGCGGCGCCGTGACGCTTTCTACACCGTCTTTGAGCGCGCCGCTTGTTTCATTAAATGCCGCCAATCCGCAAGGGCTTGTGACTATCAACGGCAACACCGTTTTTGCCAGACTCGACGTTCATGGAAATATTCAATTGACTCCTGTCATCGAACGAGTGGTGGTGAATCATAGTTTTGACACAATGGGCCAAGCGCAGACAGCCGCTTCAGAACTGGGTGTCGTGCCGGTTGTGGTGCAGGGCAGCATTAATGGTGTCCAAGGGGAATTTCATTTTAGAGGCGGCGCTTTGACCCGCGTGATTTTAGGCGCAGAAAATGCGCCGGGTGCTCCTATACCGGTTTCCGTAGCTTCTTCGGGTGCAACCATTGTCGGAGCGGCCGATACCGCGGATGTGCTGAGAAATCTGCCACCACCGACCTCTATCCCGAGTCCGCTGAGAGCTGGAACGCTCGGTCATGCCACTATCGCGGCGCCATCCACCATAAACGGGGCTACTCTTACCGCTTTGAGCTTAGATATGCAAACGTCAGGACAGCTGGTTGCTACGGCTCAAGAAGTGGTGGCTAAGCTAGGCACTACAGCGCCGGTGACTGTTGTGATGCAGGTGCCGCTTGAAGTAGGGGGCGAGGCTGTGAATTTTGAATTCACCGTTGCCGCAAACGGTCAAGTCAGCCGGATTGATGCTTCCACGCTGCTGGTGTTTGAATCGGCCCAAGAATTCACAGACGCTATTCCAGCGATTGCCAGCGCGGCCGTAGGCAACACATCCATTCCCGTGACGGTAAAAGCTTCTTTTATGGAGAACAATCAAATCCTTCATGGTCAGGTCACTGCTGTGGCAGGGCAAGTCCAATCCGGCGTTATGGATTATTCGAATGCCGCCCCTGTCACCAACGCACAACAAATGACAGATCGCCTGAACCAAGCCCGTACCAATCTTGGACTGTCGCCTAACAATTTAGTAGGCATCAATACACCGATGCAAGTAGATGGCCAGATTGTTTCGGCGCAGGTGACTCAACAGACTGTCAACAGCCAAACCAATACAACGGTTACTCCTATTCAAACTTTTACCAATAGCCAAGCTTTCCAGAATTTTGCTACACAAACTTCTGCTGTAATACCCGGCCCTGTCACGACGCAAGGCTTATTCCAACAAAAAGATGGGCAGATAGCTCGGGGTCAGATCACCGCCAAAAATGGAATACCACAATCAGGCACTATGGATTATTCAAATGCGGCGCCTGTGACTAACGCACAACAAATGACAAATCGCATGAATGAAGCGCGTGCTGCTCTTGGATTAACGCTTCAAGATTCAGTGGGCATCAATACGCCGATACAAGTGGGAAACCAGGTTGTTCAAGCCCAGGTGAGTCAACAGACTGTCGACAGCCAAGCCAATACAACTCTTGCTCCTACGCAAACCTTTACAGATAGGCAATCCTTCCAGAATTTTTCTACACAGGCATCCTCTGTCATGCCCGGCTTTGTCACCACCAATGGAACATTCCAACAGGCAAACGGCGAGGTGATCCGAGGCCAGGTCACCGCTGTATCAGGACAACTCCAGTCAGGCGCCATGGATTATTCGAATGCAACCCCTGTGACCTCACCACAGCAATTGACGGAACGCTTAAGCGAGGCCCGCAGTAATCTGGGATTATCGCCTGAAAATTCAGTGGGTATCAACACCCCTGTGCAAGTAGACGGAAAAATCATCCCAGCGCAGGTTACTCAACAGTCTGCCACTGACCAAGCCAACACAACTCTTGCTCCTACGCAAACCTTTAAAGACGGTAAACTCTTAAACGAATTTGGTGTAAAAGTTTCTAAAGCAATACCCGGCATTGTCACCACAAATGGAACGGTACAACAAGGCGACCTAACTACGCTAGGCCAAATCGTCGCTCAAGACGGAAGAGTACAATCAGGCGGTTTGGATTATTCGAATGCAACCCCTGTGGCACCCAGCGAGGTAAATAACCTTGTGAAAGAAGGCCGCGAAGCACTCAACCTGCCGGATTCTGCTACATTTGGTATGAATATACCTATGCAAGTAGACGGCAAAATCATTCCGGCACAGGTTACCCAACAGCGTGCCAACGGTCAAACCAACACTACTCTTACACCTACTCAAATCTTTAAAGACGGTAAAGCCTTAAACGACTTTGGCGTAAAAGCGTCTACGCAAATACCTGGTATTGTCGCCACAAGCGGAACGTTCGAACAGGAAAACGGCCAACTGGTTCAAGCACAAGTGACGGCACAAAATGGAACGGCCATAGAGATGCAATTTATATTAGACAACATTTTATTTACAGGTTCAGTTGATCGGGCTTCTTTCGCGAAGCTTGCTCAATCTATGGGTGATGGCACGCTACCTGTCACTGTGTCTGCACGCGCGGAAGTCGGTCATCAGATTATCAAAGCCCAATTCCAAGTTGATCCATCCGGTGCTATCACTGCCGTCACAGTAACGCATTATTCCAATCAGACGAGCGTTACTGCCGAGCAGGTTGCGAATCAATTTGGCGTGCCAACGGATGCCGTCAAAATTAACGAAGCTTCCTCACCCGCACCTTCTTTAACCGCTTCTAGCACAATGGCTACCCAACCCATGGCCGATATTATCATAGCTCCAGCCGCGAATGTGGTGCCCGTGGGAACCGCGTTGCCGTTCATACCGGCAGGCGGCCATACCGATTTCGCCGGACGCACGATCAGCTCTCAAGTTTCAGGCGGTCAGGTGCATATTTCCGTGGATGGCCGGCAGAAAGTTTCAGTGCCTTTGAATGGCTCCGGCAAAGCCAAAGTTGGCGGCGCCGAGGTGATTTTAGCCGCGGATTCGACGGGAAATGTACACATTCTTCCCACGCAATTAATGTTTAACGGCTCAAGCGAGCAGGCGTCTCAAGCTAGACTCATAGCTTTATTAGGTAAAGCCGCGAATTCCAATATAATTTCAAAGACGGCCGCCAAGCAGCTTATCGCGTTGATTAAGTCCGATAAGATTTCACTAGAGCAGGCACATCGCCTCTGGGCGCTTTTGGATGCGGTTCGCACGGTGACAGGATCTGCCAGCCAAAGCTTGACTTTGGAAAGCGCTTTTGAGGCTTTCGTCGGAGCGGGTATGGAAACGGATCAATCTTTGATAAGAACCGGCTTCGTCGGGGGTTCGGAGCTTAAGGCATTA
>Ga0080064_1003355_pt1 | contig 23426 bp, 22 predicted proteins | sample Subgrocontami54m_FD_69260 | JGI IMG/M metagenome (GOLD analysis project Ga0080064, IMG submission 69260) | Subsurface groundwater microbial communities from S. Glens Falls, New York, USA - GMW46 contaminated, 5.4 m (SPADES assembly) (version 2) ...
CGACGAGTCATATCGAGATATGATGAGGAGAAAGAGGTAATTTGCAGCCGGAAGTTTCTCATTTTAGCAGGTAAGCGCACAGGTTGAGCCATTTCTGGCGGTGAGATTGGAGATAGGCTCTAAAGCCTAGTGCCTATTTCCTAGAGCCTAGCGTTTAGTGCTCATGATCCTTTTCCTCTTCCTCCTCTTTCGCGTGCTTTCGGCGTGCGAGGACAATGGCGCCGACAATGGCGCCAAGAAGCGCAAGGAGATAGCCAATCGTCCCATTCATCCATCCTAACAGGGAAGCGGCGGTAAGTCCGCTCCACCCTTTGGTGACTTCAAGTGAGGGACAGGCGAGTGCCTTTTTTTTTCCTCCGGACAGTATGGTCACGGATGTATTTTTAGTACCCGGTGTCTCATAGGCTTTCGTCGTACTTGTAGTCGTGGCGACAAGAGCCTCATCCCCACTCCACAGGTATTCGTAGGTTCCGTTTCCCCCAATCGCAGCGACGGTCCACAAAACCTTTTCGTAAGGACGAGGTGTTATCGTAGAAGACACACAAATTCCTTGAATATCGGCAACGGTGGGTGTGGCGGGTTTGACCGTAGTGACACTACGGGGACCAACCGATGTAGAGTTTGTACAGGCAACCACGGCACGGTTTACGCCGTCGGTGACGGTAAGAATGGCGGACTTGACGCCGTTTGTGGTATAGGTTTTTGACATAAGCGGGCGAGTTCCCGTGAGTCCGTCCGTTCCATCCCACACATAGGTGGTCGCGCCGGATGCGCCAGACACCAGAGAAAGCCACGTAACACTCTCACCGGGGAGCGCTCGCTCGGGAGTCGCGTAACAGGACGCTCCAAAGCGGGGAACCGTGACCGTCTGAATGGCGCTACCGACGACAACCGAACCACAGGAAACGGTGGCGGTTTGATTTGCCGAGGTGACAGAAAGTGTCGCAAACTTCTCACCGCTTGTTGTGTAGAGTTTTGAAAGCGTACTTGTGTTACCAGCGAGTCCATCGGTTCCGTTCCAACCGGATTGGTACGAGCCGTTTCCTCCCGTCACCGAAGAAAGCCAGGTAACCGATTGTCCCACGGTCGCGTTCAAGCGTGACGCGATGCAGGACACCGAAAGGGAATTAACCGCAAGACGATTGCTTCCAGCACCGGAACTGGAACGGGAGGAGCCGTACGAGAGAGTAGCACCGCCTCGGTAGAGATTCGCCCGAGGGTTGGGTTCACCCAATTCCTCGCGTGAAGAAATCGCTCCGGTACGAGATGGAACAAGTGTGACACACGCGACAAAAACCGTGAGGATACTCGCAAATAGAGAAAAGGCTCTAGTAGAGCCGGTATAGTCAGTTTTCATAGTAGCATTATAGCAGATAACCCATTTTTGTCAATGGTGTGGATAAGGCGACGTTGTAGAGGGGTTGGGTGTCCTATACAATGAGGAGGTCTATTGGGATTTACGCATTTCACACGTTTCAGTCATTTCCGCCTGTCTGCGCGCGGGCACGCACAGGCAGGCGAAAGTTGCGTGGGTCCTCTGCATATTCTTTTTGAGCCGTTATAATTAATCTTAAGTCTTATGACTTACCAATTCTCTGCTTTTATGAGGGGTGCCATGATAGGGGTTCTGTCGCTGTTCTCGTTTTTACTCGTTCTGCCTCTGAACGCTTCTGCAGATGTATTTCCGACGGTAAATATAGCTAAACGTCCTGAAGTAATTTTACTGACGGTCAAGGCATATAAACCTGATACCTTGTACCCCATTACCTCTGTTGTTCCGAAGAATGAGAGCATTCAAATCAAGTGGGAGTCAGATGCCACCCAAGGGTGCTATAGCGATTTTAAGAGTTCCCCTACTACGGGCACTCAGGAAATTTCAGCATCTAAAAGTGGTTCTGTTACCGGAGAGATTACTAAAACACGAACCTTTACGGTTACCTGTTTTGGTGCGGGAGTGTCAAAAACAGCCAGTGTAAAAGTTACGGTTGGTGAGCCGAGGCTGACATTGACAAATGTGGGAATAGTTAAAGGTTCGCTCTCTCCTAAATTTAATTCCGCCAGTGGTAAGCAGATTCCCAATACGTACATCGGTGGCCAAAAAATGACGCTAACCGGTTCGGTAAAAAATATAGGGACGCTTAATTTTGTTCCTCCTGCTACCGGAGCATCTACCCATTTTGACTATAGTAGTAATGGGGGTAGCTCATGGACGTCACTCTCCACGAAGCCTATCGGTACGATTGCGCCAAAGAGTTCACAGGTCGTAACGTATGAGCATACAAACGGCATTGATGTAGCTTCAGGGTATCAGTTCCGTTTTTGTTTCAAAGTGGGTGCTTCTGACACATGCTCGGTCATAAACAAGACTCCATTTAAATTTGTCCAGTAACATAAAGTGGGGGTAGTGTTAACACGATCTCAAGGAAGACTCAACTGGCACTGTGGGGCATAAAGGTCAGCACAATTCATCATCACATCATATATGAAATTAACACACCTATTGCTTCTCTCGCTTCTTTTCGGAGGAGTTCCCTCCATAGCGCTTGGGGCGACATTTCCGGGACCCTTTCCCACTCTTTCCTCAGTCAATGTGAAGGCGGGGCTACTCGTTGATGGAAAGCCGGTGAAATCTCCCGCTATGGTAGGAGCAGGGAAGGACTTTTCCATTGTGTGGAGTTCCACGCAAGGAGGACGATGCGTCAGTAATTGGAGTGATGCATTTATGGAGGCGAACGGGACAACCGTCGGTTCCGTGACGGCAAGTCGCGCGTTCATCATCACCTGTTTTGGTCTGGGGACCGCTCAAACGGTAAAGCTTCAGGTGAATGTGGGGACAACCGACCTTTCGGTTTCGTCACTCTCCACGCCTGGGCTCAAATCTTCAAAAAAGAAAGGGTTCTATATCGCCGGGCCCTTTATGCTGAAGGCAAGTGTGAAAAATACCGGAAAGCTTGGCACCTCCGTCCCCATTCGTGTCCGATTTGAGGAAAGCCCAACCGGTACGAGTGGCTGGGTCGCGAGTGGAGAAGCCGTGGTTCCCGTGGTGCGGGGTGGCGGGACTGTCCAGATTCCGGAACTTGCGCGCATGGGAAACGCCGGTGACAACACGCGCTACTATCGCGTCTGTGTGGATACCGAACGAAAGGTGGACGAAACCAATGAAGACAATAACTGCTCAAAAGTCATCGGTCCGTTTTCTTTCCTCGCACCGACGGCATAGTTCGCTTGACCCCGATACCCCAGCACCAAAGGCTATGCGTCATATACCGATAACCGCGACCGCTGTTATCGGTACATTACTAACCTAGAACCTAAAAAATAGACAAAAACAAAAAAAGAGCGGAAAGATTGGAAGACGGATGCACCTGCACCGTCTTCTTTTCTTTCCGCTCTGTGAGGCTCCTCAACTCAATGGCTGGTTTCCCAGCCGACGCCGACCACGACCGTGGTGGAGGCGCCCTCCTTCAGCCGAAGGGCGAAGGAGTGCGTACCCTTTATCGGGGCATGTACCCCAGGCACGCGAGTTCGGACGCCCTGCTCTTTTCCGTTCACCCGCATCTCCGTGAGGAGGTCCGGCGGATGGGTCCGAATGGACTGCCCAACCGGCCGAGGAATCTCCTCGCTCCAGTTGGTGGTGGTGAGGGTGAGCTCGTACATCCGTGGGTTTCGGAGGTCCTTGAGTCCCTCCGGAATGGTGAGCGGGTCCGATGTCTGTGTGCTCCTCCGAGTAACGGTCGCCACCGTGTCGTGCGACGCGTTCAGTATCGCTCGGCGCTCGGACTCCGCGATTTCGCGTATTTTGCGGAGTTCCATCTCCGCGCCGATTCGCGCGCCCCGTCGTTCGTGAAGGTCTAGAATCTTTATGCCGATGACCACCGCGATGAGTGCGATGAACGCGATGATGCCCGCAGTCGTGAGCTTCCCACCGCCACCTCCCGACGACGATGCGCCGTGATGGGCATCGTGTGCCGGAGTGGCTCCGCCATGAGGGTCTGTTCCTGCCGTAACACCCGTTACTTGCGAAGATGCTTTCTTTGCAAGTCCCAGCAGGGTGCTGTAGCCCGTGTACACGAAAGGGGCTACCACCAAGAGCAAGAGCCAGAAGGCTGGCTTTGTCCAGCTTGCAGGAACAAACACGTTGATGAAGTGCCATGTTCCATGTGCTGTAGCCCCAACCTCCTTCATCGTCAGTTTCCCCGGCGACGTGCCGAAGGTACTCACAAACGGGTTCAGTGCCGGGAACATTCTTCCCGCTATGCACCACACAAGTGCCACGCATACGGCGAACCGCAGGAATGAGGCAACCGGGTGTTTGAACTCCCGCATCGCCGTGAGGATGAGTGCTCCCAGTATGAATAGGAGTATCACCGCGCGTAGCCCGGGGAATATCGCCGCAAAGAAGTAGGTTAACCCGATAAAGGTCAACGCAAACTTTACCTGCGACACATATTCCGCTACTCCCGCTTGAAGCGCGTTGGTGATGCCAATGCGTGCGTCCCGAATCTCCGTCAGGATTGACCCCGCCAAGCCTCCCCAAGTTACCGTAACGGGAGATGAAGGCGTGCTTCGTGGGGCAGGTGAGGATGCGTGTGCGGCGATTCCGATTGGTGCCGCGAGGACACCACAGAGCCACACATAGGCAAAACTCACTATCCCTGCGAGTGCGAGTGCGGTCATCCACAGCCACTCCGTAAGGAGGAGTAGCGATGCTATCGAGGACCAGAATGGTCCGACCCAGCCCCAATACTGAAGGACGTCAACCAATGTCGTTGTCACTCCGTATCCGAGGAAGGCCAGCGTCGCTAGGACAAGCGGTCCTGCGATGCCTCTAATCGCGATTTTCTCCAGAAGTTCAAGGTATTTAATGAGTGCTGGGGCTGCACTCACCTTGAGCTCGTTAAGTCCCGCAAGCAAGCCCTTTGCGATGGTCTTGCCAATCTGCAGTATGATATTCATTTTTTCTTTCTTTTCAGAGTTTCAGTTTTTCAGATTCCGAAGAACAATCGTCGAAGCCTCCGTTCAAGCGTCATTGGCTTCGCTGCTCGCTCCGCTTCTTGTTCCTTCTGTTTTCTTGCCGTACGTGCTTCCGACGCGGTAATTTCTTTTTCAAGGTCTGCGTTAAGAGGCTTGAGCGCCGTATCAATTGCCTCACCAACCTGGTGAAGCCGTTCCGAGAAGGGAACACTAGGTTCCTTCTCTTCCTTTGGTTTGTCGGGGTCATTTAGGAGATGCTCTTGCACCTCCCTGTGAGTGTCGGCCTTTGCGAGAAGTCCTGCGCGGACTTCCTCTAGATTTTCCGGCGGAGCCTTTAAGATTGCCTCCGTACAGAAGGTCTGTATCTCCGCGGTGGCTTTCGTCAGCGCGGTTTGCAGTTCAGGTGGGAGGTCCTTCAAGCTCGATTTCTCCCCAGTTTTGATGTCGCCCTCCCCTTCACCTCCACAGAAGGTTTGAGTGAAGGCGGCGAGGAATTCACCAATGGTCTTAAGTATGGCAGAATTTGGGGCCTCAACGGCCGCCACCCCAACATACGCCACAAACTCCGCGAGGTCACTCCGCAGAGGGTGACTATCCGGAAGACTCCTTCGTAGAATTTTTCCGAGCCACTCCGCAAATTTGCGGAGATACACCTGTGCCGCGCGTGAGGCAATGAGCCTAGCGGGGCCCGTTCCAAAATACTTCTCGAACTTCGAGAGTATTTCTGCCTCTTTACCTTCGCCACCCTTCGGTTTCTCTTTTTCGTCGCCACTGCCACTTTTTTTATCTGACATTACTGCCTTTCCGAACCCCAACGTTTTTGCCGTGGAGCTCTATTGAGTTTTTATTCAGTTGTCAACGGGATGTTCCTCACCACACGGCCAAGAAATCCGTAGCAACGTATGCCTAGGATATTAACATATAAAGGTGTGTATTGTCAAGTTTCAGAGCGCACCAAAAACAGCCTTAGCTAAAGGATTTTTTATCACTTTGTGCGATATAGCTACAATCGTACATATATCGTACGTTTTTGAACCCGAGTCCTGACCTCAAGGTGGAGCCTCGGTTTTAACCGGTGGCCATATGTCGTAGTTCTGCTTAGCAATAGTATGCTATAGCATACTATTGCTAAATGATGAATAATTGTAGCAAGAATTTTTCGTGCGTACTGACTGGGTTCAGTATCTTTTTTGCATTAGAAACTATTCGCCCTCGCCAGCAAAGCAGTTTACCTGCTCCGCCTAAAACTCGCAGACTCATTTTGTGGGCGGGAGAGGATTTGAACGCTACTCGTTCAGTACAGGTTTCCCATTTTCTCGCTTTAAGAAAAGCTCAAAAATAAGGGAGAACCTTTTCAAATCCTCTCTCGTAAGGTGTGTTACACCTTTCTCCGCCCACATGAGAAGATCACGCCAAATGGGTGGATTTTCAAAATATGGGCGGGAGAGGATTTGAACCTCCATGTCTTTCGACACTGCCTCCTAAGGGCAGCGCGTCTAGCCAATTTCGCCACCCGCCCGTACGAAATAGTTTTTAGCCCTCTTTGTGCAACTTTTAGTTTCTTCCTAACAGCTATAAGCTTCTTCACTATCCGCCCACTAGGTCTCTCTCCTTACAGGAGCAGTACCCCGATTGGTTTTTCTGTTCGTCCTCAAGGCAGGACTCCATAAAAAGCTCAATCGGGCTTCGCTCCCTAGACGGAAGCGTCCCACGCTTCCTTGGGCGGATACTCCGCTTCACTCCGTATCCGCCCACTAGGGATCGAACCTAGGACCTTATCCTTAAGAGGGATCTGCTCTACCAGCTGAGCTATGGGCGGTCTTACATCATAAATCTTAAATCATACATCCAAGATTTACTGCTAGTTTATACCATAAAACGTTATAAAACTGAAATAGCTACTTTATGGGTGCAGAATCAGGATAAATTATGTCCCACAGTGCTCCAGCGACATTGCGGGGTTTGCCGTTGAGTGGATAGTGGTGGAGGTCAATAAACGGAAGAGAGTTGCACTCAATCACTCCGGAGCGTTTTTGCTTCTGCCACGGGATGCGTACGTCCTGCATAATAAAGTCCACCCCGACAAGCGGGTCTGCGAGCACTTCGCCAATATATTCCAGGAGTTTTCGATTCTCGGGGTGCAGGTTATCGGTAACGTCGGTATTGCTCGCGCCGATGCCTCGGCTCACTTTCTGATTGAGGGTGACCAGTTCGCCTTTTTTCGGGACACTTTTCCACGACAGCTTTTGTCGCACAAGTTCCGCGTCCGCTTCTGGGCCGTCCGCGATTATGTGGAAGGTCGCGCCGTGTCGCGCTTCACGCTCGTTCTCGGTGTCCACAAGCTCACGAACCGTGTGTGTTCCGTCACCAATGACGTGCGGAGGCTCTCTGCGCATCACCGCGACGAGTTTCCCGCCAATGAGTGCGCCACGGTGTACAAACCCCTGCAGTTCTTCTTCAATCAGTGCGAGTGGCGAAAGCACCTTCGCGCTTCGGAAGGCCTTAAGAAACTCGTCTTCATCTTCAAGATGAATGGTGGTGTGACGGCTTCGTGAACCGCTGTATGGCTTTACAATGACGGGTTTAGTGAGCGACTGAAAGATAACCTTCGCGTGTTTCTCTGAAAATGCGTGTGCCCCTCCTGCAATCGGAATACCTACTTTGCCGAAGTGTTTACGCATCAAAGGTTTGTTGTCCATCCAGTAGAGCGACTTCGCTTCGGGTCCTACAGGGCGCGGAAGTCCGTCAAAGCAGATGGTGCGGTTACCGTACTTCGCGATGAAAAGGTCTTTGATGGGACCACAGCGGTACATGACCATATCAATTCCGCGTTTCCTTGCTTCTTCCCAAAAACAGCGCGTGCGGTCGCTGTCATCTTTGCTCGGTTCGTTTGAGAATCTCCCTATATGCAGAAAGACAAGCGTGCGTAGGACGCGAGGCCCCACGATATCAAACCACGAGAACGATCGCGGGGGGAGCAAAACACGGGTGAGGTAATCCAGGGGTTTCAGTGCGGGCTTGATAAAAAGTCCCATATACGCGGAGGTACGCATCACGAAATGATTGACCTGCGCCGGCTCGCACTCTTTGCACGGTTTCTGTCCAAGTAACATGCAAACAGTATAGCTCTACACAAAAGTTGTTACAAACAATCATTGCCTAGCCCTCTCCCCTCTCCCTTTTCCCTCTAAGCTTTTCGCACACTCTCCTTTTCACTATTTAGCACGAATCCACGGCCGTAGATTCGTGCTAAATGGTAGGTGACGTTCTCGCAAGCAGGATTACTTAGAGCCTATCTCCAATCTCACCGCCAGAAATGGCTCAACCTGTGCGCTTACCTGCTAAAATGAGAAACTTCCGGCTGCAAATTACCTCTTTCTCCTCATCATATCTCGATATGACTCGTCGAAATATGCCATTTTCGCTCGGAATTTTCTCATTTTATCAAGGTCTGAGATTGGAGATAGGCTCTTAATGAGTGTAGTACCAAATAAGGGAAAGAATAAGGATATGGACCGGGTAAAACCCATAGAAAAATGAGCGGGGGAGCACGGACCCGCGCTCACCGTTGTACACGGCGATAAGCGGGACGCTCATAGAAGCAAAGAACTGGAGGGTCGGTACTCCCAGAACAAAGCGGAAGATAGTTATCATCTGGGGGTAGAAAAGCAGTGTGGAAAGACCAACTCTTCGGTGGGTAAGTACGAGACGGCTGAGGAGCACGGTAAGAACACCGTAGGCACCGTAGTCAAACGAAGCAAAATCCGCAAACGCGGAGATAAGTATAACCGCGGGAATGGATGAGAAAAGTGAAAAACGATTCACCGTGATAATCGCGATAAGACCCGCAGAGAGCGTAAAGAAGATGTTGAGATGCGCGAGGTTCCAGCCGGTCGCGTAGTTAAAAGGAAGATAGGCAATTTGTGAAATGACCGCAAACCCGAGCAAACGAAATAGATACTTTCGGACATTGCTCGTGCGCGTAAATCCTTCGGCAATCAAAAAGGCAAAAAGAGGGAAGGCAAGTCGGCCGAATATCCGCCACAAAAGCTGGTGGGGGAAAAACAAAAGGCCAACGTGGTCCACGACCATCGCGAGCGTTGCGATAAGTTTCAAACCTGTAGACGAAAGCGAAAAAGTCTTTTTCACAAAATGCCCGGGGTGGGAATCGGACCCACATCCCTTATGGGGACAACATTTTAAGTGTTGCGCGTATACCAGTTCCGCCACCCGGGCAAAAACAAAACTAAAAGCTAAAAGTAGAAAGCGTAAAAGTTCTGTAGTTTTTATTTTTTCGCTTTGTGTTTTACGTTTAGCTTGAGGCCACGGGGAGAATCGAACTCCCGCATAGAGATTTTGCAGATCTCCGAATTACCACTTTTCTACGTGGCCCTATATCGTTAAAGACGATCGGACGTCCGCCTCCGCGGAATAGCCCTAAACCGCCTTTGGCGGTTGGGCGAACATTTTGCATTGCAAAATGTTTTAGCCCCAACTCCACTACAATACCGCACCGGCAGGCTTTTTTCTAGCCTAGGAAAGACTAAGAGAAAGACTAGGAGTTTGAGAGTAAGTCTATTTTTTGGCGATTTTTTTCGCCCACGTCAATCGCAAACGAGATGCGAGGGATATACTGAAGCGAAATGCGTTTCCCGATACAGTCGCGAAGGGCTCCACCCTGGCGGACCGCAAAGGCAAGCGCCTCCTTTTCTTTTTCGTCGGGGAATACCGTAATGAGTACGGTCGCACGGTCGCCTTTTGGTGAGAGCTGTATTCCCGTCACCGTGATAAGGGAAGTGCGGTTTGACGTTTCGGCGAGGAACTCTGCCGCAGCGTGCCGAATAGCCTCTCGTAATTTTTCTGACCTAGTTGATTTCATAATCTTATTCGTGTGAGCGGCATTCGTAACGCCGCAATGCAATCCCGTTTCTGAACGGGTTGCATGACAACTATTGCTCTATGCTCGTCACCGCCTGCAATTCGTCTCCCGGCATAATGCCGATGCTGGTAGACACGTAGGCACCAAATTCACTGCCGGAAGGAACCGAGGACACTTTCTCTTTGAGTTTTTGAAGCTCACGCACACGCCCTTTACCGATGGGAGCTGTCCTGCGTAAAATAGTGAACTCATCGCCACTTGCTATCTCGCCGTCGGTCACCTTTCCGCCAATCACCTGTTTATCTTTTTCCGTCGTAAAGATTTTTAAGACCCTTACCGTCGCCTTAACCGTTACCACCGTTACCTTCGGCGTGCGCGTCTTAACGAGCTCCGCGACCCACTCGCCAAGTTTGTAAATGATGTCAAAGGTTTGCACGGTAATGCCTCCACCTGCCTGCGCGGGCAGGCGTTCACTGATGCTTTTTGCCTGTGGGTCAAGGCTGACGTTGAAGCCGACAATCGCCGGGTTTCCACTTCCTGACGCGCTCTTGAGGTCGCTCTCGCTGATGGAGCCGATACCTTTGGCTACCACCTTGATGGTCACTTTCTCCGTCGCCTGTTTCAGCACCTCGGCTTCAACCGCTTCAAGACTTCCTCCTGTGTCCGCCTTGATGATAAGCGGGAGAAGCGTGGTTTCTACGAGAAGTGTGGTAGCGGTGTTGTTTGGTCGCTGTTTCTTTTTTGCTTCTTCGGAAAGGATAAGCTCTTCCGCTTCGCGTTTACTCCGGACAACACGGCAGAGAGCGCCAACCGGCGGTACCGCGCTCCATCCAACGATGTGTACGGGCTGACCGGGCTCTCCTTTCTCAATGGATTTTCCCAGAAAATCTTCAAGACGACGTGTTTGCGTAAAAGCAGTTTCGGCTACCAGAAATCCGCCCTTCGGAAGGGTGCCTTCTTTGATAATCAGCGTTGCGGAAATACCTTTCTTGGTATCAACGTCCGATTCAATGATGTACGCGAGCGTAGGTTTTCCGGATTCGGAGTGGATGTCGTTTAGTTCAGCGACCAGGAGAATAAGGTCAAGGAGGTCGTCCACACCTTCGCCGGTTTTGCTTGAAATAGCGGTGAAAGGAATATCGCCACCATATCCCTCCACATAGATTTCGTGTTCCGCGAGACTTTGTTTGGTACGCTCCACATTCGCCTCCGGCTTATCAATCTTGGTAATGGCGACGATATAGGGGATACCCGCCTTTTTGATGGAGCCGAGCGCTTCAATGGTCTGTGGCTTCACTCCCTCCTCTGCCGATACAATCAAAATACCGATGTCTGCGACGTTTGCTCCGCGACTTCGGATACCCTTGAACGCTTCATGTCCGGGAGTATCAAGAAAGGTAATGCGCCGTGTCTGTCCCTCTTTGGTCGTATGCACCACTTCATAGGCGCCGAGGTGTTGGGTGATACCACCGGCTTCGCCTTCCACCACGTTGGTCTTTCGGATGTAATCCAAAAGCGTTGATTTGCCATGGTCAATATGACCCATCACCGCCACCACGGGAGGACGAGGCACCGAGGTACTTTTTGAATTTTGCATTATGTCAGACATTTGTTTTGAATTCGCGACTTTCAAATTACCTAATTGTCTAATTTCTAATTCACCTAATAAAAGGTCAAATGGGCTAAATTGTGAATTAGGAATTTTATTAGAAATTAGGTGAATTAGATAATTAGAAATTACGAGCAAATCTTCTGTTTTGCGAGTGTTATTGCCTCTTTCTCTTCGCTCGTGAGTTCGTATTCTGATGTTCCGTGTGCAAGCGGTTTTGCGTAGACACCGACTCGGTCGCGCGTGTAGAGAGTAGAGAGCACCACGCCGTTTTCGTTCTCGTCAATAAGCGCGGTTGCGAAGCTCTGACTTCCGCCTTCACCGTTCCCTTTGAACGGATTGAAACGCACCGTGCCGACACCGCGAATACTTTGACCCATACGCTTTTCAACGGTTTCCAGATAGGTTTCAAGTTCCTTCCTGAACTCCTTGAGCTTTTCAATATCGGTCGCGTTCTTGATAATGGTGTCTTCAAGTGTCTTGCCGTCCTTGCCTTTAAGGAGGCGATTTATCCGCCATTCGGTGCGTAGCCCCCACAGCACCGCAATACCCATCAGTGCAACAAGTACGATAAGGGTTGTGTGTACGTCTAGCACCATAGTCTAGGAGTATACGTCAATACGCGCCTTTTTTCCAGTACAAAAAAGGACACGGTCTAAATGACGGTGTCCATGCACGAACGAGTGGGGGCTCATGAGTTATGGAATCTTTGAGAGCTCACCTGAAAAATGTCCCTTAAGGTAGACTACTATTTCATGTGGTGGCGATTGGATATCGTCAAAACGTAAAACCACGTCGAGCTCGGACGCCGCGTCCAACGTCCATCTTTGCAAATCTATCGCAAAAGCTTGAAGAAGGGATGGGTCGTCCGCCTTGAGCAGGCTAAGAAAGTTTGCGCGCTCATCAGTGTTTAGCGGAAAGGCGGATTCAATCCATCGTGCAACCCAAGAAAGGAAGCGTTTGTCCATCATACTTTTTTATTAGTTTAGATTTTGAGGTTTCCAACCTATTTGGTATCATTTCTTTCTGTTTATGTCAAATGGTAAAAAAACGAGACGCTCTACGCCCGTCCGAACGGATGTTCATCCGGGCGGGCTAACCGCTAGTCGCTGTTACCTAGACTACGCCGCTACGACTCCGCTTGACCGACGGGTGCGAAAGGCTATGGAACCTTTTTTCTCCAAAGCTTTTGGCAATCCAAGTTCCATTCACACGGAGGGAGTGGTTGCGAAAAAAGCTCTTGATGTCGCGCGCACGAGAGTCGCGCGATATCTTGAGGCGCACGCGGATGAAATTGTGTTTACGAGTGGTGGCACCGAAGCGAACAACCTCGCCATTTTCGGTGTTCTATCTCCCTTAATAAGGGGAGCACTGTCGTCTTCGACAGGAGGGGTGTTACAACCCCCCAAGGCACCCCCTTTGGTAAGGGGGATGAAGCCTCATATTGTCACCACGAACATTGAACACGCATCTATTCTGGAACCACTCCGAGCGCTTGAGCGAGAAGGACGCGCTCATGTAACGTATGTGCCGGTTGAGGAGAATGGAATAGTGAAGGCGGAAAAAATACTTTCCGCGGTTCGCCCGAATACCGTTTTGGTTTCCGTGCAGTACGCGAACAACGAAATCGGAACGATACAACCCATTGCTAAGATAGGGAAGGCTATAAGAAATCTTCGCAATGGGTTGAAATCCCAAATCCCAAATCCCAAATTCCAAATTGCTAAATCTCAAACGCCTCTTTTCCACTCCGACGCATGCCAAGCGCCGTTGTATTTACGGTGTCTCGTAAACGCACTCGGCGTTGACCTCCTCACTCTTGACGCGCATAAAATCTACGGACCCAAAGGTGTGGGCGCACTGTATGTTCAGAGGGGAACACCGCTTTCACCGACTCTCTCTGGAGGTGGACAAGAAAGAGGCCTGCGTTCCACCACCGAGAATATTCCCGGCATCGTCGGCTTCGCCGAAGCGCTCCGTATCGCAACCGCGGAACGGGAAAAGGAATCACTTCGCATTGCAAAATTACGCGACCATCTGTATTTGCTTATTCGCGCGAATAAGAAAGTAGCTGAAACGGTAGTGGTGAATGGAAGCATGGAGAAGAGTGAACGATTGCCGAACAATCTGAACATCTCACTTCCGGGAGTGGACACCGAGTTCCTCACGCTTCAGCTTGATACCCAGGGGGTGTCCGTTTCCACCAAGAGTTCCTGTCTTAAAGACGAAAAAGAATCATATGTGATATCGGCGCTCGGCGGTACGAAAGAGGGGGCGCGTTCGTCTTTACGTCTGACACTTGGACGCTTCACGACCAAAAAGGAAATTGACTATTGTGTTCGCGTACTGGGAAAGTTCTGTCCAGCCCCAAAAAATAACCGCGCGTAGGGCGCGGTGTGAGAGAGTGAGGGGCGTTTCTTAGTGTCGAACTAAGCGCGAGATAATCCACGCGACCAGTAGTCCACCAAGCGCGAGGGCGAGCGTTCCTCCCGTTGTGGTTGTGATGGGGGAGTGAACGAACTCGTCTTTGATGTCCTCGATTTTTCCAAAGTAGGCGAGCAGGGGAACCCACAGGAAGAGTCCCAGGAGCAGTAATAAGAGTAGCAGTAAAATGTAATAAATGACGCAGTGCTTAAGGTACATAGCATACCTCCTTTCCTTCTCACAAAATAGCAATAATACGCGTTAAAAACAATACAGGAGAAAGAGACTTGATTACCACCTTCTTTTTCGTCATACTCTAGAGCAATGGAACACCTCAATAAACAACAACTTATTCTTCTCGCGCTTTTGGTTTCCTTTGTGACGTCTGTTGCGACGGGGATTATTACCGTGTCCCTTATGGACCAAGCTCCGCAAGGTATTACGCAGACCATCAACCGCGTGGTCGAAAAAACCATTGAACGCGTCGTCACCGAGCCAGCCAAGCAAACCGCGGCGGTTGTCACCAAAGAAACGGTGGTCGTAAAAGCGGACGACCTCGTCATAAGCGCCATTGAAAAGAATGCGGGAAGCGTGGTGCGCATCAGAGAGGTGAAAGGGGAAGGGCAATCAAACTTTGCGGGACTTGGGCTCACGGTCTCCCACGATGGACTTATCGCGGCAGACATCGGTGTTGCGTATCGGAAGACCGACAGTTTGGGCAATTCAATTGCGGAAAGCTATGTCGGAGTATTTCCTGACGGAAGAATTTTTCCGCTCAATATTTCCTACTCCGACCCGGGTGCCGGACTTATCTTTTTTCAGGTTATGCTTCAGGACAAGGAAAAGGGAGTCTATCGATTTAAACTTCCCGAGTTTGGCGTGGGAGAGCTTAAACTCGGACAAGCGGTCGTGGCGCTTTCCGGTGACGACTCGAGTGCCGTGTCCACCGGCATTATTTCAAACCTGGTCCAGAAAACCGTCACCAAATCGAGTGACGCCACGACCACACCGCAGACAATGAAGGAAGTGGTCGCTATCAAGACCGATATTCGTTCAACCGAGCTTGTCTCGGGTTCAATCCTCCTCAATCTTCAAGGCGAAGTGATTGGACTTAACGCGGGGTCCTTGAGTGCAAACCGAAACATCTTCGTGCCGATTCAAAAGGTGCTGGATGTGCAATTGAAGATTACCGTGCCGACTGCCGGCACCCGCTAACAAAATTTTTTAAAAGATGGTTTTCGTGCTATACTGCTAACTCCAAGAAGACTTGGAGTTAGAAATCTCAAATCACAATTTCCAAATCACAAATAAAACTCAAAAGGTCAATAATCAAACTTTAGCGACTCTCTGTTAGGAATGGGAAGTTTGGAAATTGGAATTTGTTTGGAAATTGGGTGTTGGAAATTTAGAATTCAATTTTGTAGCCAAAATTACCATGCCCCCCTTTCATCATTTCACCACGAAAGCAAAAGAAGCCATCAGGCGAGCTCACGAGCTCGCTATTGAGCGTGGACAAAATCACGTGAACCCACTGCATCTCCTGGCGGGGCTGATGCTCCAGGAGGAGAGCATTGTACTCGCTATCCTTGAGAAACTTGAAGTGGACACCGTGCTTCTCACCGACTCTATTCTTGAGTCCATTGAAGGCACCGAGGGGTCACAGGTGCTCTCACCGTCATACCAGATTTATCTTACCCCCGAACTTGCCCAAATTCTTGAAGGCGGAAGTAAAGTCGCTGCGGTACTCAAAGACGAGTTCGTCTCTACCGAGCATCTTTTTATCGCGATGTTTGACGTGGGGGGTACCGCCCGTGAAATGCTCGCGCGATTTAAGCTGGATAAAACTGCGGTACTGCGCGTGCTTGAAGAGCTTCGTAACAGCCGAGTGACGGAGACGGTGGTTTCGCCGAAAAAGTTTAAATTTCTTGCAAAGTACACGAGGAATCTCACGGCACTCGCCCGTGAGAATAAGCTTGACCCGGTCATTGGTCGCGACACCGAAATTTCGCGCATTGTGCAAATTCTTTCTCGCCGTACCAAAAATAACCCCATCCTTATCGGCGAAGCCGGAGTCGGCAAGACCGCCATTGTAGAGGGACTCGCGCTTCGTATGGCGCAGGGCGATATTCCCGAATCGCTGAAAGACAAAGAGCTCGTGTCGCTTGACTTGGGGCTTTTGATTGCCGGTACGAAATATCGCGGAGAGTTTGAGGAGCGTCTCAAGAATATTATGAAGGAGGTGGAGAGGTCGGAAGGACGCGTCATTATGTTTATTGACGAAATCCACACGATTGTCGGTGCCGGAGCCGCCGAGGGCGCGATGGACGCGTCAAATATGCTGAAGCCCGCTCTCGCACGCGGAGAACTTCGCGCGATAGGCGCCACCACCATCAAAGAATATCAAAAACACATTGAGAAGGACCCGGCACTCACGCGTCGTTTCCAACCGGTCTTTGTCGCGGAGCCATCCGTGGACGATGCCATCACGATACTTCGCGGACTGAAAGAAAAGTACGAGCTTTTCCACGGCGTACACATTACCGACGAGGCGATTATTTCCGCCGTCAATCTCTCCGCTCGCTACATCACCGATAGATATCTTCCGGATAAGGCGGTAGACCTCATAGACGAGGCGGCGTCTTCCCTCAAAATCTCGCTTGAAAATATGCCCCCCGTGCTTGAAGAGACGCGCCGTAAAGTGATGCGTCTTGAAATTGAGCGCGAGGCGCTGAAGAAGGACGCGGATACGTCCAAGACGGCGAAGGCGCGCATCAAAGACATTGATACCGAAATTGCCGACCTCAAAGAAAAGACCGAGGAAATTGAACTTAAGTGGAAAAACGAAAAAGAGACGCTGACCGAAATTAAAAAGGCGAAAAAAGAGCTGGAGACACTGCGCATAGACGCGGAGCACGCGGAAGCGCGCGCCGACCTTTCCAAGGCGGCTGAAATCCGCTACGGTAAAATCCCGGTGCTTCAGAAGGAATTGGAGGTGAATATCAAACGTTTGAAGAAGCTCCAAAGCTCTCGCCGAATTCTCAAAGAAGAAATTATGGCGAACGATATCGCCGAAATTGTCGCCAAGTGGACCGGTATTCCGGTCACGCGCATGGTCGAGGAAGAAACCTCGAAGCTTATGCGTATCGAAGAGGAGCTCAAGGCCCGCATCATCGGGCAGGATAATGCCATCACGAGAGTATCGGATGCCATCAAACGGAGTCGCGCCGGTATTTCCGATCCCAACCGTCCCATCGGTTCATTTCTGTTCCTTGGTCCTACCGGTGTCGGGAAGACCGAACTTACCAAAGCGCTCGCCGAGTTCATGTTCAACGATGACCGCGCGCTCATTCGCGTTGATATGTCAGAGTTCATGGAGAAGCACGCGCTCTCAAAGCTCATCGGCGCGCCGCCCGGCTATGTCGGCTACGAAGAAGGCGGGACGCTTACCGAAACCATTCGTCACCGTCCGTACGCGGTTATTCTCTTTGACGAAATAGAGAAGGCGCATCCTGAAGTGTTCAACATACTGCTCCAGATACTTGATAACGGCCGCCTGACCGATGCCAAGGGCCGTGCCGTCAATTTCAGGAATACCATCATCATCCTTACCTCGAATATCGGCGCGCAATTCATCGACAAGATGCAGAGAGTCGGCTTCGCGGTCGCGGGAAAAGAGAACGATTATGATGACGCAAAAAACAAAGTGACGGCGGCCCTCAAAGATCACTTCCGACCCGAGTTCTTGAACCGTCTCGACGATATCATCATCTTCGACATCTTGAGTCCTGAAACAGTTTCAAGCATCGCTCACATCCAGCTTAGGCAAGTCGAGGAGCGACTCAAGGCAAAAGATCTCGCAATTTCAGTCGCACCGGAGGTCTACACTTACCTTGCGAAGGAAGGGTACAACCCGCAGTATGGTGCGCGGCCCTTAAAGCGCCTTATTCAGAACAAAGTACTTAATCCCGTTGCCTCGCTCATCATCGGAAAAGGGCTCGATAAAGGCGGCACCGTTGCACTCTCCATGAAGAACGGCGACATTCACTTTGATGTCCGAAAGGGAAGGAACGGAAATGGCCGTCCAAAGCCGGTGAAGAGCGACATCGTTTCCGAACAGCCTGTTGAATCAATGAAGTAAGATACGCGCACATGTTAGTGAGGCATGTGGTCGAAGCGGGGAAGTTGGTGTAATAACAAAAACTATGAAAAAAGTAATTGGTATATTATTTCTGATCCTCATCCTGATTTCTGGATTCGGATTTATTTTTCCTGAACAGCTTCATGGTGTCGTGAATCTGGTTTCTCCAAGTTATTCTTGGGCGATTATGGGCGGAATCTGGATTGTCACATTACTACTTGCTGTAGTATTCGTTGGTATGATATTAACTGAAAGAAAAGATGATCAGGTTGGTACGGAAGTTAAGTAAGATTCCCGCGTAAAAATCCTTGTTCCGTGGAATCGGGTCTGGTTTCTTCAAAATCGTGGGAGAGTGGTTAATTGTGATATACTTAACTCGTGCCGAAACCGTGGACCCTAACAGAAAAGGAACAATTTCACAGCGACCTAAGGCGGCTGTACATTGTAGATAATCTCTCAATCCGAGAGGTTGGCGAAAGGCTGGGTCTGGCTGAGCAGACTATCTATAAGAGACTTATCCGGCTCGGTATTCCGATTCAGCGTCACCTAAAGAAAGGCTTCAATAACACAACTCGAAGGGTTACGCTTCCGTCAGTATATACACCGCTAGTCGCCGAATTTTTCGGTGTTATGCTGGGTGATGGTCATATCAATCAAACGCAAGTCACTGTGACTTTAGGAACTAAGGAGGAGGAATATGTGCTATATGTTGTTTCGCTTATCCGTCAGATTTTTACAACTGAAGCGAGTGTTTTCTTAAAGAAGAGTATAATCAGCGACAGTAAATATCGCATGGTCTATTTCGGCTCAGTTAGAGCAGTTCGATGGCTCGTCAGCGAAGGTTTGGTATACAACAAAGTAAAGTCACAGGTAGATGTACCGAAGTGGATTTTCTCAAGACCAGAGTTTATAAAAGCATTTTTGCGAGGATTTTTTGACACAGATGGTTCTGTGTATGCGTTACGGTTTGGTATACAAATCTCGCTTACCAACCATTCGGTTCCCATCCTCCATTCTTTACACGCTATGCTTACTACGTTAGGATATTCACCATCTGCAATAAGTGGGTACAGGCTGTACCTCACCAAAAGGAACGAAGTCAAGCATTTCTTTTCGGACGTAAAGCCAGCTAATCCTAAGCATCAAAGGCGGTTTGCAGAGTTTCAAAAACGCGTCGGTACTCAAGCGGTCAACGAGGGCAGACTGTAAATCTGCTGGCCATCGGCCTACGCAGGTTCGAATCCTGCCCGACGCATTGTTATGGGAAGCCTCATTGAACTCAACGACACGCTTCAGCTTACGAAGGAGCAGGGTTTTCCTGCTGAATTAGATTTTGAGAAACATCTCCAGAAGCCTTTTACCGCAAATGATTTTGCGGGACGTATTTTTGAATTTCACGATAAGCAAAGCATTCGCATCTATCAAGCGCCTCCCGTTCGCAACTTTCTTGTCGAGAATCGTGACGGTAAATGGATATATTGGGGTTTGGCGCACGTTCTCGAAGTCACGCATGATTATATGAGCAAGACTACCTCAGGAAAATTCAAAATAATCTCTTTGTATACTCCCGATGAGATGCGTAAAGTTTTTGACCTTACCGACGAGCGAGCCGACAAACGATTTTCCGTTTAGCCTATTTTAGACTCAGCTTGTCCCCTCGAAGAGAGCATCATTTGTAGTGCAATAAGTATTGACTTTTTCAATTAATGTGCTATTCTCGAGTTAGAGTAGCCGAAGTGTACCTTGAAATACGCTTTGTTTAGGCTACAGGAAGCAAAAACCGTGCAGAAATGCACATTTCGGAAAAAATCGGAATATGAAAAAAATACTTGTCGCTGTCTTTGCGGTGTTGGCCTGTCTCACCTTCTCAACCTCGACCTCTCGTGCCACTGGCTCTGTCACCGTAGAACTGTCTCCGGAAACGCCCACCACCGTCGTGGCGGGAGAAAATGTCATCGGGGCAAAATTTGTGGTGAAAGCTTTCTCGGTGCAAAAGGGATCCCCCGTGCTTTTTGAAGCGTGGCAGTTGCAATTCTTCGTCACCAACGGAAACGCCAGTGACCTTGGCCTCATCAGGGCGATTAGCTCCTCCGGAGCAGTTATTTCCCAGTTTCGCGTCAGTCAGCATTTGGCAGATCCACACAGAGCGGGCGCAATTCTTAGCGCTCAATTCGACAACTACAGCGAAAATCGATTGAGAAACTACAAGCTTTTGGAGAACGAGACGGTCGGGATAGAATTCAACACCTCAAGGTTTGCTGGGACCGAGATAACCATAGTTTCGGAGGAGCTCATGTCTTTCGACTCAGGGAATTCAATTCCGTACGGGGAAATTCTGTTTGAGACGAAGTCAATCATCACGAAAATATTCGTGGAATCTCAACCACCTCTTCCCGATGCGGCCACGCTTACATCACTGTCTTCTACTTCAGGACCAGTTGGCACGCCACTGGTTATCATGGGAATAGGATTTTCTTCAGGAAATTCGGTTTCCTTCCAGGGCGTAAATCCTGGTGACCGAATGACCGTTGAGGTGCCGGCAACTGACAGTAAGACCCTTAGTCTCAAGGTTCCCGAGGTAAAAAGTGTCGGAACCTACCGGGTTTCCGTTGATAACGGGGGTGGCGTAAGCGACAACTATCTTGAATTCGAGGTTACGCCTCCTCCGGCCACCGGCGGTGGTGGAAGCGGCGGTGGTGGAGGAGTCGGTGAATCTGCGGTCAGAATCGACAATTTGACCCCCTCGTTCGGACGAGCGGGCCAACAGATCGTACTCACCGGTAGGGGGTTTTCGGAGAAAAATACCCTGGTCCTTTCGGACAGCAACGGGAATTGGGTGTGGGGCCTTTTTCAGGTTCCTGCAATCCGCGGTAATAGGATACATTTCACCGCTCCGGGCAGAGAAGTCTCACCGGGGACGTACACGCTCACGCTTAGAAGTGGATGGGGCGAGGCCAGCACGCAATTCACCATTCGCCCAGAGCCTAAGGATGTCACCGAAACAGCGGTGAAGGCGGTGGAATACATCCTTGACGAAGGTTCGTCCGAGGTAGTATGCACGGTTCGCCTCACCGAATACCCCAGGGAAGGTCAGAACATCCTTTGGGTATCAAACGAAGGGCGAGCGGTACCGCTCGTGGTGTTCCCTTGGGGGCCCCAATCCCGTAACGTCTCTCTCATGGGTGGGGGACACAACGTCGTCCTCACGTTTTCCGTGCCGCGTGAGGATGCCGAGAAAGGGGCCGAGTGGCTCAATCTCAACAGAACCGTCATGGTTCTGGAGGAGTAAAATCTTTTTCTAGTTCTTTGCAACTCATTTCGCGTCCCGACCTTCCGTCAGGACGCGATTTTTTTGTACACTAATTCTGGATTCCCGCTTTCGCTGGAATGACATTGGGTGGTGATTTTTGTGATTTTACCCAGTTTGAGTTAGTATTCCGACATGGCTAAAACGGTAGACCACAGCGGACTGCGAACCTGGATTGAAATTGACCGCAAGGCGATCAAGCATAACTTTGACGTATTCAAAAAGCTCATCGAGCCGAAAACGAACCCGCCTCAAAGCAGTCGGGTAAAGCTTATGGCGGTGGTGAAGAGTAATGCCTACGGCCATGGCCTTGTTGATTTTTCAAAAGAAATGGAGAGGCTCGGCGCGGACTTTCTTGGTGTTGATTCGATAACCGAAGCGCGCGCGCTTCGGCGGGAGGGAGTTAAGCTCCCCATTTTGGTGCTTGGGTATACTCTGCCCGAACTTTTGTCTGAAGCCGCAAAGGACGATGTCGCGATAACCGTTTCCACGTTTGAGGCGCTCGATGCAATTGCCAGTGCGAAACTCTCCAAACCGCTCAAGATTCATATCAAGGTAGATACCGGAATGCATAGGCAAGGATTTCTTCTCGCGGACCTGAAGAAAGTCCTTTCGGCACTAAACGCTAAACGCTCTACGCTAAACGCTTCGGTGGAGGGACTCTATACGCATTTCGCGAACGCGAAGAACCCTGCCTTTCCCAAAGACACCAAAGAGCAGATGACGGAGTTTTTGAAGTGGATTTTTGCCTTTAGAAAAGCTGGTCTACACCCACTCGTGCATGCGTCCGCGACCGCGGGGGTGATGCTCTTTCCGCAGGCGCAGTTTGATATGGTACGCATTGGTATCGGGCTCTATGGTCTCTGGCCCGCGCCCGAGGTGCGTGAGTTTTTGAAGGAGAGAATAGTCCTCAAACCGGCACTCATCTGGAAGTCAATTCTTACGGAAGTGAAGAAATTGCCGAAAGGGAGTCGCATTGGCTACGACCTCACCGAAACAATGGAGGAGGATAATACTATCGGTATTGTGCCGATTGGCTACTGGCACGGCTATCCCCGAGCACTTTCAAGTATCGGGCGAGTCGTCATACAAGGTAAAGAGTGTCGGGTGCGTGGACGTGTGTCTATGGATATGCTGATTGTTGATATAGGTGGGGTTTCAAAGCCAAAGGTAGGGGATGAGGTCACCGTTATGGGTGGAGGCGAGGACTCACCGGTTTCCGCCATGGGGCTTGCCCGAGCGATTGACGCTTCCTGGTACGAAGTGGTCACTCGTCTCAACCCCCTTATTAAGCGTATCTACCGCTAACGCTTGCGTTTTCCCTCATTTCTGATAGTCTTACTGAAATCTAACGGAGGGAAGCGGAGTATAGATTTCGTAACCCCGTGAAGTATCCCGCCCTAAAGCGGGATTCCTGCGAAGCAGGAATACTTCACGGGGTGGCGATTTTTATAGTCGTTACACTCCTTAAAAATCAGCCATGTCACAAGACCGCCTCATAAAACTCAACTGCACCGTCTGCAAAAGGACGAACTACATGAGCGAAAAAAACAAGAAAAAAGTTGAGCGCAAAATTGAGCTCAAGAAGTTTTGCAATTGGTGCATAAAGCGCACGAAACACAAAGAAGCGAAGAAGTGACACAAAATAACGACGGCAAGGAGTATATTTTGTGTCATCCCCGAGAAAGCGGGGATCCAGTCAGAAAAAACCGCCACGTGGCGGTTTTTTTGTTGCGAGCATTACTCTTGTTCCAGTATTTTGATTGCGCGTTTAATCGCTACAAACGCATAGCCCCACAAGAAGGGGAGCCAAAGAGGCATTACCCCAAGCAGACTGGTTCTCGTGAAAGTCTCCACTCCGGTTAAAATAAAAAAATACTCCGAGACGGTGAGCGCAAAAAAGCCAAACAACAAAACAGTAATGTCGCCACGCTCCCACTTTTTGAGGAGCGATATAATGATGATAGCGATATAATACCATCCCCAACTAACCTCTCCACAATACCTCTTTGTTGTGGTATGCTCTTTGCATATGGCAAAGCTCATAGTCGTTGCGCACGACACTGAAGCCGGACTCCGGAAGAAGCTCCGGCAT
>Ga0080064_1003356_pt1 | contig 23418 bp, 13 predicted proteins | sample Subgrocontami54m_FD_69260 | JGI IMG/M metagenome (GOLD analysis project Ga0080064, IMG submission 69260) | Subsurface groundwater microbial communities from S. Glens Falls, New York, USA - GMW46 contaminated, 5.4 m (SPADES assembly) (version 2) ...
ATGCTAGCGGCCTAATCGAGCCGACGGAATGGATCCGCCGTCGGCTTTCTTCAGGTCGGTCGCGCCGCCGGCGCTCTGTTCAGAGGTTTGGTACTGCGCAAACGCATGAGGCTCTTTCAAAACCTCCCGGAGCGAACGCACGTCTTGGGTGGCGCGGTCAACCTGACCGCGCGCGCTCACCGGGGAGGCTCAAGCACGGTCAGGTTGACCGTGCTACGGGGAACAAAAGGCCACGCAGGCCGCGAAGAGAATCGCAGGCCGACGACTAATGCACGAGCCAGCCTTGGATGAAGAACCACCCGCCGATGGCGCCGAAGGCCAGGCTCACGAACCAGAAGGGGCGGCGGCTGGTCAGGGCGGCGATGGCGCCGATGGCAATCGCGATCTGGAAAAGAGTCACGCCGCGCGCGAGTACCTCGTGTTTGTGCAGGTGCGCCTCCGAGGTGTGTTGCTTGCGCTTCGCCTCGGCGGAAATCTCTTCCTGCTCCTTTTTGTACTCGGCGAGCTTGGCGCGGTCCTTGTCGCTGACCGGGCGACCCTCGGCCTCGAGCAATTCGAGTTTCGAGCCGAGCACGGCGGCCTTGATGCCTTTGGCCTGAAAGAAGGCCCATTGGTCGGACGATTGGATCTGCTCGATCATCGCCTCGTTCGCGTAATGTCCCGCGAAGAGCGATGACACGGCCGCCAGCCCGGCCAGCAAAGCCGAGCTCAGGGCAACGCCCATGGTCCAAGGCGCTTTCGCCTGGCCGTGGGTGGCATGATGGTGGATCTCCTCGTGGAGGTGTTCAGTGGGAACTTCGGGCGCTTCCATTGTGGCACGGCGACCGAAAGAGCCGGTCCGGCGACCGCCAAGCAAAAAAAGACGGCAAGGTTCGCTTGCCGGGCCGCAACCAAATCAAGGATGCCTCAAACCGCCTCACGCCAAGGTCGCAAAGGTCGCCAAGGGTTGAGCCCTTTGCCTTCGGGCTGGGCCCCAGGCTCCTTGGGAGAACGGACCGCACCGCTACCATGTCGCCGGAACCTTTCGTTTGACCGGTGGGCGCCGCGGGCCCCAGAGTCGCGCGGCATGCTGACTCCGGCCATCCAAGCGCTCCTTATCTTGCAAGACCGCGATCAAAAGAGGCTTGCATTGGAGGCGCAGCTGAAGGCCGTCCCGGGGGACATCGCACGGGTGGAGCAGAAGATTGCCGCGGAGAAGTCGGCGATCGAGACCGCGCGGATCGAACTGCGGGAACTCGAGTCCAAGAAGAAACTGCTGGAGACCGAAATCGGCTCCGCCGAGCAGAAAGTAGGTCAATACCGGACCCAGCAGCTCTCGATTCGCAAGAACGACGAGTACCAGGCGATGGGCCAGCAGATTCAGACCGTCCAGACGCAGATCGCCGAGCTCGAAGGCCAGGAGCTGGAAGTGATGTACGCGATCGACGAGGCGAAAAAGAAATTCGCGGCGGCGGAGGCGGAGTTGAAGGCGAACATCTCGGGCCACGAGGCGCGAATCCGGACGTTGCAGGAGCGGGTAACGAGCCTGTCCGCGGAGTTGAAGGCGGCGCAGTCCGAGGTGGCGACCGCCCGCGCACCGGTGGATGCCATCAAGCTAAGACTTTACGACCGGATTGCCGTGCGGAACATGCCCGCGATCGTTTCGATTCACGCGGGCAAGTGCGGTGGCTGTCACCTCAAGGTCTCGAGCGAAGTCGAATCGGCCGCCCGCGGCAAAGTCGTCGACCCCACGGCGCAGCTGCCGACGTGCGATCAGTGCGGACGGATTGTGTATTGGGAGAGTTGAACTGATCCGACCGGAAGGCTAGTCAGGAGCCGCGGCGCTCCCGGTCCCGCCTGCGCGGCCTCGGGGTGGAGTCGCTATCTCGATGCCACACTTGTGGACACTGCGCGTCCGGCGGATGTCGCCGATCGAGGCGATTCCCGCCCGCCCCGACGTCGACGAGGCCCACGTCGTGCGTTGAACTCCACGGTTGTTGCAATGACGCCAGTGGCAATTGTAGGCGGGGTGCCCTCACCCCGCGAATCCCACGTGGCTGCCGTCTTATCGCGGGGTGAGGGCACCCCGCCCACAGGGAGTGCGTTATCTTGATTCAATGCGGTGGTGCTGAGCTCCTATACGGACTCAGGCAATTGAAGGCATTTTCCATTCGCAGCGGTGAACACCGAATGGTGGACGGTGACCTCCCCCTCGGCAGGCTCGGGGCCTTGAGCTTGTCGAAACGGCGGGCGCCGTCTGGTCGTGTCCGACGCAAGAACGCGCCCGGAGCAAGGTCGCGTTCCAACTGGATTCGACTGCATGATCCCGGCTGAGCGCCCCGGCTCACTTCAGCCACACCGGCTGAACGAACGCGCCGTTGACCGCGGAGTCCCATGCGGCGAACCGCACCCACTTCTTGCCTTTCGCATCGAAGGGAATCGAAAAATGCTTCGTGCCCATCGGGGGCAAATCCGTCGCGCGGACGATTTGGCGGTCGACCTTCGTGCCGTCGCCCCAAACCACTTCCACGAATTCGGGTGGGAACGTCCAGTCGACGTCGGCCTCGATCGTGCGCTGGGCGCCCGTGCCTTTCACGGCGTAATTGCGGATGTGGATCTCCCCGGTCGTGACGAAGAACCGGCCATCGCTCAGCGCCTGCAGCACCGGCGCCCAGTTGTCGTCCGGCCCCGGCGTGCGCTCCAGCTGGAGGTAGTTCGCGACAAACCCGGGAAAGAGGTCGTCGTGGGGCCATTTCTGATACGTGTCGACGTCGCCGATCAGCACCTTCGGCTTCAGCCCGGTGCCGGCCAACCGGTTGTTCATCGTGTCCAGCGCGTCGAACGCCCGGCTCTCCGCCAGCCGCGTTTCCGAGAGGTCCATGCCCATGCCCGGCTTGAACGCGATGCCGAGGAACCGGTCGGTCTGCGCGAATGGCTGGTCGAGATAACCATCAGGGTAACCCGAGGAGCCCTTGGTGCGCGGATGGGCCGTGTACCAGAATGCGTTTTCCGCCTCGAGCATCCGCAGCACATCCTCGGCGGATCCGTTGTGATAGACCTGCCCGTAGGAGGCGTCCTGTTCCTTCCACGGCTGTCCGGCACTGCGCACCTTCGAATAGAAGAGCGGCCGCGCGTTGATCAGGTTGTAGTGGCCGCCGAAATACATGCTCGGCTCCTCCCACGGGGCGACGAGGAAGTCGGCGTCGGAGGCGCGGCGGCAGCCTTCGAAGTAATCCTTCTGGTCCGCGAACCGGCCGGCGCCGGCGTCGCGCTGCCGGAGTTTGTCCGCGTGAAAATCGCTCAGCCCGATGATGTTCAACCCGAGCGCCTTCATCGCCGCGAGGTCAGGGAGCTGGGTGTCGAACGAGCCGGCTTCGCGCAGTCGGTCGGTGAACTGCAGGTGGAAATGATTCACCATCGTCTTGTAGCCGGGCACCGGCGCGAACGTGTCGTGGTGCGTGAACGCGAGCACGGCCGAGCGCGTCGCCGCCGCGTCATCGGGCGTCACGTAGAAGTACGTGGCCATCCGCTGCCACGTGCCGGGCGGCGCGTTGTAAAGCGCGTAATTCTGGAGATAGCGAAGGTCGTCCTCGTGATCGGCCTGCTTCACGCCGAACGCGAAGGTGCGGTTCCCGTCGTGGCGGAACCAGACGTACCCGAGGTTGGTGTCGACCTCGCGCGCGGGGAAGAACACCGTGGGCGGCGGAAAAACCGCGAGCGAACCACCGGCGCCTTCCGCCACCAGCACGCGGTTCTTCGCGCGCGTCGTGACGGGGCCCTCGTTCCGCGCGCCGCCGGCCCGTCTGTACCCGGAAGTCGGGTACGAGGTCTTCGCCCAGAATCCCCCAGGTGCCGCGGCCGCCTCGCACCGCGAGCTCGCGGACGGTTGGCCGTCCCTGCACGATGGCGTAGCGCGCCCGGACATCGGAGTTGGCCGCACCCTGCCACTTGACCGTGAGCGTCTCCCGCTCGGCCGAGGCAGTGAACGGAATTCGCGCGACGCGAGCAGGCACGCCATGAGCAAGGCGGCCCATGCCGGCCACAATGTTGCGCGGTCGCGTTTTCGCTATTCTTCTGCGATTTCAGCTAACATCTTGACTTGCACTTGTCGGAAACTCATTTCGAAACCGACCCGCGCCGATTGATAAGTCCAGCGTCGCAGGTTGTACCCCATCCCATCGGGGCATTTGTCCCCGCCGCCGTCACCCGTGTTTTCGGCGGTGCTGTCCGCTCAACTCCCACATCCTATGTCAACGCTGATTCGTCGGCTCGTTGTCGCGGCGCTCTGTTCGCTCGCCGCTGTTTCGGTAATGAACGCAGGCCAGATCTTCTGGGTCGACTGGCAGGACACCATTGTCGAAGGCGGCATCACGAAATATCGCGGCAAGATCACGGTGACGCGTCCGGACAGCACCGTCGTGGTCGTAACGGTGAAGTTTTCCGGGCCGCGCGGGGTCGCTTTTTTCCAATCTTCGGGCGGCACCGATTACTGGACGAACGGAGTTTTCAGCGGCACCCGCAATCCGGCCACGTCGCCTTATACCAGTGCCGTCGTGGATAATATTCCGACGGGCACGGACATTATCGGGCTTCAGTTTGCGCAGGTGAACACGCTCGAGTTCACCAATTCCGCGGGCGGCACCATCCAAGTCGGAAACCCGGTCTTCGCCTACGTGAGCCTCAATGGCAACGGGTACGGGTTCGACCAGGATTTCAACATCCTCAGCTTCGGCGACGCCTCGGACGGCAACGACCCGGGATACTGGGGTGCCGGCACGTCTTTCAAGAATGTGACCACCGTGGGTGGGGTCACCGAATACCAATTGCTCGGCACCGGCGAACCCCACGGCACGCTGCAGTTCAAGGGCGGCTTCTCCACCGTGCACTGGCGGAGCCTGTCGGACGAATATTGGAATGGATTTACGATTGGCGTGCCGAGTCTCGCGGTGGATACCCCGGGCATTCCGATTGCGAATGCCGGTCCGGACCAGACCGTGAACGCTGCGGCCAACTGCCAGGCGACGGTGCAGCTTTCCGGTAGCGTGACTGGTTCGACCAATACGCCGTTCACGTATTCATGGACCGGTTCATTCGGGACGGTCACGGGTCAGGCACCAACTGTCACGCTGCCGCTCGGGCAGAGCACCATTACGCTGACGGTCACGGATTCGGTCGGTTCCAAAAGCACGGATACCGTCGTGATCACCGTGGTTGACGTGACGCCACCCACGCTGTCGCTGAATCCGGTGAATGGCGTGCTGGCCAACCTGGGCACAGTGAAGACGCTGTTCACATCGGTGGCGGGCAGCCCCACCGGCGGCCTCGCCCACGCTCATGGCATCGCCTACGACCTTGCTCACAACACGGTCTGGGTGACGGATACGGAGCTGGGTAACGACATCTTCGAATTTCCCGCGACGCAGCCGCATGGCTCCACCGTGGCGCCGCTCACACGGCTCAATCCTCCCATAAGCACCAACGGTACGATTGAGGGAGTTTACTACAATCCCTCCGACCAGACCCTTTGGTACATCGAGTTCAACGGTACCATCCATCACATCGACCGGTCGGGTGCCACGTTGCCCGGCGGATTTTCCGTCGCGGCCGACGTGCCGGCCGGCACGTTCGGCGCACATGGACTCGGCATCGCCATCCAAGGCAACTTTGTCTGGGTCGACAACGGCCGGCGCGCCTACAAGTTCAACCAGAGTGGCAGTTTCACCGGATTCTCGTTTCCACTCACCCTGCCTGACGAGCCCTGCCTGACCTACGATCCGGAGCGCAATCTTATCTGGACGTCGCATTGGATCGACAAGCGTTTCCGTGCGTATAATCCCAATACGGGGGCGCTCGTCTTCACCAGCGCGGTGATCAATCCACTGCTGGCGGACCGGCGCGGACACTTGCTGTCGATCGGCGCTGGCAAGATTTGGGTCGCGACCGAGGAAGTGATCCCCGGGCAGAACAACGGCAGCGCGGAGGTCATCTACGGCATCGATATCATCGGCGGCGCCATCGACAAAATCGTCGAGTGCGGCACACCGTTCAACGATCCCGGCGCGTCCGCGACCGATAGCTGTGGCACCGCGACCGTGGTAAGGACCGGGTCCGTCAACACCGCATCGGTTGGGACCTACGTTCTGACGTATACGGCGGTGGATCTGGCCGGCAATCCCTCCGCGCCGCAGACGCGAACCATCACCGTCATCGACACGACGCCTCCGGTCATCACCTGCCCGCCCAGCCAGGTCGTGAGCACCGATCCCGGTCTTTGCACGGCCCGCGTAACGTTTGCGGCGACCGCCACCGATTCGTGCGGCGGCGTGACGTTCAAGTACATGGCCTCGGGGGCTACCATCGGCGAAGTCACGTCCGGCGCGGCGTTCAACAAGGGCCTCACGTCCATTACCTGCACGGCGACCGATTCGCACAACAACACTGCCGCATGCAGCTTCACCATCACGGTGAACGACAACGAGGCGCCGGCGATCGCCGTTCCCGCCCCGCTGGTCGTCGCCGCGGATCCCGGCAAGTGCAGTGCGGTCGTGAACTTCAGCGTGGTCGCCACGGACAATTGCCCCGGAGTAAGTGTGATTACTTCTCCGGCCTCCGGCTTCGAATTCCCGACTGGCACAACGACAGTCACGAGCGTCGCGACCGATGCAGCGAACCATGTCACCACTCGGACCTTTACGGTGACGGTCGAGGATCGGCAGCCACCCACGATTGCGTGCCCGCGTGACATTTTCTTGAATGCTGCGCCTGGAACGTGCAGCGCGGTCGCCAGCTTCTCGGCCACGCCCAGCGACAATTGCCCCGGTGTGGTCGTGAGCTACAGCCATGCGCCCGGCAGCCTGTTCAATGTTGGCACGACCGTGGTGACCGCCACGGCGAAGGATGCTGCCGGGCTGATGGCGACCTGCACGTTCAACGTTGTCGTGCTGGACGTCGAGCCGCCGATTCTCGCCCGTGGCGCGAGCAATCAGACCGTGGAGTGCGACGGCGCCGGCAACGTGACTGCGCTCCAGCAGTGGCTCACCAGCCATGGCGGGGCCACGGCTTCCGATGCATGCAATACTGTCACCTGGAGCAACAACTTCACCACCCTGACGAAGTCGTGCGGTGGCGCCGGTTCCGCCACGGTGGTGTTCACGGCTTCGGATGGAAGCGGGAACACGGTCACGACCAGCGGTACCTTCACGATCGTCGATACGACGGCTCCCAGCCTCATCAGACCGGCTTCCGACGCGGTGATCGAATGTAACATCGCAAACAATGCCGCCGCGATTGCGACGTGGCTGGCGGGCAACGGTGGCGCGGTTGCGCGGGACGCCTGTGGTGGCGTCACGTGGACACATAACTTCACCGCGCTCACGGGCGGTTGCGGTGCGACGGGGACAGCCGTCGTGACATTCACGGCAACGGACGATTGCGGGAACTCGACCACTACTATCGCGAACCTCGCCGTCGTCGATAGGACGCCGCCGCAGATCACGCAACAGGCGGCAAACTCAACGGTCGAGTGCGATGGCGCCGGCAACGTCGCAGCGCTCAACGCCTGGCTCGCCAACAATGGTGGCGCCGTGGCGGTCGATAGCTGCAGCGCGGTCGCTTGGAGTCACAACTACTCCAGTCTGTCCGACGGACCGGGCGCGACGGGTGCGGCCACGGTGACGTTCACTGCCGCCGACGGATGCGGCAACGTTTCGACGACGGTGGCGACGTTCAGCATCGTCGACAAGACGCCGCCTGTCATAACCACGCCGGCTGCCAACCAGACAGTTGAGTGCGACGGCAGCGGCAACACCGCGGCGCTTGCGGCATGGCTTGCCGCCAACGGCGGCGCGGCGGCCAGGGACACGTGCGGCGCGGTCACGTGGTCGAACAACTTCACGAGCCTGTCGGACGGCCCGGGCGCCAGCGGCAGCGCGACGGTCGTGTTCACAGCGACGGACGAGAGCGGCAATTCGTCGACCACCAGCGCGACGTTCAGCGTCACCGATACGGCGCCGCCCAGCATCACCACGCCCGCGGCGCCGAAGACGGTCGAGTGCGACGGCGCCGGCAACACCGCCGCGCTCGAGGCCTGGCTCACGAGCAATGGCGGTGCGGTCGCCAGCGACACCTGCGGCCGGGTGTCCTGGAGGAACAACTTCGACGGTCTGACCGCAGGCTGCGGCGCCACGGGTGCCGCGACGGTCACGTTTGCGGCGACCGACGAGTCCGGGAACACGTCCACAACCGTTGCCACGTTTACCATTGTGGACACGACGGCGCCGGCGATTGGCACCCAAGCCAGCAACAAGACGGTGGAATGTGACGGCGCGGGCAACACGGCGGCGCTCGCCGCATGGCTCACGAACAACGGCGATGCGGTCGCGCTCGATGCCTGTGGAAGGGTGACTTGGAGCAATAATTTCCAGGGGTTGTCCGATGGCTGCGGCGCGACGGGTTCCGCCACGGTGATATTCACGGCGACCGACGCGTGCGGCAACAAATCGACGACCACCGCGACCTTCACCATTGTCGATTCGACGCCCCCGACCATCGTCGCATCGGCGGCGAACAAGACCGTTGAAACCGACGGTGCGGGCAATACAGCCGACCTGAGTGCGTGGCTCGCTGCGAACGGCGGCGCGGTCGCGACCGATGGTTGCGGCACGGTGAAGTGGACGAACAACTACACCGCGACGACGCTGATCAAGGCATGCGGCTCGACCGGCGCGGCGGCGGTGACCTTCACCGCGACCGACGAGTGCGGTAACACGTCGTCGACGACGGCGACCTTCACGATCATCGACACGACCAAGCCGGTGCTCGCAAGCAACGTGCATGACATCACGCCAAGCGACAAGCCGGAGACGTTTACGATTACGAGCACGGACATCGGCGGCAGCTCGACGCCAACCATCACGAATGTCACGGCGACCCGGCTCAATGGTTCAGGCAAACCGCTGGATAAGACCGAACCCTACAAGCACACGGTCTCGGGCAATCAGGTCACGATCGAGTCTTCCGGCGGTATCGACACAGTCTGGACGATCTACGCATCGAGCGTTGATGAGTGCGGCAACACCGAGACCGCGCAGTTCACCATTACCGTCGTGAAAAAGAAATAGCGATGTACGCGAACTAGCGAAAATTGCTTCCTGGCGCTTGCGCCGGCCGGCCCTTCGGGGTCGGCCGGTTGCCTGCCGCCCAGCAGCTGAGTTTGGCGGCTATCCGTTTGCTTTCAGCAGCTCAAAAGCCTTCCCTGTGGCCTACCCTGTTGCGCACGTTTCACCCTCTCTTCGTTGGCATCTTTGCGGTCGGTGTAGCTTTCGCGGTGTGGTGGCGACATCGCCCGGCGGACTCCGGCCTGCCTCCTTCGCCGCGCCTGGCGGCGCAAATCGAATGGAACCGCAGCGAGTCGCCCCGCCGGCCGGTCGTGGCGCTGCGCACAGCGGCAGCGCTGCCCGCCCCGGCAATCGCCACACCAGGCAATGAGGTGCGTCAACGCCTCGCCGCGATGGGTGTCCTGTCCAACGGCGAGTTCGCTGCGGTGCGCGACTTGCTGGTGAAGGCAGCTCGGCTCGAAGGAACCGAGCGCGACGATTTGGTCCGGGAAATTGGCGCGCGGATTGCGCCGCAGAACTCAGCGTGGGCACGTGAGCTGGTGGCGGCTTTGGCGGATTCTCGCAGCCAGCATACTTTCACCCGCGCCATCGTCGAATCGCTTGTCACCGCGAATCCGCAAAGCGCGGCAGACTGGGCGGCAGATTTGCCCGAGACGGCGCTGCGCGGTCTGGCGTTCAACGTGCTCGCCATGAAATGGGCGGAAAAGGACCTTGATGCGGCGCGCGCGTGGGCGGTGGCGTTGCCCGACCAAATCGCGCGCGCCAGCGCGGTTGAGGGCTTGACGTGGACGTGGGCGCAGCAGGATGCGAGGGCGGTTTACGAGTGGGCGTTGGGGCTCCCGGATGCGACATTGCGCGAGCAGGTCTTCGTGAAGACGGCAAAGTTGCTGGCACTGCAAAATCCGCGGCAGGCTCTCGAGTGGACGCTGCAGTTTCCGGACGGCGCGCAACGCGAAAATGCGTTGCAATACGTGCTCTTTCAATGGGCCGCGCAGGATTTGACGGCGGCGACCACGTGGGCGGCAGAGGTGACTGACCCCGTCTTGCGGACGAACAGTGAAATTGCGATTGCGCGATCCTGGTCAACCCAGGAGGCACAGGGTGCAACGATTTGGGCAGCCACCATCACCGATCCGGTGGCACAAGCGGCTGCGTTGAAAACGACCCTGCGCCACTGGGCGGAGGCGAATCCCGCGGATGCCGCCGCGTGGATGGTGCAACGTGGCGCAACGCCGCTGAACGAGGAGATATTTCGCAGCGTCACGATGACGCTCGCCGAAAAAAATTCAGCGGCCATCTCCGCATGGCTGCAAGGTGTGACGAATCCAGACTGGCGGCGAATCGGAGAACAGATTGTGACGGCGGCGCAGGCCCAGGCGCGTGCAAAACCGCGACCGGCGGGATAGCTGCTAGCCAAGCTAGCTAGGCGTCGCGTGCCTATGTGGGATCGTCGCCGCGTGATTCGGTCGATCCCGCCACCACGAGCCCGGCCAGCGCAGCCAGCGCGGTATTTTGCAGCAGCTTCACACAAATGACGACTTCGCCACTGCCGCAGCCGCAGTCGAAGTGGATCGCACAGAACGACAGCGGGCCGGTTTGATAAATGGACCAAGCCCGCACTGTCACCGCGATGGTGAAGCTCGCGAGCATCACGAGCACGGCCAACGCCGCCGCCTGCACCCGCAGACCGAAGACCAGCGCGGCCCCGCACAACATCTCGCACCACGGCAACACCGCCGCAGTCAGATTCAGGGCAAATGGGCCGGGCAACAGATCGAATTGGCGCAGCAGTTTTAGGAACCCGGCGGGATCGAGAGCCTTTGCGAGTCCAAAATACACAAAGAGAGCGCCGAGCACGAATCGGCTGGCCCGGCGCACCCATCCGCGGCTGGGGACCGGACGATTCATGGGAGGGACTGGCCGCTGGCCCGCGAGCCAGTCTCGATCGGCATGCCTTGCGATGTCCATTCGGTGATGCCACCCGCGTATACCAGGAGTTTTGTCGCGGGGACGCCAAATTGCAGGAGGTCGTTCGCGGCGAGCTCGCTGTCCTCGCATTCGCCTCCGTTGCAATACACGACGATTCGTTCCGCGATGGCACACGCGCCGAGGATCTCGGTGAGGTGTTGTTCGAGGCGATAATGATCGAGCTGCCACGCGCCGCGAATATGTCCGGCCTTGAAATGCACGTCGTCACGCGCATCGATGAATACAATGCGGCCCGCGACGTAATCCCCGTCGCGAAACAGTTCGACGGCGCGAGCGTGGTCTGCGAGGTCAATCCCGCGTGCCGCGAGCCGCACGCGGCGCGCGGCGTTGATCCCGGTGCTCTCTGATGCAACCGCCGGCGCGCGCGCAAAACTTGCGGCCCGGCTTTCGCTCGTCGCGTGGCCGGCCCCCGGGCGGTTCAGTCCGGCAAAATAGTCGCGGCGCAACGAAAGGCCCCGCGGCGAAATGCCGTTGGCGACGAGCCCGACCGCGATCCCGGCGAGCAACAGCACCACGCTGTCGCGCAGGATCTCGCGAAACGTGAAGGCGCGCGGCGACACAAGACTAACGGTTCCCGGTGTGGACGATGGGAACCTCGAACGTGGGCAACCCCGGATGATTCGTCTTGCCGCTCACAAACCGCCGGACGGAGCCCTCCGGTTGGAACCCAACCGGGAAGGTCAACGTGATCGTGATTTGTTTTTTGTCCGGCGTCGCGATCGTCGACAGTTCCACACCCTCCACGTTGATCTTGACCTCCGATACCTGCAAATCGGCACCGCGGTGATTTAGCACCACGACGTAGCGCTTTTCGGGTGAGGCAAGCTTCGCGCTCGGCAGGATAATCTCCGTCGGAGCGACTTGCACCGGCGGCAACACCGTGGCGACCGCCTGCACGGAAAGGTCGGGCATCTTCGGATTCGACGACTTCATGCTGATTCGAGCAGTATGCGTGCCGTCGGCGAGCGGCGGCACTGTCGTCACGCTCAACTCGAACTCCCGACCCGGAACGACTTCCTTCAACTCCGGCTTGAAATCAGGCTTGTCGCTGTGCAAGTCGGAGATCTGCAGCTGCCCGTCGACTTGATTGCTGATCGTGACGGAACGCGTCAGCACTTGGGCGGGATCGGTCAGCGCGGGAAAAATAATCACCGGATTCGAGATCTGCACCGGCGTCCAGATTGCCGCCTTGATCTCGAGCACGGCCTGCGGTTGCACCGGGTCATTGCTCGTCACGGTAATCGTCTTCGTCACGTTGCCGCTGAACTGCGCGGTTTCTACCTTGATCGGAATCAGACCGGACTCGCCGGCCTTGATTTGCCGCGTCCACTCGGCCGCGGTCGTGCAACCGCAGGACGGCTTGACGTCCTTGATCTCGAGCACCGCATCACCGTTGTTTACGATCTTGAAGTCGTATCGTGCAACTTCGCCCTGCCGCACGGTGCCAAAATCGTGCACCACGACCGGGGCATAGAGCCGCGGGCCGTGGGCCAATTCCTTCGACGTCGCATCGCGGGCCTGCCCGGGGGTGCCCGATTCCGCGCGGAGGCCAGCGGTGATTGCGAGGAATAAGACAAGCCGGATGACGAAATACAAAGGGCGAGGTGGAGCAGGAGTTGGGCCGACCATTATCAAAGGAAAATGTGAGGCTGCGTTTCGAGTGTGGATCGCTGGCTTGGGCTGCCAAGCCCTGTTTCGCGATGCGCGCATTTCCACGTGATGTGCGTTCGGTTGAGGCTGGCGGCGTGCCAAGGAGTGGAATCGGGGTATCCCAAGGTGTGGGTAACGCCGCGGCCGTCAGAATTTCGCAGGGGAAAGTCCTGACACCATAGGGCAGGATGCCGCGCAAGCCGCCCGCGCGGGCGGCGCACGTCAAGGTGCGTCGACGGACAGCCGAGCCGAGATGGTAATCGTCTTCGAGGTTGGCCGACGTGGGCTAGGACGCGCGGCCGCCCCCAAACGTGACCGTGGGGCAGTCGTGAAACCGGAACCCCGGTTGGTCACGCGCACAAGCGTCACGGTGCCGCCGATGTGCTGCCCGCGCTGCATCGCTTCGAACATGTTCCATTCGTAGACCCAGAGGAACATGTCCGCCGCCGGTGCGCCCGGAACGCGCAAGCCGAAGCCCCGCTCCCATTCGAAGAGCTCCGGTTTCGGCGCCGACGCGGGAAACGCCGCAGTCGTGAAGACAGCCCAAACGATCGGCGCCACCATGCGTTTCATCGCAGACGAGCGAAGGGTTCCGCCCGCGCGCGGCAACGCGGATTTTTTGACCGCGGAGGGCGCTGATCACGCGGACAATGACCGGCGGAAGTCCGACGATCCGCGTCACTGCTATCCCCGAAAATGCACGCAGGCTGCGACGATCCTTTTCGATCCAACCGCAGACTACGCGGACCACGCGGAAAACGGAGGCCGGGGATTCCCCCCGTTTCTTATGCTTCCGCGTCTTTCGCGTGTTCCGCGGTTAACTTGTTCGGGGCGTTTCGTTCGGTTACGGCTGCCCGCTCTGAGACACAAAGGATCAACGTGCTGTTTTCCTGCGTGCTTTTTTTGGGACACAGAGTTCCTGGCGCGGCGAGGCCGCAACCAAACCCCAATCCCCAATCCTTTGAACAAAAGGCAACGAAGGGAACGAAGGCCCCGGAGCCTTCGTTCCCTTTGTTGCCTTCTGTAAGATTCTGCCGCTTGAACATGCTCGCAGGAAAACAACATGTTCAGGGATAGTGAACAGAGGACAATCATGAGGGCACAGAGATAATCTATTCCCTCTGTGACCTCCGCTTGAATTGTCAGGGCACGATTCCGCAGCGCGGCGGTCGCGCTGCAAAAGCAGGGGTCCGTGTCGCTGCGCTCGGCTCTGTGGCCTCTGTGTCGCCGGTTTGGGGGATTGGTTGCGGCGATGCCGCGCCAGGTAATCCGCAGTTGAATGTCCTGGCCGTTCGGTTGCGGCCTCGAGGCGCGGTGCGAAATGTCCGGGCTACCGATGCACGTTGGCCGCGCGATAGGCGGTCGGGGGCTGGCCGATTTTCCGCCGGAACAGCCGGGAAAAGTAGAGCGGGTCGCGATAGCCGAGCGCGTCGGCGATCTCCGCGGCGGTGTGGTCGCTGGATTCCAGCAGCTCGCAGGCGCGCTGCATGCGCAGCCGGATGTGAAACTCGATCGGCGAACAGTGGAGCTGCCGGCGAAACATCGCGGCAAAATGCGGCACCGAGAGCCCGGCGTGCCGCGCGATATGTTCCAGGCTCAGCGTCCGGTCGAGGTTCTCGCGCATCAACGTAAGCGAGCGCAGCACGCGATCCTCGGTCTGGCGGATCCGCTGGTTGATCGAGCGCTGGAGGTTGCGACAGAGCCCCAGCAGCCGCGCGAAACCGGTGCTCAGGCCGATCAGCTCCGCGTCGCCGTAACCGCCAAGGACATACGGGTAACACTCCTCGAAGGCGTGGGCGAGCCTCTCGATGTCCTGCACCCAGAACTGGGGGTGTCCGGCGCCGGCGCCAATCGCCGCGACGTAATCCGCCGCACGCCGGCCCACGAAATGAAACCAGAAGATCGTCCACGGATTATCCATGTCCGCCGCGTAACGGTGTGCCTGGCGGGGCGGAAGGACGATGCCGTGCCCGCGATGCAGCCGATAGGAGGTGTGCCCAATCGCCACCGTCCCGGCGCCGGCGAGGCAGACGATCAGCACGTGCTCCGGCCGGCCAGCGGGACGCACGACGTAATGGCCGCGGGCCTGATCGAAGCGGCCGATGTGCGTCACACTAAGATCGCGGCAAACGGGCAGGGCGCGGGCGCGGCGCAGGACGGCGGGAGGCAGCACCGTCAGCCGCTCGCCCGGAAAGCCGTCGGCCAGCCGCGGAACCGGAGATTGCACGCCAAACCATAGGATCGTCCATGTTTTTCCTGCAATCGTCTATTCAGCCCGCCCGGCGGGCGGCATACACTCGACGCCATGAGGCTCGCGCCGCTCGACCTGCTGATGTTCGTGGCGTTTTACGCGCTGGTCATCGGCGTCAGCGTCTGGAAGAGCCGTCGTGAATCCGGCAGCGCCGATTATTTTCTGGCCGGCCGGAATCTGCCCTGGCCGCTGATCGGCATCTCGATCGTCGCGGCGAATATTTCCACCGAGCAGTTCGTCGGCATGGCGGGGCAGGGCGCGGGCGGGGTGGGCCTCGCGGTCAGCGCATGGCAGCTCGTCGGCTCGGCGGGCATCGTGCTGATCGCCTTCACGCTGCTGCCGCGGTTCCTGCGCGCGGGCATCTACACGATGCCGGAGTTTCTCGAGTACCGCTACAACGCCGCGGCGCGCGCCATCATGGCGTTCCTCACGTTCTTGATCTACGTCGTCGTGATGCTCGGTGCCGTGCTCTACTCCGGCGGGCTCACCCTGCACACGATTTTCGGCGTGCCGCTGACGCCGGCGATCTGGACGATCGGCGTGATCGCCGCGATCTACACCGCTTACGGCGGGCTGACGGCGATCGCCTGGGCCGATTTGTTTCAAGGCCTCGCGCTGCTGGTGGGCGGCATCGCCACGTTCTTCCTCGGGCTGCACGCGTGCGGTGGTTGGGAGGAATTCGCGGCCCGGAACGCGGGCAAGCTCCACATGTTCCTGCCGGCGGACAATCCCGACCTGCCCTGGACCGGCGTCGCCTCGGGCATGTGGATCGTCATCATCTACTACTGCGGGCTGAACCAGTTCATCGTGCAGCGGAACCTCGCCGCGCGCTCGCTGCGCGACGGCCAGCTCGGCGTCATTTTCGCCGCGGCGCTCTGGCTCATCGTGCCGTTCGCCATCGTCATGCCGGGCATCATGGCTGCCCAGCTCTATGCCGGGCAGCTCGGCGGCCACGCCGACATGGCGTATCCGACCTTGATCCGGGAGCTCATCCCCCCCGGGATGCGCGGCGTGATCCTCGCGGGGATCGCGGGTGCCGTGATCTCGACGCTCGGGTCGCTGATCAATTCCGCGGCGGCGCTGTTCACGATGGACATCTACCGGCGGATGCTGCGGCCGAACGCGGACGAGCGACAGCTGCTCTGGACCGGCCGGGTCGCGACCGTGATTGCGATCACCGTCGGGTGCCTGGTGGCGCCGCAGCTCGCGAACCCGAAGTTCGGCGGCGTGTTTCAATTCATCCAGCAGTTCCAGGGTTACATCTGGCCCGGCGTCGTCGCGGCGTTCGTCATCGGGTTCCTGTTGCCGCGCGCGCCTGCGTCCGCCGCGATCGTTGCGCTGGTCGGCGGCCCGATCGTGTACGGCATCCTGCAGTTCACGGAAAAATCGGCGGCGCGTCCGAACGGCCATTCGCTGCACTTCCTGATCCAGGTGCTGTTCGCATTCATCGTGGTCAGCCTCGCCATGGCCCTCATCACGGCAGTGCGGCCGCTCGCGGAGCCGCGGCGGCTGCCGGAGCGTGCGACCATGGCCGTGGCGACCTCGGGCGGGGTGAAGCTCGCCGGCGTCCTCGTGCTCGTCGGCGTCGCCGCACTGTTCGTGGTCTTTCGCTGATCGTCATGTCGGCGCAGCCGGTCACCGCCCGCCTGGAGTCGGTCGTTTACCCGACCTACGTGGTCGGCGCGCCGGAGCGCAACCCCGTGTTTTTCGAGAAGCGCGTTTACCAGGGCTCGTCCGGCAAGGTCTATCCCGTCCCGTTCATCGACCGGCTCAGCGACGAGGCGACACCAGTCAGCTACCAGGCGGCCCATCTTGAAAACGAATACGTCCGATTGATGATGCTGCCGGAAATCGGCGGCCGGGTGCATCTCGGCCAGGACAAGACGAGCGGCGACTACGATTTTTTCTACCGGCAGGACGCGATCAAACCGGCGCTGGTCGGGCTGGCGGGGCCGTGGGTATCCGGCGGGGTGGAGTTCAACTGGCCGCAGCATCACCGGCCGGACACGTTCATGCCGGCCGATGTCTTCATCGAGGAGGAGTCCGACGGCGCGCGCACGGTCTGGCTCAGTGCGCACGATCCGCTGCTTCGGCTGAAGGGCATGCACGGCCTGCGACTGCGGCCGCAGAGCGCGCTGATCGAGTTGCGCGTGCGGCTCTACAACCGCACGCCGCTGACGCAGACGTTTCTCTGGTGGGCCAACGCCGCCGCGCGCGTCCACGAGGAGTACCAGTCGTTCTTCCCCGTGGATGTCCATCATGTGGCCGACCACGCGGTGCGCGCGCAGTCGACGTTCCCGATCGCGCAGGGCGCGTACTACGGCGTGCGCTACCAGGATCGCCCGGGGGCGAACGACCTCACGTGGTACCGCAACATCCCGGTGCCGACGAGCTACATGGTGCGGGAGACCGCGTTCAACTTCCTCGGCGGCTTCGATCACTCGGCGCAGGCCGGTTTCCTGCAGGTCGCCAACCGCCACATTGCGCCCGGCAAGAAGCAGTGGACCTGGGGCAACCACGCGTTCGGCTATGCCTGGGATCGTGAACTCACCGACGGCGGCGGTCCGTACATCGAGCTCATGGGCGGCGTGTACACGGACAACCAGCCGGACTTTTCGTACCTCGCGCCGTACGAGACGAAGACGTTTTCGCAATACTGGTGGCCGATCCAGCAGACGGGACCGGTGCAGGCGGCGAGCGAGCGTGCGGCGCTGCGACTCGTCGTCACGGACAATCGCGAGATCGATCTCGGGGTGCTCGTGCCGACCCCGATCGTCGGGGCGCGGATTCTGCTGACCGCCGGCCACCGCGCACGGCTGGACGTCCGCGTCGACCTCGCGCCCGGGAAGCCGTTCGTCCGGCGCGGGCTGCTCTTTGGCGACGATTCCGCGGACAGCCTCGCGCTGCGGTTGCTCGATGCGCACGGTGCCACCGTGCTCAGCTATCGGCCGCCGCCGGGAAATGCGATTCGGCCGGCGCGGCCCCTCGCGACCGAGCCGCCGCCGCCGGCCGCCGCGACCTCGACGGACGAGCTCTATTTCATTGGCGAACATCTGGAGCAGTACCGCCACGCGACGCGCAGTCCGGTCGACTACTGGCGCGAGGCACTCGCGCGCGATCCGGGCGATGCGCGCTGCCACATCGCGCTGGGTCGCTGGCGGCTGCGGCGGGCGGAATTCGCCGCGGCCACCGGGCATTTCGAAAAGGCGATCGCGCGGCTGACGTCCCGGCATCCGAATCCGGTCACGGGTGAAGCGCATTATTACTTAGGGCTGGCGTGGCGCTGGCGGGAGCGCACGGAGGAGGCGTACGCGGCGTTCTACAAAGCGACGTGGAATTACGAGTGGCGGGCGGCGGCGTACTGCGAACTCGCGGCGCTCGACTGCCGCCGGGGCGATTTCGCGATCGCGCTCGAGCACGTCGAGGCATCGCTCGACACGAACCGGCAGAACAACAAGGCGCACGTGCTGAAAGCCGCGGCGCTGCGGCGGCTCGACCGACTGCCGGAAGCGGCCGAGGTGGTGCGGCGGCTGCTTGCGGCGGATCCGCTGGATCATTGGGCGCGGCACGAGCAGGCGCTGCAGACGGGACGCTTCGAGCGACAACTCGAACTCTCGCGCAACGACGCCCAGACGGCGCTCGACCTGGCGTTCGACTATGCGGACGGAGGGTTTTATCCCGAAGCGATCGGACTGCTCGAGCGGCACCTGGCGCATCCGCTCACGCCGGCTGCGGTGCCAAACCCGCTTGCGCGCACCCAAAGCACCCGCTACACGCTGGCCTGGCTGAAGGCGCGGGCGGGTTTCGCGGAAGAGGCGATCGCGGCCGAACTCGCGGCGGCGCGCGCGCAGTCGTCGGATTATTTCTTCCCGTCACGACTGCACGAGATCGTCGTGCTGGAATGGAGTCTCGCCCAGCCGCGGCCGGATCCGCTGGCGCACTTTGCGCTCGGCAACCTCTGTTACCACCTCGAGCGGCACGAGGAGGCGATGGCGCATTGGGCGCAGAGTGTTTCGGCCGGGGCCGCGTATCCGACGGTGCAGCGCAATCGCGGGCTGGCGTTCTGGAACGTGCAGCGCGACGGGCCGCAGGCCCGCGCGAGTTATGAGCGGGCGCTGGCGCTCGATTCGCGGGACGCGCGGCTCGTGTACGAGTTCGATCAGCTCCGCAAGAAACTCAACGAACCGCTGGAGCACCGGCTGGCTTTCCTCGAACAGCATCGCGCGCTCGTGCTCCAGCGCGATGACGCCGCGGTCGAACTCGCCGCGCTGTACAACCTGCTCAATCGGCCGGCGGACGCGCTCGCGCTGCTGGCGTCGCGCCGGTTTCATCCGTGGGAGGGCGGCGAGGGTGCGGTGTTGCGCCAGTACACCGCGGCGCACCTGCGGCTGGGCCAGCGGGCGCTGGCGGCGGGCGACGGGCCGGTGGCCTGCGAGCATTTTGGGTGCGCGCTGCAAACGCCCGAGAATCTCGGCGAGGCCTATCATCTGCTGCAGCCGAAGGCGGAAGTGAACTACTGGCTCGGCCGCGGGTGGCGCGCCAGCGGCCGCGAGGCCGACGCCGTGCGCCACTTCGAACTCAGCGCGGCGGAAACGAGCGATTTCGGCGAGATGGCGGTGCCGGCGCACACGGCGCTGAGCTATTACCGCGGACTTTCGCTGCGCGAACTCGGGCGTGAGACGGACGCGGCTGCGTTGTTCCACGAGCTCAGCCAATGCGGGCTCGCCGGCATCGGCCGGCCGGCGCGGATCGACTACTTCGCGACATCGCTGCCGAACATGCTGGTGTTTTCCGAGGACCTGCAGGCGCGGCGCGATGCCGAGCATCACCTGCTGGCCGCGCTCGGCGCGTACGGCTTGGGCGACGCGGCCGGTGCGCGCGGGCACCTCGCGGCCGCCCTCGATTTCAGCAATGCCGACCTACAGGCCGTCGCGCTCGCGCGCGCGCTCGGCGAGTCTGCCAACCCCGATCGCCATGAACACGCTTCGACCTAGCGATATGCGCTGCCCCCGATCTCTCGACCGCAAAATCGATTGGTGGACGGCGACCTCCGGGCGCCGTCTGAACGGCATCGCACGACGAACGCGCCCGGAGGTCGCGTTCCACCGCGCGATCACGGCAGGTTTTCCATGCTCGTTCGCCTCCGCAGTCGTCCTGGGCGTTATTTTGTTCGTGTCCGCCGCGGCCGCCGAGCGGACGATCTCCCTCGCCGGCGAGTGGCGGTTCGAGATCGCCGGCGCCGCCAGCGACGCGTTTGCGCGGAATCTGCCCGGCAGGATCAAGCTGCCGGGCACGATCGACGACGCCGGCCTCGGCCCGAAAAACACCAAGGCGCCGACCTTGGAGGGCCCGTATCGGCTGTACGATTACGCGGGGCCCGCGTGGTACCAGCGCGACCTCGAGGTGCCGGCCGCCTGGCGCGGCCAGCGTGTGACGCTCCTCCTGGAACGCTGCCGCTGGGTCACGACAGTGTGGCTCGATGGCCAGCGCATCGGCTCGCAGGACAGCCTGATTGCGCCGCACGTGTACGATTTCGGCACGGGGGTCGCGCCGGGCCGCCATCGGTTGACGATCTGCGTCGACAACACGGTGAAGCTGGACCTCGGCCGTTTTGTCTCGGCCCTGTTCGGCGGCACCTGGGGCAACATGAACGGAATCGTCGGCCGGATCGAGCTGGCGGCGACGCCGCCGGTGTGGCTGGACGACGTGCAGGTGTACCCGCGAGCCGCCGACAAGACCGCGCGGGTCAAGGTGCGGATCGGCAACGCGACCGGCCGAGCGGGCGCGGGGTCATTGCAGGTCGGCGCGAAGACGGTGACGGCGGCCTGGACGGCGGCGGGCGGGGAGGCGGAGGTCGATGTGGCGCTGCCGGCCGCGCAGCTCTGGGACGAATTCGCGCCGCATCTCACGGACTTGACGGTGAAACTCGGCGACGACCAGCGCACGGTGCGATTCGGCCTGCGCGAGTTCGCGACGAAGGGCACGCAGTTCACGCTGAATGGCCGGCCGGTCTTCCTGCGCGGTACGCTGGAGTGTTCGGTGTTCCCGCTGACCGGCTATCCGCCGACCGACGTGCCGAGCTGGCAGCGAATTTACCGGATCATCAAATCGTATGGGCTGAACCACATGCGGTTTCACTCGTGGTGCCCGCCCGAGGCGGCGTTCACGGCCGCGGACATCGAAGGGATTTTGCTGCAGCCGGAAGGCCCGCAGGCGAACGTGCCGGCGGGCGCGGAGCCGGCGCGCGACGCGTTCATCGAGGCGGAGTTCAAGCGGATCGTCGACACCTACGGAAATCATCCCTCGTTCTGCACGATGGCGTTGGGCAATGAATACGGCGGCAGCGAACCGCTCCTGACGCGCTGGGTTGGGATGCTGCGTGAACGGGATCCGCGCCACCTGTACACCGCCGCCTCGAACAACCGGCTGCGGACCGCGAACCGGCAGTTCACGGTCTCACCGCGCGGCCGCGGGATTCACGGTGCCGGCACGGAGTATGATTTGCGCGAGGTCGTCGCGGCGGATCCATTTCCCACGCTCGGCCACGAAATCGGCCAATGGATGTTCTTCCCGGATTTTCGCGAGATGCCGAAGTACCACGGTGTGATGGCGCCGAAGAACTTCGAACTGATCCGTGCCGATCTTGAGCAACACCATTTGCTGGATCTGGCGCCGAAGTATGTCGACGCGTCCGGCCGGTTTGCGGTGCGGCTCTACAAGGAGGAAATCGAGGAGCTGCTGCGGACGCGCGGTTACGCCGGCTTCGCGCTGCTGGATTTGCACGACTATCCGACGCAGGGCACGGCGCTCGTGGGGCCGCTCGATCCATTCTGGGATTCGAAGGGGTTCATCGCGCCGGCCGAATTTCGGCGCTTCTGCGGTCCCACCGTGCCGCTGCTGCGTTTGCCGAAGCGCACGTATGTTGCGAGCGAGCCGTTCGTCGCGACGGCGGAGCTGGCGCATTTCGGGCCGGCGGATTTGCGCGCGATCAAGCCGGTCTGGTCGATCAAGGACGCGGCCGGACGTGTCCTCGCCGCCGGAAAACTCGAGGCGAGCTCCGCGCGGACGGGCGAACTGACGACGCTGGGCGCCATGCGCGCTCCACTCGCGAAAGTCGCCGTGCCGGGAAAGATGACTGTGACGGTCGCGCTGGCCGGCACGGAGTTTGTGAACGAGTGGGACATCTGGGTGTATCCGGAAATCGCCGACGCAGCGCCCGGGGCGAAGGTCGTGGTCTGCCGCGACTGGCCGGCCGCGAAGTCGTCGCTGGCCGAAGGGCGCACCGTGCTGTTCTTCCCTCCGGCGCAGCCGCCCGCGCTGGCGGGCCGGTTCCTGCCGGTGTTCTGGAGCCCGGTGTGGTTTCCAACCCAGAAACCGAACACGATGGGCCTGCTGTGCAATCCGCGGCACCCGCTGTTCGCGCGCTTCCCGACCGATTTTCACACGGACTGGCAGTGGTATGAACTGCTGCAGCGCTCGCGGCTGTTCGTGCTCGAAGACACGCCGGCGACGTACCGGCCGATTGTGCAGGTGATCGATAACTTTGCGCGAAACCAGAAGGTCGGAGCCATTTTCGAGGCACGAGTCGGGAGCGGACGGCTCCTCGTGTGCGGTTTCGATCTGCCGGGTCTGGGCAGCGAGCCCGCGGCGCGGCAACTGCTCGCGAGCATTCACCACTATGTTGGATCGCCGGCGTTTGCCCCGAAGCAGGAGTTCAGCCAGGCGCTGCTGGAAAAACTCTTCGTCCCGTCTTTCACCAGCAAGGTGGCGGAGCTTGGCGGCAAAGTGCGCACCCGCAGCAGTGCGCCCGGCCATGCGGTCGAGAACGCCGTCGACGGCGATCCGAAGACAATCTGGCACACGCCGTGGGATGATCCCGCGCCGTCGTTCCCGCACGAGTTGATCGTGGAATTTCCGCGGGCGGTCAGCGCCACCGGCGTGACCTGCCTGCCGCGGCAGGACGGCAACGGCAACGGCTGGATCAAGGATTACGCCGTGTACGCGAGTGCCGACGGAAAGGAATGGGGCGCGCCAATCGCGCAGGGCGCGTTCAGGCGAGACAGCACGTTGAAGACGATCGCGTTTCCTCGTCCGATCGAGGTGAGGTTCGTGAAGTTCGTCGCGCTCGCGAGTTTCGATGCGGCGAAGCCCTACGCGTCGCTGGCGGAATTCTCGGTGACAACAGCGAAGTAGGCCGGTGGCTGGCGCACGCGGCAGCCGGCCTCGCTGAGAAGGCGTCGAAAGGCTCGGGCCAGGACGCGGTCGCCTGGCGAAACGGCCAGGTGGTGCTGAACGATACTCCGCTGCACGAAGCGCTCGATCGGTTTTCAGGCTACCACGCCCAGACCATTGTCGCCAGCCCAGCTGGCGCGGATTTGCGGCTCGGGGGCCGTTGCGCGCTCGCTGATCTCATACCAATGTCTGGGCGCCTTT
>Ga0080064_1003357_pt1 | contig 23411 bp, 30 predicted proteins | sample Subgrocontami54m_FD_69260 | JGI IMG/M metagenome (GOLD analysis project Ga0080064, IMG submission 69260) | Subsurface groundwater microbial communities from S. Glens Falls, New York, USA - GMW46 contaminated, 5.4 m (SPADES assembly) (version 2) ...
CGGGCCGCCGGGGGGGGACGGCCCGTGGGCCGGGACGATTTTCTTGCCCCCCGGATGGCCGATGCCGATGCGCAGCCGCCAGTACCCGTGGCTGCCCAGCTGCGCGGCGACATCCTGCAGCCCGTTGTGGCCGGCCACGCCGCCGCCGTGTTTCAGCTTCGCCACGCCGGGCGGGAAATCGAGCTCGTCGTGCACGACCAGGCATTCGTCCGGCTGGATCTTGTAGAAGCGCGCCAGCGCCCCGACCGACTTGCCCGAGAGGTTCATGTAGGTCTGCGGCATGACGAGCCACACCTCCCCGGGCGATTGGCCCGACTTTCCCAGGAGCCCGTGGAACTTGGGCTCGGCGCGCAAGTCGATCCGGTTCTGCGAGGCGAGGCGCGACAGGAACCAGAAACCGACGTTGTGCCGGTCCCTTTCGTGCCTGCGGCCCGGGTTGCCCAGGCCGGCGATGAGTCGGATGAACGCCATTGGGATGGACCGTGTGAATGCACAAAGGGCGCGGGGATCGCCACCGCGCCCTTTGTGCGAGCGTGCCTCGTGCTTACTTCTTCTCGCCCTTGCCGCCGGCCTTCTTCTCTTCTTCGGGCGCGGCCTCGGGCTTGGCGGCCTGCTTGACCGCCGGCACGTCCGCCGCGGCCGGAACTTCGGCCGCAGCCTCGGCGGCAGCCACCTCTTCTTCGGCGACGATCACCTTCGGGATCTGCGCCGTGGCAACCGGCGGATTCTCCGTCCCTTTGAGCGCAAGCTCGACGCCCTTGGGAAGCTTGAGGTCGCGCACGTGGATCGAGTGTCCGACGGCGATCCCCGAGAGGTCGACCTCCATGTACTCCGGCAGGTCTGCGGGAAGGCAGCGGATGTCCAGCTCGTTCATGACGTGGCTGACGATGCCCGCGGAGTCCTTCACCGCGGGGGAGATCTCGGCGTTTACGAAGTGCAGCGGCACCTTCATGTGGATTTTCTCGTCCGCCGAAACGCGCTGGAAATCGATGTGCTGTACCTGGCGCTTCCAGGGATGCATGTTCACCGCGCGCAGGAGGACCTGCTCGGGCGCGTTGTCGAGCGTCAGCGTCAGGATGGACGCGTGAAACTTTTCGTCGCGCAACTTGTGGAACAGCGCGTTGTGATCGATCTCGATGGTGACTGCGGGCTTCTTTCCCCCGTAGATGATGCCGGGAACCTTCCCGGTTAGACGCAGGCGGCGGCTCGCACCCGTGCCCTGCTGTTTGCGCGTCTGCGCAACGACTTCGATTGCCATTTTGACCTCCATGTTGACCCCGGGCCGATTCCGACCCGGGGAGTCCGCGAGGGGCTGCACCCCTCGTTCCCTTGGCTTCGCCCGCGACCAGGCAAAGCCGCTGATAGTTCCTTTCCGAACCGCCCCTATTCGATGAACAACGAACTCACCGAGTCCTCGTTGCTGATGCGAAGTATCGTCTCGGCCAGCAATCCCGCGACCGATAGCACGCGTATCTTCTTGCAGGCCTGCCCGTCCTTCCTCAAGGGTATCGAGTCGGTCACCACGAGTTCGTCGAGCGCCGATTCCTCGATCTTCTGCACCGCGCTTCCCGAAAGCACGGGGTGAGTGCAGTACGCGAGGACCCGCGTCGCGCCCTCGCCCTTGAGGGCATCGGCGGCCTTGACCAGGGTGCCCGCGGTGTCGACGATGTCGTCCATGATCACGCAGGTGCGTCCCCGCACGTCCCCGATGATGTTCATCACCTCGGAGACGTTGGCCTTCGGCCGCCGCTTGTCGATGATGGCTAGGTCCGACTCCAGGCGCTTGGCGATCGCCCTCGCCCGCACGACCCCGCCGACGTCTGGGGACACCACCAGGAGGTTTTCGTACTGGTGTTTCCACACGTCCCCGAGCAGGATCGGGGTCGCGTAGACGTTGTCCACGGGCACGTCGAAGAAGCCCTGGATCTGGTCGGCGTGCAGGTCCATCGTCAGCACCCTGTCCACCGCGACCGCCTGCAGCGTGTTCGCCACGACTTTGGCCGAGATCGCCACCCGCGCCGAGCGCGGGCGCCGGTCCTGGCGGGCATAGCCGAAGTAGGGGATCGCCGCGGTCACGCGCGACGCCGATGCCCGCTTCAGCGCATCTATCATCAGCAGCACTTCCATCAGGTTGTCGTTGGTCGGCGCACAGGTCGACTGCAGCACGAAGCAGTCCTTGCCCCGGACGTTCTCGAGCAGCTCGACCATGATCTCGCCGTCTGAGAACTTGGAGACCGACGCCTGTCCGAGCGGAATGTTGAGTCGCCGGACGACCGAGTGCGCGAGCAACGGATTGGCGTTGCCCGTAAAGACCATCAGGCTTTCATAGGCCATCGCCTCAACCCTGATTCAAATGACCGGCGCTTCGATCGCGGCCGCAGCGTCGGACCGCGGCTAAGACCTGGCTGGGGAGGAAGGATTCGAACCCTCGCATGTCGGAATCAAAATCCGATGCCTTAACCAGCTTGGCGACTCCCCAAGTACTAAGCTTCATCCAGTTCCGCCGCGAGGGGATGACGGTCGAGCCCGCACGCAGCGAACCCACGCATCTCCAAGGGCAGCCTGGACACCACCGAGCGCGCCTGCGCCTCGGTGGGGAATTCGACAAAAACACAGGCACCAGACCCGCTCATGCGCGCATCGCCGTAATCCTTCAGCCAGGCGAGGTGCGCCGCAACAGCGGGGTAGCGCCTGCACACGACAGGCTCCAGGTCGTTATGCCCGAACCCCTTCGAAAAGCTTGATATTTTGATGCTTTTTGTATCTCGTGTCAATTCAGGCGCGGCGAAAATCTCCCGCGTCGGCACCGATACGGGGGGCACCAGTACGACATACCACGCCGGGGACAGCGCCACCGCCTCGAGTTGCTCGCCGATGCCCTCGGCCAGGGCGTTCCCGCCGCACAGGAAGAAGGGCACATCGGCGCCGAGCTTCAATCCCAGTTCGGCGAGCCGCCGCCGCGGCAAGCCGAGATTCCAGAGTCGGTTGAGGGCGATCAGCGCGGTCGCGGCGTCCGAGCTGCCTCCCCCGAGCCCGCCTCCCATCGGAATGTTCTTCCCGATCGAGATTTCGACGCCGCGCAGGCAGTGGGTCTCGCGCTGCAGGAGCCGGGCGGCACGCACGCACAATTCCCCGTCCTCCTCGACCCCCTGCAGCGGCTGTGCGAGACTCACCCTGGGACTTGCCACCGGTGAGAACCGCAGCCAGTCGCAGCAGTCGATCAGCCGAAATGCGGTCTGCAGCAGATGATAGCCGTCGGCCCGCCTGCCGACGACGTGCAGGAACAGGTTGAGCTTGGCCGGCGCCGGCCAGACGCGGTCCCAATCGTTCGCCTCCTCGCTCATCGGGGCGCCATCCAATCGTCCACCACGAGCCGGATTTCGAGGTCTGCCCGGGAGAGCTTCAGCTTCGATGGGCGGTCCCCCTCGTACTCCTGATACTCGATCCTCCAGTCGTCCTGCCTCAATTGCGTGAGTCGCGACTGCGCGTCCCGCTCCAGTTCCGCGGGCCGCGCCGGGTCCGCCCTGCCCTGCACCCAGTCGGGCAGGCCCGTGAGCGGAAGCCGCCATCCGAGCACCTGCTCGGTCAGCGACTCCGCGTCGCGCGCCCGATACTCCTTCTGATCGGAGGTCACCAACCTCACTTCCCCGTCGCGTCGCGAGATCGTGGCGATACCCTGCCCGATGGGGGAGGTGATGAGCATTTCATCTTCCCCCGCGCCGTGGCGCCACGCGATGCGCCCGCTCGCGCCCTCCTTGCCGTAGCGCACCGCGATCCTCCCGGTGAGCTCGAATGCCCCCTGCGTCCCCGTGGCGGCGCGCTGCACGGGTATTGCGGTGCACGCGGCAATCATTGCCGCGGCAAGGGCATACGCGATTCGACGCACGAGAGAGACGCTAGCGTTTGAGTCGCTGAATGGTGCTGTTGAGGGTTTCGTTGTCGGGATGCTTGCGCGCCGCTTCGTCGAAGATCTTCTCGGCCTCGGCGCGCTTGCCCGACACCCAGAGCACTTCCCCGAGGTGCGCGGCGATCTCGGGATCGGCCCGGTCGGAAAATGCGCGGCGGAGAAATTTCAGCGACTCCTCCAGATTACCCATCCGGTAGAGCACCCAGCCCATGCTGTCCATGATGAATGCGTCCCCGGGGGAGAGCGTGAGCGCCTTCTCGATCAGCTCGCGCGCTTCCGGAAGCCTCAGGTTGCGCTCGGCCAGCGTATAGCCGAGCGCGTTGTAGGCGTGTGCATGATCCGGCTTCAGTTCGATCAGCTTCTTCAGGCTCGATTCGAGGACATCGACTCGGTCGATCCGTTCGGCGAGCATCGCATAGTCGTACAGCAGGTCGGGATTGTCAGGCAGGCTCTCGAGCGCGCGCTCCAGCAGCGCGAACGCTTCAGGGGCCCGGTTCGCGTCCCGCAGCATCTGCGCCTCGGCAAGAACAAGCTGTACGCGCTGCTGGCTGCTGCTCGAGCTCACCTGCTGCAGGTGCGCGCGAGCCTCGGCAAGCTTGCCCTGCTTGGCCAGTACCTGGGCGTAACGGATCTGCGCCGCCAGGAACTGTTCGCCGTGGTCGATCCCCGCATAACGGCGCAGCGCCTCCGGGTAGTCCTTCTGCTCCTCGGCGATCTGTCCCAGGTAGAGCTGAACGCTCGCCTTGTCCGGGTAATCGAGCTCGAGCAGCCGATTCAGGTTCCTCTCCGCCAGGGCATAGTCAGAGAGCTGCAGCGAAAGCAGCGCGACGGCATAAGTGACTTCCGTGTTGTCGGGAAAATCCTTGAGCAGCTTCTGGAACTCGCCGCGCGCCTCGGCGTAGCGCCGGCCGGCGACCAGTGCCCGCGCGTAGCCCAGCCGCACCTCGCGCGAGTCCGGATGGCGCGCGAGAAATTCGGACAAGCGCGCCACGGCCTCGGCGTTCGAGGACGGTTGCAGCAACTGCGCCTCGAACAGGACGGCGGCTTCCCAGTCGGGCTGGAGCTCCTGGGCGCGGCGGATTTCACTGATCGCCAGGTCGTGCTGCTGGGCGTTCGCGGCGGCCTGGGCGAGGGCATAGCGCGCCTGCGCAAGCTTCGGATAGCCCTCCGCCAACTGCTGCACGAGCGATAGCGCCGCCGACTTGTCCCTGGCGCTCGCCAGCGTGCGGTTGAGTTGCATGAACCCTCCGCCCGCTCCCCCTTCGGCTCCAGCCAGCAGCGTCTTGAGGTAGGGCAGGGCCTCGTCGAACCGACCCGCATTGACGAGCAATCCGCAGAGCGCCTGCAGCGCGCGCTGGGATTGGGGATCGACTTCGTACCATATCTTCGCCGCGTCGATCGCGGCGTTGCCCATGCGCCCGAACACCGCGATCTCGGTTGCGCGGCGCGCGATTCGCGGATCGCGGGTACGCTTCGCGAGGTCCACATACGCCTGCGCAGCGATGCCGACATTACCCCGCTGGCCGGCGATCTCCGCCAGCAGGAATTCGTACAGGATCGTCTCGGTGAGTTCCTGGTCCGGGAGCGGTTCCGCGGACTCGCTCTTGGCCGCTGACGCCTGGGCGCCCGCGCGCGGCACGCCGGCAGCAGTGGATGCGGGTTGCGCCTTCGGCGCCTGCGTTGCGCACCCGGTGAGCGCGAGCAGCGCAGCCGCAACGACGGCGAACGAGCGTTTCACGGCTGCTCCGGGACGGTCCTGGGAATACGGCGGCATGCGGAATGTGGCTGTTGCAACCTGGGCAGTTTAGGTATATTTGGGTTGCGCGACAAGAACAATAAACCCCGTAGCGTGCAGGATTTTTCATGCCGGAACTTCCCGAAGTCGAGATTACCCGTCGCGGCATTGCGCCCTTCGTCGAAGGACGGATCGTGACTGGCGTCGTGGTACGCGACCGGCGCCTGCGCTGGCCCGTGCCGCGCGACCTCGCGCGCCAGATGACCGGGCTCAGGGTGCGAGGCGTGCTGCGCCGGGGAAAGTACCTGCTGTTCGATTGCGGCGAGGGTTGGCTGATCGTTCACCTTGGCATGTCCGGGAGCCTGCGCGTGATCGACGCCGCCACGCCTCCCAGGCCGCACGAACACTTCGATCTGCTCATCGGCCCCCATGCGCTGCGCTTGCGCGATCCTCGCCGCTTTGGCGCGGTCCTGTGGACACGCGGCGACCCGCACGCGCATCCGCTCATTGCGGGCCTGGGCCTGGAGCCGCTTTCCCCGAAATTCTCCGGGGACTGGCTCTACGCGGCGACGCGGGGCCGCCGCGTCGGCATCAAGCCGTTGCTGATGAACTCGGCCGTCGTCGCCGGCGTGGGCAACATCTACGCCAACGAGTCGCTGTTTCGCGCCGGAATCTCTCCGCGTACGCCTGCTGCGCGCCTGTCCCGGGCGCGCTGCGAAAAGCTCGCCCGAGCGGTATGCGATACGCTGAACGCGGCCATCGCCGCGGGCGGCTCGAGCCTGCGCGATTTCGTCCACAGCGATGGCGCATTGGGCTGGTTTCAGCAGCAGTACTACGTCTACGACCGCGCCGGGCTGGCATGCCGCGTCTGCGCCGCTCCGATCAAGGTCATCCGGCTTGGCCAGCGTTCGACCTATTACTGCCCCCGTTGCCAGAGGTGAGGCGATCCCTCCGTCGCAGGCTCACGCAGGATGTTTCGCCGTGAGCCGCACGAACTTGCGCTGCAGATCCTCCCGCGTCTCGCTCCATGCGGGATCGAGCACGATGCAAGCGACCGGGCAGACATCGACGCACTGCGGTTTGTCGAAGTGCCCGACGCACTCCGTACAGCGTCCGGGATCGATGACGTAGATCTCCGGGCCCTGCGAAATCGCGCCGTTCGGACACTCCGGCTCGCAGACGTCGCAGTTGATGCATTCCTCGGTGATCTTCAGCGCCATCGCGACACCCGCCTCTGTCAGCCGCCCAGCTGCTTGATCTTCTCTGCCATCCGCCGCTGCACTGACGGGTGCACGAACTTGCCCACGTCGCCGCCCAGGTTGGCGATCTCGCGCACGATGGTGGCGGAGATGAACATGTACTGCTCGGAGGGCGTCAGGAACACCGTCTCGACGTTGGGGATGAGGCTGCGGTTCATCCCGGCCATCTGGAACTCGTACTCGAAATCCGAAACGGCGCGCAATCCGCGCAGGATGACGCGGGCGTCATTGCCGACCACGAAGTCGCGCAGCAGCCCTCCGAAGCCGTGGACTTCCACGTTGCGATAGGGCGCGAGCACTTCTCGCGCCATCTCGACGCGTTCGGTCAGCGTGAAGAACGGCTGCTTTCCGCGGCTGTCGGCCACCCCCACCACGACGCGGTCGAACAGCCCGGAGGCGCGACGCACGAGGTCCTCGTGCCCGCTCGTCAGGGGGTCAAACGTCCCCGGATATACCGCCTTGATCATTCCGTTTCCTTCCCAGAAGGTGGTAGTGCACGGCACCCGCCTGGCCGTGTTTCAGCGTCTCCAGCCCCGGATAACCCTTGAAATCGGCGCCGGATTCGAGGTACAGCAGGCCGCCGTCGGCCAGCCGCTCCAGCAGGAGCGGCCACGTTCCGTCGGGGATCTGTTCACCGAACGGGGGATCGAGGAACACGACGTCGAACCTGTCCGAGGTACGCCGGAGGAATTCTATCGCATCGCCGCACACCGGATTCAGGTGCTGCGCGCCGAGAAGCGCCGCGTTTTCCCGCAGCGCGCGGAAAGCCCTCGAATCCCGCTCCACCATCGTCACCGAGGCGGCGCCGCGCGAGAGCGCCTCGAAGCCGAGCGCCCCGGACCCGGCGAACAGGTCGAGACAGCGGCGCCCGGTCAAGTCCTGTCCGAGCCAGTTGAAAACGGTCTCGCGTACGCGATCCGGCGTCGGACGAAGACCGCCGACATCGGGAAACCGGAGGATACGGCTGCGCCAAAATCCGCCGATGATGCGAACGCGGTTCGAGCGCCTTGCAGGGGGCCTCATGGGGGAAGCTGTTAGAATCGCGCCGCTATCTTAACGTCTTTTTTCGGGCGCGCTCACCTTTTCCATGTTAGGCCTGTTCAAGAAGAGCGACGCCGCTTCGAAGCACGGCTGGTTCGAGCGGCTCAAGGTCGGCCTCGCGAAGACTCGCGCCGAGCTGGGCGGGCTGTTCACCGGGCGCCGCATCGACGAGGCGCTGTTCGAAGACGTCGAAGCCGCGCTGCTTTCTGCCGATGCCGGCGTCGCCGCGACCCAGCACCTGCTTGCCGAGCTCCGCGTCCGCGCGCGCAAGCAAGGCATGGAGACGGCCGAACAGCTCAAGGCGGAGCTGCACGCCATGCTCGTCGAGCTCCTGGCGCCGCTTCAGAAATCGGTCGACTGCGCGGCGCACCGGCCTTTCGTGATCATGTTCGCCGGGGTCAACGGCGCCGGCAAGACCACCTCGATCGGCAAGCTCGCGCACCGGTTTCAAGCCGAGGGGCTCACGGTCCTGCTTGCGGCCGGCGATACTTTCCGGGCCGCCGCGCGCGAGCAGCTCGCCGCCTGGGGCGAGCGGAACGGCGTCACGGTGATCTCGCAGCAATCGGGAGACCCCGCAGCGGTGATCTACGACGCGATTCAGGCCGCGAGGGCGCGCGGGATCGACGTCGTGCTCGCCGACACCGCCGGGCGGCTACCGACGCAGCTTCACCTCATGGAGGAAGTGAAGAAGATCAAGCGCGTCATCTCCAAGGCGGACCCGGCCGCGCCCCACGAAGCATGGCTGGTCGTGGACGCCAACACCGGCCAGAATGCCCTCAACCAGGTCCGCGCATTCGACGCCGCCCTGGGCCTCACCGGCATCATCCTGACCAAGCTCGACGGAACGGCCAAGGGCGGGGTCGTGGCTGCCATCGCGCTGGCGCGATCCAACCCGGCGCTGGCGCGATCCGGCGCCCCGCCTATCCCGATCGTATACGTCGGCGTCGGCGAAAGCATCGACGACCTGCGTCCGTTCGACGCCGAAGAATTCGTCGCCGCATTGTTGGACTAGCTTGGGCGCGCCCATCGTCAGCTTCAGCCAGGTTTCGAAGCGCTATTCCGGCGGTTACGAAGCGCTCAAGAACGTCAGCTTTTCGGTCGAGCCGGGAGAACTGCTCTTCATTACCGGCCATTCCGGGGCCGGGAAAAGCACGCTGCTCAAGCTGATCGCCGCCATCGAGCGCGCCACTGCCGGCGTCGTGCTGGTCGCGGGCCAGAACGTTTCCGCGATGCGCGGCGCGGCGATTCCCTTCCTGCGCCGCAACCTCGGCCTCGTCTTCCAGGACCAGAAGCTGCTCTACGACCGCAGTGCCTTCGACAACGTGATGCTGCCGCTCATCGTCACCGGACACCCCTGGCGCGACGCGGCCCGGCGCGCGCGGGCCGCGCTCGACAAGGTCGGACTGCTCGAGCGCGAACGGTCCAACCCGATCACGCTCTCGGGCGGGGAACAGCAGCGGCTTTGCATCGCGCGCGCGGTCGTCAACCGGCCGAACATCCTCATTGCCGACGAACCCACCGCCAGCCTGGACGCGGAGTATGCCGACGCCATCGTCGAGATGTTCCGCTCCTTCAACCAGGTCGGAGTCACGGTACTGATCGCCACCCACGACGACAGGGCGATCCGGAAGCTTCAACCTCGCGTGCTCACATTGCATCGGGGGAGCCTCGCGTGATCGGCTGGCTGCGCCACCATTGGTTCAGCTTCGCCCAGACGGCGCGCCGGCTCGCAGCAAACCCGGTCGCCTCGCTGCTCAACGCGCTCGCGATCGGCGTCGCGCTCACGCTGCCGCTCGGCGGCTACGTGCTGCTCGTCAATCTCCAGCATTTCGCTGGAAGCGCCGCGACCGAGGCCAAGATTAGCGTTTTCCTCGCCCAGGACGCGGTGCGGGCCGAGGTCGCGGAGGTGGAAGCGCGCTTGCGCGCCACGCCAGGGGTGCGCAGCGTGGGATTCGTCGGGCGCGACGCGGCGCTCGCCGGCCTCAAGCGCACTCCGGGAATCGCCGAAGTCGTCGCCACGCTGCCCGAAAATCCGCTCCCGGACGCCTTCGTCGTGACGCTCGCCGCGAGAGACCCTGAATTGGCCCGGCGGCTGGAGCAGCAATTCGGCAAGCTGCCGAAGGTTGCCCACGCCCAGGCCGATTCGGCCTGGGTCGAGCGTATCAACAGCCTCATCGGATTCGGGCGCACCGCGGTGCTGCTCACCGCCGCGCTGCTCGCCTTCGCGCTGGTCACGGTGACGTTCAACACCATCCGCCTGCAGATCCTGACGCAGCGCACCGAAATCGAGGTCGGAAAACTGGTCGGTGCGACCGACAGCTACATTCGCAGGCCTTTCTTCTACCTCGGCGCGCTACAGGGTGCGCTGGGCGGCTTGGCCGCCTGGGGGATCGTCGAGCTTGGAATCGTCCTTCTCAATCGCGACCTGGCTGTGCTCTCCGGACTCTACGCGGTGGACATGAGGCTGCAACTCCTGGATTCGGTCGATGGGCTCGCGATCCTGACGTTCGCTGCGGCCCTTGGATGGTTGGGGGCCTACGCGTCAGTAAGTAGGCACTTATACCAAATAGAGCCCAGCTAGGGGCCTAGTTCCCGTCCCTAGGGCGGGGCCGGTCCCGGCGCGCGAACCTTTATCGGCCATTAGCACTCTAATCCCACGAGTGCTAAAATTCGAGTATTGGCCGTCGGCTCAAAGCGGGGTGCCCCGCGGGTCGGCGGGTTCAACGGAGCGAGTGCACAAATGACGAACATGGCCTTACCGGTTCCATCCGCAGTCGGCAGTCTGGACAGCTACATCCAGGCGGTCAGGCGCTTTCCGGTGCTTTCCGCCGAAGAGGAAGTACGGCTCGCGCGCAGGTTCCGCGCCGAGGACGACCTCGAGTCGGCACGCCAACTGGTGCTTTCGCACCTTAGGGTGGTGGTCTCGATTGCGCGGGGCTACATGGGTTACGGCCTGCCCCACGCCGACCTGATCCAGGAGGGCAACATCGGGCTCATGAAAGCCGTCAAGCGCTTCGACCCCGACAGGGGCGTGAGGCTGGTGTCGTTCGCGATCCACTGGATCAAGGCCGAGATTCACGAGTTCGTGCTGCGCAACTGGAGGCTGGTAAAGATCGCCACGACCAAGGCGCAGCGCAAGCTGTTCTTCAATCTTCGCAGCATGAAGCCAGGGCTGGATCCGCTGACGCGCGAGGAGATCAACTCTATCGCTCGCGAGCTTCGGGTGAAGCCGGAGGAAGTCGCCGAAATGGAGACGCGCCTTGCGGGCCAGGACATCTCGCTGGAGGCGAGCGGGGACGACGAGGACGAGCACTTCGCTCCCATCGCCTACCTTCGCGACCCGGGCGCGGAACCTTCGCAGGCCCTCGAGGCAGACGAAACCCAGCGCCTTAGCGCCGACGGGCTGCGCGCGGCACTGGACAGCCTCGACGAGCGCAGCCGGCGGATCGTCGAAGCGCGCTGGCTGCGCGAGAAGGATCCCGCGACGCTGCACGAGCTTGCCGGCGAGTTCGGCGTGTCGGCCGAGCGCATCCGCCAGATCGAGGCGAAGGCACTCGTCAAGATGAAAGGTCTCATGATCGCCGCTTGAGGGGGCGTCAGGGCGCGGGCGCCGGCCCCGGGTCAATCGGCTTTGAGCAGGGTCCGGATATCGGCGACGAGATCGCCGGAATGGCCTTGGCGGACGAACAGCCGCACCCGCCCTTGCGGGTCGAAGACGTAGCTTCCGGCCGTGTGATCGATGCTGTATTCACCCGGCGCCGATCCCGCGACCTTCTGGTAGAAGACCTTGAATTCCTTGGCCACCCTGGCGGTCTGCTCGAGACTGCCGTAAAGGGCCAGGAAATCCGGGTGGAAAACGGCAATGTACTGCGCGAGCAACTGGGGCGTGTCACGTTCCGGGTCCACGGTCACGAACAGCACCTGGACGCGTTTGCCGTCCTCGCCGAGCTTATCGACCACGTCCCTCAATTCGACGAGCGTCGTCGGGCAGACGTCCGGGCAGTGCACGTAGCCGAAAAACACCACCACGACCTTGCCGCGGAAATCGGTGAGCGTCCGGGGCTTTCCCGCCTGATCGGTCAGCGCGAAATCCTTCGCCCAGTCGGCGCCCGTGATGTCGGTGTTCTTGAAGCCCGGTCCGGAGGGGCCGCAGCCGGCGAGCAGCACGGCGATGAGGAGGACTGCGAGGCTGCGCACTCTCACCCTAGAACGGGAGATAGTGATCGACGAGCAGCGCCGCGAACAGCACCGCCAGATAGACGATCGAGAACCGGAACATGCGCCGCGAGCGCGCATCGCTGTAGTCCATGTACAAGCGCACCGCGTGGCGCAGGAACATCCCGCCCAGCGCGAGCGCGGCCGCGAGGTAGATCCAGCCGCTCATTCCGTAGGCGAATGGAAACAGGCTGCACCCGATCAGTATCAGGGTGTAGAGCAGGATGTTGAGCAACGTGAACTTGCGGCCGTGCGTCACCGGGAGCATCGGCAGGCCGGCACGCGCGTAGTCCTCGGTGCGGTACAGGGCGAGCGACCAGAAATGCGGCGGCGTCCAGGCGAAGATGATGAGGAAGAGCAGCAGCGCCTCGGGAGGGACTTCACCGGCCACCGCCGCCCAGCCCAGCACGGGCGGCATCGCCCCCGAGGCCCCGCCGATGACGATGTTCTGCGGCGTCGCCGGCTTGAGCAGCACCGTGTAGACGATCGCATAGCCGACGAAGGTCCCGAACGTCAGCCACATCGTCAGCGGATTGACGAAACGGTACAGGATCCACAGCCCCGCGCCCCCCACCGCTCCGGCAAAGACGAGGGTCTCCAGCGGGGTCAGCTCGCCCTGCGGCAGCGGCCGAAGGCGCGTGCGCATCATGATGGCGTCGATGCTCCGCTCGACGAGGCAGTTGACGGCCGCCGCGGCGCCGGCCACCAGCCATATGCCCGCGGTCGCGGCGACCAGCAGCGCGAGCGGCACCGGGCCTCGGGTAGCGAGCAGCATGCCGATCACCGCGCAGAACACGATCAGCGCGACGACGCGCGGCTTGGTCAGCTGGTAGAACCGGCGCAGGCGTTCGCCCGTGCTATTCAGAGTGAGCTGCATGTTTCCTCGTGCACTGTAACGCCCCGGTCGGACCGGCATCGCGCGGACAGGGCGCGCATTTTAGCATGGCGGCGGCGTTCATCCCACCTTGGACACCTTGAGCAGGCGCTCCAGGTCCTTCTTCATTCGTCCGGGATCCGCGTCCGCCGGAAACCTCAGCATGACGTTGCCCAGCGGATCGACGAGGTAGATATGGTCCGCCGCGTCGCGCTCCGCGGGAAACGCCGAGACGACCGCACCGCCGGCCCGGGCGGCGTAGGTCCCGGCGTAGTCGCGCAGCAGTCCCGGGTCGACGCGCCCGTCGTCGCGAATCAGCCATACGCGCTCGATCCGGTCCATGTCGTGCCCCTGCGTAAGCCGGACCTGGCGCATGAAGTAGAGCTTGCGCCGGCACGCGTCGGTACAGCCGCTCGCATCGATCTGCACCAGCACCCAGTGCCCCCGAAGCTCGGCGATCGAGAACTTCGACCCGTCGACCCGTACGAGCGGCGCCGCCGGCAGCGGCCGGGGCTCGATCAGCGTGCCGTAGTTCATGCGCGACTGCGGCGGCCACACGTAGTAGACGAGGTAGGAGGCGGCGAACGGGGTCACGCAGACCGCGATCACCAGCGCGAGAGTCGCGAGGCCCTTGCGCCGACCGGCTTCAGGCGACGTCATTGCCGCGCTTCAGGTTCACACCGACGTAGATCGCGATGACGACGATGCCCATCGCATACCACTGCGCCGCGTACGCGCGGTGGGTGTTCACCCCGGAATCGGGCCGCTCCCAGGCGCGCACCAGCCCGTCGGGGGCATCGCTCGTCTGCTGCAGGACGATGGGTTGAAGCTCCAGGCCGGTGCGCTCGACCATGCGCGCGAGCACGAGGTGCTGCACCCGCGGCCCCAGGCCGGTTTCCTTGGCAAGCTCGTAGACCCGCTCCGGCGGCACCACTGCGAGCCCTTCCACGACGACTTCTCCCGCAGGAGTCCGGATTTCGGGCAGCCGGTCCCGGTTCGCGCCGGCCGTGATCCAGCCCCGGTTGACGAGCACGTAGCTGTCGCTGCTCCGCACCCTGAGCGGCGTCACGACGTAATAGCCCGGCACCCCGTTCAGCACCCGGTTGTCCACGAGAACCGTGTGCCGCGGCGCGAACTCCCCGCTCACGGCAACCCGGCTGTTGACGTAGTCCGCCGCGCTTACGCGGCCCGCGGGCAGCGAGAGCACGGGACCCAGCGCAAGGGCGTCGATGCGCTGCTGCAGCGCGAGCTTCTCCTCCGCCCGCCGCGTCTGCCAGTTGCCCAGCAACAGCATCGCCAGGGTCCCGGCGAGCGCGAGCAGCCCCATCGTCGGCCGAAGCGTGAACTGCCAGTCCCTCCAGCGAAGCACAGACATCCCGTTCACCTCCGGATCCCATCTTCGGCTAGACTGCCCGCAGCAGCGAGTCGTTCCCCGTGAAGATCGTCGTCCTCGCCTTTGTCGTGCTCATCATCGCCAGCCTCGGCTCGGCGTTGTTCTTCCTCGTCACCGGCAGCTCGAAGCGCATGGTCAAGGCGCTGGCCCTGAGAGTGGGCCTGTCGTTGACGCTGTTCCTGCTGCTCATGGCCGGCCATTATTTCGGCCTCATCCCGGACAAGCTTCACTAGCGAAAAAAAAGAGCGCCGCACTCCTTGCGGCGCCTCCCAACCCCGAGACGGAGAACCCTCCTCCTTCTTGTAATCGTCCCGCCCGCCGTTCGCGGCAGTGCAGGTCACACCCAGTACACGAAGATGAACAGGAGCAGCCACACCACGTCGACGAAGTGCCAGTACCAGGCCACGCCTTCGAAGGCGAAATGGTGGTCGGGCTTGAAATGCCCCGACAGGCAGCGCAGCCAGATCACCGTCAGCATAATGCACCCGACAGTCACGTGAAAGCCGTGAAAACCGGTCAGCATGAAGAACGTCGATCCGTAGATCCCGGTGGTGAGCTTCAGGTTGAGCTCGGAGTAGGCATGGCCGTATTCGAACATCTGGAACCCGAGGAAGGTGACGCCGAGCGCAATCGTCAGGAACAGCCATACCGCGAGCAGGCCGCGCCGGTTCTCCTTGAGCGCCCAGTGCGCGATGGTGACCGTGACCCCCGAGGTCAGCAGCAGGAGCGTGTTCAGCGCCGGTATGCCCCAGGCCGCCATCGGGGTGAACGGGTCCGTGATGTGCGGCCCGGCGGTCGGCCACGTGCCGCTGTAGTCGGGCCACAGCAGCTTCTGCTGGATGCTGCCCAGGTCCGGCACGGCCAGCACGCGCACGTAGAACAGCGCCCCGAAGAACGCGGCGAAGAACATGACCTCGGAGAAAATGAACCAGCACATTCCCCAGCGGAACGACATGTCCACGCGCTTGCTGTACAGGCCCGCTTGGGACTCGCCGATCACCTGGCCGAACCAGCGGAACATCATGTAGGCCATGACCAGCAGTCCCGCGAGCACCGACCAGGGACCGTAGGAGACGCCGTTGAACCACATCGCCGCGCCGCCTGTGAGCAGGAACATGGCCGTCGAGCCGATCACCGGCCACGGCGCCGGGCTGGGCAGGTAGTACCAGGGCTGCGCCTGTGTCATTTCTCCCTCCGTCCTCAACTTGCGCTCGCCACGATGAACTTGACGAGCGCGACCAAAAGCAACACGAATAGCGCCGCGCCGATGACGCCGGCGACCAGGATCTGCACCGGCCTCAACCGCACCATCTCCGCGTCATGCTCCGCCCCGCGGCGGATGCCGAGGAAGGACCAGAGGATTGTCCTGGCCACGACGAGCGGCGACGCCTTCTTCGGGCCCTGTTCCTTCATCCCTAACTGCGGCCCTGCGTACCCGCCACCTCGAAAAAAGTGTAGGAGAGCGTGATCGTGTTGATGTCCTTCGGCAGATTCGGATCGATGACGAACACCACCGCCATCTTCCGCACCTCGCCCGCCGCAAGCGTCTGCTGCCGGAAGCAGAAGCACTCCAGCTTCTCGAAGTACCGCGACGCCTGTTCCGGGCCGTAGCTGGGGACCGCCTGTCCCGTGACCGGGCGGTCGAGGGTATTGCGTACCTCGTAGACGACCTGCGTCACCTCGCCGGGATGTACCGAGACGTGCCGTTCGAGCGGCTTGAAGGTCCACGCCAGGCGCTGGATGTTCGCATCGAACTCGATGTTCACAGAGCGGGAGGCGTCCACTTGCGTGTTCTTCACGGCCTTGGCGTCCGGGGTGAACACGTCGCGCAGGCCGGTCACCTGGCAGATCTTCTCGTAGAACGGCACCAAGGCGAATCCGAAGCCGAACATCAGCACGCTCACGGTGACGAGCTTTTTCAGCAGCACCCGGTTGTCCGCCGAAACGCGGTCGCGTGCGGGAGCGCTCATTTCAGGATCAGGAACTTCAGCATGATGCCGGTGAAAAACGCCAGCGCAAGGCCCGCCAGGACGAGTCCCGTCCTCAGGTTCCTCTTGTCGAGCGTGGGCTGGGCCATGGCGGGCATGCGACGGCTACTTTACGACCGGCGGCGTTTCAAAGCTGTGGTAGGGCGCAGGCGACGGGAGATGCGTCCAGTCCAGGGTATCCGCGCCCTCCCAGGGCCGCTGCGGCGCCTTCTCGCCCGAGCGCACTGCCTTGATGATGATGTAGGGCACGAGAAGCTGGGTCAGGCCCAGGCCGAAAGCGCCGATCGAGGAGATCATGTTGAACTCGGCGAACTGCAGTGCATAGTCGGGAATGCGGCGCGGCATTCCGGCAAGGCCCAGGAAATGCTGCACGAAGAAGGTCACATTGAAGAAGACGATGGTCAACCAGAAGTGCCACTTGCCCAGCGTCTCGTCGTACATCCTGCCGGTCCACTTGGGCAGCCAGAAGTAGATGCCGGCATACGCCGCGAACAGCGCCCCGGCGACCATGACGTAATGGAAGTGCGCCACCACGTAGTACGTGTCCTGCACTTGCACGTCCACGGCCGTCATGGCGAGCACCAGTCCGGAGAATCCGCCCAGAGTGAACATCAACAGGAATCCGACGGCGAACAGCATGGGCGTCTCGAAGCTGAGCGAGCCTTTCCACATCGTGGCGACCCAATTGAAGACCTTCACGCCGGTCGGCACGGCAATCAGCATGGTCGCATACATGAAATAGAGCTGGCCGGTCACCGGCATGCCGACGGTGTACATGTGGTGGGCCCAGACGATGAACGACAGCACCGCGATCGAGGCGGTGGCGTACACCATCGAGGTATAGCCGAACAGCGGCTTGCGCGAGAACGCCGGGATGACCTGCGAGATCACGCCGAACGCCGGAATGGCGATGATGTAAACCTCCGGATGCCCGAAGAACCAGAAGATGTGCTGGTACAGCACCGGGTCGCCGCCGCCGGCCGCGTTGAAGAACGAGGTGCCGAAATGCCGGTCGGTGAGGATCATGGTGACCGCCCCCGCGAATACCGGCATCACGGCGATCAGCAGGTAGGCGGTGATGAGCCAGGTCCAGCAGAACATCGGCAACTTCATCATCGTCATCCCCGGCGCCCGCATGTTGAGCAGGGTCGTGATGATATTGATCGAGCCCATGATCGAGCTCATGCCCAGGATGTGCACCGCGAAGATCGTGAGGTCCATCCCCGGGCCCATCTGGGTCGCGAGCGGGGCGTACAGCGTCCAGCCGACGCCCGGGGCGCCGCCGGGAACGAACAGCGAGATCACGAGCAGCGCCGCCGCCGGGGGCAGGAGCCAGAAGCTCCAGTTATTCATCCGCGGAAAGGCCATGTCGGGAGCGCCGATCATCATCGGGATCTGCCAGTTCGCGAACCCGACGAAGGCCGGCATGATCGCGCCGAACACCATGACGAGCCCGTGCAGGGTGGTCATCTGGTTGAAGAACTCCGGCGTGACGATCTGCAGGCCGGGCTGGAACAGCTCGGCGCGGATGATGAACGCCATGAACCCGCCGACCAGGAACATCGTGAAGCTGAACACGAGGTACATCGTGCCGATGTCCTTGTGGTTGGTCGTCGTGACCCAGCGCATGATCCCCCCGGGCGCGTGTCCGCGTGCGTGGCCGTGTGCTTGAGCTGCGTCCATCCTCTAGACTCCAGTAAATCCCGCGATCATCACTTGCGCTGGGACTTGACTTCGGCGGGCTGAATCGCCTCGCCGGTCTTGTTGCCCCAGCTGTTGCGCGTGTACGCGATCACCGCCGCGATCTCGGTGTCGGAAAGCTGCTTGCCGAAGGCCGCCATCGCGGTGCCCGGTTTTCCGTTCAGGACCCGGTCGATCTGCTCGGCCTTGGGGCCCGTGACCATCTTGGACCCGTCGAGCGCGGGAAAGCTGCCCTTGACGCCCTGGCCGCTCGCCTGGTGGCAGGCGACGCAATTGGCCGCGTAGACCTTTTCGCCGCGTGCCTTGAGCTCTTCGAGCGTCCAGGTCTTGTTCGGGTCGTCGGCCTGGGCCGCCGTCTTCTTCTTCTGGTCGTCCACCCACGCGCTGTATTTGTCCGCCGGCAGCACTTCGACGACCACCGGCATGAAACCGTGGTCCTTGCCGCAGAGTTCCGCGCACTGCCCCCGGAACGTCCCCGTCCTGTCGGCCCTGAACCAGGTGTCGCGCACGTAGCCGGGAATGGCGTCCTGCTTGATACCGAACGAGGGCACCCACCAGGAATGGATCACGTCGTTCGCCGTGGTGAGAATCCGGATCTTCTTGCCGACCGGGACGACGAGCGGATGGTCCACCTCGAGCAGGTAGTGCTCGCCCTTGGCCGCGCTGCCCTGGATCTGGTCGCGCGGGGTCGCCAGCGCCGACAGGAAGCTGATGCCCTCGCCTTCGCCCTTCAGGTAATCGTAGCCCCACTTCCACTGATAGCCGGTCACCTTGATGGTGATGTCGGGATTGGAAGTGTCGCGAAGCGAGAGCAACACCTTGGTCGCCGGCCACGCCATGAATATCAGAATGATGAACGGCACGACGGTCCAGATGATCTCCACGGTGGTGTTCTCGTGGAACTGCGCCGCCTGGTGGCCCCTGGACTTGCGATGCGCGAAGACGGAATAGAACATCACGGCGAATACGCCGACGAAGATCACCAGGATGATCGCCATCATCACCAGGTGCATGTCGTAGACTTCCTCGGCGACCCGGGTCGCCGGCGTCTGCATGTTCCATTGATAGGCCGCGGACGCCAGGCCCGACCATCCCGCCAGCAGGCCGCTGCTCGCCCACGCTGCCAACTTCCGTTTCATCGTCATCCTTCCCCGCCTCAGGCGCTCGTCATGCGCTTCTCCAGCACTGCCGTCGGACCGGCCGGCGACTCCGCGCCCCAACGCAACCGGCGTCGATCCGCAATCTCCGGACCCGCGAAAGACGGAATCGGCCACGCGCCGAAGCGCAGCCAAGAAGAGGAGGCCTGCCGGGGGTACCGCGAAGAGCGCGGGAGCGTAGCACACGCGTACAAGCGGGGCAAGCATCGCCTCTACTAAAGAATGCGGATGCGGGCATGCAAGTTATTTATTTCGCCTCGAGGGAAGATCCAGCTTCACGACATGCGGTTCTTCGGCACGGTCCCGGCGAGCGCCCTTCCACGCGTGCCCGTAGACGATCTCGAACGTCGCGGGAAGGCGGCCGTCGCGACGCTCGCCCTCATAGGAGGACACCATCTTCGCCCACGCACCCGGCGCCATCAAGCCCCGCCTGCGCTCCGCGTCGGTGTTCGACTGTCCCGAGAGCCGCAGGTCCCTCGAGAGGCCGCCGACATCGGCATAGGCGAGGGTCACGATGTCCATGTCCATCACCGGCTGCGCAAAGCCCGCCCCGACGAGGATGTCGCCGAGATCGTGCATGTCGATGAACCGATGCACATGCGCGTAGCCGTCGACCTGCGCGAACGCGTTTCGCAATTCCTTGAGCGTGTCGGGCCCGTAGGTCGAGAACATGAGCAGGCCCTGCGGCTCGAGCACGCGCGCGAACTCCGACAGGGCGGCGCTCGGCTCTGTCGCCCAGGCGAGCGCGAGGTTCGACCACACCATGCCGACGCTCGCCGCGGCGAGCGGCAGCCGCGCGAGATCGGCGCATACATTGTGGCGCGCAGCGCCGGAGAGAACGGACCTTGCGCGCTCGAGCAGGGATAGCGAGCGCCGCGACGAATGTGCCATCGACCAGGCGCTGTCGACCCCGACGAGACCAGCCTTCGGGTAGCGCCGGCGCAGCAGCCCGAGGCCCTCGCCCGGACCGCATCCGGCGTCGAGGACGCGCCGGGGCTCGACGCGGATGTACTCCAGCCGCTCCGCCATGCGCCGCTCCACCTCGCGCGCCAGCACCGCGACCTCGCCGTAGGTCGCGGCGGCGCGCTCGAAGCGCCGGCGCGCGGCGCGCGGGTCGATGTGCGACTCCGTCATCGGAATGCGCGCGCCGGCGGCTCTTGCATCCGGCACGACGTCGGCGGCGCCGCGAGTAGGGGTTCGATGCCGTAGGCCGGTTTTCCGGTTCGCGCGTTGATCTGGTCAAAGGCGACGCGGACGGTTTCGGGCGGTACCGCCGCCGCTGGGGAAATAGCGCGATTCCGTATGAGCCGCATGCCAAGGGTCGATCATCGCGGCGCGGGGATTCGATGTCAAACGCCAAGTGGATATTGCCCGATGTCTGGGCCCGGCTAGCGCGCGCGGCGCTGCCGCAGGATTGCCTGCTGTGCGGCGCGCGCAGCGGCGATGCGCCCTTGTGCGCGCCGTGCCTGGGCGAACTGCCCTCGCTCCCGCCCGGGTGTCCCGTGTGCGCCATGCCGAGTCCGCGCGGCGCGGTATGCGGCGCCTGCATGAGCGATCCGCCCCGGTTCGACGCGACCATTGCGGCCTGGCGCTACGCCTACCCCGTCGACCGCCTCGTCCACGCGCTGAAGTTCCACGGACGGCTCGCCCTCGCGGCACTCTTCGCCGAGGCACTGGCCGCCCGGGTCGCGCGCGCCGACGTCGTCGTCGCGATGCCCCTGCACCCTGCGCGCCTCGCCGAGCGCGGCTTCAACCAGGCCGCCGAGATCGCGCGCCGCCTCGCCAGGCTGAAGCGCTCGACGCTGCTTTGCGGGGGCGCGAGGCGCATCCGGCATACACTGCCGCAGGCCGGCCTTGCGCTGCCGGCCCGGCAGCGCAACGTCCGCGGCGCATTCGCCTGCGACCGATCGCTCGCCGGCGCGCGGGTTGCCGTCGTGGACGACGTCATGACCACGGGCGCGACGCTCGACGAACTGGCCAAGGTGCTGAAGGGCGCCGGGGCTGCGCGTGTGGAAAACTGGGTCGTGGCGCGAACGCTCGATTGACAGCGGGGAATCATGTTCGACATCGTCTTGTTCGAGCCGGAGATTGCGCCCAACGCGGGCAATATCATCCGCCTCGCCGCGAACACCGGCTGCGGGCTGCATTGGGTGCGGCCGCTCGGCTTCCGCCTGTCCGACAGGAGACTGAAGCGCGCGGGCCTGGACTACCACGACGCGGCGGGCGTGACCCTGCACGCCGACTGGCCGTCCTGCATCCGGCATTTCGCAGGCAAACGCATATACGCGTTTTCCACCCGGGCGGCGCGTCCGTACTCGGCCGCGGAATTCACGCCCGGCGACGTGCTCCTGTTCGGACCGGAAACGCGTGGGCTCACCGAGGATGTGCTCTCCTCGCTTCCGCAGTCCATGCGGCTCAGGCTGCCGATGCGCCCCGCCAGCCGCAGCCTCAATCTATCCAATGCCGTCGCGGTCGTGGTCTACGAGGCCTGGCGCCAGCAGGGGTTTGCCGGCGGCGCGTGAGTTGGGAAAGCTCCTAGGGCGGCATGGCTGGAACCGAACAAGGTGCCTCTTTTTGGACCCCATTCATCTCGCTATTTTGGGAAGTTGCAACTTCGCAACTTCCCAAAATAGCGAGACCTTGTTAACCCCAAATTATTCGCGGTCTTACCCTTCCTCCCGCGGGTCGCGCGAGAGCAGCAACTGAACGGCCTCGCGCGGCGGCAGGCCGTCGTAGAGCACGGCGCAGACGGCCCCGGTGATCGGCATCTCGATGCCCTTGTCCTGCGCGATGCGCTTCACCTCCTTCGCGGAGATCACGCCCTCGGCGACATGCCCCAGCCGCGCCAGGATGTCCTCGATGCGCAGGCCCTGGGCAAGCATCAGCCCGACCCGCCGATTGCGCGAAAGCTCGCCTGTGCAGGTAAGGATCAGGTCGCCGGCGCCGGCGAGCCCCATCAGCGTCTCGGGCCGCCCGCCCAGCGCGACGCCCAGGCGCGTGATCTCGGCCAGGCCGCGCGTGATGAGCGCCGCCCGGGCGTTCAGCCCCAGCCCCAATCCGTCGCAGATGCCGGTCGCGATCGCCATCACGTTCTTCACCGCCCCGCCGACCTCGACGCCCACGACGTCGGTGCTGAAGTACACGCGCAGCGTGGGCTGGTGCAGCGCGCGCGCGGTGGTCCGCGCGAACCCCGCGTCGCGCGAAGCGAGCGTCACCGCGGTGGGCCGGCCCTGCGCGACTTCGAGGGCGAAGCTCGGTCCCGAGAGCGCGCCGCAGTTCGCGCCGCCGAACTCCTCGTCGGCGATCTCATGCGGCAGGCGCGCGCTCGAGTGCTCGAATCCCTTGCACGCCCATATCGCAGGCAGCCCGGGCTTGGCGCGATGCACCGACGCAAGGGTCTCGCGCAAGGCCCCGGTCGGGGTGGCGACCAGCGCGAGATCGGCCGTTTCGAGCGCGCGGTCCAGGCTCCCGGTGACGGCAACCGCCGCGGGGAGCGGCACTTCCGGAAGATAGCGCTCGTTCAGGCGCGACTCGCCCATCGCCTTCGCCTGCGCTGGATCGCGCGCCCAGAGCCCGACCGCATGGCGCCCCGCGAGCGCAACGGCGAGCGCCGTGCCCCAGGCGCCCGCGCCGAGGATCGCGACGTTCATGCCGGGGCGCAGCTAGTGAGCGATCTCGATCTTCGGCCCCTGCTGCTGCTCGGCGAGGCGCTGCTGGTATAGCCCCTCGAAATTGACCGGCGCGAGCAGCACCGGCGGAAAGCCGGCGCGGTTGACCGTATCGGAAACCGTCTCCCGCGCGTAGGGAAAGAGCACGTTCGGGCACACCATGCCGAGGATCGGGTCGATGTCGGACTGGGGAACGTTGCGGATCTGGAAAATGCCGGCTTGCGCGGCCTCCACCAGGAACACGGTCTTTTCCGCGGCTTTCGCCGTCACGGTGACGGTCAGCGTGACCTCGTAGAGCGCTCCCTCGAGCGCCTGCACGCCCTGGGTGAGCTGCACCTCGAGCTGGGGCGCCTCGTTCGTCATGAACACCTGCGGCGCGTTCGGTATCTCCAGGGAGAGATCCTTGACGTAGATTTTCTCGATGCTGAAAACGGGCTGCTGGTCGCTCATTGCGGCTCCCGGAAACGGTTGGA